>ERZ1027208.15-NODE-15-length-170903-cov-107.030723_pt1 | contig 170903 bp, 159 predicted proteins | sample MGYA00520867_ERZ1027208 | MGnify/ENA primary metagenome ERZ1027208 (study PRJEB33311, sample SAMEA4378413) | marine metagenome | biome: Marine biome; feature: Fjord; material: Water | collected 2014-07-20T08:00:00Z/2014-07-... | depth 75 m ... | reverse complement strand
GGATTGCGCGTCGGTAAACGCTTCTTTCCTCGGCGCCTCTTATTCAGGTTTAACGGGGTGTACACCCTGTAAATACGCTTGTGGTTCCAGGGATGCCCCCAGCGCCTGAAGATTTTGAAGAGCTTACTAAAGCCGTAAGCAGTGTGGTTTTACCCCGATCTAACGGACACCTAGTTAAGAGTGGATAATCCACACTAACGAGGTGTTTTATGACAAAGCCAAGAAGACAATATTCCCCTGAGTATAAGCAGGAAGCCGTTGGGATGGCCAGTGAAAGAGGTCGAGTGAAAGAGGTCGACGTCATTGAGTAAAGGTGTCGGCGGGGGAGGGCTTGCCAAAATAGTAACCTTGAAGGTAATCACAGCCCTCGTCACTGAGAAATTTTACCTGTTCCTGGGTTTCCACTCCCTCGGCAATAACCTTGAATTTCAGGGTATGGGCAAGGTTAATAATGGCTCTGACGATTACATCGGCGTCTTCACTGGTACCAATATCCCGGGTAAAGGAGAGGTCAATTTTCAGGAAGTCGATGGGGATTTTACGCAGGTAACTAAAGGAGGAGTAGCCGCTGCCAAAGTCGTCGACGGACACTCGAACGCCAATATTCTGGATATAGCTCAGTACACGTATGGCCGTATCGGGGTCCTCCATCAGTGCCGTTTCCGTTAACTCTAGTTCAATGGCCCCGGATGGCAGCCCCATGTTGGTGAGTAAAGCTTCGAGTTTCTCCCCAAAGTTTTCTTCACTCAGCTGGATGGGGGAGACATTAACGGCGACCGGGGGGCAAGATTCGTCGCTTGATGCCGCTCGCCACTCAACAATTTGTTCGGCAACGGCCTGTAATACCCAGCTACCAATGCGTGCAATCAAGCCGATTTCTTCCGCCAGGGGGATAAATATGCTCGGTTCTACGGCACCGAGCGTGGGGTGGTTCCAGCGCAGCAGGGCCTCCAGACCCACTGTCTCAGCGGTCTCGGCGCAGACTTTCTTCTGGTAGAGAACATTCAGTTCTTTATTGTCAATGGCGCTGTTCAGTCCCTTGATCAAATCCAGCCGGTAGACCATTTCTTCCTGCATTTCGTTGGAGAAAAACTGTATGTTGTGGCGTAGCTCCTTGGCTTTATACATGGCGATATCGGCAGCCTTGTTGAGTTCACTGCTGGTTTCACCACAGCTGGGGTAACAGGCGATGCCAATACTGGCACTGCAACGCAAGGTGACGCCATCAATGACCAGGCTGTCATCAATTCGCTGCAGAATTTGTTGGGCCACGGTGCCGGCATATTTGGGGTGATGAATATTAGTCAGGATAATGGCAAATTCATCGCCGCCCATGCGGGCGATAAAGTCACTCTGGCGCAGGCCGTTTTTTATTCTGTGAGCCACCTCCTTTAACAATCGGTCACCGACGTCGTGGCCGAGAGTGTCATTAATTGCCTTGAAGTGATCGAGATCCAAAAATAAAACGGCAAAAATACAATCGTTGCGCAGCGAGTAGCTCAGGGTCGACTCCTGAAACTGGGCGTACATCTGCCGATTGGCCAGGCCGGTGAGTACGTCGGAGGTCGCCAACTTGACATATTTTTGCTGAGTTAATTTTAGGTTGAGAAAAAGTTCAACCTTGCTCGATAACACCAGGGGATGGAAGGGTTTGGTAATGTAGTCAACACCGCCTTCACTGTAAGCGCTTAATAAGGACTGTTGATCTGCATCTTCTGCGGTCAGAAATATAATGGGAATATTGCGATAGTTATTATTGCCCCTGATCAACGATACCGTCTCAAGCCCGTTCATTCCCGGCATATTGACATCCATTAAGATCAGGAAGAATGGGGTGTTAAGCACCGCCTGCAGGGCTTCGCGGCCCGAGAGCGCGGTGTGAATATCAATGTCAAAGTGCTGCAGCATTTTAGACGTCGCGTGCAAATTGTTGATTTTGTCATCGACAATCAACAATGCGGGATTAGTGGCTTTATTCATGGGGCATTCCTGTTAGAAAGCCAGCAATTTCAGCTAGAGGCAGAATATGGTCGGCCCCGGCAATTTCGATGGCGCTCTGGGGCATGGTGCAGACCTCGGCACTGCGGGGATCTTCCACGATTGCCAGGCCCCCTCGTGCCCTTATTTTTTTCAAGCCCAGGCTGCCGTCGTCATTGGCACCTGTTAAAACAATGCCAATCAGTTTTTCCGCATAAGCATCGGCGGCGCTTTCAAAAAGCACGTCGATGGAGGGAATGGAGTAGTGCACAGCGGGCTCGACAGAGAGTGAAAAAAGGCGGTCTGTTTCAATCAACAAGTGATAATTAGCGGGGGCCAGATAGATATGTCCCGGACTTAACTGGCCGTTGAAGGAGGCCTCGGAGACTGGAATCTGGCAGTGCTTGTCGAGGTGTTGGCATAAATAGTTATCGCGATCATCATTTCTATGCTGCACGATGGCTATCGCCAGAGGGAAGTTTGCAGGAATGAGCGGCAATAGCTCCGTCAGGGCGGAGAACCCGCCTGCCGAAACGCCGATGACCACTGCTTCGTAGTCGCCCATCATGTCCGCCTATAGATTTTACTGCTACTGGATATATTAGTAAAAATTTTGGCCAACACAGAAAATTCTGTCGATTCTTTATCCCCTAAAACAAGAAAGCTATTGGTGGTGAGGCTGCTATTAAATAATTCAAAGACCCGCTCCTGAAGATTTTTTTGAAAGTAGATCAGGACATTGCGACAGATGATCATATTCATCTTGCCGAAGCTTGGGTCTACGGCGAGGTCGTGGTGATAGAACGCGATATTTTTTTTAAGTGCCGAGTCCAGTACCGCCCACTTACCATTGACGCTGTAGTAATCGGCAAAGGAGGAGGTGCCCCCGGCGGCGATATAGTTTTTGGTGTGCTGCTTGATATTTTCCAGTGGGTATTCACCGCGCCGGGCAATGTCGAGAGACGCTTCGTTAAAATCGGTGGCGTGAATCGTGGTGTGTTCCAGCAAGCCGCATTCTTTTAAAATTATGGCCATAGAATAGACTTCTTCCCCGGTTGCACAGCCGGCGTGCCAGATATGAATTTTCGGCAGAATGGTCAACGCTGGCATCACCTCATCGCGCAGAGTGCGAAACACCCAGGGGTCGCGAAACATCTCAGTCACTGTGACGGAGACACACTGTAGGAGGTGCTGGCGAAAATCCTCTTGATAAAGGACGCGGGGAATGAGTTCGCTAATGTGCTCGAGGTTGTTTTGCACTACCAGGTGTTTGATGCGTCGCTTGATGCTGGCGCGCCGGTACTCGTTAAAGTCATAGTCATACACACGCTTGACCAGACTAATAAACAAGTCGAGTTCCAACTCCTCCTTGTCGTGGCCGTTCATGCCTTGTAAAGCCAGACTTTTAACATGGCGATAAGCTTGTCCATGTTGACGGGTTTGGTCAAATAGTCACTGGCGCCAGCGGCAATGCATTTTTCGCGCTCGTCGGACATCGCCCTGGCGGTCAGGGCGATTACCGGCAGGTCGCGCCAGGCGTCGACTTTGCGTATCTCCTGCATCGCCTCGTAACCATCCATTACGGGCATCATGATATCCATAATAACCAGGTCGATAGCGGCGTGTTCTTGCAATTTATGCAAGGCATTCTGCCCGTTATCGGCCTCGTAAACGGTCATCCCCTGTTCCTGTAAATTGCGTGACAGGGCAAAGGTATTGCGCATGTCATCATCCACCAGCAGTACCACCTGTCCCAGGAGAATGTCACCGTCCCCCTCTTCTTGGGGCGAACTCTGAAGGTCGCTTGAAGGGTTTCTAGCGGGCATATTATTGACAAATGAGAGAGCCTCATCGAAGAGGTTTTCAGCGGCGGGATCTCCCTTAAAGACAATAATGGCCGAGTAGTGGTCGAGCTTTTCGCGCTGCTCGGGCTCAAGCTCTGCGGCGGTATGGATGATTACCGGGGGAATGGACTGGCTCTCGCTGAGTTGTTCGAGTAGTTCAAAACCACCCATATCGGCCAGCTCGAGGTCGAGAATAAGACAGTCGTAGCGGCGTTGGGCAATCGCGCTAAGCGCCGCCTGGCCATCGCTAACCCGGGTACTTTGAATGCCCCGAGTGGCGAGAAGCTGGACAATGTCTGTCGTGTCATCAGCGGACTCGGCAACTAGCAGGGCATTACCAATTGCTGCGTCCTTGTTGAGCTCTATCCTCGCCAGGACCTGGTTGATCGCCGCCTCGCTAACGGGCTTTAACAAAAAACCAATCTTTTGTTGCTCTAGCAGCTCAGCATCGGGTTCGCGCCCAGAAATAATATGCACGGGGATATCTCGGGTTTCCGCGTGATACCGCAACTGCTCTATAACCTTGCTACCGTCCATATCGGGTAGACCCATATCGAGCAAGATACCCTGGGGCTGGTATTCCAGGGCGAGGTACAGGCCCTGGGTGCCATCGGCGGCGAGCAAAGCGCTGTTGCCACTGTTTCTGACCATATCGAGCAGCAGGCGGGCAAACACCGGGTCATCTTCAATAATTAGAATCACCGCGTCGTCGTCATTAATTTGTTCTCGGTCATCACTGGTGCGGTAATTAACCTGGGGCTGTACGTCTGTGAAGCCACCACCGCTGGCAAGATCTCGGCTTGGGATCTCCGCACTTGGGGTATTGCTAGGGAGCGCTGTTATGGCAGGGGCAGCCATCGTCTGGACAGGGTCGGGCTCACTGCTACGGGCAATACTTTCGCTCAGTTCCTGACTCAATTGCTGAGTCATCTCGCGGGGCAGAAAGAGGGTAAAGGTACTGCCCTGACCGACGACGCTGTGTAGCTGTATTTCACCGCCGAGCAATTTGGCCAATTCTTTAGAGATGGTGAGGCCGAGGCCGGTGCCGCCGTAGTGGCGACTGGTAGTGCCGTCCTGTTGTTGAAAGGCGGCGAAAATTTCCACCTGTTTGTCTTCGGGAATACCGATACCGGTATCGCTGACGGCAAAGGCAACACAGGGCTTACCCTGTAGGGACGGATCGATAAACGAGCGGTCGATTGGTGCGGCATTAATACTCAGTACGATCGAGCCGGCTTCGGTAAATTTAAAGGCGTTAGAGAGGAAGTTTTTTAGAATTTGTTCGAGGCGCTGGACATCCGTATGCAGATGGCTGGGGCAGCCCGCTTCGATGTGAGCCTCGAAACTGAGTCCTTTACTGAGGGCGTTGGGCGAAAATATATTGTGCAGATTGCTTCTACTGCGGTCCAGCTCATGTTCTTCAATATGGACGCTCAATTTGCCCGCCTCGACCTTGGATAAATCCATAATGTCGTTTATCAGGGCGAGTAAATCGTTACCCCCTGCATAAATAATATTCAGGTCTTCAACTTGATCAGCTCTTAAATTACCCTCTATATTTTTGGCCAAATGATCAGCCAATAAAAGGAAGCTGTTTAAGGGCGTGCGCAGCTCGTGGGACATATTGGCGAGGAATTCGGACTTGTATTTACTGGCAATGGCCAGCTCCCTGGAACGTATTTCCAGCTCCTGACTGGCCAATGCAATGGCCGCTTTCTGTTCTTCAAGGGCCCTGGTTTTGTCGTTGAGTCGCTGGTTGGAGTCCTGCAGGCCATCGCGCTGCACCTTCAGTTCTTTTTGCGAGGCCAATAGCTGTTTAGTTTGTTCCTCCAGGTTTTCGTTGGAGGCCTTGAGCTCCTCCTGTTGTACCTGCAGCTCTTCCGCTTGGCGCTGGGACTTCTCCAGTAGCTCGAGTTTCAGGCTCTGTTCACTACTGGAGCGGATGATGATACCGAGGGGTTCCTTGAGAGCAACGAGAAAGTCGAGTTTGAGATCATCGAGTTCAATAAAGGCGCCGAGTTCGATGACACCCTGCACGACGTCGTCGACAACCAGGGGCATAACCACGATATTACTCGGGTGACCATCACCGAGGGAGGAATTAATACGCGCATAATCGCTGGGCACATCGGTGATGGAAATCATCTCCTGGTCGAGTGCGGCCTGGCCGACCAGACCTTCACCAATGGCGATACTGTCGCCGAGGTGTTTTCTTTTATTAAAGGCGTAACTGCCCTTTAATGTCAGCTTGTCATCCTCGAGGACGTAGAAGGTCATGATTTGTACTTTGAGATACTTGGCGATGTATTGGCAGGCGGTTTTAGCCATGGTTCGGAGGTTCGTGGTTTCTCGCAGGGCCTCGTTGAGCTGGCCGAGTCCGGTCGCCAACCATAGTTGCCGTTCACTCTCAGCTGTTTTCGTGGCCAGGGCGTCGACCATGCTATTGATCGAATGCGACAACTTATCTTTATTGCCCTGGCTGTTGACGCGTACCGAATAATCGCCGGCGGCAACCTGTTCGGCAACATTACTCACCTGGCTAATAATATTGGTTAAGCGCGCCAGGGCAATGCCCAGGGTGTCCTCGGGCCCGCGCGCCTCGATCAGAGTGTCGATTTCGCCGGCGGAGATGGCATCTGCGGTGGCGGCAATCTCGGTGATGGTCGCGACCATACGATTGATTGATTGCGCCAATACATCGTCGGCGCTCTGTTCTTTAACACTGATTCGAGTATCACCAGTGGCCAGTTTTTGCGCAACCTCAGCGATATTACGCAAGATACCGGTGGTGCGCGCCAGGGCCTGACCCAGGGTGTCATCCTGGTCTCGGGGGCGGATGTCGACGCTATAGTCGCCCCGTGAGATCAGATCTGCATTGGTGGTGAGGCTTGCCAGGTGAGCCTGGGCCTCTCGCTGACGACTGGTGTCGCGGATGGTGCCGGTAAAACGGGTTTTATTACCCACCCGGTATTCGCTGACGGAAAGGAAGATGGACAGGGTAGAGCCATCCTTGTGCCGCGCCTGTAATTCGCGGCCGGTACCGATAATATTTTTAATGCCGGTTTTTTGATAGTTGGCGAGATAGCCATCGTGCTCGCTGTGGTAGGGCTCGGGCATCAGTAGTTTAATATTCTGACCCAGCACTTCCTCCTCGCTGTAGCCAAACAGTTTTCCAAAGGCGGGATTAACCGACTCAATAATGCCCAGAGGTGTGATCAGAATAATCGGATCGAGGGACGCGCCGATAATACCCGCGTATTTTTCCCGCTCCTGTTGCAAGGTCTTTGCGGCCGCTTTCTCCCGGCTCAGATCGCGCAATGTACCGGTGTAATGACTGTGCTGGCCAATTTTATACTCACTGACGGAGAGGAATATGGGCAGGATGGAACCGTCCTTCCGCTGAGCCACCAATTCGCGCCCGCTGCCAATAATGCTTTTAATACCGGTCTTCTTATAGTTGGCGAGATAGCCATCGTGTGCGCTGTGGTAGGGCTCAGGCATCAGGAGGTTAATGTTCTGCCCGAGCACTTCCTCCTCGGTATAATTAAACAGGCTCAGGCAGGCCTTATTGGCGAATTCTATAATACCCCTGTCGGTGATGTTGACGATGGGATCCTGGAGAGAGTTGAGTAAATCTCGGCTGACACTCTCGAGCACAATGTTGTTATTTTCGGCGCCTTCTTTCGCTTTACTTACCATGTCGCAGATGCCTTGCTATTTATGGCCCTTGATGATGTTTTGACAATTACAGGAGGGGCGGTGAACGAGGAGGGTACTGCTTGATACAAGGGCAGGATAAACACGGTGAATAAAAACCCCTGACAGGGCTCGGAGAATTGAGTGCTGGGATTGCGGTGCCTTTTATGTATCCACCGCCGTGATAACAATCGTTGGGAAGAAGAGGGAACGACCTTTGGAGGACTTTTTTTAAGGTGCTCTTCCTGAGCTATTTGCCATTCATCCATAAAAATTAGCCTTGCTTGTTTTGTTGAATGCTAAGTTTTCGCACCACTTTGAGTCTAGATCGTTTTTCTATCTTTGCCACTTCTGTAGATGGGGAGCCTGTTGCGCGACTAAAAATATGCTAAAGAACCCTGATTTTTGTTATGCAAGTCGGTGTGAGGCGCTTTTTTTGCTTACCCGTGGCTCCATTAGGTATAAACTCCCCCCCGCTATTAATAGCCCTTGCCGTTAGCTTGTCTTGTGTCCCTCTTCGACACGGGGCAGTGTCTTAAACACGGCACTCATACACTGGAGACAACCATTGATTAAGCGTTATTTTGCTCTCGCCCTGGGTTTGTTATTCACCTTACCTGTACTGGCCTCGGCCGAAGGCGGAACCAAACTCGAACTCACCCACAACTGGGTTGGCTATACGGCCATCGGCATCTTTGCCTTCGCCTATATCTTCGTCATTCTTGAAGAAAAAATTCATCTGCGTAAATCTAAACCGGTACTGCTTGCCGCTGGTCTTATCTGGATATTAATTGCTCTGGTTTATAATTCCCACGGTTTGCCTCACGAGGTTGAGCCCGCCATTCGCCATAATTTCCTCGAATACGGCGAGCTGTTTTTCTTCCTGCTGGTGGCGATGACCTATATCAACGCGATGCTTGAGAGAGGCGTTTTCGATGCCTTGCGCAACTGGTTGGTCGAGAAGGGCTTTAGCTATCGCGCCCTGTTTTGGTTGACCGGCATTCTGGCTTTCTTTATCTCACCCATCGCCGATAATCTGACAACCGCCTTAATTATGTGTGCTGTGGTATTGGCTGTCGGTAAGGGTCAACCTGGCTTTGTTTCAATCGCGTGTATTAATATTGTTGTCGGCGCCAATGCCGGCGGCGCCTTTAGCCCCTTTGGTGACATCACCACGTTGATGGTTTGGCAAAAAGGTATCGTGCAATTCAGTGAATTTTTTGCCCTGTTTCTACCTTCAGTCGTTAACTTCCTGATACCCGCTTTCATCATGCAGTTCGCCTTGCCATCAGGCAAGCCTGCTGAAGTTGAGGGTGAACAGGAGGGCATCAAATACGGTGGCATGGTCATTGTTGGTCTGTTTTTGATGACGATTGTTACCGCCGTTTCCTTTCACAACCTCCTGCATATTCCCCCTGTATTTGGCATGATGATGGGCTTGGCCTACCTGAAGTTTTATGGCTACTATCTGCGCCAGCGTTCGAAGTCATGGACGGCGGCGACTGAAGCCCCTCCAGGCTCCGCTGCCGATCCCTACAATTTTGATGTGTTTTCCAAAATTGCCCAGGCCGAGTGGGACACCCTGTTCTTCTTTTACGGCGTGATTCTTGCGGTGGGTGGGCTTGGTTTTATCGGCTACCTGAGCATGGCTTCTGAATTTGTTTACGGTGAACTCGGCGCCACGACAGCCAACGTGCTGGTGGGCATTATGTCGGCCATTGTCGACAACATTCCCGTCATGTTTGCGGTGCTGACCATGCAGCCCGATATGGATCTCTTCCAGTGGTTGCTAGTGACCTTGACCGCAGGTGTCGGTGGTAGCTTGTTGTCAGTCGGCTCCGCCGCCGGTGTTGCGCTGATGGGACAGGCCCGTGGCCAGTACACCTTCTTTGGCCACTTAAAGTGGACACCGGTGATTGCCCTCGGTTATGGGGCCAGTATCTGGGTGCACTTTTTGGTGAATGGTTGAATAAAACTCCCTGATTTCAGGTCATAAAAAGCCCGCTGACAATTTTGTCAGCGGGCTTTTTTGTCGCTGTTGATTTAGTTTCTAAAGCTTAAAAAAGTTGAGGACTGAGTACAGCCTGGCGTGTGCCTTGGTGTAGGGCGGATAAAACAATTCGGGCTTGCCGATCTTGGGAAAGGTAAAGCGCGGCCGCAGCTTGCTCATCTCCATAAAGCCTTCATAACCGTGATAGTGGCCCATTCCGCTGGCGCCAACCCCGCCAAAGGGAATACTGTGCTGCAGCACATGGAAGATACAGTTGTTCACCGTGACGCCACCAGACAGGGTGGCGTAGAACAGCCTTTCCTGTATGGCCTTATCGTTACTGAAATAATACAGGGCGAGGGGGGCATCTCGGGTATTGATGTAGTCGAGCACCTCATCCAGCGAGTCGTAAGTCATCACGGTGAAGAGGGGGCCGAAGATCTCCTCCTGGGCAATGCGCATCTCCTCGTTGATATCTAAAACAAGATGGGGTGGGAACTTGCGCCACTCATCATTAAAGCCCTCGCTCGTGAGCTGTACGGCCTCGGCGCCTTTCGCCACAGCATCATCGAGGGTTTCTTTTAGTCGCGTGTAGGAGCGCTCATCGATAATTGAGGTGTAATCATCTTTATTGGTATCGGGATAGCGCTCACGCATGATCTCGCCGGCAATGCGCACGAATTCATCGCGCTTGTGCCGGGGGACGAAGACGTAGTCGGGCGCAACACAAGTCTGGCCGGCATTGACGTACTTGCCGTACATAATGCGGCTGACTGCTTCCTGCAAGTCGTAGTCATCGCAAATAATGGTCGGTGATTTACCGCCGAGCTCCAACGTTACCGGGCAGAGGTTTTGCGCAGCAGCTGTCATCACATTGATACCGCTTTCCGCCGAGCCGGTGTAAACGATGTGATCAAAGGGCAGACTGGAAAATTCCGAACCGCCAAGTCCGGGCAAATAGGCTGCCGTATCATCACCAAAGGTGTCGCGAAACAAGCCCTGTAATAAGCGACAAAGATTTTGTGAGTTGGAAGCAAGCTTGACCATGCAACGATTACCCGAGGCGATGGCATTAATCACCGGGCCGATGGATAAAAAGAGGGGGTAGTTCCAGGGGGTACCAATGCCAATCACGCCTTTGGGTTGGGGAATGACCTCATTTTTACCGCTAAAAAACATGATCGAGGTATGCCGCCGCTGGGCTTTCATCCACTTCTTGAGGTTTTTTCGGGTGTCCCGAGAGGCCGTTAGGCAGCCAAAGATTTCAACCATTTTGGTTTCGGTGGGATTGCGGTGACCAAAATCCGCTGAAATAGCCGCGGTAATCGCATCGGTATTTTTTTCGAGCAGACCTTCCAGCTTCCGCAAATTTTCGAGCCGTTCTTGTAAGGAGGGGTAGGGGTTCTGGAAATAGGCATCCTTTTGTGCCTTTAAAATGCTCTCGGCTTCAGTTTGGGGGTTCTCTATTACTTTTGATTGTTGGCTTTGGCCCATGTTTTCAAGCTCTCACGGTTAGAGGAAAGTAAGTGTTTCTAACTGCTAAATGCAGCTACCTGGTCGGGACGTGTAATGTCGTCCAAGGGCGATCTTATACTAATGGATCAACATTGAGGAGGGCTTCTCGTCGCTGTAGTCAATGATCAATTGAGGCAAATCAAATCCTTGTATCGCTGGAAAGTGTAAATTTCAAAGCTGTGTTGAATTGGCTTTTGGATTAATCCAGCACACAGCTTCGCGCTTAGTTTGCATTTGTTTATTGCAGTTCTTGAGTTAGCGCATTTTTGTATTCACTTCTGCTAGTTTCCAGAGGAGTTAATCTCGACAAGTAATTATGTTTTTTGTCCCGAAATTAACGAGGTAAATCTATGTCAAAGCAATACGATGCCATCATTATTGGCGCGGGTATTTCAGGTATGTATCAATTGCACAAGCTGCGGGAGCAGGGGCTTGCGGTTAAAGTTTATGAAACTGGCACGGGGGTTGGTGGCGCCTGGTACTGGAATAAGTATCCGGGCTGTCGCTTTGACTCGGAGAGCTATACCTATGGTTACTCCTGGTCGGAAGAAGTACTGCAGGAGTGGGACTATAAAGAGCGTTTTGCCGCACAGCCGGACACCGAGCGTTATCTTAATTTTGTCGCAGATAAGTATGATTTTCGTAAAGATATCCAATTTAACACCCGTGTCACCAAAGCGACTTTCGATGAGGCCGCTAATCAGTGGGAAGTGGAGCTCGATGACGGTAGCACTGCCCGTGCTGAAATCCTGGTCTCGGCTTCTGGGCCGCTTAACGCCCACACCTTGCCACGCATTCCCGGTATCGATAGCTTCAAAGGCGAGTGGGCGCACACAGCGCGTTACCCCAAAGAGGGCTTTGGTGGGCGCGGTATCGAGCAATTCAAAGGTAAGCGCGTGGGTGTTATCGGCACTGGTGCCACCGGCGTTCAGGTGATTCAGGAAGTCGCGAAAACGGCCGATTCTTTAACCGTTTTCCAGCTAGCCCCCGAGTGGTGTGCGCCCCTTAAGAATGGCCCTATTAGTCCTGAAGAGATGAAAGACATTAAGGCCAATTACAAACAAATATTTGCCGAGTGCAACGATACCTTTGGTGCCTTTCATCATAAGTTTGACGAGCGCTCTGCCCTTGAAGTGTCGGATGAAGAGCGTGAAGCCTTCTTCGAGAAGAAATACAGCGAGTCTGGTTTTGGTATTTGGTTGGGTAATTTCCACGACATTATGACCGACAGCAAGGCCAACGATCTGATTACCGATTTTATCGCCAGAAAGATCCGAAGCCGTGTCAATGATCCGAAAACGGCTGAGAATCTCATTCCCAAAGATCACGGTTTCGGTACCCGCCGCGTGCCCATGGAAACTAAATACTTTGAATGTTACAACCAGCCCAACGTAAAACTGGTCAACCTTAAGTGGACACCGATAGAAGAGATTGTGCCCGAGGGTGTTAAATGCAGCGACGAATTGTATGAGCTGGATATTATCATTTATGCCACCGGTTTTGATGCGGTCACAGGCTCGCTAAAACGTATTGATATTACCGGTAAAGACGGTGCAAAATTGACCGACAAGTGGGCGAATGGGCCTCGCACTTTGCTGGGTATGCAAACGGAGGGCTTCCCCAACTTGTTCACTCTGGTTGGCCCCCACAATGGTGCGACCTTCTGTAATATTCCCCGCTGTATTGAGCAGAATGTTGAATGGGTTGCCGATACGGTTAAGCACATGAAGAAAAATGATTTCCATTCCATTGAACCTACGCTAGAAGCGGAGGATGCCTGGACCATACATGTTGATGAAACAGCAGAGGGCACCCTGTTCCCCACCGCAGACTCCTGGTTTATGGGCGTTAATATCAATGACCCTTCTAAAAAACGTACCTTTATGCTCTACGCCGGTGGCCAGCAAAACTACCGCGCCGAGTGTGACAAGGTTGCAGAGAACGACTACGCAGGATTCGTTCTTAAATAAGGGGCTACAAATTTTCAAAGAGATCTAGTATCAGGTCAGAATATCGAAGGGCTGCTGTAACAGGCGGCCCTTTTTTATAGGGGTTTATTTATTAGTTGGTTTTCACCTTATTTTTAATCAGCTTAAATCGAAAGAGGTCGAAGTATGTCTAGTCAATACGATGCAATTGTTATGGGTGCCGGCATTGCCGGTATGTATCAGCTACTCAAGTTGCGCGAGCTGGGGCTCAATGTAAAAGTCTATGAAACCGGCGATGGGGTAGGGGGTGTTTGGCACTGGAATAACTACCCGGGCTGTCGCTTCGATTCCGAAAGCCATACTTACGGTTACTCTTTTTCCGATGAGTTATTACAGGAATGGAACTGGACAGAACGCTTTGCGCCACAGCCCGAAACCAAGCGCTATCTCAATTATGTTGCCGATAAATTTGATCTGCGCAAAGACATTCAATTCAATAGCCACGTCACCAAGGCTACTTACGACGAAGCAAATACTCGGTGGAGCGTCGAACTGGAAGACGGCAGTACCGCCAGTGCCCGCTTTTTGATTTCCGCCACCGGCCCCTTGTCTGCTTACACCATGCCGCGCATCCCCGGTGTCGATAGCTTCAAAGGCGATTACTGCCACACAGCACGCTGGCCCGTAGGGGATAGCGGCTGGCAGGGTAATGACTTTAGCGGCCTGCGCGTTGGCGTTGTTGGCACCGGTGCCACCGGTACACAGGTAATTCAGGAAGTCGCAAAAACAGCCAAAGAACTCACCGTGTTTCAGCTCGCACCCAACTGGTGTGCGCCCTTACACAATGCGCCCATCGAGCAAGCCGAGATGGACGAAATGAAAGCCAACTATAAAGACACCTTCCAGTTTCTCAGCACCACCTTTGGCGCCTTTGCCCATAAGTTTGTCGACACATCGGCGCTCGACGTTTCCGAAGAAGAACGCGAAGCCTTTTTTGAAAAGCTCTATGCCGAACCGGGCTTTGGCATTTGGCTGGCCAACTACAATGACATTATGACCAGCCCAGAAGCCAATGCGCTGATTACTGAATTCGTCGCTAAAAAGATCCGTCAGCGTGTCGACGATCCCGCCGTGGCAGACTTGCTAATTCCTAAAGATCACGGTTTTGGTACTCGTCGTGTACCCATGGAAACCAACTACTTCGAAGCCTTTAATCAGGACAATGTGCATCTGATTGATCTCAACAAAACGCCTATTGAAGAAATTATGCCCGAGGGTGTGCGCTGCAGTGACAAGCTTTATGAGCTGGACCTGATTATTTATGCCACCGGTTTCGATGCTGTGACGGGTGCACTTAAGCGCATTGATATTAGCGGCAAAGGCGGGCAGAAATTGACGGACAAGTGGGAAGATGGTCCGCGCACTTATCTGGGTATGCAAACCGCTGGCTTCCCGAATTTGTTAACACTGGTTGGCCCACACAATGGCGCCACCTTCTGTAATATCCCGCGTTGTATCGAGCAGAATGTCGAGTGGGTGACCGACCTGATCACCTACATGAATAACAACAAGCTGGTTGAAGTTGAACCCACTTTAGCGGCAGAAGATGAGTGGACTCAGCACGTCGACGACCTGGCTCAGAAAACCCTGTTCCCGACGGCTGACTCCTGGTTTATGGGTGTTAATCCCAACAACCCCGATGCTAAGCGCACCTTTATGCTCTACGCTGGTGGTGCCCCTCATTACAAAGCAAAATGTGATGCTGTTGCCGATCACGACTATGAGGGTTTTGCCCTTAAGTAAAACCTGAATAAGCAGATGCAACACTTTGTCTGAACTTAGGGTTAACGATTACTGTGTTAATCCTAAGTTCAGGTTTCAACTCTTTGATCGAGTCAGGTAAAACCGAACTATCGGCCCAGTAATAGTAAACTTCGCAGTAGAGCCCCTTCCTTTCTAATCAGCCCAGCATGTTGCTTACAATGCAGGGTAGGGCCCTGTACTTGTAGTCTGCCGGCAAGCCCCTTACTCTTGTCTCACTGTCAGCAATCTCTGCTTTCTAAAAGTTGCCAGAATGACTTTCAGTACTATCAATTAAGGGACATGAGATGGCAAAGCTCGGACAACAAATAAAAAAGGTAGGAAAAGGTGTTTTTAATTCGCCCTGGGAACAGGCCTTTGACAAGGTTTTGACACCCTTCGAAGAATTTATTCACCGCCAAACCACTAGTAGCATGTTGTTAATGGGTACTGCACTTGTGGCTCTTTTTTTAGCCAATGGCCCCCTGTCTTCTGCCTATGCGCATTTCATCCATACCCCGGTCAGCCTCAATATCGGTAGCTGGGCTATCGATATGAGCCTGCATCACTGGATTAATGATGGCTTGATGGCGATGTTTTTTTTCGTCGTGGGTCTCGAATTAAAGCGGGAAATATTGGTCGGAGAGCTGGCCGACCTGCGCAATGCCGCACTGCCGATTGGTGCTGCGATTGGCGGCATGGTGGTACCGGCATTGATTTATTTTATGATTAATCCGGAGGGCGATGCCGCGCGGGGCTGGGGTATTCCCATGGCGACCGATATCGCCTTTGCCATCGGTGCGCTGGCCTTGCTGGCCAGCCGTGTACCGAAGGCGCTGATCACCTTTTTAGTGGCGCTGGCGATCGTCGACGATTTGGGCGCGGTGGTGGTTATTGCGGTGTTTTATACCGAGACAATCGCTTTTACCCCTTTGGTGGTTGCCGCCGGTTTATTCGCGCTAATGATTGCCCTCAACCTCGTCGGTATCCGCAAGACCCTGCCTTATTTTCTCGTTTCGGTGGTGTTCTGGTATGCGGTTTTGCTATCGGGCGTCCATGCCACACTGGCCGGTGTACTCGGCGCCCTGTGTGTGCCGGCCATGCCAAAATATCAGCCCGAACGCTTTAGTGAGCAGGTTAAAAGCTTAATGCAGCGTTTTGATGCCATTCAACTATCGGGGCAGGGCATTATGACCAATGACCAGTTGCGGGCAGTGGTGCGCAGCCTTGAAAGTGGCGTGAGCAGTGTCCAGGCACCCTTGCAACGTCTCGAGCATGCCTGGCACATGCCGGTTGCCTATATTGTTATCCCCGTTTTCGCCCTGGCCAATGCCGGCATTCCCCTTGAGCTGGCATCGATGAGCGAAACACTGAGTCACCCAACTTTCATTGGCGTCTCGCTGGGCCTGATACTTGGCAAGTTTATTGGCATTACCGGGGTTAGCTGGCTGATGCTAAAACTCAATATTGCGGTGCTACCGAAAGACACACGCTTCACCCAAATCGCCGGTGTCTCCCTGTTGGCCGGTATTGGCTTTACCATGTCCATCTTTGTCGCCCAGCTCGGCTTTGGTGAGCGCGAGGATCTATTGCTGATTGCCAAAACGGCCATCCTGCTGGCTTCTTTCGTCTCGGGAGTCGCGGGTGTCGTTTGGCTTTATCTGGTTAGCCACCCGCAGGATAGTGCTGTAGCGATAGACGAATTGCCTAACCATTCGTAGGCCTGAGTTAAGGTTTATCGAACTTCGTCATAAACACAAAAATCTATCCGCTAAGTGAGTAGGGGGCATCGCAGGATGGTGGGGGCAGTAAGGACATAGCCCCCACTGGCTTTGTCGAACTCGTCCTTTAAGCCTTCAAGAGATAAAGATTAATGATGCACTGGATGCTGCTGATAGTGGCTGTTGTTATTGCCGTCTATGGGGCCAAGTTACTGGTTGATGGCAGTGTGGCCATCAGCCATCGCCTGAATATTCCGCCGTTTATTATCGGCGCCGTGGTCATTGGTTTTGGCAGCTCGATGCCCGAATTCGCGGTGAATATTCAGGCGGGTTTGCAGGGCGATACGGATTTAGCCCTGGGTAATATCCTCGGCAGCAATTTATTCAACATTGGTGTCACGCTGGCGATCGTGGCCTTGATTCACCCTTTAGCAGTGGCGCGAGACACCGTCGTTAAAGACCTTCCGATGCACTTTATAGCGGCATTAATGGTGGGGGTCTGTGGTAATCAGCTGTATCTCGACCATATTCAATACCATGAGCTGATGTTGAGCCACGGTATTATTTTTCTCTGCTTTTTCAGTATTTATCTGTACTACACGCTGCTGGAGGTATTTGCCGACGCGCCACACAAAACACCGCTGCAGCGTTCCCATCATCGTAGCGTGTATCAGCAGACTGAGCTGTCACTGCCTAAATCCATTCTCTACATCGTACCGGGTTTGATTGGTCTGGTGCTTGGCGGTGAGCTGATTGTCACACAGGCTAAATTTATCGCCGTGGATATGGGTTTAAGTGATCGTGTTGTCGGCTTGTTAATCGTCGGGCCGGGAACCTCTGTACCCGAATTTATCGCCTGCATGCTGGCACTGTATCGACGCAATACGGCAATGGTGATGGGCAATATTCTCGGTTCCAATTTGTTCAATATCTTCTTTATTCTCGGTGTTACCGCCATCATTACACCGGTTCCCCTGGATCTGTCGTTGAACATCGCCGTGTTGCTTAATATCGTCGTGGCGCTATTTTTGTCACTTGCGGTGTGGCTGTCACCGAGTCGAAGGCTTGGTAGAGGTGTCGCATTCATTCTGTTAAGCGTATATGGCGGCTACCTCTACAGCGTGCTTTAGAGACTTCCTGTCACTTAGCAGAATCACCTGGTGAGCAGGACAAGCAGGCGTAACGACCACTCTACTCAATTGCGTATAATGTATATTATGTTAAATTGAATATTTAAAGGACTCGATAAACTTGCTCTAAGACTGACACCCCTCTTACAAGCATCATATTTAAGGAATCCTACGTTGCAAGAGAGACAAGTCTTAGTGCTACACTCCGGACTCAAACATAGAAAGACTGCATCCCTATGAAGTTACTGTCATTCGCAATCACGCTCTTTCTGCTGGCTACGACGGCCTACGGAAAAACAGAGCCCCTGGTGTTCACTAAAGACCATTCGCAAACGGCGATGGAAATTATTGAGACCCTGAGCAGTAAGCATTATAAAAAACAGCTCGTCGACGATAACTTTTCCAGTCGCTTGCTCGACAGCTATTTCGATGCGCTAGATCCGGTTAAAGTCTATTTTCTACAATCTGATATTAAGGGATTTGAAGCGAGCCGCTACAGCTTTGATGAGGCCCTGGCAGCGGGTGATCTGGCGCAGGCCTTTGTCATTTTCAATCTCTTCCGCGAGCGTATCACCGAGCGCCTGGAAAGTAATGTTGCGCTGCTAGAAGGTGATTTCAGCTTTGACTTCAGCCTCGAAGAGACCATCAATCTCGATAGAGACAGCCGCACCTGGATGGCGAGTCAGGCAGAAACCGACGATTACTGGCGCAAGCGCATGAAAGATAGCCTGCTGCGTTTAGTGCTCTCGGGTAAGGAGCCTGAGGCTGCCCGTGAACTCTTGCGCAAGCGTTACGCCAATCAAATAAAGCAGCTGGCAAGGCAGGACGCCGACGATGCCGTGCAGGGTTTCATTAATGTCGTGGCCGGCATCTACGATCCCCACACCAGTTATCTTGCGCCGCGCACCCTTGAAAATTTCAATATTTCCATGTCCCTGTCACTTGAGGGCATTGGTGCGGTGTTACAGCTCGAGGATGAATTCACCAAGATTGTGCGCATTGTTCCCGGGGGTCCGGCCGATAAACAGGGCACTTTAGCCGCGGAAGACAAAATCATTGGCGTCGCTCAGGACGATGATGCCATGGTCGATGTCATTGGTTGGCGTCTGGATGATGTTGTCGATCTGATTCGCGGTAAAAAAGATAGCCGCGTGCGCCTGGAAATCATCCCCGGCACCTCCGAGGGTGGCGACAAAACCACGGTTGTCTCGATTATTCGCGACAAGGTGAAGCTGGAAGAACAGGCTGCCAAGAGCGAAGTGATCGAGCTACAACAAGGTGATCAGAAATTTCGCGCTGGTGTTATCACCGTCCCCGCCTTTTACATGGACTTTGAAGCCTATCGCAAGCGCGACCCCAATTTTAAGAGCACCTCACGCGATGTCATGAAACTCATCATCGACTTAAAAAAGGACGGTGTTGACGGCATTATTCTCGATTTGCGTAACAATGGCGGCGGCTCTCTCTACGAGGCGACCTCGCTGACAGATTTGTTTATTCATCCCGGCCCAGTGGTGCAAATTCGTCACGCCGACCAGCATGTGTCTCGCGAGCAGCGCGCCCGACAGCGGCCCTTTTACGATGGCCCGCTGATGGTGTTAATTAACCGCCTCAGTGCCTCTGCCTCGGAGATTTTTGCCGGTGCTATTCAGGACTACGGGCGCGGTTTGGTGGTGGGCACAACCAGTTTTGGCAAAGGCACGGTGCAGGTGCTCGCCCCTTTAAAACAGGGTCGGTTGAAGTTGACCGAGTCCAAGTTCTACCGGGTTTCCGGTCAAAGCACCCAGCACCGTGGTGTTGTTCCCGATATACGCTTTCCCTCCTATTTCGATCTTGAAGAGGTTGGTGAAAGTAGTCAGGACAACGCCCTGCCCTGGGACAGCATTCGCGAAGTCAGACATCGCCTTTACGAGGATTTCGATCCCCTGCTGACGCTGTTAAGAACAGAACACCAGCAGCGTGTTGCAACAGACCCTGACTGGCAATTTATGCTCGATGAAATCGCCCTGATTGACGAACAGCGGACATTGAAAAAATTCACCTTAAATAAAGCTAGCCGCGAGCAGTTGAAAGAGCAGCGTGAAGAAAAGTGGTTGGCGATTGAAAACACACGGCGGCAAAAGCGTGATCAAGCGGTGTTTGAATCGACAGAAGCCGTAGAGGCCTTTCGTAAACAACAGAAAGAAGATGAACAGACGCCCGACCCTATTTTGCAGGAGACGGCCCACCTGTTGTTAGATTACAGCCGTGCTACAGCAGCTTCACTGGACACACGCCTGGTGAGAAAAGTCGGTGCGGAATAAATAAACACAAGCTGCTGTCAACCAATTGTGGCCAGAGGCGTTTATGTTGATAACTTCCGCCGAAAAGTGACACCTTGGAGACTCAAAGATGGCTATTACGAAATGGGTATTGACGGGGCTATTAACACTGGTGTTTGCCACTACCGCCCTTGCTGGACACAAACACCGCGATAGCCACAAAAACCAGTATCAGCCCGCGGGCGCTTACCAACAGGAAAAATGCAAACATGGCGGGCACAAGGCTGGGCATCACGCCAACTTGCACTATCTGTCCGCTGAGCATTCTCAGCATAAACATGGGCAGTATAAACAAGAGCAGCATAAACAGAGCTACCAGCGCTATCCGGGGCGAACCGTGTATCGCAGCGTTAAATATTATCCGACTTACCGTGACGTGCAACGCTACGAGCGCAACTATCAGCGCAACTATCAGCGCAATTACCAGCACCACCTGTCTTACGACGATGAGCGCCGCTCTACCTATCGCCTGATTGCTGGGGCGATGGTGCTGAATGAGGTTTTACACCATGTCCATCACTAGCCCGGCACTGTGGTCTTTGTATGGATACCTCTACCCTTAAGGGTGGCCTGAACATCGAGACCAGGGCGTCCCATCTGGCCCTTGATGGTTTTTTGGCTTCCGTGCAAAGTCGCGCTTTTGCCATGGCCCGTGCCGCCCTGGGCAATGCTGACGACGCCATGGATGTGGTGCAGGACAGCATGCTGCAGCTGGTGAAGTCCTACGCTGACCGAGATGTGGACGAGTGGCGCAAGCTGTTTTATCGCATCCTCAACAACAAAATTAACGACCTGTTTCGACGTCGACAATTACAGCGACGCTTTGGCGCCCTACTGCCAGGGCTTGGGCATCAGAGCGCCGATGAGCAAGATACCGCCGGTGACCCCTTTGACAAAATACCCGGCGCAGAGGGTGATCCTGCCGTCCACCTGCAGCGCGAACGCACTATCGCCAGTCTTCACCAGCAGATAAGCCGGCTACCCCGCCGCCAACGTGAGGCCTTTATGCTGCGTTGTTGGGAGGGATTCTCTACAATAGAAACGGCCCAAACCATGGCTTGTAGCGAAGGCAGTGTCAAAACCCATTATTCTCGAGCCCTCAGTGCCCTGCGTGTCAATCTTGGGCGGCTCGGTGAGGAAAACCCTGATGAAAACTGAATTTGAGCAAGGCGTGCAGAGCGACTTGCGCCATAGTGAGCAGCTTGTCGATGCCGAGCGGCTGCAACAACTGGCGGCTTTTCGCCAACAGGCGCTTGAGGCGATGCCCGCGAATGTAGCGCTGCCCCGCCACCGTTTGCGACCTTTGCTGTGGCCCACCGCAGGCATGGCACTAGCGTCAATTTTGCTACTCGTTTTAGCCCTGCCCTTTTCGCCTTTTAAGCCGACGCTATTGAATGAGTCTTTGAGCGACAATAGGGAGCTCTATGATGATCTGGAGTTTTACTATTGGCTGGCTGAAAATGAAGAGGATTTAAGAGGCTGATATGCAGCGCCGATTACCTTCAATAATGCTACTCAGCCTGGTGCTGTGCTGTCTGTCCTCCCAGGCTTCTATCCGCCTTGACTCTGTTGAGATCAATATTAATATCGAAAATTATCAGATAGTTAGTGTGAATTTATCAAATCCATATGAGGTTTCGATTCTCTCTAATAAGGGCTTGAATGCGCGCCAGGAAGATGCTGCAAGCCGCAGAAAGGAAATGAGCCCAGAACAGCGCGAACGCCTTAAAGAGCGTAGAAAACGTTTTGATTCACTGCCGCCGGAAGAGAGGCAGCGTCTGAAAGAAACACGCAAGAAGTTTCAGCAACTGTCCCCCGAGGAAAGACAGCGCTTAAGGCAGAAGTGGCGTAACTTATCCCCCGAAGAAAGAGATAAGGCCATGCAGAAAAAACGCAAGAAAAGCCACCGCACTTAACAATTAGCAGACATAAAAAAACCGGCATAAGCCGGTTTTTTTATGTGAACAATAAACGCTTTTTAAAGGGCTTCGTCCAACTCTGGCAAGGCCTTAAACAAATCGGCAACCAGACCGTAATCAGCAACCTGAAAAATCGGTGCGTCTTCGTCTTTGTTGATGGCAACAATGACTTTAGAGTCTTTCATACCCGCCAGGTGCTGAATGGCACCCGAAATACCCACGGCAATGTAGAGATCAGGGGCAACGATTTTACCCGTTTGACCAACCTGCATTTCGTTAGGTACGAAGCCAGCATCAACAGCGGCACGTGAAGCACCAACAGCAGCGCCAAGTTTATCGGCAACTTTGTAAAGCAGCTCGAAGTTTTCGCCATTCTGCATACCGCGACCACCGGAAACGATAACATCGGCAGCAGTCAGTTCAGGACGGTCAGACTTGGCGACTTCTTCGCCTTTGAACTCGGAGACAGCGGCGTCGTGAACACCGCCAGCGGCTTCGATAGTGGCACTGCCACCCTCTGCTGCAACGGGGTCAAAGGCCGTAGTACGAACGGTCATCACTTTAATACTGTCGTTACTCTGGACAGTGGCAACGATATTGCCCGCATAGAAAGGACGCTGGAAAGTATCTTCGCTGATAACAGCACTGATATCAGAAATTGGCTGCACGTCGAGCAGCGCACCAACACGGGGAATGACATTCTTACCGTTAGTGGTCGCAGGCACGAGAATGTGGCCGTAGTTAGCCGCTAATTCAGCCACTAAAGGGGCAACGTTTTCAGCCAGCATAAATTCGTAGGCCGCGTTGTCGGCAACAACAACTTTGTTAATACCGGCGATTTTTGCAGCGGCATCAGCTGCAGCACCACAGTTGGCACCGGCGATAAGAATATCGACATCGCTACCAATAGCCTGGGCGGCAGCAACAGCGTTCAGCGTCGCGCCTTTGATTTCCTTGTTGTCGTGTTCCGCAATTACCAGAATACTCATGAGATCACCTTGGCTTCGTTTTTCAGTTTATCAACCAGTTGTGCAACATCTTCTACCTTAATACCCGCCTGACGCTCGGCTGGTGGTTCGGCCTTGAGCAAGGTTGTACGGGGAGCAACATCAACGCCCAGATCGGCAGGCGTGGTGCTGTCGATGGTCTTTTTCTTGGCTTTCATGATGTTAGGCAGTGACGCGTAACGCGGCTCATTCAAACGCAGATCAGCGGTAACAATGGCTGGCAGCTTAATTTGAATAGTCTGCAGACCGGCATCAACTTCGCGGATAACCGTAGCGCTATCACCGTCGATAGTCAGCTCCGAAGCAAATGTGGCCTGGGCCCAACCGGTCAGTGCGCCAAGCATCTGGCCCGTGTGGTTGTTGTCGCCATCAATGGCCTGCTTACCCAGCAGCACGATGTCGGGGCTTTCGTTATCGCAAACAGCCTTCAGGCATTTGGCAACGGCGAGTGACTCGAGGTCGGTATCAGTGGTGATCAGAATACCGCGATCAGCACCCAGTGCCAGTGCAGTACGAACCTGCTCCTGAGCGGCCTGTGGGCCAATAGAGACAACAATAATTTCTGTTGCAACGCCTTTTTCCTTCAATCGAACCGCTTCTTCAACAGCGATTTCGCAGAAGGGGTTGATGGCCATTTTTACATTGGCCAGATCGGGACCGGTATTATCTGACTTGGCCCTTACCTTTACGTTGTAGTCTGCAACGCGCTTAACAGCGACAAGAATCTTCATGAACCACCCTTGGTATGTTATGGAGTGTGACGAATAAATTGAGTGCAACTACAAAGTAGCACCGAATTTAGGGGGCTGCATAATGCCGATTTCGGGGCAAAAAATCAAATCTAGAACGTTAATTCAACTATCGTGCCCTTTGCTGGCCTATGAAAAACCCGCCCGTCACAGTTTTCTCTATTTGCAGCGTAGTTTTGTCGACGCACACTGGGTTAAAATGCGCGATTGTTTTAGCTGCCTGGAGGAAGAGTGATGGAAAGAGAATTTATGGAGTACGACGTTGTGATTGTTGGCGCCGGTCCTGCTGGTTTGTCGGCGGCCTGTCGCCTACGTCAATTGAACCCGGAAACAACCGTCTGCGTTGTTGAAAAAGGCTCTGAAGTCGGCGCCCATATTCTCTCCGGTGCGGTCTTCGAGCCCACCGCCCTCAACGAACTCTTCCCCGACTGGAAAGAAAAAGGTGCGCCTCTGCACACGCCGGTCGAGGGTGATGACATATATGTACTCACCAGCCAGGAAAAAGGCATCAAGGTGCCCAATCTGTTTGTGCCCAAAACCATGCACAACGAAGGCAACTACATTATTAGCCTCGGCAATCTCTGCCGCTGGCTGGCTGAACAGGCCGAAGCCCTGGGTGTTGAAATCTTCCCCGGCTTTGCCGCCGCAGAAATCGTTTATAACGACGACGGCAGTGTTAAAGGCATCGCCACTGGCGATATGGGCATTGGCCTTAACGGCGAGCAGAAAGACAGCTATATGCAGGGTATGGAACTGCACGGTAAATACACCCTGTTTTCCGAAGGGTGTCGCGGCAGTTTGGGCAAGCAGCTGATTGCCAAATACAATCTCGATGCCGGCAAAGATCCCCAACACTACGGTATTGGCATTAAAGAAATCTGGAAGGTGAGCGACGAACAGCACCAGCAAGGTTTAGTTGTGCACAGTGCCGGCTGGCCCCTGGACGAAAGCAAATCGGCAGGTGGTGCCTTTGTTTATCACCTGGAAGATAACCAGGTGGCACTGGGTCTGATCACCGACCTCTCCTACTCCAATCCCCACCTCAGCCCCTTCGATGAGTTTCAGCGCTTTAAGCATCATCCCGTGGTTAAACAGTATATTGAAGGTGGTGAGCGCATCGCCTACGGTGCTCGCGCACTCGCCAAGGGTGGTTTGCAGTCTCAGCCACGCATGAGTTTTGCAGGTGGCCTGTTGATCGGTGACGATGCCGGTACCATGAATTTCGCCAAGATCAAGGGCAACCACACCGCCATGAAGTCCGGCATGATTGCCGCCGAAGTGGTGACTGCCGCACTGGGCAAGAACCAGGCCGGCACAGAGCTCACCGAGTACGCCGCCGCTTACGAGAGCTCATGGGCTTATAAAGAGCTGCATGTACAGCGTAACTTTGGCCCTGCCCAGCACAAATGGGGCAACATTATCGGTTCGGCCTTTGCTTTTATCGACATCAATATTTTCAATGGCAACCTGCCGTTTACCTTGAAAGATCCGAAACCGGATCACGCACAAATGAAGCCGGCCAGTGAGTGCAAGGCCATTGATTATCCCAAGCCCGATGGCAAAATCAGCTTTGATAAGCCTTCGTCGGTATTTTTGTCGAATACCAATCACGAAGAAGATCAGCCCTGCCATCTAAAACTCAGGGATGACACGATTCCTCTGGCCAAGAACCTGCCTCTCTACGACGAACCTGCGCAGCGTTACTGCCCGGCCGGTGTTTACGAGGTGCTGGAGAACGAAGCCGGCGAAAAGACTTTCCAGATTAACGGCCAAAACTGTGTGCACTGTAAAACCTGTGACATTAAAGACCCCGCACAAAATATCACCTGGGTAACACCCGAGGGGACAGGCGGACCGAATTACCCGAATATGTAATTCTCGACCTGGTTTTACCTAAGCCCGAACAAAGCTCGATAGCGTTTTGTTCGGGCTTTTTACTGGCTGGTAGAATACTTTTTGAAAGCCTAAGTAAAAAAACCTGGGCTTTATAATTATTTGTGTAGATCCCGTGAGAGATGATTCCCCTGACCTCTGCCCAACCTGGCTTTAGTCACTCCAGATCAGACGCCACTGGCGGATCACCCCGCTCATCAGCAGCCTGAACATGAGCCCGCTGTTCTTCAAGTTGATCATGAAAGCCCTCCGCTTCACCATAAGCGATAAAGCTAGCGTACCTATCGTGGGGGTTAGCAACACGCCGAGCGTGCTTGATGGGACACCAGTACTGCTCTGTACGGGCTGAAATTTCTCTGGCAAAAGACAATACGCCATTACCGTAGCCGCAATAAATGCAGTTGAATTTTTCAAACAAGTTGAGATAAGCCAACATATGCCGATCAATGACAACGTAATCGGCACGTCTGACCCGAGGTATGCGATAGGCTCGAAAGCAAACTTGTTGATAAATAAATAGCGATGCATCGAGTAGCACCAAGGGAGCGGCCATCGCGTAGATAATTGGCGCAGAGAGTAAGTGTCTGGGGGGTGTTTGCCTCAGATAATCCGCCCAGCGAATTTTCATTTGGCGGTGGGCTGATTTTATCTGGCGTTCAAAACGAACGCGACGGCCTTTAATGTTATAGAGCAGGTCGTCTTCCCGCTCGTGAAAAGCCGCCTCAAGTTCCGTTTCAAGAGCACGCATTTTTGCCAGTAGGCTTTCAATTTTTGAGTTCATCATTTACGGCCAGTCTGTTGATAAGAACGCAGTCAAAGCCCATTCAGGCCTTGGCCTGCAGAACTTTATTTATCATATCCAGGGGAAAAACAATGGTATTGCTGCGTTCACTGGCAATTTCTGTCAGGGTTTGTAAATACCGTAATTGTATTGCTTCAGGCTGTTTTGACAGTGTAACGGCAGCCTCTAACAGTTTTTCAGAGGCCTGCATTTCGCCTTCGGCGTGAATCACTTTAGCCCGTCGGGTGCGCTCTGCCTCCGCCTGTTTGGCAATGGCGCGAATCATACTTTCGTTCAGATCCACATGCTTAATTTCAACATTACTGACTTTAATACCCCAGGCATCGGTCTGCTCATCGAGAATGGCTTGCACATCGGCATTGAGCCGCTCTCGCTCCGACAACATTTCGTCTAATTCATGCTGACCCAATACCGAGCGCAAGGTGGTCTGGGCCAACTGACTGGTTGCCGCGTAAAAATCTTCAACCTGAATAATCGCTTTCTCTGGGTCAACCACGCGAAAATAAACCACCGCATTCACCTTTACCGAAACATTATCGTGAGAGATGACATCCTGGCTGGGGACATCCATTACCACGGTCCGTAAATCCGTTCTCACCATTTGTTGTATACCGGGGATAATAATAATGAAACCAGGCCCTTTTACCTTCCAGAAACGACCGAGTAAAAAAACCACGCCCCTTTCGTATTCGCGCAGAATTTTTATGGCACTGGCAATAAATAAAATGGCCAAAATTACTAATGTGTACATGGGGTACTCGATCATCGTAACGCTCCTTAATCAGTCAACAAACTGTGGCGATTGAAACGGTATCAATTGTGCAACTCACCTGCCTTCCTCAGGTCTTTCTTGATCGTGCTTGCTGCTTGTCATCTAAAGGGCCAACATCCAGCGTTAAACCATCAATGGCCTTGATTCTCACTTTTTGGCCTACGTATAAGGCCGTAGCGCTACGCGCACGCCAGTTTTCACTGTGTACGGCGACCATCGCCAGGCGTTCATCAAGCAAACTACTTACAGTTGCCACCTGACCAACCATTTGTTCAAGACCGCTCACCACAGGACGCCGGCGTGCCTGCAAAGCCATACCAACGACCAGGGAAAAAACCAGCGCCGTTACCACTGTAAAAGTGAGAATAACCGAAAGGTAAATTGTAAATGCCGGCAACTGTGTATCCATTAAAACAACGGAGCCGATAACAAACGCGACCAACCCGCCAAGACCCAGGACACCAAAACTGGGCTGGAAAGCTTCCGCCACCATCAGGACTACACCAAGTAAAATCAGGCCCATGCCCGCATAGTTGACGGGTAATAGCTGGAATGAATAGAGTGCTAACAGCAAACAAATCGCGCCAACCGTACCGGGCAAAATTCCGCCCGGATTATAAAATTCAAGTATCAAACCATAGACACCGATCATCATCAGAATGTAGGCAATATTGGGATTGGTAATGACGCTGAGTAAACGGCTACGCCAATCGGGCAGCAACTCGACCATCGACAGGCCGCTGGTGTGCAGGGTTTGCTCGCGATTGAGAACACGTACGGTGCGCCCGTCCAGCTGAATCAATAAGTGCTTGATATCATCCGCCACTATATCCACCACATTAAGCCGCAGTGCTTCGCTTGCCGGTAAGCTAACCCCTTGCCGCACAGCCTCTTCGGCCCAGTCCTCATTGCGGCCATGCAGAGCGGCAAGGCCGCGTATATAAGCGGCGGCATCGTTAATGATTTTATGTTTCATGGCATCGCCGGGCACTTGCTCGGCGGATTCGTTGCTTTTGCCCTCCTCTTGTTTCCCTTCCCTACCCGGTAGCGAAATACCGCCAATTTGTACCGGAGTGGCAGCGCCGAGATTGGTGCCCGGTGCCATCGCGGCAATATGGCTGGCATACAAAATATACGTGCCGGCACTAGCCGCTCGTGCCCCCGTAGGAGACACATAGGTGGCGACGGGTATGGGAGAAGTGCTGATGGTTTGAATAATGCCGCGCATGGCGCTGTCGAGTCCGCCAGGGGTATCCATGCGGATAACAATCAGGGCTGGGGCTTCTGTCATAGCATCCTGAAAAGCGCGGTGTAGATAGTCTTCTGTCGCCGGACCAATCGCCCCCTCGATGGAGAGGAGCGCAATCTGGCCGGGGACAGCGTAGCTTGTCGTCGATACTAGAGCTAAAAAGCACAACAAAGCGAAAAACCATGCCTGTAGGGTAGATCGACAGCGTAATAAAAATCCTTTCAAGACAGCCAGAGAGGCCTTGTTCGCTCTTGCCAGGCGGCAAATAGTATTCGATCTGTTTTGAGTTTTGTGCAATGCCATCTAATGCATATAGTCTGTTAAGACAGCGCTGGCAAGACAACTCAGCGTTTGTATGACTAATAATTGATATGGGACATAAGATCACGAATAGCTGAAGAACGGCTGAACGCGGGGATATTTTTGCTCACCTCTTATATAAAGTTGGAGCAAAGCCTATATAAAGGGGGGGTATTGGTTTGAAGTTCTTGCTAACATAAAACACTTGTTTACTTAGTGCTCCCTATAAAGCATGGATGCTACATTGCTTTGCGTAGCATTTTACTAATTTAAGGCGAATCAGGGCGCCAGATAAATACTTAAAAATATGCAAACGCTACGGCAATCAAAACGGATTTGTTTATGTATCATCAATGTTGCTGGTCACGACAATGGGAAATAATCTCGTTACGGTCGTTATACCCTGCTACAACCATGAGCATTATATTGAGCAAGCGATTCGCAGTGTTCTCTCTCAGGATTACCCGTCAATTGAACTGATTGTTATTGATGATGGCTCAACAGATAATTCACGGCAAATCATCAAGGCACTGCACCATAAGTATCCAGGGTTCATTTATCTTACGCAGGAAAATAGTGGCTTAATCGCCACCTTGAAACTCGGTCTCAGCAGGGCCAAGGGCGAATTCTTTTGCCAACTGGCATCTGACGACTTCCTGCCGTTTAATAGTATTTCAAAGCGGATCAAGCGGCTTATTGCCAGGCCAGGCAGTGTTGCCGTGTTCACCGATGCTTATGGGGTCGACGGCGATGTCGTTACACAGCGCCGCTTAACACGCGACAAATTAAAGCGCATGTACGCCAGCGATGACCCAATCACTGATATTCTCAAGGGTGCGCCGCCTATTTTTTCGACCGGCTTACACCGCACTAATGCATTGCGGGCCATCGATGCCTTCGATAGCTCTACTTTCCGCTATTACGAAGATCTCGACACACCTATTCTTTTGTTAACCCAGGGTTCATTTGAATATATTGATGAGGCCCTTTTTTTTCGCCGAACCCACGCGACGAATGTCTCTGCTACCACGAGCCATATTCGTTCAGAAAAAATAAAGTGCTATCAGAAATTATTAAGCCACAGCGAGCTCGCGCCATACCACAAGCTCTTACTTCAGCTACTTAAACGAAGTTATTTACAACTGGGACGTACAGTTTCACAGACCGATAGTAAGATGTCGGTTGAGAGGGATTTACTCAACACTGGCTGGAAATATGCCTTCAGCGATCTGCGTCTTTGTTATTATCTCCTGTCGAATAAGCTGCAAAAATAGCTGCTGACAATTTCAGCGCGTCTCTTTTTTAAAAGACAGTTAACGATGAATAAAATAGATGTGCTCAAGGCAGATATTACCCAGCTTGAAGTCGACGCCATCGTCAATGCGGCTAAAAATTCATTGCTGGGCGGTGGTGGCGTAGACGGCGCCATTCATGCCGGCGCTGGGCCAGCATTACTCGACGCCTGTAAAACATTAAAGGGCTGTGACACGGGCGCTGCAAAAATCACCCCAGCTTTCAAACTGCCGGCAAAGTATGTCATCCATACCGTGGGCCCTGTTTGGCGCGGTGGACAGCATGGGGAAGCTCAACTGCTGGCGGCGTGTTACCGCAATTCACTACAGCTGGCTGTCGAGCACGGGTTGCGCTCTATCGCCTTCCCCGCCATCAGTTGCGGGGTTTATGGTTATCCAATTAGTGAGGCCTGTGAAATCGCCGTGGCGGAGGTCAGTAATTTTCTCGCCGGAAATAAAGCCATCGAAAGTATTATTTTTGCCTGCTTTAATAGTGAGGTGAAAAAAGCTTTGATTGACTCCCTGGCAAAAAAACGATGCTAAAACTGCCTGGTTAGATGCTATCAGTCAATAAGAACTCAGTTGCTTTTTGCCGCAAGTTTAATCGCTGGTCGTCCAGATAGCTGCAAGAATAGACTTCTCATTGTTCGCAATACTGGGTAGAGAAAAATAGATAAGGGCCTGTGGCGCAATAAATAATGCGGCAAGCCATTCAGCCCGCCTTTTACAGCATGCTCCCTCGCCAGTAGAGTCAGTGCTTCAGCGCCTTGATAAAGTTGTTCATCTTTAATGAATACAATGCCGGCATTAATATCGATATCTTTATCGGCCAGTTGCGCGACGAGATCGGGGGCGCAGCGGGCATCCACCTTGTTCAGCCCCGGTTCACTGTTTGGCTTCTGGTCTTCAAGGGTAGCGACATAGGCCTGACAAAAAGGGCACTGGCCATCGAAAATAAGCCTGGTGTATTCCCCCGCTTTTTCAGTCTCAGTGCCCATTTTTCAGTATCTAGCAACTGACACCGGTACCGCGCAGTCCGCAGTAACCATTGGGCACTTTGGCCAGGTATTGCTGATGATAGTCCTCGGCATAGTAAAACTCGGGTGCCTCACCAATTTCAGTGGTGATGCTCGATAAGCCCGCCGCTTGCAGTGCTGCCTGGTACTTCGCGCAGCTGGCCTGGACTTCTGCCAGTTGTTCGGTGCCATAACAATAAATAGCCGAACGATACTGGGTGCCAATGTCGCCACCCTGGCGCATACCCTGAGTCGGGTCGTGAGCTTCCCAGAATATTTTCAGCAGATCGGCGAGAGTGATAATAGCCGGATCAAAAACCACCAACACGACTTCTGTATGCCCAGTGCCGCCGCTGCAAACCTCTTCATATGCGGGGTTAGGCGTAATGCCGCCAGCGTAGCCGGCCGCTGTGGTGTAAACCCCCTCCTGTTGCCAAAATCGTCGTTCGGCTCCCCAGAAGCAACCCATGCCAAATTGCACCTGTTGCATATTTTCAGGAAAAGGTGCCTTTAAAGGGTGGCCGTTGACAAAGTGCTGTTCCGGTACCCGCATAATGGCACTGCGGCCAGGCAGTGCTTGCTCTGCTGTGGGCAGAGCGCCCGTTGAATTTCCCATCATCACTACCTTTGCCATGTCTCAGATTTCAATGCTTGTAAATATAGCATTAACCACCGAGGATTGCGGTAGTTCTCAAGTCCCCCACTACGTTGAAAATTCACAGCTCTGCACCTATGATGTCAGAGCAATTGTACGCAGTAACGGCGCTCTTTTAAGCGATGCAAATGAATGTGCGCTTAAGGCCCCTGCCACTTATCTCCATCACCTTACGTAGGGCTTATGACCGATAAAGCATTAATGGAACGCCTTGTTCACTTTCGCTCCCAACCCGAGAATCAATCCCCTTTTGCCGTTTATATAGGCCTCAAAATCCTCGACATTGATAAGGGCGAAGCGACCGTATCTGTACCCTATGCCGAGCATCTTGCCGGTAATTCGCTGACCGGTATTCTTCACGGTGGCATTATCACCACCACGCTCGATGCTGTTTGCGGCCTTTCTGTCATTGCGGCGCTGGGCGAGCCAACCACGATTGCCACCCTGGATTTACGCATTGATTACTTGAAGCCCGCCACTCCGAAGGAAGATGTCTTCGCTTACGGCCACTGCTACAAAGTGACCCGGAATGTCTGTTTTGTTAGAGGCATTGCCTATCAGTCAGACAAATCAAAACCCATCGCCAACGCCACCGCGACATTTATGATCACCGCCAAAGGAACGGGTAAGGAAGTGCAGAAAAATGCTCAGCCCGAGCCGGATCAGGGAGATAAGAAACCATGAGTTTTATGGAGCTGATTAAGCGGGCAAAAGAGAATCAGGATTTTTCTATTCTCTCCGAAAACATTCCCTATATGAAGGCCCTGGGCATTAACGTGCATCAATACGGCGGCCTACTGATCACCACCCTAAAGGCGAACCCTCAACTGGCGGGTAATCCCTGGATTCCCGCCCTGCACGGCGGCAATATCGGCGGCTTGCTGGAGATGGCGGCCATTGTTCAGCTGGCCCATGATCAGGAAAGCGACGATTTACCGAAAACCATCAATATCACCGTAGAGTATCTGCGCACGGGTTTTATTAAAGACCTGCACGCCAAAGCACTCGTCACCAAGCGGGGCCGTCGCGTCGCCAATGTACAGGTGCAGTGCTGGCAGGACGATCCGGACAAACCCGTTGCCTCCATGCATGGTCATTTTTTAATGAGTTAGGGTAACTCGCGACAGCACCTAAAATACGAGCGTCAACAAAACAATTATTTAAAATAAAACCCCTCTTAATAACTACAGGAATACCCCATGGCATTAAATATTCAGGCTGCAGAACTACTCAAGCGCGCCGCAGAAAGTGGTACACCCGGTCTCGGTGAAGGTACACCCGAAGAGGGTCGCGCGATTTTTGCCGCCACCACACAGCTACTGGGCTTGCCTGCCCCCGAGGTGAAAGAAAGCAAAGAAATCCAAATCAGCGGCCCCAATGGTGATATTCGAACGCTGGTGATTACGCCCAAAGGCGTCGAAACAAAAAACCTGCCGATCTTTATTTACTACCACGGTGGCGGCTGGGTCATCGGCAGCCCAGAGACCCATTACGAAGAATGTTGCCATTACGCCAACGAAGCGCAGTGCATCGTTATTGTCCCCGACTACCGTCTCGCCCCCGAGCACCCCTTTCCTGCGGCCCCGGAAGATTGTTATGCCGTCTTACAGTGGGCGGTGGACAATGCCGAAAGTATCGGCGCCGACAAATCTCGCATCGCCATCGGTGGCGACAGTGCTGGCGGCAACCTCTCCGCCGTTGTTGCGCAAATGACCCAGCAACGTAGTGGCCCTGAACTTGCCCTGCAATTACTGATCTACCCCGCGACACGCATGGGTGCAGAAACCCAGTCCTACAAAGACTTTGATGATGGCTACTTTCTAACCGCCAAAGCCATGAACTGGTTCTTCGATCATTACTTAAAGCAAGCAGAAGACTGGGACAATGTCCTGGCCTCGCCCCTGCTCAATGATAATCTCGCCGGCTTGGCTCCGGCTTATGTGATGACGGCCGGCTTCGACCCGCTGCGCGATGAGGGCCGTGCCTATGCCGATAAACTCAAAGCGGCTGGCGTACCGGTTGAATATGTTTGTTATGAGGGACAGATTCACGGTTTTGCCTCAATGGCCGGAGCGCTGGATGAGGCCCGCAGCTTTTTAGATGAAGCGGTGCAGGTGCTGCGCAAAGCCTTTAAAAACTAAGTAATAAATAGCCAATTCTATTTATTGGAATAACTTATAAGCCATTAAATTAAAACATTAAAATCTAATAAATACTGGAGAAAACAAACCATGTCACAGGCACAACTCGACAAGCTACTGAGCATCTTTGAAAAAATGCCCACCCTGGGCTCGATGTCTCTTGAGCAGGAAAGAAGTAATCTCGACGAAGGCGGCGCGCGCTTTTTAGTGCCCGAGGATGTTACCCAGGAAGTGATCGATGCCGATGGCGTCCCCGCTGAGTTTCTGGTTGCTCCCGGTGCCGACGCTGAGCGCGTCGTCCTCTATTTGCACGGTGGCGGCTATGTCATTGGCTCCATCAAAAGCCACCGCTATTTAATGCAGAACGTATCGCGCTTTGCCGCTGCCAAAACCCTCGGTCTCGACTACCGCCTGGCCCCTGAAAACCCCTTCCCCGCCGCTGTGGAAGACGCCACCAAGGCCTATTGCTGGTTGCTGGCCCAGGGCTATCAAGCCAAAAACATCGCCATCGCCGGTGACTCAGCCGGTGGTGGCTTAACGCTGGCGACACTGGTGAATTTGCGTGACAAAGGTATAGAGCTACCCGCTGCCGGCGTGCTGATTTCTCCCTGGACCGACCTCACCGGTGACGCGGCTTCGGTTAAAGCCCGTGCCGACATCGACCCGATGGTGAAACCCGAAGGCCTGTATTCCCTGGGTGATAAATACCTCGACGGTACCGATGCGAAAAACCCACTGGCATCGCCGGTGTTTGCCGATATGGCGGGCCTGCCTCCCTTGTGTATTCATGTCGGTGGCAAAGAAATTCTTTACGACGACGCCATTACCGTGGCCGATAAAGCCCGCGCTGCCGGTGTTGAGGTCGAACTCCTCGACGAGCCCGAGCTGTTCCACGTTTGGCACGCCTTCGCGCCGATGCTGGAAGAAGGACAGCAAGCGGTGGAAAAAATTGGTGCCTTTTTGCAGCAGCAATTCAAATAAAAAGCAGGAGAAAACGAATGGCAAGTCCAGAAAGTAAAAAACTCCTTGAACTGCTGTGGAAGAACTACCCCGGCCCCTCGAATTACGAAATGATGAAAGACAAGGTCGACAAAATGCGCGCTAATTTTGTCAAGGCCACGGCGAATTTCGCGACACCACCGAGCGATGTCACGGTCACTACCGTTGATGTCGACGGCACCGCTGCCGAATGGCTCGATGCCCCCGGTGTCGATAAGGACCGTGTCCTTTTATACCTCCACGGTGGTGGCTATGTGATTGGCTCCGTTGCCACCCACCGGGGTTTAACCGCAGCGCTGTCAAAGGCCGCTAGTTGCCGCGTGCTGTCCCTCGATTACCGCTTGGCCCCGGAGCACGTCTACCCCGCTGCGGTGGAAGACGCCACCAAGGCCTATCGCTGGTTACTCAGCCAGGGCATCGCTGCCGATAAAATCACCATCGCCGGAGACTCAGCGGGCGGTGGCTTAACGCTGGCGACACTGGTCGCTCTGCGCGACGCCGGTGACACCTTGCCCGCGGCTGCCATCCCCATTTCACCCTGGACCGATATGGAAGGTACGGGTGAGTCGATGAAAACCAAGGTCGACCTCGACCCCATGGTCGAACCCGGTGGCTTGATGGGTATGGGCCAAATCTACATGGGCGGTGGTGATCCGAAGCAGCCGACAGCTTCTCCCCTGTATGCCGATTACCAGGGCTTACCCCCTCTGTTGATACAGGTTGGTGATCTCGAAACCCTGCTCGATGATGCCACTCGCGTTGCCGCCAGTGCTGAGGCTGCGGATGTCGATACCACGCTTGAGGTATGGCCTGAGATGGTTCATGTGTGGCATTTGTTTGCCCCTATGGTGCCCGAGGGTCGTGAGGCTATCGAACGTATCGGCCAGTTTATTCAGCAAAAAACGGCTTAGTATTAGCGTTTAAAAGTTTTTATATCGCACACAAGCCCCACAGCAATGATGATAGCTGTGGGGCTTTTTTTCCCCAAGCCAAACTCAAAAATACCGAATATTTAATTGACTTGCATTTTTGCTCTCGATCCTTTCAACTGATAGTTGTATAAAAAATTACTCATAAATAATTCTAACTATCGAGGTTACTCAACATGAAAGCCCCCGTTGTTTCCGCTGATTCCCATATTGTCGAACCCCCCGAGGCCTACTCCGAGCACATCGACCCCAAGTACCGCGATCGTGTGCCGCGCATTGTCGATGACGGCAAGGGTGGCGATGGCTATTTATGGGAGGGTATTAAACGCCCTCTGGATTTAGGCTTAATGTCGGCAGCCGGTATCCCCGCTGAAATCATGCCCAAAGAAGGCCCCAATCGTCGCTTTCACGATATGCATCGCAGTGGCTGGGATCCCAAGTTTCGTGTCGCTGACCAAATTCAGGATGGCGTTGATGCAGAAATTATCTACGCCTCCGTTGGCATGGTGCTGTGCAATGCCAAAGACCCTCTCTATAAAGATGCCCTCTTTCGTTCCTACAACCTTTGGCTGCAGTCTTTTTGTAGTGAAGCCCCCGAGCGTATTTTTGGCCTCGGTCAAACCGCTATTCTCAGTGTTGACTCGGCCATTGAAGACTTCCGCCGCATTAAAGCTGCCGGTTTTGTCGGTGTCATGATGCCCGGCACGCCCATTGAGGAAGATTACGATCACCCCATGTACGACGCCCTTTGGGAATGTGCCGTTGATTTGGAGCTGCCCATTTGTTTCCACATTCTTACCTCGAAGGAAAGCGCCGCTAGCATCAGTCAATTCCGTGGACACAAGCTGAATGGCTTTATGAAGCTGATCCGCGCCATTCAGGATTTGATTGGCCTCTTCACCCTGGGCGGTGTTTTTGAGCGTCACCCGAAACTGCGCTTTGTCGGTGCCGAGGGCGATGCCGGCTGGCTGCCCCACTACATGGCCCGTATGGACCACGCCATGACGCGCCACGGCTACGGTAAAAATGGCCCGCTGCTGCCCCGTCTGCCCAGCGAGTATATTCGTGAAAATGTCTGGCTAACCTTTCAGGATGACTGGGAAGCCTTCGGCTGCTCCCACCGCATGAATCCGGAGCGCCTGCTGTGGGCCAATGATTTCCCCCACAGTGATTCCACCTGGCCCGACTCCATGGCTCTGGTCGACATGCATGCCGAAACCGTCACTCCCGAGGTCAAAGATCAGATCCTCGGTCTTAACTGTGTTAATTTATTTAACCTGCCACTCGGTGCGAATGCCGCAGCAAAATCTGCCTAAAGCCTGTTTAGGCGCTGAATGTAGATAATAAACATCTATAAAAAGGGCGGGTAAAGATAATTTATCCGCCCTTTTTATAGATGGAAAGTTAGAGCTGGAAAGCTATGGCTAGAAAGTGATAGCGAGAAAATTCCCCGATTATAAAAACCGACGTTTTATCAAGGTGCCCATTTGAAAGCTATAGAACGTTTTATTCGCCAAAAAATCCTTAAACGGGCTAAGAAAAAAACACGAAAAAATAAATGCTTTCAAATTAATACTAAATTTACCGAAAAATATCCCGACTACGCCATAGGCATTGGCACCTATGGAATGCCTCAGGTACACGACTGGCAGCAAGGCACCACGCTAACTATTGGCGCCTACGGTTCCATCGCCGCCAATGTGCAAATATTTTTAGGCGGTCACCATCGCGTTGACTGGGTGACGACCTATCCCTTTCCCGAGCGCCTTGCTGCCCAGACAGGCATAGAGGATTGCGTCGCCAGTAATGGCGATGTCAATATTGGCTCTGATGTCTGGTTGGCGAGTAACGCCATCATTTTATCGGGCGTAACGATTGGCCACGGTGCGGTTATCGCTAATGCAGCCGTGGTGACAAAAGATGTGGAGCCCTATTCCATCGTCGGTGGTAATCCGGCAAAGCATTTGAAATATCGCTTCTCATCGTCGATTCGAGAGCGTTTATTAGCGGTTAAATGGTGGGATTTCCCCAATGAAATTATCGCCAATAATATTAATCAACTTTGCTCAAATGATATTGATGTCTTCCTTGAATTTGCTGAAGCGTTCAGGAAGAATGAATAAGACTCGATAGCTTGGCCGTTCACCAGCGAGGCAGAAAGTGATTGTTCAGCGTTAATGCAAAACGGAATTTAAAATAACAAAGGGGTAAAAATTCATGACATTGACAAAAAAACTCGGCGCAGAATTTATCGGTACATTTTGGTTGGTCTTGGGCGGCTGTGGTAGTGCTGTGCTGGCCGCGGCATTTCCCGACGTGGGCATTGGTTTGCTCGGTGTTTCCCTGGCTTTTGGTTTAACGGTGCTCACCATGGCCTTTGCGATTGGTCATATTTCCGGCTGCCACCTCAACCCCGCCGTATCTATTGGGCTTTGGTCGGGGGGGCGCTTTTCTCTGGGCGAGCTCGCGCCTTATATTGGCGCACAGGTCGCCGGCGGTGTTGCCGGTGCGGCAATTTTGTATGTTATCGCCTCGGGACAAGTGGGTTTTGATGCCAGTGCTGGCTTTGCATCGAACGGTTATGGCGAGCACTCGCCGGGGGGCTATAGCTTAACGGCGGCGCTGGTCACCGAAATCGTTATGACCTTTATGTTCTTAATTATTATTTTGGGTGCTACGGATAAGAGGGCACCACAGGGCTTTGCGCCACTGGCCATTGGCCTCGGGCTTACGCTGATCCATCTTATTAGCATTCCCATTACCAATACCTCGGTCAATCCGGCGCGCAGTACCGGCGTTGCCATTTTCCAGGGTGACTGGGCCCTGTCGCAATTATGGCTTTTCTGGATCGCTCCCATTGTCGGTGCCGTATTAGCAGGGGTCGTTTACCGCTGGTTTGAAAGCGAAGAATAGAACTTTGCGCTTACTACCCGACAAAAAAATGCCGAGTCACTAATGACTCGGCATTTTTATTTCAACAACAGGTAATTGGCTTTAACGAAAAAACCAAATTACAATTTGTGCAGCTCCGGTATGCACTTCTCGGCAAACAGGCTCATGCTTTTAGTAGCGTAGTCATAGGGCATGCCGGCATAGCTAAAGCAGCCGCTCATTTTGAAATCGCCAATGACTTGCTTGCGCGCTTCGGCTTTTTCCATAATCTGCTCGGGTGTACCCCAGATTTGAAAATCGACAAAGGCCTGGGCGACGGCATCAACGCCGACATCGTTGAGCATTTTTGAAGCCTCAGCGTAGGAGTTATAACCGCTGGTGCCTTCAAAGTGATCACCGGCCATTTCATAGTGATTGGCGGCGGTGAGAAAGTACTCGGCGGCGTATTTGCGCGCCATTTCTTCGGCGCGGTCGGCGCTTTCATCACAAACGACGAAGTCGATACACAGTACCGGTGGTGCCGTGGCATTGTGCTTCTTCTGGAAGAGCTCACGGTAACGGTTGATTTCAACGGCCATGCTGTCCAGAGGTTTCTGCATAAACAACATAATGGTGGTGCCCATGTTAGCGCCGGCATCGATGGAGTCGGGTGACATGGCCACCGAGTAGATGCGATCTTCAAAGCTGTAAGGTGGGCGTGGACGAATCTCAACGCGGGGCTGTTTAATCACTTCACCGTCGTATTCGGCAAAACCGGTTTTCAGCGCCGTTATAATCATTTCGGCACTTTCGTCGAACTGCACGCGGCTCTTGCTCATGTCGAGGCGGAAGTTGTCGTATTCAATGCGGGCCAAACCACGACCCATGCCGAAGATGGTGCGACCCTTCGAATAGTAGTCGAGCAGACAGATTTCTTCGGCGACGCGCAAAGGGTCGTGCCAGGGCAAGATGACCGCGCCGGTGCCTAGCTTGATTTTGCTGGTCTGCCCGGCCATGTAGCTAAGAAACTGGGTGACATCGGGGCACATGGTGTAGTCGGTGAAGTGATGCTCAACACACCACAGCGAGTCGAAGCCCAGGGGTTCAGCCAGTTTGGCAATTTCGAGTTCGGCGTCGTAAACCGCCAGATCGGTCATATTGCCGGGGTTTTGGAAGAGCATGTGAATGCCAACGTCCATAAGAGTCTCCTATCCTAAGATTGATTATTTAAAGGGTAATTGGCGAAGCCGCTTAGCGGACTTTTGTGCCGAAAATTAATGCTACTAATGAAAAAATTGCGCGCATAACTTACCCCAATCCCCCGAATATTACCAGCCGGTAGCCTTATGGAAGCCCTGACTTGAGCCTGTGGTCGGGGGTCGATAGCTGTGCTCTAATAAACACGGAATTATCCACAGACAATAATAATCAGGGAGTTACAAAATGAAAGCAGTGCGAAGAATTGTCACCGGTGTTAACGACCAAGGTCAGTCCGTTTTTACTCAGGATGAAGGCCGCGATGACCTTTTCGGTGGTCAGGGTATGGCGGGCTTTACCGATCAGGGACAGTTGGCGATGGCCGATTTATGGATGGGTACCCTGCCCGCTAATAACGCGGCCGATAACTTTGGTGAACGCCCGGGGGAATATAGTCTCGACCCCATTCCCGGCACGATGATGGTACGCATCGCCGAATTTCCCCCCGAGCCCGATGGCACCGCCAAACCCGGCGCCGGCCTCGATTCCCACCCGGGCTTTCACCAGACCAATACCAACGACATCATTATCGTCCTCGAAGGTGAAATCTATTCGATGATGGAAACCGAAGAAACCCTGCTCAAAACGGGCGATGTCTTAATTCAGCGCGGCACCAATCACGCCTGGTCGAACCGCTCGGGTAAAAAGGTGAAGATGGCGGCGATTATGATGAGCACCGAATAAGGCGTCTCCTCATTTTCTTACTGTCTCTTTTTAGCAGCACCGTTAAAAACATAACCCCGCCCTTGCGTCGGGGTTATGTTTTTATGCCCAAAGATACAAGCCTCTGGGTCTCTAGCCCTTGTTCGGGCTAAGCATTACAATGCGAGTCTTAAAACAATCACCTAAGCCCTATGACTATGATTAGTATTTATCACAATCCGCGCTGCTCAAAATCTCGCCAAACCCTGCAACTGCTCGAAGAAAAAGGCATCAGCCCGGAGATTGTCCTCTATCTTGAAACGCCACCCGATAAGGCCACTTTGCAGGGTTTGCTCGATAAACTGAGCATTAGCCCCCGGCAGCTACTGCGCAAGAGCGAGGCGGATTACAAAGAGAATAATCTGAAAGACCCGAGTCTGTCCGATGAGCAGCTACTCGACTTTATGCTCAAGTATCCCAAATTGATCGAGCGCCCCATCGTTGTTAATGGCGACAAAGCCGCCCTCGGTCGTCCCCCGGAATCCGTACTTGAAATCCTTTAATCTCGGCCGGTTATCGGCGGTCCTGCCTGTCGCTATTAAATTAAAGGAAATGCGTCGTGAAGGTTGCGCCCCTTGAAAGACCTTAGCGAGTTGCTGCGCAAGGCGCGAATCATCACGCGATGGAGCTATGGCCTGCTAATTGCCAGCCTTTTTTGGGGCGGGCTGGTTAGCGGCACACCGGTCATTTTATTGGTGTTGGCGGTTGCACCACTGTTGATTTTCATCCCCGGCCTGCGCCAAGAAAATTATCGCTCGATCAGTATGTTGTGCTTTGTCACCCTGCTTTATTTCACCGTGATAGTCGCCAACCTGTTTGAGCCCGACAGATCATGGTTTGATGTCAGCGCCGTAATTGCCGTGGTGACGCTATTTATCGCCACCATGATGTACAGTCGCTGGTTACAGCGGCAACAGGCCAGATCAGGCATTGATTACAGTAACGAGTGCTAAGCTTCTTACACTATAAGCTCACTACAAGATGAGCCCCGACAACAGCGGTGAAGCAGAATAAATAACGACGACAAGATGTCGCCTAACCAGAGGTCGCAAGAGTGAAAGGAAGTACCAAGGACAAACAGCAACAGGGCTTTTTCAGGAAGATGTTCTCCCTGATTAATACCACGGTTAAATTTATTCGCTCGGCAATTAACCTACTCGTGCTCCTCTTTATTCTCAGCATTATTGCCAGCATGTTCGCTGATAACGTCAAACCTCTGCCCGAACAGGCTTTTCTGCGTCTCATCCCCAGTGGCATGCTGGTTGAGCAGTTGACCTACACCGATCCGCTGTCACAAATCCTCGGCAAGAGTGCTCAGCGCCCGACTGAAACCTTAGTCAGCGATCTCACCGATGCCCTGGAAGGCGCCAAAGATGATCCGCGCATTACCGGCCTGGTCCTCGAGCTGGACTTTCTCGCCGGTGGTGGCATTAGCAAACTGCAAACCATCGGTGCTGCCATCAGCGACTTTAAAAGCAGCGGCAAACCCGTTATTGCCGTCGGTAGCAACTACAGTCAGGAGCAGTATTATCTCGCCAGCTTTGCCGATGAAATCCACCTCAATCCCATGGGCTCGATCATTCTCAGTGGCTATGGCAACTATCACTCCTTTTTTAAGGATGCCCTCGACAAGCTAAAGATCAACTTCCATGTGTTTCGCGTCGGTCAATATAAAGATGCGGTAGAACCCTTTATTCGCAATAACATGTCTGCGGCCTCTAAGGCCCAGGCTTCTCTATGGCTGAATGAGCTGTGGCAGGCCTATAGCAGCGGCGTTGAAAGCAACCGCCAACTGCCCGTCGATACCATCGACAATTACGTCGCCAATATGAGTCAAAACCTCAGCCTGGCCTCGGGCAACGGCGCTCAGCTGGCCCTGCAGCACGGCCTGGTTGACCACCTTAGCCCGCGCCCGGCGATGCGCAAACGTCTGGCGTCGATGGCCGGGCTGAATGAAAAAAAGGATGATTATCTGCACGTCGATGTGCAGGAGTATTTATTCCACCAAAAGCTGCAACTCGCCGAGACGCCGAGCCAAGATAAGATTGCGCTGATTGTCGCCAAGGGCACGATCTACGACGGCGAACAACCCGACGGTGATATTGGCAGTAAAACCTTCAGTGACTTGCTCGCCCAGGTACGAAAAGACAAGGCTATTCGCGCCCTGGTGCTGCGTATCGACAGCCCCGGCGGCAGCGCTTTTGCCTCCGAAGTGATGCGCCGTGAAATAGAACAGCTTCAAAAAAGTGGTATTCCCGTGGTGGTGTCCATGGGTTCCCTCGCCGCATCGGGCGGCTACTGGATAGCGGCTGGGGCCGATCAAATTTGGGCCTCGCCCACCACTATCACCGGCTCCATTGGTGTCTTCGGTGTAATACCAACCTTTGAAAAGACCCTGGCAACATTGGGCATTTACAACGATGGCGTTGGCACCTCGCCGATCGCCGATATTTATCACCTCGACCGCCCCATGAGCCCCCAGGCCCAGCAGTTGATTCAACTGAGCGTCAACAATATTTACCAGCAGTTTCTCGATCTGGTGGCGAGTGGCCGTGACAGTACCGCAAGCCAGGTTAATGAGATTGCTCAGGGTCGCGTGTGGACGGGGCGCAAAGCCAAGGAGTTGGGTCTGGTGGATGAGCTGGGTAATCTGGATGACGCCATTGCCGCCGCTGCCACATTGGCCGAGCTGGATGACTACGAGCTGATCGACATTAAGCCCAGCCTCGGCTTTCGGGAGCAATTATTGAAGCAGCTGTCTCAGGGTGTGCAACAAAGCGCTCAAAACCTGGGGCTACAATCGCGGCAAAAAGATTTACTGAGCCCTGCCCTGAGCCAGTACGCCGAGCGTCTGTTTGCACAAAGCTACCTGGGTGAACAGGCACCGGGGCATCTGTATTTACAGTGTGTACAGTGTCGCGTTGATTAAAGCGGCCCGCTTTTAAAACTTTAGGCCTTTAAAAAGGCGTCTAAGAAAAGAGCTTACCAGCCAAAGGCTTTTTTCATCAGCGGGATGGTCGCTTTACTCTGGTACTGCAGGGCGAAACTATCCAGCCGGTGTAGATGGTCAATCAGGGAATGCAGGTCGCGCGGCGCGCGATTCATTAAAAAGCCGAGGGCCTCTTCACTCATGTTTAAACCCAGGCGTGCAGCGCGAAACTGCACAATGGCGGCCGTCTCTTCTTCACTATAGGCCGGCAATTGAAACACCGTGCTGGCAGCCAGGCGTGATTCGAGATCGGCCAATTGAATCGACAATGCACGGGGCGCCCCATTGGCACTGATTAACAACCTGCCCCCGGCCGCTTTCACATCATTGAACAAATGAAACAGCGCTTCCTCCCATTCGGGCAACGCGACTACCGCCTGTAAATTATCGAGACAAACCAGCTGGCAAGCGCCTAAACCCTGCAGCACATCTTGCGCGGGGTAATTCGCCATGGCCTGCAGAGGCAAAAACTGAATGCTTTGACCACTGGCGACGGCGGCGTGACAGGTTGCCTGTAGTAGATGGGTCAGACCGCTGCCTGTGCTCCCCCAAAGCAATATATTGCCTGTGCCCTGCCCGTCTTTGAATCCGGCCTTGAGGCTCGCCAGGGCCTGTTGGCGAGGGCTGTGGGCAGCGCTGAGAAAGTTATCAAAGAGGGTGTCGTCGGCGAGTGAGACAGCCAGATTCAGTTGCTCGGCAGGCATCGGTTTAGCGCGCCGCTCGCCAGCGAAAGTGTTCAACGCTGGCTCGAGGAAGTGAAAGCATGCCCGGGGATTGAGCCGTATCATCGTTTAACTGAGTGACCCGGGATAAACGCGGCTCTTTATTTAAGGCCCGCAATAAAACCCGAGGTTTGCCCTCGGTGGCCAGGTCGAGAACCAGGGTCTCTCCGTCGATGCTGCGCACCTTAACGCTATTGACGATTTCCAGCCCACCGAGAAAACTGTTGAGCTGAGTAAAGGCGGCAAAGCTGCCGATATTTTCCACCACCAGGCGAAACAAATCCGCTTCGGCATCGGCAAAATAAGCCATTTGTCCGGCAAAACGATCGGCAACCTGGTCAACACTGGCACTCAAAAAATCACCGCTGGAGGCCACCTGTAGAGTATTGAGTAATGCACTTTGCCCGGCAAAATTACCCTTGTGCCCGGCGAGATACCAGGATCCCCTGACAGCACCACTGGCAAGCTGGCTATAACGCAGCACCAGCCAATAATCGACGCCATAGCGTTTGGCAGCATCTTGCAATTGTTGCTGATTGAGGGACCAGGCGGCCAGTGAACTCAGCGCCAGCTGGTCACCCAAATCGTACAGGGGTAATTGAAAGGATAAACCGCGCTGCCGAAAGCGGCTCTGCAAAGCCGGGGGAAGATTAGCGCCCTCGACAAAGCGGTAGCCAGAGGCCGTTTGCTCGACCACCCAAACCAGCAATTCAGGACGATTGGCAGGCCAAATGGGTAGATCGAGTGTGCGCATGAGTTCATCGACCGTAGCCTTGGCGAACTGTACCGATAAGGGGAAACTTGGTGGCCTTTGCTCGATTTCGAGCCGTTCACTATCAGGCGCTGACAAAGGCTCGGGCTGCGGCTCGGGCTGGGGTAAATAAGCGTACTTGACCATGTAATTACTGGCCTGGGTCAAAGCCTGACTCACCCCGGGGCGGGTAATAATATCTTTTGCCCCGGTAGTTTTGATCAACACCGCAGCCAAAGCTAGAGAGAAGCCCTTTTGTCGCTGGACACTACTCTGATCTACGACTTCGACGGTTGCCGAATACAAACCCTCGACGGTGACAGCAAGTGCTTGCGGGGCCAGGCTGACGACGAAGGTGATCAATAGTAGTTGAGAGATAAATTTCATGGCGCGATTGTAGCAGCACAGGTGCTCCCAAAGCAGCTATAAGCTGCAGCGCAAAGACCTTAAGGAGGTGTTTTAAAAGGAGTCTGGCAGTATGTAAAGACTGAAGGTTGTGCTGTCCATCGCTCAAATGGATTGTTTGCCGTCAAAGGACTGCATAAATTAGCGGGCATATGCCCATGTCAAAAAATTTCTGCCTCAAAGTAAACTTGCACCTGCTTTTCTGAGCCAGTCCCTATAAAATGCGCGCTTTAATCAGGATAGTCACCATGAGCCAGAATCAGCCCCCTTCCATTACCTATAAAGACGCCGGCGTTGACATTGAGGCGGGCAATGCTCTGGTTGAACGCATTAAGCAGGTTGCGGTGCGCACCCGCCGCCCCGAAGTGATGGCCGGCCTCGGCGGTTTTGGCGCCCTGTGCAAAATCCCCGCCGGTTATAAAGAGCCGGTACTGGTGTCTGGTACCGATGGTGTCGGCACCAAACTACGCCTTGCCATTGACCTGAAAAAGCACGACACCGTGGGCATCGACCTGGTGGCGATGTGCGTTAATGACCTGATTGTCTGTGGCGCCGAGCCGCTGTTCTTTCTCGATTACTACGCCACGGGCAAGCTCGATATTGATATCGCGGCCTCTGTTGTAACGGGTATCGGCAAGGGCTGCGAACTCTCGGCCTGTTCCCTGGTGGGTGGCGAGACCGCTGAAATGCCCGGTATGTACGAGGGCGAAGACTATGACCTGGCGGGCTTTTGTGTCGGTGTGGTCGAGAACGACAACATTATCGACGGTAAGGAAGTGGCTGCCGGCGACGTGCTGATCGGCCTGGCATCGAGCGGCCCCCACTCCAACGGCTATTCACTGATTCGTAAAATACTTGAAGTGAACGAGGTTAACCCGGCAGACATTGAACTCGAGGGTCAGAACCTGGCCGATGTACTACTGACCCCAACCCGCATCTACGTTAAATCCCTGCTCCATCTTATTCGCGAAAGCAAGGTGCACGCCCTGGCCCACATTACCGGTGGTGGCTTATTGGAGAATATTCCCCGCGTACTGCCCGACCACACTAAAGCTGTCATTGATACCAGCAGCTGGACTGCGCCACCGGTCTTCCAATGGCTGCAGGAGAAAGGCAATATTTCGCCCACGGAGATGTATCGAACGTTTAACTGTGGCATTGGCATGGTGATTTGTGTGCCAGCTGGCGAAACAGACACCGCATTGGGTTTGTTAGCCGCCGCCGGTGAAACGGCCATGGTAATAGGCACTATAGCTGCTGCTAAAGAGGGTGAAGAGGCTGTTGAACTGAACTAAATCGGCTCCGGGGTCTCGAACCATAATAACTTTAAAAAATTGGCAGAGGGTTTTGATTAAACGCTCTGCCAATGGTTCCGACTGCGACGACTGATTATGCCCGCTCTCTTTAGCACTTCTAGCCCCAGTATTTTGACTCCCCGCACTGTTAGCATCGGCATGCTTAGCACACTCCTTTTACTGCTGATTAGCACGCCACTGCTCGCCACTGAAACAAATGCCCCTTTAACACTGCAACCCTATCGAGCCAGTTATACGGCAAAATTCAACGGCATGCCTATCGAAGCTCAGCGCGAGCTGAGCCGCCATGGACAGGGCTATCGCCTGCAAACATTGGCGAGCAACCTCCTTGGCAAGATGCGTGAAACCGAACAGATCCATCTCGATGAACGGGGTCGTATTCGCATTGACGGCTACCTTTCAAAGCGCTCATTCTTCGGTAGCAAGCGTGAAGAAAAGCTGGTTATCGATCATCAGCTCAATAAGGCCATTTATACCCGCAAAAAGAAACGGCGCGAAACCCCTCTGCAGCCCGACTACCTCGGCCCCATCAGCTATCAACTACAACTGCGTCGCGACCTTGCCCAGCCCAACTCCCCGCTGAAATATGCGGTGATTTCCCACGGCAAAATTAAACACTTTCAGTTTGAACGCCTTGGCAATGAATTGGTTAGTACCGGGCTCGGTGACATTAGCGCCATAAAAATACGCCGTGTGCGGGACACCAAAGAGCGCGAAACCATTTTCTGGATGGCGAAAGAGTTTGCCTATCTGCCGGTCAAAGTTTGGCAGCGCGAGAAAAACGGTGAAAGCTACGAAATGACATTAAAGTCGTTTACCCTCGAAAGCCAGGAGTGATCGCGCACAAGCCATTGGCTGACAGCTAACAACCAACAGAGGAATAACTGATGCCACTGGCACCGAATGATCCCCTTATTGCCCATGGGAGACAAAGCTCTTCACCGTCAAAAGTCCGCGTTGGCCTGTTAATTATTGCTTTTTCTCTTCTCGCGGCAACGATATATTTTCTCTACACCAATCAGCTCTATCGGGCCCAAGAAAAAACTGCCGAGTCAGCCACACTGATTGAACGGGAGTCCACAGCAGAGCCCGTCGCCATTAATCTCGACCCGCCACCAAGGGTCAAGATTCCCCCCTTATATTTTTCAGCAGAATTCAACGAATCTTCAGCCCAGCCCCTGCCCCCGCTGCCCTCTTATGAACAGGCGAATGATTTTATCCGCGAGCAATTTGGGCTGGAGCACTGGCAGGCATTACATATAAACCCGCAAAACCTGCCCGCACTGAATAAAGACTTTTTATTACAGCGCAGTGTCGCCTTTGTCGACGGGCTGGCGAAGGGGGCTCTGCTCGATAAACTCCAGCCCTTTGCTCGCCCCAGCCAGGCTTTTATCGCCGCTAAGCAGGGTCAGGCTCTAGCCATGGGCTCGGCAAACTTTCAGCGTTACAACGCCTTTACCCAGAGCATCGTCGCCATCGACAGCCAACAGGCCGCCGCATTTTTTCACTGGACGCGCCCCCTGTTGGAAACGGCTTATAGCGAACTGGGCTACCCCGGTGAAAATCTGGGCGCGGCTGTTATCAGTGCCATCGACACCCTCCTCGCTACCCCGGGCATTGAAGGCCCCATCGCGTTAACGCGTAGGTCGGTCCGCTATCAATATGCCGACCCCGCACTGGAAGCCCTGCCGGGGGCACAAAAACAGTTGCTTAGAATGGGCAGCGAAAATTCCACTCGTCTTAAAGCCTGGCTAAGTGAGCTACGCTCGGCTCTGCTAGCGTCGGGCCAGGGTCAATAAGCCAAGTAACATTAGCGCTTTAATCCAATCACAAAGTACTAACAATACGGACAAGGTCTATCACTTGATCTGTGGCTGCAGGCTCGCTACATTGGGCGCCGCAATGGACGAGTACTCCATCAACACAAGGTTGATGGAGTACTAACAGCCCCTATCATCAATGTGGAAGTAGACTGACCGTGTCACAAAAAGACCAGCCATCAACAAACGCCTCGAGTAATGTTTTCTTTGAAGCCGAAAACCCTGCGGCAACCACCATGGAAGAGGCACTACAGCCCTTCCTCGACAAAAAGAAAGCCCTCGATGAACTCGATTACAGCAAGCGCCACGCCAAAGGCATGTTGTCGGCTCGCGAGCGTGTCGACCTCTTATTTGATAAAGACGCCTTTACCGAAATTGCGCCGCTGGCCAGAGAGTGCGATTTAGCCGCCGCCACCAAAGCCGGTGAAACACCCCGCGATGCCATTGTGGTTGGCTACGGCAAAGTTAATGGCCGCATGGTCGGTGTCGCCGCCTATGATATGCAGTATCGCGCCGGCTCCATGGGCAAAACCTGCGAGTGGAAATTCACCCGCCTTAAACGCTTAATATTGGAACAGGGCTTTCCACTCGTCATCCTCACAGAGGGCACAGGTGCGCGCCTGGAAGAAGAAGTCAGCTCTCAGGGTGCCTACGATAATCCGCAATTTTCCAACCTGGTGTGCCTCAGTGGTTACGTGCCTATCGTTGTCGCGGTAATGGGTATTTGTGTTGGCGGCCACGCCAATATCACCGCTATTGGTGACTTCGTGCCGATGACAGAAAATGCCTCGATGATGATTGCCGGGCCACCCCTGCTGAAAAGTAAAATGGGCATTGATACCACGCTAGAAGAACTCGGTGGTGCCCGCAAGCATGTCGAAGAAAGTGGTATGGGTGATTTACTGGTCGCCGATGAAGACGAGTGCATCGACAAAATTAAAGAATTTCTCAGCTACCTGCCTAATAACTGCAACGAAGCCCCACCCGTGCGTGCCACGCGGGATGATCCCGAACGTATCTGTGCCGAGCTACGCGATATCGTGCCCACCGATTTACGCTTTGCCTACGACATTAAAAAAATCATTAGTGGCCTGGTAGACGACGGAAAATTTTTCGAATTTAAACCGACCTTTGCCCAAAACATTGTCACCTGCATGGCCCATATGGATGGCCGCGTCGTCGGCTTTATTGCCAACCAACCGGCCTATATGTCCGGCACCCTCGACACGAAAGCCTGCCAGAAAATCAGCCGCTTTATTAATTTCTGCGATTGCTTTGGTATTGCGCTGATATTCCTACAGGACATTCCCGGCTACTACCCCGGCCCCCAGTCGGAACTCGACGGTATTATTCGCTGGTCAACACGCTTGCTCTACGAAATCGAACACGCCACCGTGCCGCGTTTTACAGTGATGCTACGCAAGGCCTTCGGCCTCGCCCACTACGGCATGAACAGCCTCGGCATGCAGCCCAATATGCTGGTGGCCTGGCCGCTGGCATCGTTTAGCGCTATTTCGCCCGACGATGCCGTCGATATTCTGTTTGGTCGCGTACTGGCGGAAATGGCAAATGGTGAAGAGAGAAGGCAGGAACTGGTGGCCGAATTTAAAGCTAAAACCACTATTTTACCGGCTGCTGAAGCGGCACTGGTGGATGATGTGATTGACCCGGCGGATACTCGTAAGGTGTTGATTAGAGCACTTGATATGGCGAAGAATCGGCGGCCTGGCCACCCCTATAAACGGCGCGGTATTTCGCCTATTTAATGTTGCTTACTCGCTTTAAATTGGCTCCAACCAGGCCCCTCCTTCTTGGAGGGGCCGAATACTCAGGTGCGCGCTGTGTAGTGGTCAAGTAAATTAAAAGCCATTGCTAATTCCATTTACCCTAATGCCGCAATAAAAGGCGAGCGTTAGTGAGTCCGGCCCACGTTTTTTGTGGGCGATTTTTAATTGCCTTGTTAACTGCTAGCTGGCTGATGAAACTCGATAACATTGCTGTCTGGGTCTCTTATAAAAAAGAACTTTGCGCCTTCAAATTCCACTTCACCAGTAATGGTAAGACCAAGGCCTTTGACAAACTTCAGCGCTGACACAGCGTTATTTACCTCTAATGCGACATGAGTATAACCTGTATGTTTTCTCGGGGAATCCATAAGGATATTTTCTGTACACTCGGTATCAGCATTGAGAATGAAATTTATATTTACGCCTGAAGGATGCTTCATAATTGCTACAGGCTCTGGACCTACTGGGCCAGCTAAGAATATAAACCCAAGCCTTTCATAAAACTCTCTCGAGACATTTAGGTCTTTAACTCTTAATCCAATGTGATTAATTCTTGTTATTTCTTCCACGACACTCTCTCTACTTATTTGGGCACATAACGCCGCCAGCACAGGCCGGAGCACGCAGTGCGGAGGTCCAGCCCCGCAGGGGCGATTGTGCCTGGCCTTGTTAGGCGATTACTTGGTGAATTGCACATTAGCAAGCTCACCTGTTGATTTGTTTACTTGGCATAGATACCCAGCGAAATTATTAACTGCGATAAAGTTCTCGATGGGTTTGTCTGTGCGATTGAAATTAGTATACCCATCGTTGTTTTGTTTGGCGGGATTACCAGCAACCCAAAGCTCATTGCCAGACGGATCAATACAGACCAGGTTTTTAGCTGGTGCATCCATTGGGAATTCCATGTAGTCATATACTACGAAGATTTTCCCGTTTGATACTTCAGCGTCAAGTATCGAATAAGGCAACGTTATCGTTACCTTATCAATGCTCAATTCTTTACCGCTAAACTTGATCATTTTGTGCGCCTAACGCCTATAGAACAGGCGGCGAAGCCGTCCAGCCGAAGGCGATTGTGCCTATACTTGTTAAGCTTCCTCCGAACTATTGCTAATTAATTCCATTGGAGTATCTGAGGGAAGCTCTTCAGCTCTTGATTGTGTTCTCCAAACAATATCAGATATTTCTCTGATTCTATCTACTATTGGTTTAGCGTCTTTTCCAAATTTCCCAATGGCAACGCCCGCGTCACCAACAAGCCCCCAAAGTCTATCTAGATCAGCCATCTTTTTATGTAATTCAGATTGAATTTTTTCGAGGCGAGCTAATAGCCTGGCCTTATGATCTTGCTCAAAGATATCTGATGCTGAGATTGAGCCTCTAAGCTTATTTATTAATTCTTGGATTTTTTCTAAATCACCATCAGAAAACTCATATGAAAATGAATTTCCATACTTAGCTTGGTATTTTGCTGTGAATTGTGCGGATTTTATAAGTACATGTTGTTCGGCTACTGCCGATTTTAGAGAGTTAAAGTATTCATTCAATACAGTGACTACATCTTGTGGAGTGCCTTCCATTTTTGGCTGCTCTATACTTATTTCAGGGATGTTATCCAATAGGGCTTTAGTGATGGCAAAGGCTTCTAGAAAAAACTCGAATTCTTGATGCTCTTGATTTGAATCTAACTGCGCCCAATGGTCAATAGCCTTATTCACAACATCACCAATCGCTAATACTGGTTCATCTGGAAGCGAATCTAAATACTCTTCGTCAAACATATTTTCTCCGTGTTTTTAGCTTAACGCCCGGCTCAACGGTTTTGGTAAGCTGGCGACTTTTTTGGAACAAAAAAGATGACAGCTTACCAAAATCCGTTGCAGCCGTTTGTTAGCTGTAGTAACTTTAGACAGTGCATAATTCGTATGCGCATCACCTTTTTAGGAGAACGCGAGATGGCTATGCATTAAAAACCAGGGCTGCTATGGCAGCCCTGGCCTAAATCAAACCAGCAGATTTACAATTTTGCATTTCGGCTCTTACTTCATTCGTAGTAGCGTACTCCATTAAAAACTTATATGTCGCAGGGAAAAGCTCATATTGTTTTGTAACAACATTTCTTAAATATTCAGAAGTGGGCACCCCAAGCTGCTCGATTATTATACACTTTTCCGCAGTATTGTACTTCCATGGCATAAATAGAGCTTCAGTGAAATTAAGATAATCTATCGCTTGGCTTCCTATGAATTTCGACACGTCTTGAGTCACTTTTATTGAAGTGGGAACGTATGTTGTCGCTGACAAAGCAGTGTTAAGCGCACTTAACTCAATCCTATTTTCGCGATCCAAGCATGCTTTTAACATTTCCTGTTTTGCTTTACCTTCTAGCTCATATTCTTTCTTTTCCCATGCCTTTTCGAATAATGCGGGCTGATCAATCAAATTATTAAAATATAGCAAACATTTAAAACCGCTCTTCGCATTATTTGCTGTATTAATCTGCCAATCCCGCACGGCAGCAGTTGCATTATTTCTTTGAATAAATTCACGCTCTGTAATTTCAAGAGAATATAGAAAAAATGCGGAAGCGGCAGAAGCTATAGCAGCTAAAACCGCAAATACCGATGTCGCCGCAGTTATCTTATTATGAGTACCTTGTTCCATCTATATTAAAACCTCCGAATGTAGCAATACATAGGACAGCCATCCTAATATCTTCGTAGAATATAATCGATACCTCTTGCTGTAAAACTATCTTTAGCAACTTCCCTAATCTTGGCCATACTTACTCCGCATCAAACATTGTTACAGAGATGGTGAACCCATGACCAAGGCTAGATGTCAGCAAGTCTCACTGGAGGCAACCCCCTACTACCACTGTGTTTCGCGCTGTGTACGCAGGGCTTTTCTCTGTGGCGAGAGTTTTGAGCACCGTCGTGGCTGGGTCGAAGATAAATTGCTCGCACTTGCCGATGTCTTTTGTATCGATGTTGCGGCCTATGCGGTGATGTCGAATCACTACCATGTGGTGCTGCATATTAATGCGCCGCAAGCAGAGGCGCTGAGTGACCTTGGAGTGATTGAGCGCTGGCACCAGCTCTTTAAGGGTAATCTACTCAGTCAACGCTATTGTCGCGGTGAGAAGCTGCTCAAGGCCGAACAAGCTGTACTCGATAGTGTTATCAAAGAGTGGCGACAGCGCTTGCAAGATATCAGTTGGTTTATGCGCCTGATTAATGAGGGTATTGCCCGTCAGGCCAATAAAGAAGATCGGTGCACGGGGCGCTTTTGGGAGGGCCGCTTTAAATCCCAGGCCTTATTAGATGAGCAAGCGCTATTTGCCTGTATGGTCTATGTCGACCTCAATCCCTTGCGGGCTAAAATGGCGACAAACCCGGAACTCTCGCACCATACCTCAGTAAAAAAACGCATCACCAAGGCTAAAACAGCCCACCAGGTCAATCACCCGCAACAACAAGAAAAGAGCCTGATGCGCTTTGCCGGCAACCCTCGCCAGGACATGCCCGAAGGACTCCCCTGCCGTCTTAGCGACTATCTCGAACTGGTCGACTGGACTGGGCGTATCGTTCGCAGCGACAAACGCGGTGCTATCGACCACAACATCCCGCCAATCCTCACCCGTTTGAATATCACTGCCGATAACTGGCTCACCCTCAGCACCCAATTTGAGGGGCGCTTTGGCCGTGTTATTGGCACCTTGCACCATCTAAAACAGGCTTGCGCGCTCCTAAACTACCGGCGTACGCCCGGCATAACCAGCTGTAAGTTGCTGTTTGAAGGGAGCTAGTCAGTGCTACGCAACTCGACGAGTGTAAAAACCTTTTCTGTACGTCGATAGAAGCCATCAATACGACGTATCACTGGCCCACATCCCGGTTCAAGGGGTCTTCACAACAGATAAGTGGCTTGAACCAACAGCTTCACAACAACCAATAGCCAAAACCGAAGGCAACTCGATGAGAGTTCACCGCACATATCTCTATTTTGATCCGAAAATTACAGATGGAAAATTACAGATGGATGTCCTTTATATTTTCAATTTGAGGGACGCTTTGGCCGTGTTATTGGCACCTTGCACCATCTAAAACAGGCTTGCGCGCTCCTAAACTACCGGCGTACGCCCGGCATAACCAGCTGTAAGTTGCTGTTTGAAGGGAGCTAGTCAGTGCTACGCAACTCGACGAGTGTAAAAACCTTTTCTGTACGTCGATAGAAGCCATCAATACGACGTATCACTGCACAACACCCCGGCTCAAGGGGTCTTCACTACAGATCAGTGGCTTGAACCAACAGCTTCACAACAACCAATAGCCAAAACCAAAGGCAACTCGATGAGAGTTCACCGCACATCTCTCTATTTTGAACCGAAAATTACAGATGGATGTCCTTTATATTTCTGTACGAGTGAGCGCCCTTAGTCGTCATACATAACAAGTAACACCGAAATCGCGTTATCAATAAAAATATAACCCAACGCCAAAAAACCACATAGAAAAAATATAAAAGACACACATAGAGATGCTTTTTTTAGACGATCACAGTGATCATAGATAAGCCAAAAAGTATCGAAGAATTTTTCATCTTTGATGTTAAATATTTTATCTTTCTTACTTATCTCTATCGCTACTGTATTTCCGTTGCCAATGTCATCAGCAGTTGTCTCTTCGGAACACAGCTCAAAACCTGATTCCAAGGCTAAGCTATTATCATCTAAGTCACGACTTAAGTAATAGTTAAGCCGATCAAAAGTTCCACCTTGGCTGATAAAATCGCTTGGATCTCTATAACTCTGGATGATTTTTGGACAACAACACAAATAGACGGTTGTACCTAAAGCAAAGAAAATAGAAGATAAATATAGAGCGAGCCAGCTTAGCGGAAAATTTTCAACAAGGACAACCAGCCCATCTAATCTTGCAGAAACCATTATTTTGGCAGTTATTGGCACAAGAAACATCCAAATATAACTCTGACGAACCAAACGACTACTTCCGATCCAGCGAATGGAACTCCACCTCATCAAAATACCTCCGCCATCTGTTTTTTATGCACTGTAAACTTAACAGAGTGTCTATATACATCTTGCATATCATACAGTACATCTGCTGGTAGCCCTTTATGGAAGTCGGATATCATCTCATCTTCCACAACAAGCTTATCTAATGGCAAATATGAAAATTCCCCAGATGACAACCTTACTGCAGCGGTGCTCTCAAAAACCTCATCAAAACTATCCTTTCCTACCAAAATCTTTTTAACAACAAAGGCGGTTATATATTCCTTTAAACCTACCCCAACTTCGTCCCTAAAAAAAACAAGGTATTGATCCAAAGCCCAATTATCAAACATATTAAATTTATACACATTTAACTCCCTTTTATTCTCTTGCTTGTTTAACATTAAAAGAGTTGAAGAAATAATTGAGCGACACGCAGATTTTTTAATGCTTAGCAATTCAAGGCCGTCAACCTCGCACACCTTTTTAATTGAAGGGATCAAAAAATATTTCTTAAATGAAAACTCGTCTATATACCTTAAGAAATTCAATTCCGGGCTCCAGCCGTGCCAATCATCAAGATACTTTTCATAGAATCTTACCTTTTGCTCTTCCTGCCCCTTAACAAAAGATGCCGCAAAGTATTCCTGAACAGAATCATGAATAAACTTATATTCTACCCCTTCCTTTTGCAGCAAGCAGGTGATATTTTTTAAATCATAGATAAAGTCTTTCGACTGAACGGAGCTGCAATCTACAATCTTCAACACCAAATCAGAAATCTCAATCAACTGCCCTTCAGTGAACACAGTCTCACCACTTTTTCTGGTTTGATAGCAAAGCGCATCCAAACAAGCCCTTAATTTTTTATCTGAAAGGCCGGTGCGATTAGGTCTATCATAAGCAGATTTTATCCCGTCATGCCTGCTCATAATTGCCGAAAAAAGCTCGTCAAAAAATTCAGAATAATATCTGGGTAGCTTTCTTTTATTCTGATAAACGCTGACAAACAGAGTCATCAAAAGAGGGGTTTTTAATAAACTTCTTATTTCTGACTCCGCATCAGTTATTTTAGAAATCAATGCGGCCTGATCTTCTTTTTCATTCACCAAGCAGCGGATAAATCCAGGATGATCATGATCATCCAAAGGCTTCAAAGAATAAATCTTAGGTATATGACTCTGATGTATTTCAGTATCCGGTCTGGAAGTAATCAACACCCTTGCAGCAGGGTAACTGTTATGAAGCGATTCAATTTCATTAACCCACCCCACTCTTGACTCAAATTTTACCTCATCAAACCCATCAATAAACACAGACAAAAACCCGTTTAGCAGAAGAAACTTTAAAAGTTTTTCTGATGCATCAAGGCCTTGTGTTTTTAATTGTCGTCTAACATGACCGACCAACGGGGTAGAACTACGAAGCTTACGCAGTTCAAGAAATACAGGAATTGATTTACATTTTGCATGTTCATGAAAACACATCCTCCTAAGAAATATAGACTTACCTTGACCAACTGTGCCTAGAATTAGAGTTGGACTATCATTATCAAAAGAATAGATGCTTTCTACAGAAAACTCACCCGCTTCACTGTTGATGAGTTTAGAGTGATAATAAAAATCAAGAAGGTTTAACTTGCCTTTTGCACTAAAAATTGTAGGTATATTTAAAATGCCTTTGAATGATTTGTTAGCCTCCTTGAGAGCGCCTCCTTTTAACCACTTCTGTAATTCAGCCTTATTACTGCCAGTAGCTGCTTCACATGCCACCTGAATCTTGCGCTCCAAAACTATAACTTTTCCATCCGCATACTTACTTAGCATCACCAACCCCTCAAGTTATATAAACCCACTCAAATATAATACTAGCTTATAAGGAAAGAAGTGCCATTATTTTTGCAGCGTCACTACCGCATATTTAGCTCAATACATATGCTCTGGTAAATTGTAGGCACAAAAAACCCCACGGCTAAGCGGGCTTTTTTGTCATAGAAAATACTGGAACAAATCTTGTAATCACGCATCAAGGGTTGCTAGTACCAGGCTCTATGACGGGCGCGTAGTAAATACAAACCTGCAAACTGCTCGGCAGTTGCTCCATCAACGAAGGGCTACCGACTTAGGCGCGCCCTATCGCCCTGGCCACTTCTCTCTGAAAATGAATCAGTGCCGGCTCGTTGCGACCAAAGGTGCTATGGCTATTGGCACCACTACTTAACCCCACCTGTATACCTTCAACACCGGGAATATCTTCCTCCAGTACCGTGCGCACCGCGAGATCCATGTTGCGCTCCCAGTGGTCTTTTGCCGACTGGGTTTCGGCGGGCTCGGGAATGTAGTAGTCCATTTGTACGATGCATTCATCGGGTTTACCGGCAACGGGATAGGAGCGCCACAGCTCAACATGGTCGCGCTGCATCACCAGGCCGGCGTTGGGGAAGAGTAAGTACACCAGGGCCGAGTCCGGCACGATGTCCCAGCTCTCTCGTGGCTGCTCCCGTTGTTTTTGAATGGATTTTCGAATCACCGCTTCGCGCAGGTTTTGCCCATAGGTGTCGAGCAGGCAAAGGTTGTGATACAGCAGCGGGCCAACCGTGGTCGGGTGCAGGGGTGCAAAGTGGTAGGGCTCGAGAAAGGTGTCGAGCATCATCTTCCAGTTCATTTTGCAGTGCATGCGCTGCTGGGTGTAGGGGTGGTAGTCGGCAAACTCGAAGGCCTGTAAATCTTCTACGAGGCCACTATCCAGACCGCCCAGTTGGGCGTCGATATCAAACTCCTTGCCCGGTGTCGGACAGAGCCAGATCATGCCGTATTTTTCTACCACCGGGAGTTTGACCAGGCCATGCTCGCCCTTTTCGACACCGGGGAAACTTACCTGGTCGGGAATCGCGCGGAGATCGCCCTTAAAGTCATAGGTCCAGGCATGGTAGGGGCAGGTGAAGCCCGCCTGGGCGCGACCACAGCCGCTGGCTAGCTTGGCCCCGCGGTGGCGACAGGTATTGAAGAAGGCATTGATGCCACCATCCCTATCGCGCACCACCAGCAGTGGCGCGCCAATGTCATCGTTGGTGATAAAGTCGCCGGCATTGGGCAGGTCACAGGAGAATGCCACTAGCAGGGGGTAGTCCTTAAACAGGATGGCTTCTTCCTGAGCCAGCCAATCTTTGCAGGTATAAGAGTCAACCGGACTTAAATAAACATCGTCAACTCGTGTTGTATCTTTGTTATCGAGCAGCTCAAAGGCGCGCTCAACCATGCTGATGCGTGTCTCTTTTCTCATAGGACTTTTCTCACTCAGGCTTCCCCTTGTCATTATCGTTATAGAACCATTGCCAACGTGTGAGCAATGGTCAAGCGATTATCGAAGCACTTGATTGGAAAAGCAATTGCGGGAAATCAAATTCGACCGGTAAGGCATTGAGCCAGCCCTACGCAGCCAAAACGGGGAATAGCTGATTAATGCTCGCGGGTCGAAAAGAACTCAATTTCAGGATAGCGCTCAATGGCCAGGCTCAGGTTAACCCGCGTCGGTGCGAGATAGGTGAGATGCCCGCCGCCATCGATCGCCAGGTTATCGGCCGCTTTGCGCTTGAAGGCATCCAGCGCTTTTTCGTCGTCACTATCAACCCAGCGAGCGGTGAAAACATTGACCGGCTCGTAAATGGCCTCAACACCGTATTCATCTTTAAGGCGATAGGCGACCACTTCGTATTGCAGCTGGCCCACCGCGCCGACAACAATATTATTGTTCTGCTTCGGGTAGAAGACCTGGGTCGATCCTTCTTCAGAAAGCTGTTTCAAACCCTTGTGTAACTGCTTCATTCTTAAAGGGTCTTTAAGCCTTATCGAGCGGAATAATTCCGGTGCAAAGTGAGGGATGCCGGTAAATTTCAGCACCTCTCCCTCAGTAAAGGTATCGCCGATTTGTATGGTGCCATGGTTGTGCAGGCCGATAATGTCGCCGGCAATGGCCTCGGAGACACTGCTGCGCTCGCCCGCTAAAAAGCTCACGGCATCGGCAATTTTCACATCTTTGTTAATACGCACGTGGCGCATTTTCATGCCCTGGCGATACTTGCCCGAGCAGATGCGCATAAAGGCGATGCGATCGCGATGCCGGGGATCCATATTCGCCTGAATCTTAAAAATGAAGCCTGTCAAAGGATCTTCAACCGGTTCAACGTGACGATCAATCGTATCGCGGCCAATCGGGGCCGGTGCCCATTGCACGAAGTGATTGAGCATTTCACGCACACCAAAATTGCCTAGCGCAGTGCCGAAAAATACCGGGGTTAAACTGCCATCGAGATAGGACTCGAGATCAAAGATATTGGTGGCGCCGCGAACCAACTCGATTTCATCACGGATATTGTCGTACTCAAAACCGAGCAGCTCTCGCGCCGCATCGGAATCGAGGCCATCAATCTGCACATCGTCGGGTATCTGGCTGCCCTGCCCCTGCTGATAAACATGAATCTTGTCCAGATAAAGGTCGTAAACGCCTTTAAAGGCCTTGCCCATGCCCAGAGGCCAGTTGATGGGCGCGGCATTAATTTTCAGTACGGTTTCGACCTCATCAAGCACATCGATGGGCTCGCGTACTTCGCGATCCATTTTATTGATAAAGGTCAGAATGGGCGTGTCGCGCAGGCGACAGACATCCATCAGCTTAATGGTGCGATCCTCAACGCCCTTGGCGCCGTCGATCATCATCAGTACCGAATCAACCGCCGTTAAGGTGCGGTAGGTATCTTCGGAAAAGTCACCGTGGCCCGGGGTATCGAGCAAGTTCACCGTGCAATCGTTATAGGGGAACTGCATCACCGAAGAGGTGACGGAAATGCCCCGCTCTTTCTCCATCGCCATCCAGTCAGACGTGGCGTGGCGATCGCTCTTTTTACCCTTTACCGTACCGGCAACCTGAATGGCATTGCCAAACAGCAGCATCTTTTCGGTCATCGTGGTCTTACCCGCATCGGGGTGAGAGATGATGGCGAAGGTTCTGCGCTTGTTGACTTCATTGACAAAGCTGGCGTCAGCCATAGGTGTTTTCCCACGTGGAATAAGGCCGGTGATGAATCATAGCGCCAAAAAATAACAAGGCCTGGCGCCGTGGCGATAATTCATAGTCTGGCAAAATGGCCGCGATTATACAGCCCGTGCATAAGCACGAACAGGCTCATCAGGCACCTTACTCAAGGAATGGCAAAGATAGGCGACAAAGACAGGTGAAAAACCATTGCAGGGGCAACGGAAGGCGATATACCAAGTGGTGGTTAACGCAAAGGGCTCGCTACAGTACGACCCCAGGCCTCACTTAGCGGGGGTGCAAAATATGCTCAATAACGACTAACAGCCATGACTGACTCTTCACAAGCCAAGGCTGCGCGCCTAGCACGCTCGTCTATAAATAAAACCTCTGCCCAGCAACAGACCCAATACGACAAGAAAGATGGCAGGTGGCACCGGCACTTGCGATATATTGTCGATTCGAACGGAATATGCTCCGCTATTATCCGCAAAAATACCATCGTTGGTTGCCATAAAGAGGTAGAGAGGCGCGCTAAAATCGGGGACGATGAGCTCAAGTAAACTGCCAATAAAAAAAGCAGGGCTACCATGGCTAAGATCCAGTGCGACTATCGAGGCCGCATCTGTGCTCCATAAACCAATCAAACCATAGACATGCAGGCCTCGATAAAGGCCCCCATCGTAGCCAGGGCCGGTACATTCTTCTCCTAGATCAACCACACAGCCGCTTGCACTGATCTGCAGCTTATCGCCGGAGGAAAAGCCGTAGGCAACGCTGCCAACGTCAAAGGCCCGTGCCGAATTACCCTGCCCCAGAGCATCGTATTCAAGGTAATCCCCTCCCTTGTAGTCATGCCCCCAATCTGAGGCGTATAAACTATTGCGACCATCGACCTCATCGTTACCGATAAGCAGGGCGCATGCCGACTGGCTGAAAGCCGCCACGCAGGTGAACACTAACGATAGGAATAGCTTCATGTATTCGTCCAAATTGGGAGAGTTGCCATCGGCCGGGGATATTATCGTTCTGTGACTCTGTTCCCATGCAAACTTGATGAGCAGTCCTTTTTGCTGACAAGTGGCGAGGACCCGCCAATTTGTGGCCTATTAATTGCCAGTCTCAATAACACCCCCCAGTAAACGGGGCCATCGCTTTATTGGCCCCAACATTTGTTATAGCTGACAATAAGCAAGCGCAAAACATCGCCGCACGAGGCCTTCTGCTGTAAAATCGCCCACCTTTTCTCCTGCTCCCCGCCAAGGTCTCATGCAAATATATCTCGCCCCCATGGAGGGCGTCATCGACCCTCATATGCGCTATCTGCTCGATCAACTGGGTGGTATCGACCTGTGCGTCACCGAGTTTATTCGCGTCAGTAAAACGGTATTGCCGAGCCATATATTTTTAAGTGCCTGCCCCGAGTTAACCCCCTTAACCGAACGACTAAGCGGCGAAGAATCCAAGTACGGATCCACGAACACGACTCGTGTACAGCTACTTGGTAGCGATCCAGAGCTGATTTCCCTGAATGCGCAAAAAGCAGCAGGCCTGGGTGCCACAGCCATTGATTTGAATTTTGGTTGCCCGGCGAAAACCGTCAATCGTAGTTACGGCGGCGCTCGCCTGCTCGACAATACAAGGCTGCTGTATGACATTGTTAAAGCCACACGGGAGCACGTACCCACTCAAACACTGGTCACCGCTAAAATTCGTCTCGGTTATGAAGACCGCAGTAGCTATTTGCGCAACGCTAGCGCTATCGCCGAGGCCGGGGCCGATGAGCTGATCGTTCACGCTCGCTCCAAGGCCGATGGTTACCAGCCCCCGGCCTACTGGGCTTATATCAATGAAATACAGCAGCAGCTCGATATTCCGGTGATTGCCAATGGTGAGATTTGGACAGTCGAAGACTATATCGCCTGTCGAGAACAATCGGGCTGCGACAACGTTATGCTCGGGCGTGGGCTATTGTCCCGCCCCGATTTAGGCCTTGCCATCAAAGCTTATCAGCGCGGTGAAGACTATCAATACATGAGCTGGCCACAGATTGCAGAATTAGCGCTGAGTTTATTGCGCCTGACACAGGCTTATTACCCACCCAAACACATGGGCAACCGTATTAAACAGTGGTTATTTTATTTAATGCGCAGCTATCCTCAGGCGGGCACACTGTTTGAAACCATCAAGCGCTCCCGGGATTTTGACTTTATTGAACAGGCCTTAATAAAACAGACCCTGGCTCAGTAGTTAGGCGTAAGATTTTTTTCAAAATGCCCTATTCCAATAATTCAAGAGACTGGTATACAATCAGCCGAATGGGCATAAAAAGTAGGCGAGGATGTTCCACTAGCACTATTACAATAATAGTCTCTCAAAATTTAAACTCGCTAAAACCAGGCTTTGATATCAATACAAAGCCTAAGCCCGGAACGGATGCTTATTTTAGTTGCCTGGTCTGAGCAACAGACAGAGCGATAGCTCTACAACTAGAAGTAAGCCGGGGCGGTAGAAGGGCTCAATGGTGTGTGCTCGTCAACACCATCATTGAGAATATACCGCTAAATATGCCAACAAGGATGAAGAAAGATGTGGCCCGTAAAGAGATCGCGTCCCCCACCATCGCCACCTCAAAGCGATGATCTAATTGCTAACTTTCGCCTCAATTTCGAAATGTATTTTGGCCTTTCGACCTTCATTTTATTATTTCCCTATGTAATTAATCACCTTATAAAAAGCCGATTTATGATGTCGGCTCTAACCTTTATCATTGTCTTCCTAGCATCTATTAATACCTTGTCGATCTTTCGCCGTAGAGTGCAAATAATTTCCTTTGCTTATTTTTTTACACTCATTTTAACGACGCTGACTGCCGGTCTGGTACTACAAGGTACAAGCATTATTTATTGGTACTATCCTTTTGCCTTCATTATTTTGTCCATTGCCGAACACCAGCAAGCCAGGATCATGCTCGGACTCAGTGTTGTCGTTTTTGTGCCGGCTGTTTTTTATAGTGTCGACACTGGCATCGCCGCCCGCTTTTCAGTGACCTATTTGATGGTCTGTCTATTGGGCGATACGGTGGTTCGTCTACTTGACAAAGCTCAGGCCCAGCAGGCCCTGCTGACCTTAACCGACCCCTTAACGGGGGCCTTAAATCGCCGGTCATTTTTGACGACGCTGAGTGATGCCGCCGAGAGTTGCCGTCGTGGCATAGGCACCGCCAGTCTGGTTGCTATCGACATCGATCACTTCAAAAAAATTAATGACAGCCTGGGCCACAAGGCCGGTGACGATGCCCTTAAAGCCATCGTCGAGACCCTGCTGCTACGCAAGCGTAAGCTCGACAAGGTATTTAGAACCGGAGGTGAAGAGTTCGTTGTTCTGGCCCACAACATTGAGCCGGGGGAGTCCATCGCCTTCGCCGATAGCCTGCGAGTCGCCGTCGAAGAGGCTGAAATTCTCGATGAGAAAGTCGTCACCATTAGCATCGGCGTTGCCGACTACGACAGCGACCATAGCATTGATGAGTGGATTCGCCAGGCGGATGCCAATCTTTACGAGGCGAAACGGCGGGGTCGCAATCGCGTTTGGCCACCCTACTTTAGTCGAGAGTCCATTCTGTCCGCCGAGAAAGCACTCGCTGACTAGAAGGCCTTCAGTTCGATAGAGGCAATTCTCAAGGGGCTATTTTAACTGTTATGCTGGGTGTCAACGCGAGCTATTGAAAGAGAGCAGCATGCACCAACAAATACCCCCAGATTGGAAAATTCAGCGCTCGACACCCTTCTTCACCCAGGCTAGCGTTCCCCAGGCTTTATTAAAGCATCACAATACCGCCGAGGGCGTGTTCGGCCAGCTCTGCGTGATGGCGGGCACAGTGACTTATTACGGTTTTCCCGATAAGCAAACGATGGAAGCAGAAAGCATTATCACCATCAAAGCCGGAGAATTTACCACTATTCCACCCCAGTACTGGCACCGGGTAGAGCTCAGTGAGGACGCTCAATTTAATGTTAATTTCTGGTCTAACAAAGAGAAAATTACTCAGCCCTTAATTAATACGCAATAATCTATTCTTTAACAGGGTCGGTAATAATGGGGCTGGTAACCATAGTGCTAGTAACAATAACGCCGGCAACTCAAACGCTTATTCGCTAGAAAAAAACAAGTTCCGATAATAAGTCACCGCCTGCCCCTGGCTATTGTCGGTATCTGTCATTATGGCGACGCCATCGATATAGCGCAGGTCTTCACCAAACTGCTGGCGCAGGTCAGCCCGTATATTTCTTTTCTCTGAACGCCACTGCCGAAGATAAGCACTACCCGTTTCCAGCGCCATCATTCGCGCATTGTCGGTATAGGCATTTGGCCAGGTTGCCCCTTTTGGCTGATTGCTAGACCAGACATAATTCAGTGCCCGGGTTTTCCAGAAGAAAACACCACCATCAATGATGACGTAAACCCTGGCCGGGTAGTCGTCGCCCTCTTTTTGCTGTTCATCGATGTCGCCCAGGTGATTGTTGACCCACCAGCTCCAGTTTAAATAGGGGGTTTTGTCGAGATCGATACGTATTTTTTTATACAGGGCCGAGGCCGAGTTATTGCTTTGCGCCAATAAAACTTTATCGCCATTGCGCTCGACAATGCTGTATTGGGTTTGGCCATAAAAGCTTTTTTCAGACCAGCCGATAAGTCCATCTGTGGCAAAGTGACTGAGGGCGATTGTCTCTGCCTGTACTTGCAGTGTCAGTAATAACAAAGTGGGCAGAGCGCTGCATACCCTGTTGATACTCAGCATTGCCGCTAGCCTTAAAGCCCTAATTGATAACGCGCTATGCCACCGTGGCCACATAGACGGAATTGCTCGACGCCTCCCCCGTATAGGGGTTGGGAAAGCTGATGGTATGTGCTTCGCACTTAATAAAGACGCGACTCAATAACTCGCTAAAGGCCTTATCGGGTAACTCATTGGACCACAGGGCAAAGATGCCCCCGGCACAAATTTTTGCGGCGACACGGCGCAGCGACTCTTCGGTGTAAAAGCTCTGGTTGGCATCATTGAGCCAGTGACTGGGGGAGTGGTCGATATCAAGCAAGACAGCGTGCACTGGCTGTTGCGGCTGACTTTGGTCAAAGCCGCTGTCACTGGCCGTCGCCAGCTTGAAAAAATCCCCCTCCACCAACTCACTGCGCGGGTCTGTTGCCAGAATATCGCCAACCGGTAACAGGCCGCGCTGATGCCAGCTAATCACCGGCGGCATAATGTCGATCACCCGCATCCGTTTAACGGCAGGGTCCTTCAGGGCTTCAACGGCGGTATAACCCAGGCCCAGGCCACCGACGATAATATCCAGCTCACTCTGGTGGCCGTTACGCGTCAATGCTGCTAGCCCCAGGGTGGACAGTTGCTCTTCGGCCTCGACGAAAAGGCTGGACATCAAAAACTCATCGCCCAGTTTTACCTCGTAGATAATCTTATTATTCAGGCGCGGCTCAGAGCGCCGCCTTAAGCTGATATCGCCAATCGGGCTGGGCTGGCAATCGAGTTCTTCAAAAATAAATGACATGGCTATACCGCTGATTTTTCAAGCCCATATTAAGTCTTGTTGCCTTAGCCCTGTCAAATGTAAGGCACGATTTTCAGCTGTATCCGATAGTCGATATAAATGCGAATGATTATCACTTGTATTGGTAATTTCTGTATAGTGCCCGCCAATAGCCAAGTAATTATCAGGGAAGAGCCAATGAAACGGGTAATGAAAGTAGTATTTCTCTGCGCCGCATTTGTATTTACCACCGCCGAAGGCAGCCAGCCAAGCAGTGAAGAAAGACTGGGTGAAAAGCTGTTTAACGATATCAACCTATCCATCAACAGCAACCAGTCCTGTGAAAGCTGCCACTCGCTGTCGACGATCAAACTGCCGACCGAAATCAAACCGGGCGTCTTCAAACTGCGTAAACAGGCTGCCTCGGGCTTTGTTGACCCGAGCAATGTACGCAATGGCACTGCCGTTGCCGATGGTTCCATTGACCGGGTATTTGGTAGTTTGAACCCACCCAGTATCGGCTATACGGCCTTTAGCCCCGAATTCCACTGGGATGGAGAGCTGTTTATAGGCGGGCAATTTTGGAATGGTCGCGCCCCGAACCTCATTGCCCAGGCAAAGGAGCCGTTTTTAAACCCGCTGGAAATGGCGATGCCGGATCAGTGGTCTGTTATTGAGCGACTACAGGCCAATAGAAGCTACGTCTATTTATTTCGTCACCTCTACGGTATTGAGCTGCGAAAGATCAAGGCGGGGGACGCTGAGGTCGAAGAGGCCTTTAATGCCATGGCTCAGGCCATCGCCAGCTTTGAAAGAACGGCGACCTTCAATCGCTTTGACTCAAAGTTTGATTACGAAGCCGCCGGGCTCACCGCCTACAATGAGTCCGAACAACGGGGTGCCGATCTGTTCGATGGCACCGCGCAATGTGGTCTCTGCCACAGCACAGAGGGCATCGATGGTGATGGCTCCCCCGCCCTGCTCACCGACTTTAGCTACGACAATCTCGGGGTGCCGCCAAACCCACAAATACCCGGCAATCCCGCCTTTGACGCCGGCCTCTTGGGCAACCCCAATCTGGAACTCGTACGTGACGTAGCCTCCAGCATCGATGAACTTGAGGGCCGTCAAAAGGTCATGAGTCTGCGCAATATTGCTCTAACGCCACCCTATATGCACAACGGCGTGTTTAAAACCCTGGAAGAAGTGGTGCACTTTTATAATACCCGAGACACCCTTGGCCCTTGCGAGCAGCCGGCAGATGCAGATAACCCTGGATTTGGTATCGATTGCTGGCCCCGGGGTGAATTTCACAACACCCGCAATACCGCCGAACTGGGTAATCTGGGCCTGTCGGCACAGGACGAAGCGGACCTTGTCGCCTATTTAAAAACCTTTAGTGATAACTACCCGCTATGGGGCAATCGCCACGGTTTGAAAGATCCGAAGGTGCGCAGACGCAGCCCATCACCCTATAAAAACTACCCTGTGCCTGAATCGCCGTAAAGAACAGTCTTCAGTAGATCTTGGTCTTGCAGGGCTGAGATCAGCTGAGATCAGCTGAGATCAGCTGAGTAGAAGCTTAGGCTTTTTTAACGAATTCAGATTTTAATTTCATCGGGCCAATACCGTCGATTTTACAATCGATATCGTGGTCACTATCCACCAGGCGGATATTCTTAACCTTGGTGCCGACTTTCACTACCGATGACGAGCCTTTGACTTTCAGGTCTTTAATCACTACCACACTGTCACCGTCACTCAATAAATTGCCATTGCTGTCTTTAATGACCAGGGCATCCTCATCACTTTCCTCGGCCGCCACCTGCGGCCACTCGTGAGCGCACTCGGGGCAGACATAATTATCCCGGTCTTCGTAGGCGTATTCGGATTGGCACTGGGGACAGTTCGGGAGTGTACTCATAGTTGGCCTTTGTTTAGCGGATTAGTAGTAGCGGGGCTGCAAATCGACGTCGTGCAGAAAAACCCTGGTGCTTTCGAAAGGGTAATTCTAACAAAGCACGGCCCTATAAAAATGCATTTTTTGCCGAATTAGGCTATAGAGTCAGGGCTTGAGCTGTCAGCAAGGGCAAGGCCTTAAGCCTCGTTGGCTGATCGGCATAAGTCGCTAGTAAAGGTGCTAATATTCCGTTTCGCATACTGCGTAAATAACACTAACGAAAAGAGGTAAGTATGAAACTCATCAATTCTTTTGGCCCCAACCCCCGCATGGTACGTATGTTTATGGCTGAAAGGGGCATAGAGCTAGCCTCAGAGGAAGTCGATTTATTAGCCGGTGAAAATCGCCAGGCGGCCTTTACGGCGCGCAACCCGGGCGCGCAAATGCCCGCCCTCGAACTGGACGATGGCTCGGTGTTAGCTGAAACCACCACCATGTGCGAATACCTGGATGAGAAATGCCCCGGCCAATCGATACTTGGCGAGACCCTGGAAGAACGCGCCAAAAATCGTATGTGGACGCGCCGGGTCGAACTCAATATTACCGAGAATATTTACAACGCCTTTCGCTACTCCGAAGGACTTGAGCTGTTCAAAGATCGTTTGCACTGCCTGCCAGAAGCAGCCGATGGCCTGAAAGCCAAAGCCCAGGGCCAGCTGGAGTGGCTCGATGGTTTGATGGCCAGCAGTGACTACGTCGGGGGTGACTCATTGAGCATTGCCGATTTGGTGCTCTATTGCTGTCTCGATTTTGCCGCGGGTATTGGTCAGCCACTGAACCCTGAAATGAAGAATCTCAGCGCCTGGTTTGCGCGTATCGATCAACGCCCCAGCGCCAAGAGCAGCCTTCACCCCAGCAGTGCAGCCGTTGGTATGAAAGGCTAAACCGAGATTGCGATAAGTAAAAAAGTCGGGGCAGATTTATTAATAAACCTGCCCCGCCCCAACTCATTCATTTAACTTTAGTTTCTAACACGTATTTCTAGCCCGCATTTTCTGAGACTTGGCCCTTATGGCAATTCCTGCACCACATGCATGCCTTCCACCGCCAGGGGTGCACCTGCATAGGCAAAAGCCGTCAGCATCAACTCTTCAAGCTCCGCTTTCGTGACACCGTGGCGAATCGCGGCGGGCACGTGAATATGCAGTTCTTTGGTTCTGCCCAGTGCGGTTAAAACAGAAACCACCAATAGACTACGGTCGCGTCGCGATAGCTCTGAACGCGCCCACACCTCACCAAAGGCGAAATCGATACCGTAGGCACCCAGTGGCCCCAACTTGCCCGCCATTGCGGTAATCACCTTTTCGGGATCGGCGGCGGGATTACCGGAAAGTTTCGCCATCACCTCGACACCCCGCTGGCGGCGCTCGGCATTGGAGAATTGTTCGGCCCCCGGCAGCTTGCCATTTTGCGGTCGATGACCCAGCTCAGTAAGAATACGATTGGTTTCAGCCATGGCATCGAGAGCGCGAGGGAAGCCCGCATACGCCGCAACGTGAGTCATGATTTCTCGAATTTCGACAACGGTGAGTCCGTGATTCAGGCCACCCGGCACGTAATACTTCAATTGATTGGTTTGATGCAGGGTTGCAAGCATGGTCAGCACAATAAGATTGCGGTCACGCTTACTGAGTCCGGGGCGACTCCAGATATCACCCATCACGAAGTTCAGGGCGAAAGACCCCAGGGCACCGTTTTCGGCTTCCAGCTTGGCAGCGATTTGACTGGCATCTTTCACGCCCATGAGCGAATTCAGCGTCGCGATACCTCGGGCTCGACGCTCTTTATAATCGCTGTCACCGGCACTGGCCGTGCTGACGGAAAACAGCAGTGAAGAAATCATTGTCAGTAAAAATAGCCGACAAAGCCTTTTTTTATCCATCATTTGAATTACCTTTTAATTGTGTTTTATTAAATTTTTTTATCGCGGAGCTGACGCTAGCGACTCACTCGCAACTTGGCGGTTTGCCGCGCCAGGGCAACTAAATTGTCGGCGCTATCCCAGATCATGCCGTCTTCATTAACCACACCCTCGGTAATAAAGCTGGTTTTGAACTGACAGCGCAGTGGCCCCGGACAGGGGCGACGATGAATCTGCACCGACATTTCAATGGTTGGTACCCTGCCCTTGGCACCGTAAATGGCGAAGGCTGGCGGTGGCAGGGCATCGCAGAACATCAGCACGGCAAAGAGATCAATCTCTGCTTCATCTTTAAAACCTTGCCAACCCTTCCAGGTCGAATCGCCATCGGGGCCATTAATCAGGGCATTAATATTATTGGGTGCCAGACGCTGAATTAAGCGATCGCGAAGCTTGAGATTAGGCGCATGGGGCATGTCGACACAGCGCTCATAATCGGGCATTTCCGGCACCGCTTCTTTCACCTGAGTCTCGCCACTGAGACGATCAATATCCTGAAAAACACCGATCAGCTGTATTTTCACTTCGCCATTTTGAATCAGCTTCACCATGCCGTTGGAGGTCGACTTACCCACCCGCAATACTTCAACCTCACAGCGCACGGGGCCCGGCTCTGTACGCGCCAGATAATAGGCAGTGACGTTGAGGGGATCGCTATGGGGCAGGGCTTCACCGAGCACCTTGGCTGCCAATGCCAGGGTGTAGCCACCATTAGGCACCTGGCCGATGCACCAGTCGGCGGAGAAATCACTCTCCCACACCAGCTCATCAATTTTGCGTAAGGCCGTACTGCGGGAAAATTCGCTACCCTGGCTTTGCATGCTATCGCTCAAGTTTCTACCTCTCTCTAATGTGGTTTGTTAAAGCTTCTTCTCACTACCGATTGTCGCTACAAATAGTCGCTGCCGATAGTCTTAATCACAGACCAGACCACCATCAACATTCCATGATTGCCCGGTAACATTTCGTGCTTCGTTTGATGCCAGGAAAACGGCCAGGTCGGCGATATCTTCCGGTTCGTTGGAGCGTTTGATCGGGATTGTGCCATCAAACAGTTCAATAATTTCAGCTTCAGATTTACCCAGGGTTTTGATTTTGCCTTTCACGACTTCGTAATAAAGCTCGGTGCGTGTAACCCCCGGACAAATGGCATTGACGTTGATATTGTCTGCGGCCAGAGACGAGGCGGCAATGCGCGTCATGGCGATTACCGCGCCCTTGGCACCGGCATAAGCGATATTAGAGGTCGAGGGATAACCCTTACCGGCAATGGAGGCAATATTAACGATGCGGCCATGGCCCTGCTCTTTCATCACCCCTGCGACACTCTGCATGCAGAAGAATAAACCCCGTGAGCCGACACTGTGTATCCAGTCCCAGTCGGCTTCACTGACCTCAAAAAAGCCCAGGCTTTTGGTCACCGCCGCATTATTCACCAGAATATCGATGCTGCCAAAATGCTTCACTGTGGCCGCCGTTAAAGCCTCAATGTCCGCGACCTGGCTGATGTCAGCTTTTACAAAAAGAGCCTCGGCACCGGTGTTCGTCAGCGCCTCAGCCAATTCTTGGCCGAGGTTTTCATCCAGTTCGGCGATAACCACTTTCGCGCCCTCTCGAGCATAGTGGCTGGCCACCGCTTTGCCAATACCCCGCCCCGCTCCGGTGACAATAGCCACCTGCTGATCTAGTCTTTTCATGATTCATACCGGTTGTTATTTTATTATTCTTGAGTGCGCTGACTTGTAGACGCGGCCATCGCTTTATACATAGCCTTATTAATTATTTAGCTTTACAGACAGTTTATCGTAAACTATTTTTGCCCATAGCCACACACTCAAGGCGGAACAAGGCGTAAAAAAACAAGCACCCATAATAATCAGGAGACATCGAATGTCTGATCAGGAAAAAAGAGAAAAGGGAATCGCTTTCTTTAAACAACTCACTGCAGGGGCAGAAAACCCGCCCAAACTCGTCAAAGGGGCAATGCCCGAGAAGTTTACCAACTACACCCTCGAGCATCTATTTGGCGATGTCTGGCAGGGTGAAGAATTAAATCTGGAGCAGCGCTCGCTGATTACCTGCACCATTCTTGTCGCCCTTAACCGTGAGGCCGAACAGCGCATTCACTTCCCCGGGGCCAAGAATCTTGGTGTCCAGCGGGAACAGCTAGAGGCGATGATTACCCATGCCGCCCACTATGCCGGCTGGCCGGTAGCCGCCAGTGCCTTTCGTGTACTGGCAGAGGTCTGGCCTGTTGAGGAATAATTAAATAGCGATCATTTTTGTAAGCACTATAAACCCAATGCCATTCGGGTTTTATAGTGCTTGCTAACCGTCAGCTGCCTTCGAAGGTTTTTACATCGAAGTACTCGCGCCAGCCGCTTATTTTACCCGCCTCGTTAAACTCCAACAGACCCAGTACCGGCAGGGTTTTGTGCTGTCCCTTGTGAGTCCAGCCATCGACCCGTTCGGTGACAACCGTGTCACCGGCAACGACGAGTTTGCACAGTTCAAAGCTCATGTTCTCGCCGGTTTTGAGAAAACCCTTAACCGCTTTCTCTATTTTCTCACGGCCACTTACCGGCTTGTAGGGGATGTTGTGATACACCGCATCCTCGGCAAAGAAGGCTAAAATAGAATTGGCGTCCGCCGCCTCCCAGGCCTTAAAAAAATCGCGGGTCAACTGTTCATTACGACTTAAGGTGGACTCGTCTGCCGATAGTGCTAAAGCTGTATTTGTCATTTTTATGGCCTCTTTTTATTATCGTCTGAATTCAAGTGGTTTTAATGAGCGAATAGTTATGTCAGCCTGAGTATAGCCGCAATGTATCCATCGACAGAAAAGCCAGGCAGTATCTGTCAGCACTAGCGCCCTTTATATTCGGGTTCGCGTTTTTCCAGAAAAGCCTTACGTGCCTCGCGGCCATCTTCTGATTTATCGAGAATACCCGAGGCATTGGCCGTCAATTGCATGGTCGCCTCAAGGCTGGTGTCCATGCTGGTACGCATAATACGTTTGCTGATCCACTGCACCAGGGGTGGACTTTTAATAATTCGCGCGCACAACTCACGCGTCTTATCCTCGAGTTCATCACTGCTATAAAGGTGGTTTAAAAGGCCCCAGCGATAGGCTTCATCCGCTTCAAGAAAGCCACCGGTATAAAATAACTCCAGCGCACGACCCATGCCGACAATGCGCGGCAATAAATACAGCGCGCCATTTTCGGCAATCTGGCCGACATTCTGATAGGTGAAAAAGCGCGTGTTTTCACAACCCAGGCGTATATCACAGTGCAGTGACATATCGAGACCCGCGCCCACCGCGGCACCATTAATCATGGCGATAGTCGGCTTGCGAATATTGGAAATATCACGAAATAAGGGTGTAAAGTGTTCGCTGAAATGCTGACGACTACCATCCACGCCGGGGTCACTGAGTTGCTCAATGGCCTTTGATTTCATATCGGCGCCCGCGCAAAAAGCTTTGCCAACACCGGTGAGTACGATGACGCGTATATTGGGATCGGCGTCACCAGCGCGCATATATTCACCGACCTTGGCCATGGTTGACTCCGCGCCCGCTAAACCGTGAAGTGCATTGAGGCGCTCGGGGCGGTTAAATTTTATCCAAAGAATGCCGGACTCTTCCGGCTCGTATAAGAGGTAGTCGACCAGTTGCGGGCCCATTATGTGATTCCTTTTAGCGTTTTATTATTTTCGTTTTTCTACTTGAGATGCCGCTAAAGTGCGGGCTCAAGCACTCGCCACCATTTAATGATTACCCGGTGACGAATGCTTTGAACAAGCGGTTTCTTACAAACCCGCTTTTTTCAAGGCGGCAGAATTCTCTGACCAGTCATAACCCGCTAACAGACGCTCATGGCGTTTGATAATAAATTTACGCATATCCGGGTCGGTGAAAATATAGGGCTGGTCTTCGACTATGGCTTCGAGCACCTCTTCACCGACGATGTCGGGGTCGAGACCCTTGCCGAGCATTTCTTCATTAGCTTCGAGATCGCGGGCTTCTCGAGAGCCACCGTAGCGCTCCTGACGGTTGCGCGTACCACTGGCAATATTGGTGGCGACGACACCGGGGCATAGCACGGAGACGCCAATATTATCCTCACGATGCTCTTCCATCATGGTTTCCATAATCGTCACCACGGCAAACTTGGTGGCGTTGTAAGGCCCCATATAGCGGAAGCTGACCATGCCCGCCATCGATGCCGTACTCATCACATGGCCACCCTCGCCGTGGGATTCGATCAGCGGCATAAAGGCCTGTAAACCGTAGATAACGCCCCACAAATTGACGTCCATCACCCACTGCCAGTTTTCCATGGCGCACTTTTCAGACTTACCGGTGACGCCGATGCCGGCGTTATTACACAGCACATGGACTTTATCAAAGGTGTCGATGGTGGCCTGTGCGGCGGCGAAGACCGAGTCTCTATCGGCAACATCCACTTTGACACCGGCGGCGTCGATACCGCGTTCTTTTAAACCGGCAACGGCACTGTCTAATGCCTCCTGTTCAATGTCGCCAATCATCACCTTCATACCCGCCGCGCCGAACGCTCGCGCCATACCCAGGCCCATGCCGCTGGCACCACCGGTAATAAAGGCAACCTTACCTGCTACGTCTTTCATTGTTATTTATCCTTAATTATTAGTGCCAGCAGGATAAACGAGGTATCAATGGATTACTACAGAGGGGCTGAGTACGAAATTATTTTGTGAGCGTGCAAGATAAATTAAAAGGCCAGGGACAAGCAGAGGGCGACAAACAACACCCCAGAGAGCACCTGCCAAAACAACAGGGGGTTCGCTTCAAGCAAGGCACTACCTTCGCCTTTTTTATATTTTGGATTGGGGTTTTGTAATTCGTATAAAAACTCAGACACGTCGTCATAACGGCGCTCAGGGTTGAAGCGCAGCCCCCTTTTAACCGCACCATCTATCCAGATGGGGATTAAAGGATTGACGTCGTAACAGGGAATATATTTGGTTTTCAAATAGGCTTTTGAGGTACGACAATCTTCAAGCTTGCCGGCAAAGGGCGGCTCACCGGTGAGCATTTCATAAACGATCACCGCCAGTGAAAAAATATCCGATTGCACCGTGCTTTTGGCATTAATCACCACTTCCGGTGCTGAATAGGCCGCAGTACCCAGTATCCCCTCTCGGTCGAGTGGTGTAGCGATTTCTGCAATGCCCTGAATAAAACAGGAACCAAAATCAATAATTTTGACCTGGCCATTGCGGTCAATAAGAATATTCCCCGGCTTAATATCCTGATGCAGGGTTTCGCGATTATGAAAGGCTCTTATGCCCTTCACTATTTGTTGTACTAAAAGAATCACATCTTGCACGGCGGGTTTTGGATTCTCTTTAATCCAGCGCTCCAGCGTTATACCGTCGACATATTCGGTGAGATAGTACAAACAAGACTTGGACTTTTCACTATCGACCACCTTAGCTACATGGGGGTTATCGATACGGCTGCCAATCCAGCTCTCCATCACAAAGCGGTCAATGTAGCCCAAATCATCGTCAAAATTAACCGACGGCGTTTTCATGCAATAGCGCGTATCCGTCTCTTTATCACAAACCAGATACACCTGGCTACGATTGCTGGCGTGTAATTCTCGCTCGACACGGTAGCCATCCAATATCATGCCGGGCTCTAGCAGGGGCGGAAAAGGCAACTCAGAGAGTTTGCGATTGACATCATCGATGGTCTGCTGGGGGAAACTGTCAAGGCGTAAAATCTGGCAACTTAAATTGTCGCCACTATTATTTTCGAGGGCGATAGCAACCAGGCTGGCACAACAGTCATCGAAGGCCTGTTCATCGGCCTCGCCAACCAGTGTCTGCAGAGAAGCCCTGATATCCCGGTCTTTAACAAAGTCGTGAATACCATCGGTACTGAGAAAAAAGATATCGCCGATTTCCAGATCAACACTGCGATAGTCGACATCGAGCTTTACATCCAGACCCATGGCGCGTGCCAAGTACGACTGATCGGCACCCACGTAGGTGGTGTGATCACGAGTCAGTTGCTCGAGATCGTTATCACGCAAACGATAAATACGGGAATCACCGACATGAAAAACATGGGCCGTTTGCGACTTAAAAATAACCGTGCTGAAGGTGCTGACATAGCCTTTTTGGGCATCGGTAAAACTGCGGCCCTGACCAAACAGCCAGCGATTGAGGGCGGTAAGCACCTGAGTGGTCGATTTGGTGACACCCCAACTGTCGGGTGTTGAGTAGTAATCAGAAAGGAAGTTGTGGACACAGGTTTCGCTGGCTTCCTTACCCGCCTCCGCCGCACTGACGCCATCGGCAATCACTGCCACCGCGCCTTTGTTCGTCAGTGTTGGTCCTTCGGGAATCCGAATGCCGATGGCATCTTCATTCTGCGGCTTTACACCGGCCACGGAGTGCTGGGCGATGGTGAAGCTTAGGTGTGCTATCGACTGATCTGCCATTTGACCTCGCAAGTGTCTACTTCTATTTTTTATTCTCTGTAAATGAGTAGCGCTTGATCAGAGGCTCCTCCTTAGTGAACCTCAATCAGCTGCACTGTGCCATCGGGCATCACTTCTGCCATTGTACCTTTGGGTTCGTCCAGAAACATCGCGCAAAGCATGGCGAAGGCAATGCCCCCGGCAATGGTCAAAAAGAACACCGAGGGTGAGACCAGTGAGAATACGGTAAGAAACAGTACGGCACCGATATTGCCATAGGCCCCCACCATGCCGGCGATTTGTCCGGTGAGACGTCGTTTAATGAGCGGCACGACGGCGAACACACAGCCGGCGGCAGAGCCGAGGAAAAAGGAGCAAAACATCATCGTCGCCACGGCCAGGGCAATGGGCCACTCGGCGGTAATTTGTGACATCAGGAAAAAGCCCACGGCGGCGCCCCCCAGTAAAATCACCAGCGAACCTTTGCGGCCAAACTTGTCGCTAATAAAACCGCCTGAGGGGCAGGAGATAACATCGATAGCGGCAAAACAGGCACCGAATAACCCAGCCAGCGCGATGGGCACCATAAAGGTCTCTTTAAAAAACAGCGGTAACATCGACACTACCGCCAGTTCGGCACCAAAGGTCACCGCGTAGGCAACGCTAAGTATCGCCACCTGCTTGAAGTTGTACTGCATTAATTCATCGACGGGGGTAACAAAAATCTCCTTGTTGACCTTGTATAAATGGTGGGTTTGAAACAAATAGAGGCCGACCAGCAGCGCATAAATCACCGTCGCTGCCGTCTCACCGATCAAGCCGAGCACCGTCACCTTCCAGGTCAAAACCGCCAGTGCGCCAAACATCGGTAGATTCATTAGCACACAGAAGTAAAAATCGCGCTTGCTGGTTAACTCCAGGCCGCCGGATTTTTTCGGTTTGAAATAGGTGGAACCCGCCGGGGTATCGCGTACCGCACGGTAAAAGAAGACAGAAAAAACCAGCGCAATAACACCGGTAATCGCCGTGGCATAACGCCAGCCATCGTCACCGCCAAACATAATGGCCAGGGTTGGCAGGGTCACCGCCGCCACAGCAGAGCCGACATTGCCCATGCCTTTATAAATACCTTCGGCGAGACCTAGCTGCTTGGCCGGGTACCACTCACTAATGAGGCGAATACCAATCACAAAACCGGCACCGACAAAGCCCATCATAAAGCGCGCCAGTGCCAACATTTCAAAATTGCTGGCGGTGGCAAAGAAAAAGCACAGCCCCGCCGTGGCCAGCAACATGGCGGTGTAGGTTTTACGTGGTCCGTAGCTGTCGACCAACATGCCGGTAATAATCCGCGCCGGAATGGTCAGTGCCACGTTGAGAATAAGCAGCGTCTTGATTTGCTGATCGCTAAGCCCCATCGACTCCTGAATCATCAGTAACAGCGGAGCGTGACTGAACCAGACCAGAAAGGTGACAAAGAAAGCCATCCAGGTCATGTGCAGAATTTGGGATTTTCCGCTAAATGACAGGAAGCTGTCTCTAATGGTCGAGTCGTTCATTCATCTGCTCCGTGGTGCATCAATTCAATAGTAAGACTTAAGCGCTAAAGCAGGCTTAAGCAATAATTGGGCCATTCGCTAAAGCCCAACAAAACAAGCCCCGCTAAATAATGTGGCGCCTCAATACAGGGCTTAGCGCTTAAAGCACGGGACTACGCACCATCATGTATAGCGCGACGCACCAAAGATGCACGCCAGCGGGCAATTTTAATGCCTTTGTCAGTGCTACTTATGCATGGCTGCTTTATCAACGGATTCTTTTAAGGGTACAAGTTCTTAGGCAGTGCGGCCCGCTGGTCTATAGTCAATTCAATAAGGGAACCTTTGGAGGACCTGGCGATGACCATGGCATACAGCGTGCAGCAACATTTACACAAAGTGGGTGTCGACTACGACCTGCTAGTCCACCCTCATTCTCACTCCAGTTTACACACTGCACACCTGGCTCACCTGCCGGCGCGTCAGGTGGTCAAAGCCGTGCTCTGTCACGATGGCGATAACGACTTGCTCTGTGTCATTCCCGCCTCACACCGCATCGTTTTCCACTGGCTGAATAGAATGATGAACGGCCACTATCAACTGGCCAATGAAGATGAACTAGAACGCGTGTTTGACGATTGTGTGCCCGGTGCCGTCCCCGCCCTGGGCCAAATCTATGGCTTTCACGTCATTTGGGATGAGTGTTTGCAAGAGATGGACAACCTCTATCTGGAAAGCGGCGATCACGAGCATTTGATTCATCTCAATCAGGGGGCATTTATGCAGCTTATGGGCCTCCAGGAACATATGACCATCAGCTGCCCGGAAGAGGAGTACGCAGAGCGTTTAAGAATGTAAACCCACTGGCCTCTCGTACTTGCCGCTCGATCTAGCGGGCAGTGTTTTCGAGAGGCCCTAACACTGCCTTCAGTATTAACCCCCCTATTCTCGGTGGTTTTAGCCACCGAGCTTTCTAAACCCCCGCCTTTTTTTACCCCGCCGATAGTCCCCCGAAAATGTTGTTTAATTGTTGAGAGCTTGCCTTTATCCTTGAGTCAGTCTTGAGTTCAAAAAAATAATAATGCGCTGACCCTTTTCACCACCTCGTAAAAATACTGACATAACGAAGACAGGGCAGCGCCAAACTAAGTTTGGAGGCATTGCTAATGCAAACCCAAGTGGCGAAAAAACTCGGCATCGATTTCCCCATCTTTGCCTTCACCCACTGTCGTGACGTGGTTGCCGCGGTCACCAACGCCGGTGGTATTGGCGTACTGGGGGCCACCGGTTTTACCCCCGAGCAATTGCATATCGAGCTCGACTGGATTGACGACAAGGTCGGTGAGCGACCCTATGGGGTCGACGTGATTATCCCCCGCCGCTTCGAAGGCCGTGGCGAGCGCGACATTGAGAAGCAGAGAGAGCTCGTCAAAGCGGCCATCCCCCAGGGCCATCGCGATTTCGCCCGCCAGCTACTAGATGATGCCGGTGTACCGCCCCTGCCCCCCGGTAAAAAACTCGAAGATCGGCTATCTATGACCGATGCCGTCTCCGCACCCCTGGTCGATGTCGCCCTGAGCCATAAAAACTGCAAGTTAATTGCCAATGCTTTGGGCACACCGCCAGCCGATGTCATCAAACAGGTGCAGGATGCCGGCGTGATGATCGGCGCACTGTGTGGCTCGCCGAAACACGCCCAATACCATGTCGATGCCGGCCTCGATTTTATTATCGCCCAGGGTGGTGAAGGTGGCGGCCACACCGGCACCATCGGCAGCCTGGTACTGTGGCCCGAGGTAATTAAAATTGCGGGGGATATTCCCGTGCTTGCCGCAGGCGGCATTGGCAGTGGCCAGCAAATGGCGGCGGCATTGGCCCTCGGTGCTCAGGGCGCATGGTGCGGTTCTATCTGGCTGACGACCACGGAAGCTGATACCTCTGAGGCCGCCAAAGAAGCGATGTTTAAAGCGGATTCTACCGACACCGTGCGCTCCTGTTCCTTCACCGGCAAACCGGTGCGCATGCTGCGCAATAGCTGGACCCAGGCCTGGGATGCTCCGGGTAACCCCGCCTCCCTCGGAGCCCCCATGCAGATGATGATGGCCGGTGAGTCGGTGGTACGGATGAATCGCCACCCCGACAAATTTCAGGACTATTTCTTTAATCCGGTGGGCCAAATCGTCGGCAGCATGAATAGCGCCATCGGTGCTCGAGACCAGGTAATTGCGATGGTGCATGGCTATCTTGAAGCCTGTGAAGCGCTTAACCGCCTCTTACCTGAGGCTTAAAAGCCTTAAATAACAAGCCTTGCCTTGCCGGGCTGTTTACTGGTCAAATCCCACGGCAAATTTATCACTGCCCGAGTCACCCTCGGGTCAACAATTCACCTTAATCAACCTTAAAACGAAAACTGGAGAACACTATGAGTAGAGATGTGAGTAGAGGACACGCACTGGTCACCGGCGCCATCGGCGGCCTGGGTACGGCTATTGTTAAACGACTCATCGCAGCGGGCATTCCCGTGATCGGCACCGATCGCCGCGTCACCGATATCGGCCCGTGGATAAAAGCGGAACTTAACGACGAGCAAAGCGCCCTATTTACCGGCTATCCCCTCGACGTTGCCAAAGAAGAGCAGGTCGAGGCGCTCGCTAAAAAACTGGAAGAAGATGGCATTCATATCGCCTATCTCATCAATAACGCCGGCATTCAGGGCAATGCCAAGCCCTGGGAGCTGGATTCTAAAACCTGGGACCGGGTGATGAAGGTCAATGCCAACGGTACCTTTTATTTAACCCGCGCTTTCAGCAAGGCCATGGTCGATAAGGGCTTCGGCCGCGTGGTGAACTTTGCCTCAATGTACGCCTACCACCCCGGTGTCGGTCAGTCGCCCTACGCCGCCGCCAAAGCGGCTGTCACCGGCTACACGCGTTCTGTGGCCCTGGATCTGGCCAAACACGGGGTCACCGTTAACGCCATCGCACCGGGCATTATCTGGCACGACCGCTTGAAGGGCATACTGCCCCAGGAAGAGTTCGATAAAATGGAAGCCCGTGTACCCGCCGAACGCGTCGGCAAGCCCGAAGAAATTGCCGGCGTGGTGAATTTCTTCTGTTCCGAGGAATCCTCCTATGTCACCGGGCAAACCCTCCACGTGAATGGCGGTCTCTACTTACCCGGCTGATAGCTACTAAGCCTAGACCCCACCGATGTGCATATTGGTCAAGCACGGCGATCGTGCTGGCGCCTTGCCAGGCGCCGGGGTCGATGGCGAGCGCTAGAGTTAGAGTTAGCACAACGTCTAAACCTTTGGTAATCGGCGCTGGAAAACACGGCTCAGTAAAGAACCCAACAAAGGGCCTGTTACTGTCGCGTGTAGCCGGCTGGTTTTTTTAATTCTTATGCATCGCCATTCACTTTCTCTTACCCCACCTCTGTTAATAAAGACTCCCTTCTAAAAAAACGTAAACATCACAAGCTGTACGCGCTAATGATACTAAGCTATAAGTAATGTAGCTGTTGAAACCCTTGGTAATCAGACATAGAAGCCGAAACATATAACAAATACAGGGATCTATATATGACCAATGAAACAGGGATTAAGCCCCTCTCCTTCACCGAAAGTGTCAACCACATGGCTGATCGAGCCTTCGAGGTACTCGATATTGACCCCGGTATTGCCGCTGCCATAAAGGCCTGTACCGCGACACTGGAAGTGAATTTCCCGGTAGAAATCAACGGCAGCATCGAGGTTTTTACCGGCTGGCGCTCAGTCCACAGCAGCCACCGGCTACCGGCCAAAGGGGGTATTCGCTATGCCACCATTGTCGACCAGGACGAAGTGGAAGCTCTGGCGGCACTGATGACGTATAAGTGCGCCATTGTCGACGTGCCCTTTGGCGGCTCAAAAGGAGGCCTGCTGATAGATCCCAGTCAATACAGTCGTGATGATATGCAAAGAATCACCCGGCGCTTTGCCCGTGAGTTGATACGCAAGGGTTTCCTCAGCCCCGCGACCAACGTGCCTGCCCCCGATATGGGCACCGGCGAACGGGAGATGGCCTGGATAGCCGACACCTATAAACACCTGCACCCGGAAGACGTTAACTACACCGGCTGTGTAACGGGTAAACCCGTCGCCCACGGCGGCCTGCGGGGTCGTGCCGAAGCAACGGGGCGAGGGGTGGTCTACGTGATGCGCGAGTTTTTCCGCCATGCCGACTGTGTTGCCGATGCCGGATTGACCGCCGGACTGGGTGGCAAGCGCGTCGTTGTGCAGGGCCTGGGCAATGTCGGCTTTCACGCAGCCAAATTGCTGCGAGAGGAGGATGGATGCCTGATCATCGCTATTATGGAAAAAGATGGTGCCCTCGTTAATGAAGAGGGTCTCAATATCCAGGCTATTCGCGACTACATTGTCGAACACAAAACTATCATCGGCTACCCCGACGCCAGCTTTGTTGCCGATGGTAAAAGCATGCTGGAAATGGATTGTGATATTTTGATACCGGCCGCCATGGAGGGTCAAATAAGCCCTGAAAATGCCGAGGGAATAAAGGCAGCATTAATTGTTGAAGCCGCTAATGGCCCCATTACCTTTGAAGCGGATGAAATACTGCGCAAGCGCGGCGTCACGATTTTGCCCGACGCCTACGTTAATGCCGGTGGTGTCACGGTGTCCTACTTTGAATGGGTGCGCAATCTGGCCCATATCCGCTTTGGCCGCATGGAGAGACGCTACGATGAAATGCGTGGCGCCCATATGCTCAGCGCCATTCAAACAATGACCGACCAGCCCATACCGGAGTGGATACAAAAGGAACTGGTACAGGGTGCCGATGAGCTCGACCTCGTGCGCTCCGGTCTCGATGACACCATGCGCCTGTCATTCCAGCAAATTAAGGCCGTGTTGGACAGTAATGACAAGGTCGGTGACTATCGTACGGCTTCTTATGTGGTGGCCATCGACAAAATATCCCGTTCCTATCTCGATATCGGCGTTTACTAACAATCAGGCCAGCAGCAACTCAGCGGGGTTTTAAGAGCTTTCAATTTTGAGGGCTTTAAACCACGGCTCATCCCCACTATGCTAGCGATACACCAAGCGCAAAAGGGCCTGACATGACGACTGAAACATCCCCATCCACTTTGCTATGCAGACAATTATTTGATCGGGATAGCTTTACCTACACCTACCTGCTCGTCGATTTGGCAACTCATGAAGGCGCACTGATTGACCCCGTAATGGAGCAATTCGAGCGCGATTTACAGTACGTTGAAGAACTGGGTATTGAACTGCTTTATGTCCTCGAAACTCACGCCCATGCCGACCACATTACCTCCGCCGGCTTACTGCGACAAAAAACCGGCGCGAAAATTGTTTTTAGCAAAGCTGCTGGTATCGAGGCCATCGATATTGCCCTGGAAGATGGCGATCAACTGAGGCTCGGCAACTACAGCATTAAAGCCATCGCCACACCCGGCCACACCAGTGGCTGTATGAACTACTACATTGATGGCAAGGTGTTTACCGGTGACACCCTTTTGATTCGCGGCTGCGGCAGAACCGATTTTCAGGAGGGCGATGCCCAGATGCTTTACGAAAATGTGAACAACAGGCTCTTCACCCTGCCCGATGCCACCGTCGTCTTCCCGGCCCACGACTACAAGGGCCGCACCAGTTCTAGTATCGGCGAAGAAAAGCGCTGGAATCCCCGCCTCGGCGGCGGACAAAGCGCGAATGACTTCATTGAAATCATGAATAATCTCAACCTGGATATGCCGAAAAAAATTAACGAAGCCGTACCCGCCAATATCGGCGTCGGTGTGGACTACAATCCCCGCCGCTATGTCTACGAAGACTTTTCAATGAGTGATTTACACAGCACATGGCAAGAGCTTGGCGAAGATGAAGTAATCGTCGACAACCGTCGCGCCGAAGAATTTGCCGAGGGCCATGTACCCGGCAGCCTCAACATACCCCTGGGTAGCGAGAGTAGTCGTGCCGAGGAATTAAAGGCCTACAACAAGGTGTATATGTACTGCCGCTCCGGTCGGCGGGCACAGACGGCGTTGACCAACCTTTCTCTGCTCGGCCTTAACAATCTGGTTTGTGTCAGCCACACCGGCATGCCGAACTGGATTGCTGCGAGTTACCCCGTCGAGCAATAGAGCGGCGCTGGTGATTTAATCAATTCGAGAAAGAAGAACAAAAAAAGGGCGCCTCTGAGGCGCCCTTTTTAACTAACCCTTATAAAGAGTCCGTTAACGCAAAGCCCTAACCTTCAAGTGCGTCGGGAGCACCGGCTTCCACTTCCTGCTCCTCAGCCTCTGGATCACCGAGTAATTGCAGGCGGATATTGTCTTCAATCTCATTGGCAATTTCAGGATGCTCGCGAAGATAGGTACAGGAATTGGCTTTACCCTGGCCGATTTTATCGCCCTTATAGGAATACCAGGCACCGGCTTTATCGACAAAACCGCACTTAACGCCAAGATCAATAACCTCACCCATCCGATTGATACCAATACCGTAGAGTATTTGAAATTCAGTCTGGCGAAACGGCGGTGCGACTTTGTTTTTGACCACTTTAACGCGGGTTTCATTACCGATAATCTCATCGCCGTCTTTCACTGCACCGATACGGCGGATGTCGAGACGGACAGAGGAGTAAAACTTCAGAGCATTACCACCGGTAGTGGTCTCGGGGCTACCAAACATCACACCAATTTTCATCCGAATCTGGTTGATGAAAATCACCAGACAGTTGGAGTTCTTAATATTTCCGGTCAACTTACGCAGGGCCTGAGACATTAATCGTGCCTGCAAGCCAACGTGGTGATCGCCCATATCGCCTTCAATTTCAGCCTTTGGTGTTAAGGCTGCGACCGAGTCGACCACTAGTACATCAATGGCACCCGAGCGCACTAACATATCGGTCACTTCCAGCGCTTGCTCACCGGTATCGGGCTGCGAGAGCATTAAGTTATCGACATCGACACCCAGCTTTTCGGCATAGGTGGGGTCGAGGGCATGCTCGGCATCGATAAAGGCACAGGTGCCACCCAACTTTTGCGCCTCGGCGATGACCGAGAGAGTCAAGGTGGTTTTACCCGAAGACTCTGGACCGTAGATTTCTATCACGCGACCCTGGGGTAAACCACCTATGCCGAGAGCGATATCGAGCCCCAGAGAGCCGGTTGAAATCTTGGGAATGGCGACGTGCTCTTTATCCCCCATGCGCATTACGGTGCCTTTACCAAACTGTCGTTCAATTTGGCTCAGTGCTGCCTGTAGTGCTTTCTCTTTATTGGGATCCATCGACATCGGATTGTACCTCGCTTAACAAGTGGTGTTTGCTATCTGTTTTTACTAGCCGTCTTAACGACTTAAGTGCGCCATCGTAGCAGGGCCAGGCCCCTCATCCAAGATGGTAAAGCCAGCTTAAAGCAAAACAATACAACTGTATAGCTATACAGTAAAAATATAATATTAAGGAGTAGTTGACCTCGCCATCAGCAGCAGATAATTTGGCTGCGAACGCACTCTAACAACAATACACAATCTTCGACCAATAGTAGGCTCAATATGAGTAAGGATGCCATAAGACCTTTCGAAATCGCCATTAGCGATGAGATCCTCAACGATCTTAAACAACGACTTGCCAACACCCGCTGGCCCGAAAAAGAAACTGTTAGCGACTGGTCCCAGGGCATCCCTTTGGCCTATACCCAGGAGGTCTGTGACTATTGGCTCAATAGTTATGACTGGCGCGCGCGAGAGCAACTGCTTAACAAATATCCACAGTTTATGACCGAGCTCAATGGCCTCGACATTCACTTTATACACGCCCGCTCACCTCATCCGGCCGCCCGGCCACTGTTGATGACCCACGGCTGGCCCGGCTCTATGGTCGAATTCCAGAAAGTGATCGGCCCTTTAATTGACCCGGTGGCCCACGGTGGCAATGCTGAAGATGCCTTTCATGTGATTTGCCCCGCCCTGCCCGGCTATGGTTTTGCCGGTAAGCCCGCAAATACTGGCTGGAGCATTGAGAAAATTGCCGAGACCTGGAATCAGCTGATGCTGAGACTCGGCTACGATGAGTATTTCGCCCAGGGTGGTGACTGGGGTGCGGCGGTGACGGCCGCTATCGGTATGCAGAACCTGGGCAACTGTCAGGCCATTCATCTCAACATGGTCATCGTCGAACCCGACCCCGCGACCATGGATGACTTAACACCCCTAGAACAAAGTGCCCTGGCCGGCATGCAGCACTATGTTGACCACGATTCGGGCTACTCGAAGCAACAAAGCACTCGTCCGCAGACGGTTGGCTATGGCTTGAGCGATTCACCCGTGGGGCAAATGGCCTGGATACTGGAAAAATACTGGGCCTGGATGGATTGCGATGGCCACCCGGAAAACGTACTCAGCAAAGACGAACTGCTCGACAATATTATGCTCTACTGGTGTAACGCCAGTGCCGCCTCCTCCGCCCGTCTCTACTGGGAAAGCTTTAATGATTTGTCGCGGGACGAAATTGTTCTCGCTACCGGCTGCAGTGTCTACCCAAAAGAAATTTTCCGCGCTTCACGGCGCTGGGCGGAACGGCGCTTTAAAGATCTCATTCACTGGAATGAGTTAGACAAGGGCGGACACTTTGCCGCCTTTGAAGTACCAGAAACCTTTATTAAGGAAGTGCGCAACTGCTTTCGCACACAGCGTTAAATGTCAGTCGAGCCTTGTTGTGGTCAGGTCTCAGCAGGGCTCTTCTGTTTAATCTCTTTTAGACACGTCCTATTCAACAACCTGTAGATAAGTGGCAAATACCCAGCCATCGACAAGACCATCGCCATCGAGATCCACCTCTGCCCAGTCACCCTGATGTTGGATGAGGCAAAGTTGCTGTCCCATTGCCAGGCTTTTAAGCGTATCGAATTCCAGCCCTGGCCCACCGCGTAAACGCAAACCATTGCGGGCATTCACCCGATAGCAATCGGGCTCTACCGGGGGCTCGATGCGCTGGGGCATCGGTGACGCCAGTTCTGGCGTGGACTCATCGGGCGTCAACCAAAGCGCTCCTTCGACGGAGCGACGTCGCACCAAACCCGCGAGGGTTCGTTTCTTTCCCGTTACCGGATCCCTGGCTTTTACCCAGCGGCAAAGCTCTGTGGGCACCCCATCGTAATCACCAAGATTAAGCTTTTTCAATAAGGTGCTGGCACCCAGATTAGTAGCGCCACAATTAAAGGCGAAACGGGCTAAGGCGGCAAACTGATTGCCAGACAGTGGCACTGTTACCAGACGTTCAACACTGGCCGCGGCAGACTCCATGTCGTTGCTCAGCAAATCCTCCGCTGTCGTCATAGTGATGCACTGACCTTCAGCGACATCGTCACCGGTGTGGCCATAGCCAATGCTCAGAACTCCGGCGGGGCAAATATAGGCATCGGCATAATAGCCTTCAAAACTTTTCACTAAATCGAGACCGGGCTGATTGATTTCCCGAGACATCCTTTTCCCCTGTTAATTGATAGGTTCTCCTGGTATTGGTCAGGCCGGTAAAAACACAAGCCACAAAAAAAGCCCAGGCAATCTCTTACCCAGGCTTTTTGTATCACTTAAAGCTTGATCAGTAGGATTTTGGCAAACCCATCACGTGCTGGGCGATGTAGTTCAGCACCATTTCACTATTCAGCGGCGCGGTTTTAAGTAAACGAGCGACCGGATAAAGATCGAAAATACCGTATTCCTTGGTAAAGCCATTGCCACCAAAACACTGCAATGAAGCATCAATGGCATGCATCGCCGCTTCAGCGCCCGAGTACTTGGACATATTCGCCTCTGCGCCACAGGGCTCACCTTTGTCAAACAGACTGGCTGCTTTAAGGGTCATCAGCGATGACATTTCAACTTCAGTTTTCGCCTTCGCCAAGGGGTGTTGTAAGGCCTGATAGGCGCCGATGGGGCCATTAAAAACCACACGATCATTGGCGTACTCGACAGCCCTTTCCATCGCATAGCGACCTAAACCGTTGGCCACGGCGGCGAGAATAATACGCTCGGGATTAAGGGATTCAAACAGAATATCAAAACCTTTACCGACTTCGCCAAGTACGTCTTCCGGGCCAATATCAACGTCATCAAAAAACACTTGATACTGTAATTCGGGAATAGGAATACTGACGTCAATGGGCTGTACGGAAACACCGGGGGCTTTTCTATCAACGATTAAAATCGTAAAGCCATCGGTCTTGCGGTCAACCTCATCAAAGCTCTTGTTGCGGCTGACGACCAGCATGTAGTCGGAGCCCCCGGCATCGGTGATAAAGGTTTTGGCACCATTTAATTTATAGCGACCATCACCCGTTTCTCTGATCATGGTGTTGGTTTTCATGGTATTGGTGCCGGCAGTCGGCTCGGTAATGGCAAAGCAAAAGCGAATATCACCGCGACAACCCGCCGGTAAATACTTTTGTTTTTGCTCTTCAGTACCGTGCTCACCAATGGGGCCCAGGGACATGGTTGCGCCAACCACCAGGCTCAACAGGGGTATACCCTGGTTGGATAAACCCTCCTGAAACAGCACCATTTCGGTCATACCCAGGCCCGCACCACCGTAGGCTTCGGGCACCATAAGGCCGACAAAGCCATCATCCGCGACTTTTTGATACATCGCGGTGGGGAACTCGCGGCGCTCGGCACAATCCGTCCAGTATTTGCGATCGAAATCTTTGGCAAGATTTGTCCCGTACTGGTAAATCATTTCCTGTTCTTCGCTAAGATTAAAATCCATTATCTACTCCAATAAGTAATAACTGCACTGGCAGTTAAGTGTGCCGTCATTAAACGGCCGTGTGATAAAAAATGATTAATAAGAACGGGGTAAGCCGAGAACGTGTTCACCAATATAGTTCAATATCATCTCACTGTTTAATGGTGCCGTTTTAAACAGGCGAACCATGGGGTAAATATCAAAAATACCGTATTCTTTGGTAAAGCCATTGCCACCAAAGCATTGCAGTGAGGCGTCGACAGCGTGCAGTGCCGCTTCGGCTGCTGCGTATTTCGCCATATTCGATTCGCCGCCACAGGCTTCGCCGCGATCAAACAGCCATGCCGCTTTACGGGTCATTAACGACGCCAGTTCAATTTCGGTTTTGGCTTTGGCCAGGGGATGCTGTAATGCTTGATAAGCGCCGATAGGGCCATTAAAGACCACGCGGTCGTTGGCGTATTCAACGGCCTTCTCCATCGCGTAGCGGCCAACACCCGTACAAATAGCACCGACAAGAACACGCTCGGGATTAAGGGATTCAAAAAGAATATTAAAGCCCTTGCCGACTTCACCGAGCACATGCTCTGGGCCCAGCTCGACATCGTCAAAAAACACTTCGTATTGCAGCTCGGGAATAGGGATACTGACGGGGATTTGATTGGCGGTAACGCCCTTGGCTTTGGTGTCGACAATAAACAGGGTAAAGCCATCGGTTTTACGCTCGACCTCGGTGTGCGGCGTGGTGCGCGCAACCACCAGGGCGTAATCAGATTCGACGAAGTCGGTAATAAAGGTCTTATTACCGTTCAACTTAAAACGACCATCCGGCGTTTGCTTGGCAATGGTTGCTGCCTTAATGGTATTGGTGCCGGCACCGGACTCGGTGATGGCAAAGCAAAAACGTGTTTTACCGGAACAGGCATCGGGTAAGTACTGCTGCTTTTGTTCTTCCGTACCATGGTCACCAATCGGCGCCATCGACATGGTCGCGCCAATCACCAGGCTCAACAGTGGAATACCTTGATTCGATAGGCCCTCCATAAACAGATCCATTTCGACCAGACCCAGGCCGGCACCACCGTAGGCCTCGGGTACCATGGTGCCAACAAAACCATCTGCAGCGACTTGCTTGTACATTTCTTCGGGGAAGCGCCCTGCGTCGGCACATTCCATCCAGTACTTGCGATCGTAAGACTTGACCAAACTTTGGCCGTAGTCATAAATCATGTTTTGTTCGTCGCTAAGGGAAAAATCCATAAAGCTTTATCTCTTGGTTGCTAAGGTACTACGATTAAAAAATGGCATTGCCACAGGCATTAATAATGAACGTCTCATTAATAAGAGCGTGGCAGGCCCATCACATGTTCGCCAATATAATTAAGCACCATTTCATTATTTAAGGGCGCCGTTTTAAACAATCGAACCATGGGGTAGATATCAAAAATACCGTATTCCTTGGTAAAGCCATTGCCGCCAAAGCACTGCAAGGAAGCATCAACCGCATGGATTGAAGCCTCGGCCGCCGCACACTTGGCCATATTGGCCTCGGCACCACAGTGTTCACCCTTGTCAAATAACCAGGCGGCTTTGCGGGTCATTAACGAGGCCATTTCAATTTCTGTTTTCGCTTTTGCTAATGGATGCTGTAGTGCCTGATAGGCACCGATGGGGCCGTTAAAGACCACGCGATCATTGGCATAGGCCACGGCTTGATCCATGGCAAAACGGCCGAGTCCGGCACCGATGGCGCCAACCATAATGCGCTCGGGATTGAGGCATTCAAAAAGAATTTCAAAACCCTTATCGACTTCGCCGAGTACATCTTCCGGGCCGAGGTCGACATCGTCAAAAAACACCTGATATTGCATTTCCGGTACGGCGACACTAACGGGAATGGGCTGCCACTCTATGCCTTTGGCTTTAGTATCAACGATAAATAAAGTGAAGCCTTCGGTCTTTTTATTGGCATCGGCAAGGCTGGTGGTGCGTGATACGACCAGGGCATAATCGGACTCAGCCCAGTCGGTAATAAAGGTTTTATTGCCGTTGAGTTTAAAGCGCCCGTCAGCGGTTTGCTTAGCAAAAGTTTTTGCCTGCATGGTGTTAGTGCCGGCATCCGCCTCGGTAATGGCAAAGCAAAAGCGGGTTTTACCGGCGCAGGCATCGGGCAGATAGCGCTGTTTTTGTTCTTCCGTGCCGTGGTCACCAATCGGGCCCAAAGACATCACCGAACCAATGACGTAGGTTAATAGTGGAATACCATTGTTGGCCAGACCTTCGGTAAATAGCTCCATTTCGAGCATGCCCAGGCCGGCACCGCCGTAGGCTTCGGGTGCCATGGTGCCGACAAAACCATCGGCCGCTGACTGCTCATACATCTCTTTGGGAAAGGCACGGCGCTCGGCACACTCCATCCAGTACTTGCGATCATAGGTTTTAGCCAGGCTATTGCCGTACTCAAAAATCATTTTATGTTCGTCGGATAAATTAAAATCCATTGATCAAATCTCCAAAGATAGGACGGTGTGTTTTAAAGATTAATAACTACGGGGCAAGCCGAGTACGTACTCGGCCACGTAGTTAAGTACCATTTCGTTATTCAGCGGAATCGTTTTCAGCAAGCGCGCCAGGGGGTAAAGGTCAAAAATACCGTATTCCGCGGTAAAGCCGTTGCCACCAAAACATTGCAGCGAGGCATCGATAGCATGGCAGGCCGCTTCGGCAGCGGCAAACTTGGCCATATTCGATTCACCACCACAGGCCTCGCCCTTATCAAATAACCAGGCGGCTTTCTTGGCCATTAAACTGGCCAACTCGATTTCTGTTTTCGCCTTCGCCAGTGGATGTTGCAGGGCCTGATAGGCACCGATGGGGCCATTAAAGACGACCCGCTCATTGGCATATTCGACCGCTCTGTCCATGGCATAACGGCCCAGCCCGGCACAAATAAAGCCTACCAAAATACGTTCGGGGTTTAGCGCGTCAAAGAGTACGCGGAAGCCTTTACCCACTTCGCCGAGCACATGTTCAGGGCCAACATCGACATCGTCAAAGAAAACCTGGTACTGCACTTCGGGAATTTTAATGCTGACTGGGATGGGGTGCATCTCCACACCCTTCGCCTTCGTCGGCACAATAAACAGGGTGAAACCATCGGTGCTGCGCTCAACTTCGGTGTGGGGTGTGGTGCGTGTGACCACCAGCATATAGTCGGATTCGGCGGCATCGGTAATAAAGGTTTTACCACCGTTAATTTTAAAGCGGCCATCACTGGTCGCCTTGGCAATGGTGTTGGTTTTAATGGTGTTAGTACCGGCGTTAGGCTCGGTAATGGCAAAGCAAAAGCGGGTTTTACCGCTGCAGGCATCGGGCAAATACTGCTGCTTTTGCTCTTCCGTGCCAAAGCTTGAAATCAAACTCAAGCCCATGGTCGCGCCGATCACCAGGCTGAGTAGTGGGATGCCCTGCTCGGCCAGGCCTTCGTTCAACAAACCCATTTCCATCATACCCAAACCAGAGCCACCGTAGGCCTCGGGCACCATCACGCCGACAAATCCGTCCTCGGCCACCTGCTGATACATGTCGGCGGGAAAACGTGCCTTGTCGGCGTATTCCAGCCAATGCTTGCGATCAAAGGTTTTGGCTAAATTGGCGCCATAGCCATGGATCATCTGCTGTTCTTCGGAAAGGGAAAAATCCATCGTCTACACTCCGCTCGGTTGGTGGTTTAGTCTGGGGTAATGCTGATGAAGCCTAGTACGAACGCGGCAAGCCCATTACGTGTTCAGCAATATAATTGTGAATCATCTCATTATTAATGGGCGCTGTTTTGGTCAAGCGCACCAGGGGGTAGAGGTCAAAAATACCGTACTCTTTGGTGAAGCCGTTGCCACCGAAGCACTGTAGTGAAGCATCCACTGCTTTAATACCCGCCTCGGAAGCCGCCAGCTTGGCCATATTCGCCTCGGCACCACAGGGCTCATCATTATCGAACAACCAGGCCGCTTTACGAGCCATTAGCGAGGCCATTTCAATTTCAGTTTTTGCTATCGCCAGTGGATGCTGCAAAGCCTGGTAGGCACCGATGGGACCATTAAACACCACTCGATCATTAGCATAGGCGACAGCTTTATCCATAGCAAAGCGGCCGATGCCAGTACAAATAGCGCCGCCGAGTATGCGCTCGGGGTTGAGGGAATCGAAGAGGATATTAAAGCCCTTGCCGACTTCTCCGAGGACATTCTCCGGCCCCAGCTCCACATCATCAAAAAACACCTGATACTGTAATTCGGGCAGGGCAATACTCACGGGGATCGGTTGCATCTCCACGCCCTTCGCCCTGGTGGGCACAATAAACAGGGTGAAGCCGTCGGTCTTGCGCTTGGTCTCGCTCAAGGGTGTCGTGCGGGCTACAACCAGGGCATAGTCGGATTCAGCGGCATCGGTAATAAAGGTCTTATTACCATTGAGCTTGAAGCCACCCTGCCCCGTCGGCTTGGCCAGGGTGCCAATATTGATGGTGTTGGTACCCGCATTAGCCTCGGTAATCGCAAAACAAAAGCGAATATCGCCCTTGCAGGCGGCGGGCAAATAATTATTGCGCTGTTCATCGCTGCCGTGTTCGGCAAGCACCGACATGGTCATGCAAGCACCGACCACCAGACTTAACAGGGGGATACCCTCGTTGGCAATGCCCTCCTGAAACAGCAGCATTTCGAGCATGCCCAGGCCGGCACCACCAAAGGCCTCGGGCACCATGGTGCCTAAAAAGCCATCGTCGGCAACCTGCTGGTACATTTCCTCGGGGAAGCGGTGAATGGCGGCATTTTCCATCCAGTAGGCCCGGTCGAAGGTCTTGCTCAGACTCTTACCGTACTCATGAATCATGCCTTGTTCTTCAGAGATATTAAAATCCACACTGCCTCCCGATGGTGAGTACTCGTCACTTAGCGTTGTTGTTAGGACTATTTCCCTAGTGCAATAGCGTAGTCATTAACTGAGCAGAGTAAGTGGCCACCCTGCAACATACAATGACTATTCTCGACCTGATGGTCACAGTGAAAACCCCGCCTAAACGGCTGCCAAGACTGGTTTTAATGAGTGACACTTAAGCCAACCACCAGGGCTAAGTAGTGCGACCTGTGACAAACTAGCATCAAGCAATTTCACCACAACCTCGACTTGATCACTGTGGCCGCTGCAAACAGACTTAGCCCTTTGGCAAGCTGTTAGAATGACAGCCCCCCCCCCAATTTGCCTTACAGAGACAAACACCAACGCTGCAATGAATTTTGTATTGATTCGTATGAAACGCCCCCTACACCGTCTTGCTCTGACGCTAGTGATTTTTGGGCTTTGCTTGACCTTGAGTAGCAGCCGCACAGCGTCGACACTGGAATCGGTACTCGACAAGGGCGTATTGCGGGTTATTTCGATGGTCGGCCCAACCATTTACTTTAACGATGGCAGGGGCGATAACGGTTTTGAATATCTGCTGGCCCGGCAATTTGCCCAACAACTCAATGTTCAGCTCGAGCTCACCGTAATGGATGATCTAGCGGCCATACTCAATGCGGCTGGCGGGCCCAAGGGGCATTTTGCAACAGCCAGCCTAACGGCAACGAAGCAACGGCAGCAATTTCTTCGCTTCACCGAAGCCTACACCACCGTTCATGAGACCCTAATCTATCGCTTGGGCCAGCGTCGCCCCAAAAACTTAAGCGATGTCATTGCTGGGCGGTTGATTGTACTGCCCGGCAGCTCGCATATTGAACGTCTCAAAGCGCTTAAACGCAGCGAGTTCCCCGACTTACAGTGGGAGGCCATTGCCGATAGTGACATGCTTGAATTGATGCAAAAAATCCACGATGGCGAAGCTGACTATGCGGTTGTCGACTCGCTAGCCTTTGCGGTCAACCGCGGGCTCTACCCCCGCGCTCGCCGCGCCTTCGATCTCTCTCAGGACGAACCCATCGCCTGGGCCTTCCCCGCCTACGGCGATGACAGCTTACTCAAAGCGGCCAATCGGTTTTTGACCAGCTACGCTGCAAGTGGTGACTTACAGCGTTTACAGGATCGATTTTTTGGTCACACCGATAATTTCAGCGTTGGTGGTTCACAACTGTTCCGTCATCGCATCGAAAGTCGCCTGAGCCAATACCAAGCACTGTTTAAAACCACCGCCGAACAGTACCAGCAGGACTGGCAACTGCTCGCCGCCATCGCCTACCAGGAATCTCACTGGAACCCCCGTGCCAAATCGCCTACCGGGGTGCGCGGCCTTATGATGCTGACCCTGCCCACGGCAAAAGAAATGGGGGTCAGTAATCGCCTCGACCCCGAGCAAAGCCTGCGCGGCGGTACCGAGTACTTGTTGCGGGTAAAAAAGCGTATTCCCAAGGATATCGTCGAACCCGACCGCACCTGGTTGGCACTGGCGGCTTACAATATAGGCTTTGGCCATTTAGAAGATGCCAGGGTACTAACTGAGCGACACGGCGGCGACCCCGATCGCTGGCAGGATATCCGCGACTACCTGCCCCTGCTGCAACAAAAGAAATACTACAGCACCGTCCGCCATGGCTTTGCTCGAGGACGAGAACCGGTGCAGTACGTGCAAAACATCCGCCACTTTCATTCCATTCTGCGCTGGCACCATATCGAAAAAGAGCGCCTTGAACAGGCTCAACTTGAAGCGATGCCTTTAGAGCTACCAAGCTCATCGACCTCAAGTTTGGCACCCACCAGCCTACCCTTATCGCTATAAAATACAGGCTCAACTGCGAACCTTAATACAAGCTCAAAGCATAGACTCAAGGCCAGGCTTTTAAGGTTTTCCCCGTCGTCGCCGGAAGAAAGCCTTCAACAAAGTACTGCTTTCTTCCTGCATCACCCCGCCCAGCCATTCAATGTGATGATTAAAGTGTGGCTGCTCGAGTAATTGTAGCTGGCTCACCACCGCGCCAGCCCGAGGCTCATAAGCCGCAAAGACCAGGCGCTCAACCCGCGCGTGAATCATCGCGCCGAGACACATGGCACAGGGTTCGAGGGTGACGTAGAGGGTCGATTTGGGGAGGCGATAATTACGGCAAGCCTGTGCCGCCGACCTGAGGGCCTGAATCTCGGCATGAGCGGTGGGATCACAGCCACCGATGGGGCAATTCCAGCCCTCGCCAACGATAGCACCATCAACCACCAGCACCGCGCCAACGGGTACTTCGTCAGCGGACTCGGCACGTTGTGCCAGGACCAGAGCATGGGCCATCCACTGACTATCGTCGGTCGTTGCATTCATTGACTAAAACCAGCAGTTGGGCATCAAGGCCAATAGTGAGGTGTCGACGGGCTTTACTAGCGTCCAGCGAGCGAGCTGGACGCTATTTTTTACGCATATTACCGAGAATTTGATTGAGCAGGTTGAGGCTGTTGACGCGCTCTTCTTCCGTCATATGGCGCACGCTATCGTGATAAAACTTCTTCACCTTGGGTTCGACCTTTTTACAAACCTCTCGGCCATAGGGCGTGAGGCGAATTTGTCGCGAGCGCAAATCATCGGGATTCACTACCCGCTCGATATACCCAGACTCTTCCATGCGCCGCAGTACACCGTTGAGGCTCTGCCGGCTGACCATTAAGTATTCAACCAGACCATTGACGGTCATACCCTTTTCGTAGCCGGGTCGCGTCAGAGAATCGAGAATAGACCACTGCTGGGCGCTCATATCAAATTCACTGAGGACTTCGGCCGCTCTGCGCAAAGACAGGTTCATTGCCTGATATAAGCGAAAAAATAGTTTAAGGGGTATATCCGAGCTTACTTCGTCAGTTTCTGACATAAATCCTTACCAGTGGCTAGTGATCGTCGTCGTATTATTATTATTCACGTAATATACCTTAATCGAGTATAAGTTGACACTTGTCGGCACTGGTTTTTATGATGTAAATCATCCTTCAACAGATAAGAAAACAACATCGTAGTGAAAGCGCTCCCACATCATTAAAACCAGCCAAACATACCCAAGGAATAGACTATGGATTTCGGGCTCACTGATTTTCAACAATCACTCGTCGATAGCGCTCGGCGTTTTGCCACTGACAAAATAGCCCCCGAATATAAAGCGGGAGATAAGGCCTGTGCATTCAACCGAAAAATAGTTTCCGAAATGGGCCAGCTTGGTTTTATTGCCCCCGAAACGCCCGAAGAATACGGTGGCAGCGGGCTCGACGCACTCACATCGGGCTTGATAACCGAGGCCATCGCCGAGGGCGATATGAATTTAGCCTACGTGCCCATCAATGCTTCTCTCAACGGCAGCTGCATTCTGCGTCACGGCCAGCGCGAGGTGATTGACGAGGTCATGCCAGGCATTTGTAGTGGCGAGCTTATAATTTGCGTTGGCCTCACCGAGCCGCGCGGTGGTTCGGATGCCGCCAATGTCGCCCTTAAAGCCACAAAAGAAGGTGGCTGCTACATCTTAAATGGTGAAAAAACCTCTATCTCGATGGCCGAGCAAGCCGATATCTGTTTGATTTTCGCCCGTACGGGCAGCGTTGAAGAAAAAGCCCACGGTGTTTCAGCCTTTCTTGTCGATCTCAATACCCCAGGTATTACCCGCACCCGTTTTAACGACATTGGCGAGCGATCGGTGGGCCGGGGCTCCATCTTTTTTGACGATGTCCGTATTGATGAAAAATACCGGCTTGGCGATGAAGGTAAAGGCTTTGTACAAGTGATGCAGGGCTTTGACTTCAGTCGTGCCCTTATCGGTCTGCAATGTCTCGCCCTCGCCCGTAAGTGCCTGGATGAAACCTGGGAATATATTCAAGAGCGCAAAACCTTTGGTAAAGCCCTCGCCGTCAATCAGGGCATTACCTTTCCCCTGGCTGAAGCCGAAACCCATCTCGAAGGCGCCCGCATGGTTTGCCTTAAAGCCCTGTGGCTTAAAGCCCAGGGTAAAGACCACACCAAAGAGGCCGCTATGGCGAAATGGTGGGCACCGAAGCTGGCTTTTGATATCACCCAGCAATGCCTGCTCACCCACGGCCACGGCGGCTATAGTGATGAACTGCCCTTTGAGCAGCGCTTGCGCGATGTGCTCGGTATGCAAATTGGTGATGGCACCGCGCAAATCATGAAAATGGTGATTGCCCGTACTTATGTCGGCAGGCCCGGTTAAAAAGCGAGTTACAAGCATTAAATAACAAAGAGTTATACAACTAACTAAAAGAGATTCCTTATGTCTTCAGTGATTGAAATAAGCCAGCAAGATGCCGTTGGCATCATCACCCTAAATCGTCCCGAGCAATTTAACTGTCTGTCGATGGCCCTACACGAAGCGCTGTATGAGGCGATGGATCAATTCGAAATCGACAGCAGTATTCGCGCCGTACTGATTACTGCCAATGGCAAAAACTTCTGCACTGGGGCAGACCTCGAAGAAGTTAGCGGCTTTCGCGATAGTGACGCCGATACCCGCGCCTTTCTCGAAACCGGACTCGACTCTCTACGCAAACTCGAGACCTCGCCCCTACCTGTAGTTATCGCCCAGCAGGGCCTGGCACTGGCCGGCGGCCTGGAACTGGTACTCGCTGGGGATGTGGTCTTTGCCGGCAAGAGCGCCCAACTGGGTGATCAGCATGCCCACTTTGGCCTGATACCCGGTTGGGGAGGCAGTCAGCGCCTACCGCGTTTAATTGGCCGTCGTCGCGCGCTCGAACTGATGCTCAGCGCGCGCTGGCTAAAGGCCGAGGAAGCCCTCGACTTCGGACTGGTTAATTATGTGGTTGAAGACGAGCAGTTATTTGACAGCGCCCTCGCCTACTGTCAGAAATTGAGTCAACGTAGCCCCGCCGGGCTTGGTTTGATGAAACAGTTGACCGATAGGGGCCTGGACATGCCTCTCGAACAGGGCCTGGCGCTGGAGCTCGACCTGGCCACTCCCGCACTGCGTAGCGAAGCCGTGAGTGAAGGACTGAAAGCTTTTACAGAAAAACGTAATCCTAAATTCACGTCCTAACATCAAGTTAGAACATCGATAGTAGCGGGAATTAAACCGACAAAACACAGGCATCATTAGGGCTCGTTTCATCGAGCCTCCATCGCTACAATAGCCAGCGCTGCAATCGGCCAGTTGCCCAGACCGTGACAGCACATTCACCCAACTACGCACAAAGCGTCAAAAAGAGGTCAGAAGTCACATGGATTATCAAGATATTATTTATCAGGTTAAGGGCGCAACTGCCTATATCACCATCAATCGCCCCGAGGTTTACAACGCTTTTCGCGGTACCACCTGCGACGAGCTAATTCATGCTTTTCAGAAAGCCGGTTGGGATAACAGCATCGGTGCGATCGTACTCGCCGGTTCTGGTGACAAAGCTTTTTGTACCGGCGGAGACCAATCCTCCCACGACGGACAATACGATGGTCGTGGCACTATTGGCCTCCCCGTTGAAGATTTACATACAGTAATTCGCGATGTGCCCAAGCCCGTTATTGCCAAAGTACAGGGTTACGCTATTGGTGGCGGCAACGTGCTGGCGACCATTTGCGACCTCACCATTGCCGGTGAAGACGCTCAGTTTGGCCAAGTTGGGCCGAAAATGGGCTCTATTGACCCAGGCTTCGGCACTGCCCTGCTGGCACAAATTGTCGGCGACAAAAAAGCCAAAGAAATCTGGTATATGTGCCGCCGCTATACGGCAGCTGAAGCTCAGGAAATGGGTCTGGTCAACAAGGTTGTTCCCAACGATCAGCTCGATGCCGAAGTCGATGCCTGGTGTGCCGAGCTCGAGCAACGCAGCCCCACCGCCATCTCCATTGGCAAGCGCTCCTTTAATGCCGCCACCGAGAATATTCGTGGCATCGCCAACCTTGGCCTGGAAGCCCTGCGTTTGTACTACGATTCAGAAGAGTCCCGAGAAGGTGTTAATGCACTGGCTGAAAAGCGTAAGCCTGACTTCCGTAAGTATGTAAAATAAACATTAGGTTTATTTTACAACCAACTAATTTTTAAGGATTTTATTATGGATCTCGATTTAAAAGCTCGTTCAGTTATCGTCACCGGTGCCGCCTCAAACATTGGTCGCGCCATCGCCCTGAAATTTGCCGAAGAAGGCGCCAAAGTCACCATTGCCGACCTCGATGTTGATGCTGGCGAGAAAGTTGCGGCTCTGGCCAGAGAGGCCGGCGCCGCCGATGCCCAGGTGATCAAAACCGATATCACCGATCTGGAGAGCGTTGAAAACCTCTTCGACACCGTTGCATCGACCTTCGGCACGGCTGAAGCACTGGTCAACAACGTCGGCTGGGATGATCTGATGTTCTTCACCAAAACCACACCCGAGCTGTGGCAGAAGCTGATCGCCATCAACTATGTCGGCCTGCTAAACTGCACCAAAGTCGCTCTGGCCCACATGGTGCCCAACGGCGGTGGCTCAATGGTTTCTATCAGCTCCGACGCCAGTCGCCAGGGCGAGCCCCGCGAAGCCGTTTACGGTGGACTAAAAGCGGCAACCAATAGCTTTATGAAAACTATCGCCAAAGAAAATGGTCGCTACAACATTCGTTGCAACTGCGTTTGCCCCGGCGTCACCGTGCCCGAAACCACGGACGAAACCAGTGAAAACAGCATGTGGAAAGAGAAGGACGCAATGTTTACCGAAGATCAGTTCACCGCCATTGCCAAAACCTTACCACTGAAGCGCATCGGCAAGCCCCAGGATGTCGCCAATGCCGTGGTGTTTTTATCCTCACAGCAGGTCGCGGGCTACATTACCGGTCAAGTGCTCAGCGCCAGCGGCGGTTACAGCATGATTGGCTAGTACTGCGTCGTAACTGTAAGTAATACAATAAAAAGCTTCGCCCCTCTTAAACACCTGGGGCGGAGCTTTTTATTGCGCGGGTATTTTTACTTCTACACTTAAGGTACTGCGCTTCACCACTCTGCCAACAAGCTCAGATTGGTTTACATAAATCGATTTAAGAAGTGATGAGCTGACGCTTACTTTTCTGCCAGTAAATCAGCACCACCACCAGCAAGGCCAGTATCGGCAGGCTAATCAGCAACAAGGTTTGCCAGCCCAAAGTGCTCAATATCCACCCCGCCAGCAGTGCGCCAACGGCCTGAATCCCGAAAATCGTAAAGTCATTGAGAGCCTGCACTTTAAAACGTTCAGATTCTCGATAACCCTCGGGCAACAGCGTGGTGCCGCCGACAAACAAAAAGTTCCAGCCAATGCCGAGCAATACCAGGGAGACCCAGTAATTTACAAAGGCATACTCTGAAAAGACCACGACCACCATTATTAATAAAGCAGCAATCCCCAGGCTAATTAGGCCCTGTACACCAATGCGGCGAATAATCCAGGGGACGAAAAACGACGGTAAAAACATCGCCACAATGTGGCTTTGAATCACCCACTTGGTGTCCACTAAGCTATGACCGTTTTCAAAATGCATATGCAAAGGGGTGGAGGTCATCACCAGGCTCATGATCGCAAAACCTGCACAACCGGCAATCACCGCAACTAGAATCACGGGCTGGGTGATGATTTCAAGCAGCGGTCGACCCTTGCCATCATTCTGCTGTTCGCCCCTTTGCACCTCATTGAAGAAAAATAACACCAGAAAGACCGCGATAGCCACCACCATCAACAGAGCAAAAGAGCCCTGGTAGGCCGTTGCTGTTAATTGCTCGCCGCGTACCGCCAACTCCGGCCCTAAGAAAGCCGCACCGATACCCCCGATTAAAACCCGGGATGCCGCTCGGGGAACGTCCTCGGCAGCGACACTTTCCATCGCTGCAAAACGGTATTGTTGACCGGCCGCCAGGCCAATACCTAGCACCACAACGGCGAGTAGATAGATGGTAAAACTCTGTAATTGCAGGGCATACATTGCCAATACACAACCAAGGCCGGCAATGCCAGCACAGAAAAGAAAGACCCGTTTGCGATTAAAGCGACGCATGGAAAGAATCACCGGCAAGGTCGCCAGTGCAGAACCCAGTACGAAAGCCGCGACCGGCATGGTGGCCAAGCCGGGGTCCGGTGCCAGGGTTTTGCCAATAATACTACCGACGAAAATCACAAAGGAGGCAATCGACATGGTCAGTGCCTGACACAACATAAACAGCCAGACATTATTTGCTGGTTTCATTATTAAGATTCTTTATTAAGCAAGCTCTAATGTAGCACATAAAGGCAGTTCAAACGGGAGAGGTAAAACGATTCATCAAAAGGTAGGCTATAAATTACTGGCAATAAAAAAGCCGACCCTATGGGATCAGCTCATTCGCCATCAAGCATTATCGACAGAGGGCTAAGCAACGCCTCGTCGACTTATCAGCAAAGGTTTACTTTTAAACTTTGGGCTTAAGAACTCCCTTAGTAAAAAGGCGACTCTCTGGCTTATTGATTACTCAGAAAAATAACGGCTGCCAATACCGCTATTGAAATAACGGCCAATGCGGCAACGGCATCAACAAAACTATCACTCTTCGCGGCTTTATCCTGATCACTCATCGTCTTTCAACCTCGGTAGACACAACTACCCAATAACTTAAGAAATGTAACCGAGCTAATCAGAGCCCCGATATTCAAGCCTACGCTTAGCTCAAGCAGCCCGTAGACATTTAAAACGCGCTGCATTCTAACAGCCAAAAGAGCGACTGTCCCCATTCTTATCGGCTGTCTTATGCCCTTTTTAAACGGGAATATGAAGAAAGGGTTTTTCACCTCAAGGCTGCATAAGGCTATCATTCACGCCGCTGGAGATATCCGAATTACTCGGGATTTCCGATAGTTAGGGAAGGAAGCGAGACTTTATGTACATTTACGACCAGCATGACAAAACCCTGATCGGCGAACGCGTCGCTCAATATCGTCGCCAGACCGACGATTACCTGGCCGGCAAACTGCCCGACGAGGTCTTTCTGCCGCTGCGCCTGCAAAATGGTCTCTATGTACAACGCCTCGCGCCGATGCTGCGCATCAACATCCCCTACGGCATGGTTTCCGCAACCCAGCTACGCACCCTGGCCCATATTACCCGCAAGTATGACAAGGGCTACGCGCACTTTACGACCCGCCAGAACATTCAGCTCAACTGGCCTCAGCTTGAAGAGGTGCCCGATATTCTCACCGAGTTAGCGGCTGTGGAAATGCAGGGTATACAGAGCAGTGGCAGCTGTATTCGCAATGTCACCTCCGATGAGTTCGCCGGTATCAACGCCGATGAAATTGAAGATCCCCGCCCCTGGTGTGAAATTATTCGCCAGTGGTCGACACTGCACCCCGAATTTGCCTTTCTACCGCGCAAATTTAAAATCGCCGTGACCGGTGCAAAGACTGACCGCGCCGCGATTCAGGTGCACGATATCGGCTTGCAGGTGCTGAAAAATGCCGACAATGAAGTGGGCTTCAAAGTATTGGTCGGTGGAGGCCTGGGTCGCAGCCCCGCCATCGGTGTAGCGATTAAAGACTTCCTGCCCGCCAAACACCTGCTGACCTATCTCGAAGCTATTTTGCGAGTCTACAATCGCTACGGTCGCCGTGACAACAAATACAAGGCGCGGATTAAAATACTCGTTAAGGCCTGGACGGCTGAGGTTTTCGCCGACAAAGTTGAGCAAGAATGGCTGCAGGAAATTGACAGCCCCTCGACGCTGACCGACGAGGTTATCGCCCACGCCAAAGCCTTCTTTACCAGCCCGGCCTATGAAACTATCGATGGTGAAAGCAGTGAGGCTAAGCTACAAAGCCTCGCCGCCGAGCAAGTTGCCTTCGGTAAGTGGCGCGACAGAAATGTTATTGGCCATAAAGTACCAGGGTACTGCGCCGTCCATCTGTCACTCAAGCCCACGGGCGTTGCCCCCGGCGATGTTACCGATAGTCAGCTCGAAGCCATTGCCGATTTGGCCGACCGCTACTCCTTTTCTGAGGTCAGAGTCACCCACCACCAGAACTTGGTGTTGGGCGATGTTAAATTGAGCGAGCTGCCCGAACTCTGGCAAGCTGCTAAGCAACTGGGTTTCGCAACACCCAGCATTGGCACATTGGTCGATATGATTTGCTGCCCAGGTGGCGATTTTTGCGCCCTGGCCAATGCCAAATCCATCCCCGTCGCCGAGGCCATTCAACGCCGCTTTGACGATCTCGACTACCTTTATGACCTGGGTGATATCAAGCTGAATATTTCCGGTTGCATGAATGCCTGTGGTCACCACCACGTCGGCAATATCGGCATCCTCGGGGTCGACAAGAAGGGTGAAGAGTTTTACCAGGTTCAACTCGGCGGCAGTGCCCTCGACGATGCCTCCCTGGGTAAAGTGCTCGGCCCCTCCTTCTACGCCCACGAAATACCCGATGTGCTGGAGAGAATTCTCAACATCTATGTTGAGCAACGCATTGAAGGTGAGTCTTTTCTCGACACCCAACGCCGTATCGGCATCGCCCCTTTCAAGGAGTTTATTTATGCCAAAGCTGCTTAAAGACCAAACTATTGTCGACAATGGCTGGCAGATTTTGCCAAAAGACTTCGATGGCGTGCTGCCCGAAGGCCCCTGCTTCGTGCCCCTCGGCTATTGGCTGGCGAATAAACACAATCTACAAAGCCCTGAATCTATCGGTGTTTGGCTCGACGCCGAGCAGGAGCCAGAGCAACTGGCTGACGATATTGGCAAGCTGCAACATCTGGCGGTCAACTTTCCCAGCTTTATGGACGGTCGCGGCTTCTCCATCGCCCGGCTGATTCGCGAACGCTACCAGTTTTCCGGAGAGCTGCGCGCCATTGGCCATATTGTTCCCGACCAGCTATTTTATTTATCGCGCTGTGGTTTTAATGCCTTTTGCCTCGACGCCCTGGCGCTTGATCATGAGGCCGAAGACAGTCACAAACTTGAAGACTATTTGGCGACCTTCAGCGTCACCTATCAGGCCTGTGTTAACGAACAGCAGCCACTCTTTCGTCGCCGCCAGGCATAAAGCTTCTTCACTCATCAAATCGCCCTTCCCTACACCGCTTTCGATAGGCAAAATAGCGGCTTAGAGGAGGTAGTTAATGGGTAGTGAGGTCTTTCATTCGTTCGTACTGATTTTTAGCGGTGCCGCTGTCGTCGCATCGTTGGCCCTTTTTGGGCGCCAACCCCTGTTAGTCGCCTACATCGTACTCGGTGCCATTCTCGGCCCCTACGGCACCGGGATGGTGCACGATGTTGAGCTAATTTCCGAAATATCCCACATCGGCATTATTTTTCTGCTGTTTTTACTAGGGCTGGATATGCAGCCCCAGTCACTGTTCAGCGTGCTTAAAAAAGTCACCCATGTCACTTTGATCAGCTCCGTAATTTTTGCCGCCACCGGCTATGGCATTGCCTATTTGTTTGGCTACACCCAACTGGAAAATATCATCATCGGTGCCGCGATGATGTTTTCCAGCACCATCATTGGCATCAAACTGTTACCGACCACCATTCTTCACCACCGCCATATCGGCGAGATGATGGTTGGCATGTTATTAATGCAGGATTTTATTGCGATTTTTGTACTACTGGTTTTACTCAGTGGCGAGAGCGGGCAGATTGATGTTGGCCAGATCGGCATCACCCTGCTGGCTCTGCCCCTGTTGGTACTAGGCTGTATCGCCACAGTGCGCTATATATTGCTGCCCTTATTCGCACGTTTTGATCGCATTGGCGAATATGTGTTTTTACTGGCTATCGGCTGGTGCCTGGGTGTTTCTGCAGCGGCAGAATATCTCGGCTTGTCGGCAGAGATCGGCGCCTTCCTCGCCGGTATTACTATTGCCACCAGCCCCATCGCCCAATACATTGCACTGAGCTTAAAGCCTCTTAGGGATTTCTTTTTAGTGATGTTTTTCTTTTCCCTGGGCGCCCAGTTCAACCTGGGGTTACTACCCGAGATCATCATCCCTGTATTGGCCCTCGGTCTTGGCATGCTAGTCCTCAAGCCACTCACCTTTCGTTTTTTACTGCATCGTCAGAGTGAGAAAAACCGTTTTGCCTGGGACATTGGCTGCCGACTGGGGCAAATCAGCGAGTTCTCCCTGCTGATTGCCTATGTCGCCTTTAACGCCTCTCTAATAGGGGTTCTCGCCTCCCATCTGATTCAGGCTGCAGCGATTCTCACCTTCTTGTTATCGAGTTATATTGTGATCTTCAACTTCCCCAACCCCATTGCCATTAAAGAATCTTTGCGTCGCGATTGAGTGGCTTACCGGGCTTACACCACAGGCTTTCAAACCAAAGGAGCAGGCCCCATCAAGCGTCGCACCCAGCGCATCAGCAAGCGATCACTACTACTTTCCAGGGCGAAACCGAACTTTTCGGGCAAACTCTTTTTGTGGGCGTAGGTCACCGTATAAATATCGGCACTATCTAACTGACCCGTTAAATACTCATCACTGGTTTGAGTGTCGTCAACCAGACCCTTTTTAATCGCGGGAGCGCCATACCAGACTTCGCCGGTGGCTATCGCCTCAACATCAAGGTCGGGGCGATGGTCGCCAACAAACGACTTGAAAAGTGCGTGGGTGTCTTCCAACTCTTCCCGAAATTTTTCACGCCCTTCATCCGTATTTTCGCCGAGCATGGTTAAGGTGCGTTTGTATTTCCCGGCGGTCATCAGCTCAATATCAACATCGTGTTTTTTCAGCAGCCGATGAACATTGGGAATCTGCGCGACAACGCCTATTGAACCGATCACCGCAAAAGGGGCCGCGAGAATTTGATCGGCCACACAGGCCATCATATAGCCGCCACTGGCCGCAACTTTGTCAATGCACACAGTGAGCGGAATACTTTTCTTTTTAATACGGTCGAGCTGGCTTGCTGCAAGGCCGTAACCTGGCACCATGCCGCCGCCACTCTCTAAGCGCACCACCACTTCGTCAGTACTACTCGCCTGCGCCAGCACCGTGGTAATTTCTTCACGGAAGCTATCCACTGCAGAAGCGCGAAGATCACCGTGAAAGTCGAGTACAAAAACACGCTTTTTGACGGTCGGGGCGACACCACTTTTAAGCGCCTTTTTCTGCGTTTTTTGTTCGGCTTTATGTGATTTTTTTTCCGCTTTCAAGGCCGCTTTGCGTGTATCCGCAGGTACTACAATATCGGCCAGAGTATCGCTCATGGTGCTTATCGTCTCGTTAAGAGAAACCACCTCAATATGACCTTTTTCCTGTTTTTTACTCTTCTGCCCGAGGCTCGCTAAAATGCCGGCAATCAGGGCTACGGTAATAATGACCGTTAAGGATTTAGCCAAAAACAGCCCGTATTCACTTAAAAATTCCAAAGACACACCCCTGTCGATAACTTGTCTATTTTCGACAAGTGTTTAATCGTTGTTTAAAACTGTTATTGACGTACTACAGGCAATTCTAACTGATATCAGCTGCTATCACGGTCAGTGCAGAAGAAATATTTAGGCTTGAAAAAAAATAGAGCTAAGGTGGAAGAGGACGAGTCCCGAACGAGACCCGTATTAATGATAAAGAACACTAGGCCCCCAAGGTTGATAGGCACTCATTGGCGACATCCAGCGAACTCTCATCAATGCTATCCCCGACCATACAGCCATCGAGGAAATACTCCAGGCAAACAATAGTATCGGCAAAGGCTTCGATGGCCTTGCTATCTTCGCCATCACTATCGTTAAAGAGCACATCTTTAGCGAGACTTAAACAGCGCTGTGCGAGGCTCGCCAAACGGCTCATATTGAGCATGCTGGCGCTGCCTTCAATCTCTGTAAAAGCCAACTCCAGCTCGGGGGTAACTTCCGCAGAAGCGTAGCCAGAAGCGACGTTGTCGACCAATTGTTTGATATCACTCAACCTTGCCGCTGTTTCGCTAACAACGGCAACCTGGGCTGTTTTCAACAGGCTTTTTTGTAAGATGCTCAGTAAGGGCTGGGCTTCCCAGGCTTTGATTTGTTCTGCATGGGGCCTTTTGCCATAGAAGTCAGCCATTGCACACTCGACATGCAGGATGGCATCGGTGAATTCCGAGAGTATTTCAAGGGACAAGTTAGCTTTGCCAGCGGATTCGATGCGCGTGCAAAATTGCCTATACTGTCGGGCCAGGCCTCTAAAGCCAGCTTGCTCACATTCATCGGCCAGGGCTTCGAAACCCACTTTTAACTCGTCCAGCTTTTCACCATCGAGTAAAGAAGCGGATTCATCACCATTATCGAGCAGGTTACGTAGGCTAGACACGGACAGCGCCATCGCTTCGAAAATACTTTTATCGGCATCCGTTTCTCCAGTGATAGCGTTACGCACTGAGGAAATTGCCGAGTCAGAAAAAGCCAGCTCAGGCACGCCTATTTGCCTCGCACGCTGATCTTGGGACATGTCCGTCATTGCCAATAAGCTGACAAAGGCACGCCACAAGCCCTCCGGATAGGGGTTTCGGCTTCCCGCCTTATCCGTGGCTACCAAGAGGCGTAGTTGTTTCTCGACAGCCGCGAGCAAGCGGATTCGTTCCGGCTGCAGACTCAATTTTTTTTCGGCAAAGCCTTTAATCGTAGCGGCAAAAACCCACCAGTAATCGCCTTCTCTGGACGACATGGCAACTTTCTGTAAACGGCCAGCAACACGGAATAAATTAACCAATGCCTTTTGACGATTGTTGTTACGGATGATATCCAGTAAACCTAGCTGATATAGGTGGTGCAGGCGCTTCAAGCCATCGGTTTGTGAGCTTATGATCTCCTCGTCCTGGGTCAAACTCGCAAACGAGGGCCACTCGAAATCGTTCAGCAGGTGATATTCGTAAAGGGGTGGTGCTCCTCGAAAGCGGCGTAGTGCGGTCATTTCAGGGAGTAAAATACAGGGGTTTTCACCCTTCTCTTCAACGATGGACTCGATAGAGCCCTCAGCAAGTAACAAGGCCTGATTGAGTAAGGGCTGTAGTTCATCAATAGCCTTGTCGCCACTAATCACTGCATCTACCGCCGTGGACATTTCGATAAAGAGTCGCCGCATACCGCCGAGTTGAGCTATTTCCGCCGCACCGCGCAGTTCAATTAACTGTCTATTAAGCTCCTCCAAATGAGCCACGGTAAGTAGCCGCACCAGGCCATGGACAGACTGAATAACCGACTTGTATTCATTGCCGATGAACTCGACTACCTGGGGGTTGATATTTTGCATACCTGGCTCGCTTCTCTCTCTAAAGAGTCCATATAAAACTCAACAAATCAATATGTTAACGCTATAAAATGATCTGATATCTGATTGTTTTTTCAACTATAGCAGACTGTTGTCATACAGCGCGGTTACCAGGTCGCACTTTTAAGATATCTCGGCGTAAGAAGGGAATACATAGATGCCAGGCTTTTTTACTAGCAAAAACAATAATCAATTAAGTCTAATAAATTCAAAGTGTTATTGTATTTATCTTATACAAATTATAGAAAAAGGCTTAGGTATTCCTCATTAAAATCAAGCGCGAGGCCAGAGGCACGCTTGCGCACTCGATTGATTGATTTGCTCAAGCTTTTGATCATGCTGGGCAAGCTCTGTAGCGTTGGCACGAATAACTTTTAAGGCTTGGCGTTGACTACTCAATCGTCGAATCACAGACTCCGTATCGCCCTGCTCACTGTCAGCGGTGTCACCAGCAAGCACCAGGTCGACCTGCCCGCCCGTCATCAATAAATAGACGTCGGCAAGAATTTCCGCATCGAGCAAAGCACCGTGCAAGGTGCGCTGGGAGTTATCTACGCCATAGCGCTTGCAGAGAGCATCGAGGCTATTGCGCTGCCCAGGGTGCATTTGCCGAGCCATGGGCAGGGTATCGATAATGCCGGAATAGGATTCAAGAGGCTGATATTGACCACCGAGTTTGTCTATCTCGGCATTAAGGAAGCCGACATCAAAGGGGGCATTGTGAATAACCAGTTCGGCACCTTTGACAAAATCGACAAACTCAGCGGCAACATGGGCAAAGAGAGGCTTATCCGCCAAATCTTCGTTACTAATACCGTGAACCTCCATCGCGCCGGCATCAATCTCTCGCTGCGGATTGATGTAACGGTGAAAATGGCGACCCGTCAGCTTGCGATTAACAATTTCCACGCAGCCGATTTCAATAATACGATGGTCGAGAGCGACTTCCAGACCTGTGGTTTCGGTATCGAGTACAACCAGTCTCATGTTTTCTCCAGTAAATCATCAATGCCCTTATTAGCCAGGTCATCGGCAATTTCATTTTCCCGATGCCCGCTGTGGCCCTTCACCCAATGCCAATTAACCTGGTGACGCTGGGCCTGTGCGTCGAGCAACTGCCACAAACCCTTATTCTTCACCGGCTTTTTGGCCGCCGTTTTCCAGCCCTTTGCCTTCCAGCTCTGCAGCCACTCGGTGATACCTTTACGCACGTATTGCGAATCCGATGTCAGATCAATCTGGCAGCTTTCACTTACCGCTTCCAGGCCGCGGATTGCCGCCAACAGCTCCATGCGGTTATTCGTGCTATGTGCCTCACCGCCGTAGAGATGTTTTTCCGTGCCATTATAGCGCAGCAATGCACCCCAACCCCCGGGGCCGGGATTGCCACGACAGGCGCCATCGGTGAAAATTTCTACTGCTTTCATTTTTTAATTTCCTTTGTGCTGCGACGACTGTTCTCCGCTGGCACTTGCTTCAGGCCCACTAATGAACCGGCCTTTAATGGCGACCAGTAGCGGGATTTAATGGGTCTCAGGGGTGTCACCGTTTTTTGCGCAACAATCATATAGAAAGCACCACGACTTAAACTCTGCCCGCTTGATATCATCTGCAAACGCGTTAGCGCGGAACCTTCCTTTGCATCACTATCCAGAGGGCGATAACTGATCTGAAAACCCAGTAGCTGTAACCAGTCGACGACTCGGCCCTGTCTCAGGCTATTATGTCGCCACACCGCCTTGCTCGAGAAAACAGCGCCAAACCACTTATAAAGACCGAATAAACTCAGCGGATTAAAACCAATAATGACAATGTGTCCACCCGCAGTCACCAGCCTGGCGGCTTCGATTAAGTCTCGGTGGGGATGCTTTGAAAAATCGAGCACATGGTGCAACAACACAATGTCGATGGTATCCGATGGCAATGGCAAGGCGTCGAACTCACACTGGCAGGAAGCCCCACCGCGGGCTCGAGATAATACAAATTTATGACTTGGCTTCAGGTTTTCGAAAAGGCGATGTCGCGGTGACACACCGAGTTGAGCCAGGCGGTAACCAAAGTCATGCTTTAAGCTTTGTTCACAGCACTCCTTTTGTCGCTGATAGAGTTGCTGTCCAAAGCCCTCATCAAACCACTCCGCCAACCGCGCCTGAACCAAGGGCAGGGGCGCAACACGGTATTTCCGTTTGAGCAAATGTCGCAGGCTTAAACGGTCTTTACCCAAAGCGAGACCTCTCGGAGATGACTTGTGAAGCGATGCATCTTATCATGGCTAAAAATGCGCTGAAAAGACACTGGAGACCTAATTATGCCCCTTGTTATTCACACCATCCCGGCATTTCAGGACAACTATTTATGGTTATTTCACCAGGCAGACCAACGCGCGGCTTTTGTGGTCGACCCGGGTGATGCCCAGCCTATTCTCAACTGTTTGCGAGAACACGATCTCGATTTGGCGGGAATACTGATTACCCACCACCACCCCGACCACACCGGCGGTGTTAAAACTTTGCTCGCCCACGCCGATGTCCCGGTCTATGGTCCCGATTCTGCCAATATCCCCCAGGTCAGTCATCGCCTTTACGGTGGTGATCAGCTGACCCTGGCGGATACCACGTTCACCGTGCTCGAAATACCCGGCCATACCCTTGATCACATTGCCTATACCGCCTCACCCGAGGGACAAAGCCCCCTGGTGTTTTGTGGTGACACCTTATTTACGGCGGGTTGCGGGCGTATCTTTGAGGGCACTGCCGAGCAGATGTATCAATCCCTGCAAAAACTGGCCGCCCTCCCCGACGCGACGCGTATTTACTGCGCCCATGAATACACCCTCAGCAACCTGGCCTTTGCCACTGCGGTTGAACCCAATAGCCAGGCATTACAGGCTAAAACAGCGAATGATGAGAAAAGGCGTCAGCGGGGTCTACCCACCGTGCCCTCGACATTGGCTATCGAGCGCGAAACCAACCCCTTTCTACGCTGTCATTTACCGGCCCTTGCCCTGGCAGCTAGCGAGCACTGCGGTAGCCCCCTGAGTGATGCCGTTGCAGTAATGCGAGAAATACGTCTCTGGAAAGATCACTTCTAAGGTTTTGCGCCTTGCCTCTACTTTCGGGTGTGAGAGCCATCTCAGCCCGCGCCGCTGAACTATTCCCAATATTTCTCTTTTTCGAAATAATAGCCGCCTTTTTCACACTTAGGTCTTTATGAATTACTTATTACCCTCATTAGCTCTTGGCCTTACCTTACTGCCAGCTTGTACACTACAAACACCGACATCTAAAACCGCGCAATATCATCCCCTACTGCCAACAGCTGTTAATAGCGAAGCTCAGATTGAACACCCGAGCTCTGCAATTACTACCTTAACTGTCGAGGAAAGTCCTCTCGATACCGAGGTCGACGTCGTAAGCTTAGCTCCGCCCATCAATGCCTGGCAGAAAATAGCGCGGGGCCAGGGCTTTTCTCAGGACTTCAACAACGCGCAAGTGACGAAATACCGCGACTGGTACAGCGGCAGACAGCGCTACTTTGATAGCCTGGGTAAGCGAGCAGAGCTGTACATGGCCCACATTGTGGCGGAACTTGAAAGCAATGATCTCCCCCTTGAGCTGGCATTGCTGCCTTTTGTTGAGAGCGCCTATAACCCCTTCGCCTACTCTCCCAGTGGTGCCGCTGGGCTATGGCAGTTTATGCGCCCCACCGGAGACCATCTTGGCCTAAAGCGAGACCAGTGGTATGACGGGCGGCGTGATGTCATTAGCTCTACCGATGCGGCCGTGCGTTATTTCAAATACCTGAACAAACGCTTTGAGGGTGACTGGCTGCTGACACTGGCTGCTTATAATGCTGGTGAAGGCACCGTCAAAAAAGCCATAAGGGCGAATCGACGCCAAGGTAAAGCCAGTGATTTTTGGTCACTGCGCCTGCCCGGTGAAACCAGAGCTTATGTCCCGAAATTAATTGCCCTGGCCCAGGTCACCGCCGCACCAGCTGATTTCCAGCTGGCACTACCGAATATACCCACAGAAATCTATTTTGACGTTGTCAATCTCCCCCAACAAATCGACCTCTACCAGGTCAGCTTACTCGCAGAAATGAGTATCGATGATGTCTATCGTCTAAATCCCGGCTGCCAGCAGTCGGCAACGCCCCCCGATGGCCCCCATCGCCTGCTAATACCTCTACATAAAACTGCCGGATTTGCCGCACAGCTTAATGACACACCCCGTGACAGCTGGCTTAAAGTACGGGAATACCAGGTTCAAGCGGGCGATACCCTCGGCGAAATTGCCCAGCGCCACGGGCTCGGCGCTCAATCGTTGATGGCGCAAAACGCTATGACTTCGAGCAGAATTCACGCGGGACAAATCTTGAAGATCCCCAGTATCAGTCGCGCCTACCTGCCCAGCTTTGCGCGGCCGACCCAGTATTATCGTGTGCGACGCGGCGACAGCCTGTGGAAAATTGCCCACGCCTACCAGGTCAAAACCAGCAACCTGGCGCGCTGGAATGGACTCAACCCCAAGGCGCCGTTAAAAATTGGCAAGCGTTTGAAGATCCGTTCCCCGGCAGCAGTGGCCCAGCAGCGCCAGCTGAGTTATAAAATTAAGAAGGGCGATTCACTTTCGCTGATATCCAAACAATTCAAAGTCAGCGTAAGTGATATTGTGCGTTGGAATAAGCTTAACTCACGGGGCTTTATCAAGGCAGGGCAAACCCTTAACCTCTTTCCTCGCTCCTAGAGCAGGACACAAGGTATCGGCATTGAGCTGGCAGATGCCGTTACTCAGAAGCAATTAAAACGGAGGGGTGAGTAATCGTATTGCGAAAAAAGGATCCAGCAACAACGCTGGACCCCACGATAGATAAATCGCCTATGGCATTTTTAGCGACGAAGCCGTACTTATTTATCCATCTTCACAGTCGCATCAGCCAGAATCAATGACTCATAACCCTGATATTCGCGCTGTGCCAATGTTCGACTAGCGGACTGTGCGAGGCTCTCGCGACGGGTCGCTGAGACCTTCTGCAGATCACCTGTTTGAATGTCGGTCAAAGACAAAATCACATAATCCCCGCTAGCGAGATCAAAACCGCTCACTGCTGGCAAGGTGCTGCTAGCTGGCAAGCCAAAAGCATGATCGCGGATAGCCCCATCGACGCGGTTATCAAAACGCGAGGTATCCAGGCTAACCTGCCAGGCAAGGCCCTCTTCCTGAGCGAGGGTTTCTATGCTTGTGCCGCTGGCAACTTGCGCCTGTAGTTCACGGGCCCGCACTGCCAGCACCTGCTTTGCTGCCACCTGTTGCAATAAAGTCGTGATATCAGCAACCACACTGTCAAACGCTTGATAGCCTACGGGGTAGTGTTTGCGAACTTTGAGCACAACCACCCCGGCCTCACCCAGCTCAACAATATCACTGGTATAACCATTACTCAGCACATCCTCTGCATAGGCGGCAGTGACAACCCCAGGATAGGCCGCAAGATCAGCACCACCGCTGCGCGTAAAAGGTTCTGTGCTGGCAACAACAAGCCCCATCGTCGCAGCCGGCTCATCTAGGGTTTCAGCGTTGTAAGACAGCTCACGCAACTGCTCAATTTTTTCAGGCAATAATTCGGCCGCCAATTGGCGCTTGAGTTCAGCCTCGATAGCGGCCTTTTCGTCTTCGTAAACCTGAGCCTCAGCGGCTTCTAATTCCGTGAGACGGATCAGATGAATACCACTATCCGTTGTCACGGCTTGAGAAACCTCACCTGTAGCCAGGGCAAGAATGGCGACTTCAAATTCAGCGGGAAAGGCGCCCGCTTCAAAAAAGCCCAAATCGCCGCCCTGCTCCGCACTTCCCAGGTCGTCACTGTGCTCGCGAGCCAGCTCGGCAAAGTCAGCGCCACCGGAGAGCTTGGCCTGAATGGCTTCAATTTCAGCAGCCTGACTACCATCGTCTGCGGGCTCAATAAGAATATGGGCCACGCGCCGTCGCACTGCCGCCTGAGCCGCCTCCCGGCGGGCATCGAAAAGTTCGCGAACCATTGCCTCATCGACATCAACCTGACCCAGCAAGTTATCGGCAGATAGTTGTATATAATCGATTTCAAGCTTTTCTTCGGTGCGAAACTCTTCTTTGTGAGCTTCGTAGTAAGCTTCGGCCTGAGCACCTTCAACAATGATTTCGGCCATCAGTGGCGCAATTGGTACCGTCAGATAATAATAGTTACGACGCTGTTCAAAGATTCTTGCCGCAAGCTCTAAATCAGCATCGGTGACAAAACCGGTATCGATGACACCGCTGGCAAATTGACTTAGCAGCAAGCCATTACTCATGTAATTGTGGTGTTCTCGGGGGGTATAACCCATTTGCCGAATCGCAAATTCGTATTTATCTCGATCAAACTTGCCATCTGTTTGGTAAACATCAACGGTCTGTAGCAAAGAGGCAATGGTCGCGGGTGATACACCCATATGCGTCGATAGCGCCGTCAACTCTGCCGCTTTCTCCCTGATCAGGCGTTGCTTAACCGGCCCTCGGAGTATCGCGTCGTCGAGCAGCGCAGGATCGATATCGCCCAGTTGCTGGAATAGGCGTTGTTTATGGATCACCAGTGCGCGATCAACTACCAGACGAGAGATACTATGTCCGTCGACCTCCAGCTCGGCATCACTCGCAGGGCTATTAGAAAAAATGGAATCAATGCCGACAAAAGCAAAGGGAATGATAATTAAAATCACAATAAAAAAAGCAATACCTTTCATGCTTTCGCGGAAATCTTGCAGCATTTTAATTCCTTACCTTTACTGAATATTCGCCCTCGGCGAAAAAGAAGAAAGGCGCATCAAAGCGCCTTTCCCTACTACGTGTTTTACGACTTTAAGATAACGATCAAGCTAGCTATTAACCGCTTCTTTAAGTGCCTTACCGGCTTTAAAGCCAGGTACGTTAGCGGCCTTAATCTGGATCTCGTCACCCGTCTTTGGGTTACGACCTTTTCGTGCAGGTCTATGCTTTACAGCAAAAGTACCAAAGCCAACCAGCGAAACCGGGTCACCCTTTTGTAAAGACTCCGTAATCGCTTCTACAACTGCGTCCAGTGCTCTGCCGGCCGACATTTTTGATAAGTCAGCTGATTCCGCAATTGCGTCGATAAGCTCCGATTTATTCACATTAAACCTCTCTAAATTTGATTGAAGATACTTCCATCCACCAGCGAATACGCTGGGACGAGACTTTATACCAACCACCCTTAGAGTGGTCAAGCATGCAAACCGATATTTTAGTGTGTACTAATACGGGATGTCGCCTGATCAGCACTTTCACCCTCAGGTGATAAGTTTGAGTCAAGGGGTTTACTGTATTCCTCATCCGAAAGGGGCTGGGGCATTTGCTGTAATGCCAACTCCAGCACCTCATCGACCCACTTCACCGGGTGAATGGTTAGATCCGCCTTAATATTATCGGGTATTTCTTTTAAATCACGTTCATTTTCTTTCGGAATAATCACTTCAGTAATGCCGCCCCGGTGGGCCGCAAGTAACTTTTCCTTAAGGCCGCCAATCTTTAATACCTGGCCGCGCAAGGTGATTTCACCGGTCATTGCCACCGCTGCACGCACGGGAATCTCCGTTAATACCGATACCAGTGCTGTGCACATGGCAATACCGGCACTGGGGCCATCCTTGGGCGTGGCACCCTCGGGTACATGAATGTGTAAATCAAAGTTACGGTGGAAGTCGCGATGAATACCCAAGACCTGAGAGCGGCTACGTACCACTGTCAGAGCGGCCTGTATCGATTCCTGCATGACATCACCAAGGGAGCCTGTTTTAACGATGGCACCCTTACCCCGCACGGCTGAAGCCTCAATGGTTAGCAATTCACCACCGACGGAAGTCCAGGCTAAGCCGGTGACCTGTCCAACCTGGTTCTGGTCTTCTGCGCGACCGAAATCGAATTTACGAACGCCCAACATGTCTTCCAGCTCATCAGAACCGACCTTGATCGCTTGCTGATCGGAGTTTTTGGCATAGCCGGTAACGACCTTGCGACAAATTTTAGCAATTTCACGCTCTAGACCCCGAACACCAGCCTCTCGCGTGTAATAGCGCACGATGTCGAGAATGGCATCCTCTTCAACCGTAATCTCTCCCTCTTTCAAGCCATTGGCTTCGCGCTGCTTGGGCAAGAGGTATTTCGAGGCAATATTGGCTTTTTCCGCTTCGGTATAACCCGGGATACGAATCACTTCCATGCGATCGAGTAAGGGGCCGGGGATATTCATCGAATTAGAAGTGCAGATAAACATCACTTCCGATAAGTCATAATCGACCTCCAGGTAGTGGTCGTTAAAGCTATTGTTTTGCTCGGGATCGAGAACTTCCAACAAGGCAGAAGAGGGATCACCACGGTGATCCATACCCAACTTATCCACTTCGTCGAGTAGAAACAGTGGGTTTTTAACCGTTGTTTTGGAAATTTTCTGAATCAGCTTGCCCGGTAAGGAGCCAATATAGGTTCGTCGGTGACCACGGATTTCAGCTTCATCGCGCACACCGCCGAGAGACATGCGCACAAATTTCCGCCCAGTTGCTCGCGCGATAGACTCACCCAGGGAAGTTTTACCCACACCGGGAGGCCCTACCAGGCAAAGCACAGGGCCCTTGAGTTTTTTTACCCGGCTCTGCACGGCGAGAAATTCAAGGATGCGCTCTTTGACTTCATCGAGGCCATAGTGATCTTCATTGAGGATTTTTTCCGCCAGTACCAGATCATGGCGTACTTTGGAGCGCTTTTTCCAGGGTACGCTCACCATCCAGTCAAGATAGCTACGCACCACCGACGCCTCTGCGGACATAGGCGACATCATTTTTAATTTATTGAGCTCGGCAGTGGCCTTTTTAAGCGCATCCTTGGGCATCCCCACTTCTTTGATGCGGCTTTCAAGCTGCTCAAGTTCGTTGGGCACATCATCAATTTCACCCAACTCTTTCTGAATCGCCTTCATTTGTTCGTTGAGGTAATACTCGCGCTGGCTCTTCTCCATCTGCTTTTTGACACGGCCGCGAATGCGCTGCTCGATCTGAGCGATATCGAGCTCAGACTCCATCAATACTAAAAGATGCTCAATGCGTAGCTTTTCATCGCTGATCTCAAGCACTTCCTGCTTCTGCTCAAGGCTCAAGGTCATATGCGTGGCGACGGTATCCGCGAGACGCCCCGGCTCATCAATACCGGCAACTGTGGTAACAACTTCGGAGGGGATTTTTTTATTTAATCCGACGTACTCTTCAAAAGCATTAACCAGAGTTCGCACCAGAGCATCTCGCTCATCCTCTGCCGCCATGCCACTGTCGATCACCGAATAATCAGCCACAAAATAGCCGTTATGTTCTTCAATCGTGTCGATGTTAATTCGTTCAGAGCCCTCAACCAGCACCTTTACCGTGCCATCGGGTAGTTTCAGCAATTGTAAGATAGTGGCCACTGTGCCTATTTCATAGACATCTTTGGCGCCCGGGTCATCGCAGGCTGCATCGCGCTGCGCAACCAGCACAATTTTTTTATGCTCAGCCATCGTGTCGTCAAGAGCGAGGATAGAGCGTTCTCGGCCGACAAACAGTGGCACCACCATTTGCGGAAAAACAACGACGTCGCGCAAGGGCAACATCGGCAAGCGAGTTTGTGATAAATCTTTTACTGTTTCCTGTCCCATTTTTACCTCTTATTCCAGCTCAATGCGGGTTCGGGTTAATACCCAATGGTATGGGGCCAATTTCAATAAATACAAGCACCCATAAACAAAAACGGGCCTCAGGGGCCCGTTTTTGTTTATGCTTCGTCGCTCGCTGTCTTCAGTTGTTCTGGATTGTCGTAAACCAGCAGGGGTTCAGAGTCACCATTAATAACAGATGCATCGACAACAAGCTTGTGTACATCCTTACGTGATGGGATGTCATACATACTGTCTAATAAAGTATTCTCGATGATTGAGCGCAAGCCGCGAGCACCGGTCTTACGTGTAAGCGCTTTTTCGGCGATAGCCTCCAAAGCGTCCTGACGGATATCAAGCTCAACACCTTCCATTTCAAAAAGCGCGGAGTACTGTTTAACCAATGAGTTTTTAGGTTCAACTAAAATGTTGATTAAAGCATCTTTATCCAGTTCTTCGAGGGTGGCAACCACGGGAAGACGGCCAACAAATTCGGGGATAAGACCAAAGCGGATCAGATCTTCCGGCTCCAGGTCTTTCAGAATATCGCCGATATTACTCTCTTCGTCTTTGCTGCTAACACTGGCAGAAAAACCAATGCCACCCTTCTCGGAGCGATCACGAATAATTTTTTCCAGCCCGGAGAACGCACCACCGCAAATAAAGAGAATATTTGCCGTGTCTACTTGCAAGAACTCTTGCTGAGGATGCTTGCGACCGCCCTGTGGTGGCACCGAGGCAACAGTACCTTCGATTAACTTCAACAGCGCCTGCTGAACGCCCTCACCGGACACATCGCGAGTAATTGATGGGTTGTCAGATTTGCGTGAAACCTTATCGATTTCATCGATATAGACAATGCCCTGCTGCGCCTTTTCCACATCGTAATCACATTTCTGCAACAACTTTTGAATAATGTTTTCAACGTCTTCACCGACATAACCGGCTTCGGTCAATGTCGTGGCATCGGCGATAGTGAAGGGCACATTCAACAAGCGGGCCAGGGTCTCGGCCAGCAATGTCTTACCACTACCCGTGGGGCCAACCAGTAAAATATTACTTTTGCCGAGCTCGACGCCACCTTTCACCACATTGACACCTAATTGCAGGCGCTTATAGTGATTGTAGACGGCAACCGACAGCACCTTTTTGGCGCGCAGCTGGTCAATTACATATTCGTTGAGGGTGTCACTGATTTCAATCGGGGTTGGCAGCTTTTCAACAGTTTCGCCAGTCTTGGCTTCCTGCAGCTCCTCAGAAATAATATCGTTGCAGAGGTCTACACACTCGTCACAGATAAAAACTGATGGCCCCGCAATGAGCTTGCGAACCTCGTGCTGGCTTTTGCCACAGAAGGAGCAATAGAGAAGTTTATCGCTGTCTTTGTCATCGCCGCTTTTGTCGCTCACTACTTTCTCCTCGCGTCAAATAAGTGCTTAAAATACAGTCACTTATTACTAGATTCCACCAAAACTTAAAAAACAGGCTACATCGACTATGCGCGCTTGTCCAACACTTCGTCAACCAAACCGTACTCTTTCGACTCTAACGCGCTCATAAAGTTATCACGCTCGGTGTCTGCGGCAATTTTCTCAACCGTTTGGCCGGTATGCTTAGCCATCGCTTTATTCAGCTGCTCGCGAATTTTGAGTATTTCCTGGGCCTGAATATGGATATCAGAGGCCTGTCCCTGAGCACCGCCGCTGGGCTGATGGATCATGCAGCGGGAATTAGGCAGTAAAAAGCGCTTACCGGGTGCACCGGCTGCCAAAAGGAAGGCACCCATGCTGGCTGCCTGACCAATACACATGGTACTAACATCGGGCTTGATAAACTCCATGGTGTCGTAAATCGCCATGCCAGCCGTTACAGAGCCACCGGGGGAATTAATATAAAGGTGAATATCCTTATCCGGATTCTCGGATTCCAGAAACAATAGCTGAGCGACAACCAGGTTGGCCATAAAGTCTTCGACTGGGCCGACCAAAAAAATCACTCGCTCTTTAAGTAGTCGCGAGTAGATGTCGAAAGAACGCTCACCACGGGCAGTTTGCTCCACCACCATTGGCACCAGCCCACCTGCCGCCCTGGTCTCGTTATTATATTTCATACTATCTTGGACCATAGTCAATTCCCAGATTATTCAGTAATAATTCGCCCAATAATCAGCCAATAAAGCCCGCATTGTAGGCGGGCAACACTCCCTGTGATTGGGCCAGAGTTAAGTATTACAACACTCTACTCTACATTAGGCGATGAAATCAGTCTTCGCTTTCGTCAGATTCTTTCTCGACAACCGGATCGGGCGTCAGCGCACCTTTATAGTCCGTCGCCTCTTCGTCTACTTTGGCAAGACTCAAGATATGGTCCACAACCTGCTCTTCCATGACTGCAGACTGCACACTATTGAGCAATTCTTCATTCGAGTAGTGATACTGGATCACCTGCTCGGGATCATCATAGCTGGCGGCTCTGTCTTCAATAAAGGCTTTAACCTTATCGTTATCGACAGTAATTTCAGCGGCTTTAACAATTTCAGCCATCAATAAACCCAAAGAAACGCGCTTGCCCGCCTCGTCGGCAAACAACTCGTCGGGGAAGATAGACATATCCATTTGCTGGGCACTACCACCGAACTGACCGAGCATCTGTTGGCGCAGGGCCTGAATCTCATTGCTGAGCAGCGCTTTGGGGGTGTCAACGGTGTGCAAATCCTGCAACTGCGTCATCAAACGAGATTTAACCTTGTTCTTAATCGCAGTCTCAAGTTCACGCTCCATATTTGAGCGAATTTCTTCCTGGAACTTCTCTTCACCACCCTCTTTTACGCCAAACTGCTCGTAAAATTCATCGTTGAGTTCAGGCAGTGTTTGTTCTTTAACGACATTCACTTTAACGGCAAATTCAACAGCCGCACCGCGTAGCTCTTCAGCGTGGTAATCCTCAGGGAAAGTCAGACTGATGGTCTTTTCTTCACCGGCAGACAAGCCAACAAGACCATCTTCAAAACCGGGAATCATGCGACCGGAGCCCAACACGAGGTCAGAAGCCTCGGCAGTGCCACCGGGGAATTCTTCACCGCTTTGTGTGCCTTTATAGTCAAGATTGACCTGATCGCCATCAGCTGCGGCGCGCTCAACCTCATCCCAGTTAGCACGTTGCTGACGCAAATTTTCAATCATGTCGGTGAGGTCGTCATCGCTCACAGTGGCGACGGGACGGGCGATGCTTATCTGTGCGAAGTCCTGTAGTTCGACCTCAGGGTAGACTTCAAAGGTTGCGATATATTCAAGATCAGCACCCTCTTCATCTTTCACCGGCTCAATGGCTGGCTGTCCGGCGGGACGTAGTTCTTCTTTCGACACAGCTTCATAAAAGGTGCGGCTCAATACTTCACCCACGACTTCCTGGCGAACACCGGGACCAAAGCGCTGCTTAATAACCTTGGCGGGGATTTTACCTTTGCGAAACCCATCAATACGGACTGTCTGCGATGCCTTCTGCAGGCGCTGAACAACCTCTTTATCAATTTCTTCAGCGGGAACACCCACAGTCATACGTCTTTCGAGCCCGGAGGTTGTCTCTATAGAAACCTGCATGGATTGTCCTCACAACAGTCATTGGATTTATGAATTAAGTCTGAAGCACCCCACAAGGGGGGATGCTCAATAAATAGTTGGTGCGGAAGGGGGGACTTGAACCCCCACGCCTTACGGCACTGGTACCTAAAACCAGCGTGTATACCAATTTCACCACTTCCGCTAAACCTGCTCGCAGCGCGTATCGCCACGACTTGATCCACCTCTACCCTCTAGGTTTACGGGTACAAATTTCACACTTATTCAGAGTGAGTTTTATGCTCACCCCGCTAAGGGGCGCAGATTTTGCCACAGCGCCTGCTCGGGGGCAACCAGATACCTCGACATTCCTACTTATGCCGTATTAAGTGTTTTTTAAAGCACTCATTCGAGACAAGGAGCCAGGTAACAATCGTCACTAGCCCTAAACAGCAATCAAAGGTTGTGACAATAAAATAATGCCCTTACCCGACCCGCCATTGCGAATCACACTGGACGAACCAAGGGCTGGCAGCAACACGGCCTGCTCTGCATTCAAGGGCTCTGTATTCAGGGCTTGAGTATCGAGAACAAGGTGGCCAGCAATCACCAACAACAACTGATAACTTTCGACTGCAGGTAGTTGCCAACGGGCGCCCTCTGCCAGGGTAATACGCTGCACCTGAAAATCATCGAAGGCAACAATTTGCTCGCGACAGATGCCCTGCCCCTCTTCAAGCACATCCAGCTGCTGCTCGACCTGCGACTGTAGCGACATCAAGGCCACTGCTTCTTCCGTATCCCAGTGCGTCTGGGTTAAGACCTTTTGCCCAAAGGCGAGGATTTTGCGCTCATAGACCGGCGTCTGGAACTCCACCGTGCGCACGCCGTGCTGCAGAGCATGGGGTGTTAGGCACGGCACTTTGACCACATCACCCTCACGTAGACCCTGCATATGAGTGAAGCGATTCATTGCCGCGCGCAACACCGCCTCTTCTTCTTGCAGCTCGGGTGTCAGTTGCTGGTGCCACTGCTGCAATTGACTCGCATCTAGCGCTTGATTCAAGCCCAGGCCCTGCTCTCGACGCTGCTGATCGAAAATGTCATCAATTTTGCGCCTTACCCGCTCATAGTTTTTTACGGCTTGCAGATAGGCGCGGCGAAACTCATCGGGGCCATCAAAGGCATCACGAACACTGGCATTAAAACCAAAACGAATGCCTCCCTCACCATCGGGCCAGCTCTGCCGGTCGACATGGGTGACGACATAAACTTCGCGCTTTTCCTCGTGGAGTTCAAAATAAAGATCGCCATAAACCGGCTCTGGCAAGGGGTCGAGAATCTTCAACAGATTCAAACTGGTGTGTTCCGCTCCCAGCAAACGCCGTGGTAGCAATGCTAACAGCCAGGGAATGGGCACACGATATTCGCCATCACTAAAGCCCGACTGGCCACGAGCTTCAATGCCGGTGTACCAAATTTCCTGCCCCCAGGGTTTGGCGATAGCAATGGGCGCCAGGCGAAGGGCCTGATCAAGATTAAACAGAGGGGCCGCTAAGCCCGTCGCCAATAATTGCAAACTTGAAAGACTCAGGGGCGCAAGCAATGCGTTGAGTGCCGACTCCGCCTGTGACAACTTGTCCGTCAGCAAGAGATACAAACCACTCTTATCTTTAAGCAGTATTGCCAATAGCTCGATGGAGGGCGAAGCCGGCAAATAATATTGTGCGACGTCAAAACGCAAAGTGAGTGCGCTATCGACAGAGTGTAAAAATTGCTCAACCGCCTCTTCGGGACAAAGCCCCTTGCCAAGCTGTTTTATCACCGACGACCTCACAGGAGTAGATTAGCGAAGCAGTTTAGCAAATGCTTCTAGGCCCACCGCAATTTTTACTAAAACTTCTTTCTAAGGACTGCTATAAATAGATTTGATGTAAACAACAAAATACATGAATAACAGTTGACCTTTCCACTGCAATCGCTATAAATGCAGCTCACCTGGTGCACACTGCATTAGGCTTGCTACCGAGGAGTTTCCCCTATGTCCATATTTAAGAAATCCACCGTGATAGCCGCGTTATTTAGCGTCGTTATTTTTGGTTTATCGGCTTGCGGGGGAGACGACTCCGATGCCGGTAATGCCGAAGAATTGCGGGGAGCCGTTAAAGAGGTAGCCTCAAAGGCAAAAGCCACGGCCGAGACTGCCGTTGATCATGTCGAAGATAAGATCAAAGAGCCAACAAGTGGTACCAGCGAAGAGTAAGCAGAGATCAAAAGGTGTTGCCCCAGACCATAAAGCGGCTCGGGGCAACACGCTTCTCAATCCAGTTTCACCCGTAATGCTTGAGCAGCAACGCTTTAACACTGACAAGCCCCTCTACGACTTTCGGCCCACCTTTCAGGCCCCATGCTACAGCCTCAGTTGCGCCGGCTTTGATAAAAGCGGATCTGCTTGACGCTGTCTAACTCCCCCAAATCGGGCTCCGTCACCGCCCGCACCTGATCGCAGAGAACAAAGCCCTGCTCGGCAAAATTGCTCACTCGCGAATCGGCAAGCACCACCTCATCAGCCACCTCACGAAAGCGCTGCACTAAAGGTCTGTTATCGGGATCGTAGAGGACATCGGATGCAAACAAAAAATCCACCTTGCCATCAAGGATAAAAAAGTCGCTCAGGTATTCCAGCTCAACCCTATTCTCGCTAGCGTTCAAGGTACTTGCTTTCAAGGCCAGGGGGTCAATGTCACAGGCGATCACCCGCGCCGCGCCCGCTAGTGCTGCTGCGATGCCGACCACCGCAGAGCCACACCCAAAATCCAGCACCGTTTTTCCCTTTACTGAATGTACGCCATTGAGCAAACGTTCCGCCAGCGCCAGGCCACTGCCCCAGCAAAAGCTCCAATAGGGAGGGTCCGCAAAAATCGCACGGGTTTCCTGCTCACTTAAAGGAGCATCCATGCCATCGGGGTCGATTAACCAGAGCTTGAGTGCCTGCTCAGCGGCGGTTTCAAAATGCAGTGTTGTAAGCTTTAAGTGTGCAGAGGGTAATAAACCCTGAATATGGGCCTCTAACTCACGGTAATAGGGGTGGCGATGAGTCAAACCTGATCATCCTCTATTTTTGTCGCCCGCAACTGGGCCTTGCCGGAGCCGAGCATAATGCCAATCCACGCGGTATCCCTGTCACTTTCCAGAGCAATTTTAACCAGTATGGTGAGGGGAATAGATAGCAGCATGCCGACCGGGCCCAGAACCCAGCCCCAGAAAACCAAGGACAAAAAGACCACCAGGGGCGATAAGTTCAAACCCTTACCCATCCAGCGGGGCTCAATAACATTGCCAATCACCAGATTAATCAAGACATAAGCCAGGGCAAGGAAGCCGGCCGGACCGGGGCCCAGTTGAATCAACGCCAATAAAACAGCCGGTATTGCCGCCAGGAAGGAACCCACCGTGGGTACAAAATTAAGTAGAAAAGCCAGCAGAGCCCACATCACCGGGTAGTCAACGCCCTGTATCCACAGCACCAGTAAAACGAGGAAACCTGTCGCCAGGCTGAGTAAGGTTTTAATGGCGATATAGCGATTAACACTGTGGGTAAAGCTCTCCAGGCTCTGAAGCGAACCCTGGCTACCCCCTCGGGCAATGAGGAGCTTCTCCCGAAAGCCCACTTCTTCGGCAAAAATAAAGATCACCGTCAGCAAAATCAAAAATGCATTGGTCATCACATTCCCGAAAGATGCCAGAGTATTACCGGCTAGCTGCATGGCCACATTAGGATTAAAGCTTTGCTGCCACATCACCGGGTCAAGATCGACACCCCTCCCCGCTAACCACTGCTGTAAAGCACTGCTCATTACCTGTAAGCGTGTCTGATATTCCGGCAAATCGGCGCGAAACTCTCGGATTGAAGAACCCACCACCGCACCGACGATGGCCCCCAGGCAAACCACGCCAAGTACGATTAACACTATTGCCAAAGCACTGGGCACACGCCGAGCTTTAAGCCACACCAATAGCGGCGAACAAATTAAGGCAATAAAAACTGACAATAAAAAGGGCACCAGCAAGGGCTCGGCTGCTTTAATACCCGCGACGACGATCACAAAGGCCGCCGCAAAGAGGATAAACCGAGCCGCCGTGGAAAGGTTATTCATTTATCGAGATCCTTCTGCCTTAGTTCTTCTAGGATTATTTTAAGGGCCTGCGTACCTTTTTCGGTAAATAGAGTCACACTAGCTTCACCGATATATTCTGTCTCACTGAGGTCGGAACAACGCTGCTGAATGGCCTGTAGAAACTCGCAATGACGCAGCGGAATACCCATAAACACATGCCAGTCATTCTCCGTGGCATTGCCAGCCAGTACAAGTTCTAAAAGAGTGATCACATTGTTTTTATCGAGGCGATAAACCGGCGCACCAAGACGCAGGAATACCCACATCGCTATCGATACGACTATGAAAGTAAGTAACAGCGTCAAAACAAAGCCCATAGCAAATTAACTTTTCGCAATGGGCTCTTGCGAATCTAGCAGGCATTCGCGTATCGGTGCTACCAGCAGAGGGGTAATCTCCATGGCATTGGAGGGGTGGACAATGGTATTTGTGGTTGCCAGCTCATTGAGGCCTGCAGCGAGCAACTGAGCATCCGCACCATCGGCAAAAATGCCGTGTACGCCCGCACATTTTATGCGCTCAAACCCCTGTGTCTGTAATGCCGCAATGCATTTTAAGATGGTTTGGCCACTGGCGATAACATCATCAATAATCACCGCTGTGTGCTGCCGATAAGCACTTAGATCGGGCAAGCTGACTTGCACATCGCGATCACCAAAGCGTTGCTTGCTGCCTATGACAAAGGGATGACCACTATGGACAGAAATCTGCGACACCCACTGCTCGCTCTCCGCATCCGGCCCCACCAGCAATACATTGCTCTGCCCCTGTAGCCAATCGGCTAGCAGGGGTGCTCCGGCTACCACGCGGCTGGGGATGGAGTAAATCGCATCCAGACTACGGTAACGGTGCAGGTGGGGGTCGACGGTCACCAACCAGTCTAGCTGTGCCGATAAGTGGCGGGCAAAAATTCGCGAGGTGATGGCTTCACCCTCGACAAAGCGCCTGTCCTGGCGCATATAACTTAAATAGGGTGCCACCAAGCCCACTGAAGCGGCACCAAACTCGCGCAGGGTTTCCACTAAAAAAACCAGGGGTAAATATTTATTATTCGGCTGGGACAAATCGGCAAGTACGATGCAGTGCCTGTCTTTCACGGGGGTTTCAATACGTAAATATGACTCGCCATCAGGAAATAAACGCTGACTAGTTTTACCCTGCTCAAAGGCAAGCTGCTGCGCCAAGGAGGCTGCCAGGGGGTGAGGCTCTAGAGCAAAGATAAGGCCCCCGCCTGCCACTACTGTTTCCATCGTGTATCTCCGAACATTAAAGGCTTAACGCTCTGCTACTTTAAGCTGAGCTTTACGCCACAGATAATAGACTGCCGGCAACACCAATAGTACCAGTAACAGGGCACTGAGCATGCCGCCAACCATAGGTGCGGCAATGCGGCTCATCACTTCTGAACCGGTGCCGGAACCCAGTAGAATCGGCAACAAACCGCCAATAATTGCCGCCACCGTCATCATCACCGGTCGCACGCGCAAGCCCGCACCATGCATCACAGCCTGCCGCAGTTGCGCCACATCTAGTACCCGACCTTCACTTTCACTGGCGTGGATAGCCGCCTGCCAGGCCTGATTGAGATAGACCAGCATAATCACGCCAATCTCCACCGCCACCCCGGCCAGGGCAATAAAGCCGACTCCCACGGCGACGGAAAAATTGTAGTCAGCCAAATACATCAGCCACAGCCCACCGGCCACCGCCATCGGTAGTGTGCCCATAATAATGGCCACCTCCGCAGCATTACGAAAGTTCAAATAAAGTAATAAAACAATAATAAGCAGGGTTAAGGGCACTACATAGGCCAGTTTCTCTTTGGCCCGCAACATGTATTCGTACTGCCCTGACCAGCTTAAAGAATAGCCCGGCGGCAAGTCTATCTGCTCATTCACGGCTTGCTGCGCCCCTTGCACATAGGTGCCAATATCGACACCTTTAATGTCAATAAACGACCAGCCATTGACGCGGGCATTTTCACTTTTAATACCCGGCGGGCCATCTTCAATATAGACCCGCGCGACATCGGCGAGGGCGATGCGTTGGCCCTGTGTTGTGACAATAGGTAGCAAAGCCAGTTGTTCGACGGAATCACGATAGGCCTGTGGATAGCGAATATTCACCGGGTAGCGCTCCAGCCCCTCGACCGTTTGCGTGACATTAACACCACCAATCGCGGTGGCGATAACCTGCTGCACATCGGCAATCGTCAGCCCATAACGGGCCGCCCGCTCGCGATTAATATCGACTTTAATATAACGCCCCCCCGCCACTCGCTCTGAATAAACCGAAGCCGTCCCCGGCACATCTTTAAGAATAGTCTCCAGCTGTAAACCAATGGCCTGAATTTCTTTTAATTTCGGCCCGGCGATTTTAATCCCCACCGGGGTTTTAATACCGGTGGCCAACATATCAATGCGGGTTTTAATGGGCATCACCCAAGCATTGGTAATACCCGGAAATTGCAGGCGATCATCCAGTTCCTGGCGGATTTTTTCAGCTGTCATACCCTCGCGCCACTGGTCGCGGTCTTTAAATTGAATAAAGGTTTCTATCATGGTCAAAGGGGCTGGATCTGTCGCGCTCTCGGCCCGACCCATTTTGCCGAACACCGTTTTCACCTCGGGCACGGTGCGAATCAGTTTATCGGTTTGCTGCAGAAACTCCCTCGCTTTACCAATGGAAATACCGGGGTAAGTAATCGGCATATACATTAAATCGCCTTCATCCAGAGCGGGAATAAACTCACTACCGATTTGGCTGACCGGCCACAAACCAAGCAATGTCACAAAAACGGCGGCCCCGATTGTCGTTTTTGGATAATCGAGGGCCTTGTGCAGCGCCGGTAAATAGACTTTTTTTAATACGCGATTGAGGGGGTTTTTATCTTCAGACCTGATTTTTCCGCGCACGAAGTAGCCCATTAACACCGGCACCAAGGTAATCGCCAATAGTGCCGACGCCGCCATGGCGTAGGTTTTTGTGTAGGCCAGGGGTGAGAACATGCGCCCCTCCTGAGCTTCAAGAGTAAACACGGGCAAGAAACTGACGGTGATAATCAGTAAGCTGAAAAATAGCGCAGGCCCCACTTCCGTGGCTGATTTGGCGACGATTTGCCAACGATTTTGATCGTTGAGCTCTTCACCCTCCATATGCTTATGCATGTTTTCTATCATTACAATCGCGCCGTCGATCATCGCACCAATGGCAATGGCAATACCTCCCAACGACATAATATTGGCGTTCAGTCCCTGTAAGTGCATGATAATGAAAGCCGCCAAAATACCCACCGGCAAACTAATAATGGCCACTAAAGACGAGCGAATATGAAATAAAAACACCATGCATACCAGGGCGACAACGGCGAACTCTTCCAGCAATTTATGCCAGAGATTACTCACCGCCCGTTCGATAAGGCCGGAGCGATCGTAAACGGTAATAATTTCAACGCCTTCGGGCAGGCCGAGTTTTAATTCATCGAGCTTGGTTTTCACCTTATCAATGGTGTCTTGCGCATTATCGCCATAGCGCATCACCACAATGCCACCAACCGTTTCGCCCTCGCCATTAAGCTCGGCAATGCCGCGGCGCATTTGTGGGCCGAGATTAATATCGGCAATATCCTTCAACAACAAGGGGGTCCCTTTGACATTCAAGCCCAGTGGAATGCTTTCAAGATCCGCGCGATTTTCTAAATAACCACTCACGTTGACCATGTATTCCGCCTCGCCCATTTCAACCACCGAGGCACCAATCTCCTGATTGCTGCGCTGCACGGCTTGCTGAATATGGCTGAGGGGAATGCCAAAGGCGCGGAGTTTCTCCGGATCGACCTTGACCTGATATTGCTTGACCATGCCACCGACGGCAGCCACTTCGGAGACACCGGGCACGGTCTGCAATTCATATTTTAAAAACCAGTCCTGCAAACTACGCAGCTGGCCAATGTCGTGTTGACCGGTTTTATCGACCAGGGCATAAATATAAATCCAGCCCACACCCGTCGCATCGGGGCCCAGTTGAGGTTTCGCCGTGGTCGGTAAAGTAGGCGCAGCCTGACTGAGATACTCGAGTACTCGGCTGCGTGCCCAGTACAAATCCGTGTCATCATCAAAAATCACATAAATATAGGAGTCGCCGAAAAAGGAATAGCCGCGCACCGTTTTCGCGCCGGGCACCGACAACATCGCGGTGCTTAAAGGGTAAGTGACCTGATCCTCCACCACCTGCGGCGTCTGACCCGGATAGGTGGTTTTAATGATGACCTGGACATCAGAAAGATCCGGAATCGCATCAATCGGCGTATTTTTAAGGGCAAATAAACCCGCGCCGACAACAATTAATGCACCCAGCACCACGATGAAGCGATTATTAATCGACCAGTGAATAGTTTTCTCTATCATTGTCAGCGCCCTCAGTCTCTGGCCATGCGCTTAAAATCGGAATCGATACTCGATTCGGAATCCAGTAGAAAATGCGCCGAGCTCACCACCCGGTCTCCCGCTTCAAGGCCTTTGAGAATTTCTGCTTCACGGCCACCAACACGCCCCAATGTCACCGTCACTGATTTATAACGGCCATCGCCCAGTGCCAGCACCACCCGGTTTTGACTACCGGTACGAATCACCGCTTCGCGGGGCACTTGCAGGGTCGGCGTCGATTCACCACTGTGAATAATCACCTGGGCAAACATATTGGGTTTCAGCAGCCCATCGGTATTGGCAAAGCGTAAACGCACCCGCACGGTTCGTGTCTTGTTATCGAGAATGGGATAAATGTAATCGACCTCTCCCCGCCACTGCCGACCGGGCAAATAATCCAGTGACATCGTCACCGCATTACCGACAGCCAGGGCACCGGCCTGACGCTCAAAAACCTCGGCCGTTACCCACACTTCATTCAGCGCACCCACTGACATTAAGGCGGTACCGGGTTTAACGAACATGCCTTCACGCACCCCTAAATTAGCAATAACGCCATCTTGGGGGGAATGGACAATAATCGTTTTTGTCGCTTGGCGAGATTTTTTTAAGGCCTTAATTTGCGCCTGTGCCACTTGCAGTGTCTGCAGTCGTTCTTCGGCAGAGCGAATCAAGCGTTGGTTACCGCGCTGCAGGGCAAGCACGAACTCCTCCTGAGCAGCCACTAGCTTCGGTGAGTACAGTGCATATAAGGCTTGGCCGGCCTGAACCGCCTCGCCCTCTGATTTAACAAAAAGTTGCTCGAGCCACCCTTCAACCCGAGGGTGAATATGAATCAAACGATCTTCATCAAAACCGACATAGCCGACGGTATTAATAGTGATATTCAAGGGCTTAAATTCAACCACCGCCGTGCGCACACCGAGATTATTTTCAACCTGAGGAGATATGGTGACCAGCCCGGCGCCATTGGCCGGATCTTCTGACGTCGCGTCATACACCGGAACCAGCGGCATGCCCATGGGCGACAGGCCAGGCTCATCGCGCCTGAAGTTGGCATCCATCGGCGCTTGCCAATAGAGAGGCTCACTGGCTTGCTTATTTACTGGCCCGTGTTCGGCCAACTGCCCATTAAAATAGGCGACTGTAAGGACGACACCGAGTAATAAAGCCAGGAAGAAAATGCCTGTGTTTTTCAATTGTGTTCTCCCTGAATCGACTCATCAATAACACTGATCACAGTAAAATAATGCCTCATTGCCAGCGTTTTTTGGCGCTTTACCTTGAGTTGTAAAGCCATAACTTCCGTATTCAGCTCGGCGATGCGTGCGCGCATAACCTCGGCGAAATCCCCGCCGTCAGCCGTATAGGCAGCCAATGTTGCATCGGCCTGGTCGTGCATTTGCGGTAGCAAGTAGTGTTGATACAGTTTTTCCCGTTCATTCAGGCGCAGTAACTCGGCAGCTGCCTGCTCATAACCCGACAGTAATTCTCGCAGTAGCAGGTCCCGTTCAGTCTGGGCAGCAGCTCGACGATGGCTGGCCGCCGAGACCCGTTGGTCCTGCCTGTTGGCAGTGAAGAGCGGTAGGTCGACGCTAATACCCATGGAGACAAAATCCGCACGATCATCGCCCCCCGGCGCATCATCACGATAAGCATAGGCGGCGTTGATACCCCACTCCGGTTTATAGTGCTGGCGGGCCAACTCAAGGCCAGTTGCGATGGATGCAATTTTACGATCAATAGCCAACACCCTTGGATGTTGCACAATGTGTGCCATCGTCTGCTGCTGATCGTCAAAACCACTGCTTTTCAGGTCTTGCTTATGTAGTTTCTCCGGTAGTGGCCTATTGACCAGCTCTGTCGACAACCATTCACCCAGTGCCTGTTGCGCAGTATCGTGATCTTGCCAAAGATGACTCAGACGGTCTTTCAATCGACTCAACTCAAGCTCTGCACGAATCACATCTTGCTGGCGGGTCGAGCCTGAGGTGGCGGTGTAATTGGCATGGGCTACATCCACCAGCTGCTCGAATAAATAGCGATTACTTTCGATTAAAGCGACACTTTGCTGGGCCAGATAAGTGTCGAGCCACAATAAACTCACCTTTAAGGCGACCCGCGCTTTTCTGTCTTGCCGCAAAAAGGGATAGGCCGCACTTTGTTCGCGTTTCTGTCGACGCTTTAATTTCAGGGTATCGCCACGGGGGAAGGTCTGTGCCAGGGCCACTTTAAACTGGCTCATCGGCTCCTGATCAAAGTCAAAAGTATCTGTCGCCAAATTCAATAAGCCGACACTTAAGCTCGGATCTGGCAATTCACCGTCGGCAATACTTTCCGCCAGCAAGGCCTGCTCGTTAAGTTTATTGCCCTTTAACCAGGGGTCATTGTTGACCGCATAGCTAATGGCTTGCTGCAGGCTCAGGGTTTGCTGGTTCACTATTTGCGGTGCTGCCCAGCTCTTGCTAATAAGGCCCGACAACATAAATACCAGACCCATCATGATCATTCTCATTGCTTTACTCGCTACTATTATTTTATTCCTGGCCCATTCACTCGCTATTAAATCAGCTGAAATCAATGTACCGCTGCACGCTTATAGAAACCGGAGTTCAAGTGATAAGGAGAAAAACGCAACTCCCACTTTGCAGAAACGTCTATTTCAGACGCAGCTATCCTGTCTTAGCGGGAAATGGGAGGACGAAACAAGGTGGTACTGGTAGAGACTTTACCCAGAATGGCCGAATCGGCCAGAGTAAAGTTGGCGGGAAGAAAAGTAGATGCGCTTAGTTGGCTCGGCAGATAAGCAGAGCACAAGCCCGGGCAACAATCACAGTCAGACTGACACTCGTCATCCTGGCCCATGGTCATAGTCATCCTATGAAGCGAAGCGCCCTCGTCTGCCGGCGCCTTGGTGCTGGAAGCGGCATTAAACACCATCGTAGACTCAAGCGTAGAAGCCCTCATATCCATAGTGCCAACCATAGTCATAGTGCCAACCATAGTGCCCTGTCCCATCGTCATACTCGCCTGAGCCGGGTTGAGGGAAACAAAGACAAATAGCAGTGCCAAAAAATAAGACAAGCGCTGCCTGCAAGAGGGCAACGCTGCACTCTCTGGAAAACGGCTCGTTTTATTATGGGTAATCATTGCAGGCAAGTAGACCACAGTCTTTGAAGACGGTTCAAGGTTACACCCGCCACCTTGACTATATTTGGCCATGCAAATATAGTTGCCACAATGAATACCGACGAATATGCCAGCCTGTTTAAGTGTCTCTCGGAGCCCGTGCGTCTGCGCATCCTTTTTCTACTGCTCGACAAGGGTGAGCTTTGTGTTTGCGATATTGTCGATACTCTGAATCTGTCGCAAAGCGTGGTCTCCCGCCACCTGGCCTACCTGCGTAACAATGGCCTGCTCAGCACCCGCCGTGAGGGTGTGTGGATTTACTATCAGGTCATTAAAGTGTCACCTTTTATTGATAAATTATTGGCTTTATTCCACCACTCTGGCGAAAGTTCAGGCTCACTACAAAGTGATCTAAAACAGTTCAGCAGCTGTGCCAATAGAGACTGTAGCTGATTAAGTTCAACGTACTGTAAGCCTCTAATTAAGCTTATATTTATCAATTAACATTATTTCGACACAAGACATGTGTTTATGCGCATATACATTTTTAATAGAGCTCGTACGCCATCGATCGATCAGGGGACAGTAAAATGACTATCAGAATTGGAATCAATGGTTTTGGCCGCATGGGTCGTCTGGCCCTACGTGCTGCCTGGGATTGGCCGGAGCTGGAGTTCGTGCATATTAATGAGCCAGCGGGCGATATTGCCACTGCGGCCCATCTGCTGAAATACGATTCCATTCATCGCACCTGGGCTCACGATGTCAGCGTTGAAGGCGACAAGATTATTATCGATGGCAAAGCCATTACCTATTCGCAAAATACCGCATTAACAACACCCCCCTGGTACGAGCGCAATGTTGATTTACTACTTGAATGCTCGGGGCAATTTAAATCAAAACAGGTGCTGGCACCTCTGTTTAAGGCTACCGGCAAAGATAGTGGCATTAAAAAAATCGTCGTCTCCGCACCCATTAAAGATGGCACCCTGAATATAGTCATGGGCGTGAATGATCATCTCTACAATGCAGAGACACACGATATTGTGACGGCGGCATCGTGTACCACTAACTGTCTGGCCCCGGTAATTGATGTCATTCAGAAAACACTGGGTATTAAGCACGGCAGCATTACCACCATTCACGACATCACCAACACTCAGAGTATTCTCGACGAATACCACAGTGACCTGCGCCGCGCTCGCGCCAGTGGGCTGTCGTTAATCCCCACCACCACCGGCTCCGCCACGGCCATTGCCGAAATATTCCCTGAATTAAAGGGTCGGCTTAATGGTATCGCCGTACGTGTGCCCTTAGCTAACGCCTCGTTAACCGACTGTGTATTTGAAGTTGAAACTCCAACTAGCGTCGAGTACGTGAACAAGGTTTTACAGGAAGCGGCAAGTGGCAGATTAAGCGGCATTCTTGGTTACGAAGAAACCCCACTGGTTTCTGTCGATTACACCGACGATATCCGCTCCAGCATTATCGATGCCCCATCGACCATGGTCATCAATAAAACCCAGGTGAAAATTCTTGCCTGGTACGACAATGAAATTGGCTACGTTAACCGCATGATGGAACTGGCTGTAAAAGTCGGACTCTCTATTTAAGCCCATCAATAAAACCGCAATTATGAGCCACAGCCTACGGCAGTACATGATGGTAACCCTGAGTTATTGGGGTTTTACCCTCACCGATGGTGCCCTGCGCATGTTGGTGGTTTTGTATTTTCATCAGTTGGGTTACAGCCCCTTTGAAGTCGCCGCGCTATTTTTGTTTTACGAATTCTTCGGCATGGTGACCAATTTATTCGGTGGCTGGCTGGCCGCCCGCACCGGGCTCAACACGACCTTACATATTGGCCTGGCTTTGCAAATGCTTGCCCTGGGTATGCTGTTAGTTGATACCGCCTGGCTCTCGGTTTTCTATGTCATGGCCGCCCAGGCGCTATCGGGCATTGCCAAAGATCTGAATAAAATGAGCGCAAAAAGCAGTATTAAACTGTTGTTGCCTGAAAATGCCCAGGGCAAGCTTTACCACTGGGTTGCCCTACTCACCGGGTCAAAAAACACCTTAAAAGGGATAGGCTTTTTTATCGGTGCCCTGCTGCTCTCCAGCATCGGCTTTCGCGCCGCCATTCTGGTTTTATTCTGCGGCCTGATGGTGGTTTGTATTGCCAGCTTTCTACTCATCGATAGAGGCATGGGTAAAAGCCAGTACCAGCCGAAGTTTCGTGAGCTGTTCTCAAAAAGCCCCGCCATCAACCGACTTTCAGCGGCGCGCTTTTTCCTTTTTGGCTCCAGAGATATCTGGTTTGTCGTCGCCCTGCCCGTCTACTTACAAAGTGTACTGGGCTGGAGCCACACCGCCGTGGGCAGTCTATTAGCCCTATGGATTATCGCCTACGGTGCCGTGCAATCCATAGCACCGAAGTTAACTCAGAGAGGCCAAAGTAAAAGCCCCAATGGTAAAACAGCCCTGCACTGGGTACTGCCCCTCTGCCTGATTCCCGCAGCAATAGCCGCTGCTCTGCACTACACACGGGCTGAACCGGCGACGGTTTTAATGATTGGACTGGCCGTTTACGGCATAATTTTCGCCATTAATTCGTCTCTGCACTCCTACCTTATCGTCGCCTATGCCCAGCGCGATGGCGTCTCTCTCGATGTCGGGTTTTACTACATGGCCAATGCGGCTGGACGTTTGACGGGCTCTCTACTCTCCGGGTTGATCTATCAATGGCAGGGCCTGGAAGCTTGTATGCTAGCGTCATCGGCTTTTATTGCCGTAGCCTGCACACTCTCGACCGGACTGGCCAAATACCAGCCTCAAACCCTCGAGCTTGAAAGCACGGCAACACCCGGCTAGTTCACTCGGCTTATGGCGTATAAACCTAAGGTTTTAGCCGACATCGGTGATGTGCCTGGCAAACTATAGCGGCACAATCAACTCAGACTTTTTTCTTCGTTGTTTTAGGGCTAATCTATAGAGAGCAGGACAACATTTTTCATTAAACCTGATCCAGTAATCAAGCTATGGCCAGTAGAAGCACGCCCCTATCCACCGATGCCCGTATTAACGCCCTTCTGGTGGGTCAACACTGGGGCCTCTCCATAGGCGAAGCCATTGCCTTGAGTTATAGCATCCCCCAGGGTAATGCTTACTGGATTGAGGATTATACCGGCAATGAACCCTCCAGCTGGAGTGGGCTCAGTGCAGCCGAGACAAGTGCTTTTCAACAAGCACTAAACGCCTGGGCCGAAGTCGCCAATATTAATTTCACCCAAGTCGCCGACGACATAAGTTATGGCGACATCCGCGTTGCTTTTAGCCAACTGGTTAGTGACTCGCCGACTGTAGCTGCTTGGGCCTATATACCCGGTGAACCCGAGGAGTCTGGCGATATTTGGCTCGATCGTTTTGCTGGTGGCAACTACCAACCTGGCTCTTTCGGCTATGCCACCTTCCTCCATGAACTAGGCCATGCCCTGGGTTTAGGCCACCCTTTTGAAACTAAAACCGCTAACAACGCCCTATTAACAGGCACCGAAAATAGCAGCCAATACAGCGTCATGAGTAACCTTGACTACGAGGGTGCTGGCTTTACCTTTATTTCTACCGGGGCTAATTCTTATAGTTGGTATCCCGTACAACTAACAACACCGATGTTGTACGACATCCTCGCCATCCAGTATCTCTACGGGGCCAATATGAGTACCCGTACCGGTGACGACAACTACACCTTTAGCAATAGTAGTGCTGAACTAAAGGCGATTTGGGATGCTGGCGGCATCGATACTTTTGATTTATCGAACCAAAGCCGATCTCAGTGGGTAAATCTCAATGGCGGCGAGTTTAGCTCCATTGGCATTAAGGAAACCTGGCAAAGTGGGCAAGGCATTGTGGTTTCTTCTGCCAGTGACAATATCGCCATTGCCTACGATGTGATTATCGAAAACGCGATTGGCGGTACTGGCGACGATGTATTAACTGGCAACCAAGTTGGCAATCAACTTACCGGTGGCCCTGGCAGTGACACTTTAATCGGCGGGCAAGGCATTGATACAGCCATCTATACAGAAAATTTCGCGGATTATTCCCTCAGCACTAATCAGGCCCTGCAAATATTAGTCCGTAATTCCACAACAGAAGACCTCGATACCTTAAGTGAAATCGAATGGCTGCAATTTAAAGACCAGACCATTGCCGCCTCAGTATTCAGTGGCAATGGTCCACAAAACCCCGACGAGGTGATTTTAAATCCTGCCGAAGGCAGTGAAAACCATATTAATTATTTCCTTTTATCGCTACCCCAGGCTCTGAGTATTGACGCCACCGTTGATTATAAAACTCTTGATGGTAGTGCAATAGCCGGCCTCGATTATAAAGCGACGGCCGGCTTTGCTACCATTTCCGCGGGCCAAACCAGTACCGTTATCGGTGTAGAGATTATTGCTGACACTATCGCCGAACAAAACGAGACTTTCTTTCTCGAAGTCAGCAATCCAAGGGGGGCGAATTTCCCGGAGGGTGAAATCACCCTAACGGCTATGCGTACAATTATTGATGACGATTTTATCTAAAAGTATTAATTGAGCCCCTTTAGCATTTATTCAACCAAACCCTTCAACAACACACCCGCACCATAGGCCAGTACAGCGGCAATGCCACCAATACCCACAGTTTCAACAGCACCAATAATTCGAGATTGATTGACGAAGCGGGCTTTAACCGCACCCACCCAGAAGAAGGCCGCCGCCGTTAGAGCCGAGCTCCAGAAGAAGGTATCCGCCACCGAACCGGGGCTTATCCAGTTGAGCAAATAAGGCAGTAAGGGGATGAGTCCGATTAAAGAAAAAGCCACAAAAGTAGCAAAACCCGCTTTACCCGGATGGTGGTCTTGCAGTGCCATACCATGCTCTTCCTGTAACATGGTATCAATCCAACGCTCGTGATCTGCAGTAATCACCCCGACAACCTGGTCGAGCAGCTCACCCTCGAAGCCCTTCATGGCATAAATTTGCCGCACTTCTTCCCGTTCGCCCTCCGGCCATTTATGAATTTCGTCCTGCTCCCGCTTGCGGGTTTCTGCACGAAATTGATTCTCTGCGCGAGTCCCTAAATAATTACTCACCGCCATACTAAAACCGTCGGCCAGCAGGTTGGCGAAGCCCAAAACAATAACCACTCCAGCGGACATGCCAGCGCCGGCAACGCCCGCGACAACGGCAAAGGTGGTTACCGCACCATCGACCGCACCGTAGACAAAGTCTTTGAGATAAACAGAGCTGGGGCCATCCTGTAGGCGACTAGCAATCTTCTCCGGCGTGTGAATAGCCTGATAGGTGGCTTTATCTTCGTGTTTAATTTGACTCATATAAAACGGCTCACTCTACCTTTATTGACTGCTTGAACTTAACGTTCGAACAAAGTGGCCTGCAAGGTCATCAATAAAAGCAGGCACTACACATTTTAATTCAAACCACCCTTTCATCTACCTTAGGCGCTGCTGCCACTTACCGCCATCTTCAAGCTCGCAGGCCTCTTCACTATCAAAAATCACTTGCCGCAGCGTATCTTTAAGTGGGATGGCCACAGCACTTAATTTTTCGCAGATTACACTGCGCAAGAAATCATCCTGTTTAGCGAGCAAAGCATGGCCTAATTCATCCTTAGTGGCAAAGACACAAACCACAGCCAGGGAGTCTGGAAAGCGCTTGTAATTGACCCGGTGGGTCAGCCATTGAAAGCCAGGCACTGTATCGAGGGCTATATCACAAACCGCCGTCAATGCCTCTCGAATAGCTTTTTCATGTTTCTTATCGGTTTTTGTCATATAGCTTAGATATTAGAACTCACGCCTGACTTATCACATATTTCAGTATTTCGACCACTTGCTCGGGCGTTGATGCCCATGCCATTGCCGCAGCGTCGACCTCTTTAAGGGGATGGATAACATCCTCACTATGCAGAGTAATATAGGGCGTACCCAATGCCGCGCAATAACCCGCATCAAAAGCCGCATTCCACTGCTTATATTTATCGCCAAAACGCACGATGGCTAGATCACAGTTTTCAATCAGGTTCTTGGTGCGTATGGCATTCACTTTTGCTGACTTGTGATCACGCCAGAAGCCACTCTCTTCGCCACCCAGCACATCGCCAGCACTGTCACTAGCTTCATGGTTGGTGACAGCCGAGGTGAATTCAACAGACAGGTTATGCGCTTCGCAGCCCTGCTTTAATTGTAGTCGCCAGTCGCTGTGTATTTCGCCGGAGAGATAAATATTCCAAATCATTACATTACTCATTTTTAATCCGCGACACCTGCTCTATGGCAAGCGTCTGTTAATTTCAAGACTCAGCGTCTGTTCCATTTGCTCAATATGCAATGGCCCCAGCCGTCCCTCTAAATCACCACTGCTCGATTGCCGATTACCCGACATCGCAATGCGCGCCACGGCTTCAATTTGGGGAACCTTACTGGGCAGTCGCTCAGACGATAGCGCCATAGTGTCGTCAAATTTAATAGTTAAAGGTAAGTCCGCCACCTGTACCCGCTGGGCAACCAGTGGCATGGGCATACCCTGCCACTCACGTAAATAGATGAACACGGTGGCATCTGCCGGGGCAACGCTTGGCGCAGGTAATGAAACATTGAGACTGATCGACCAGTCACTAACGACTTCACCCGATAAGGCTTTGGCACGACTAATACCCGAGCTCAAGGCTGTGGCGCTACTCGACATCGGTGGTGTATTTTGCAACGCGCCCTGCCAATAAGTAGTCGCCGTACGGTAGTCTTGCTGCGCGAAAGCCGCTATACCCAATAAACCGAGGGCGCTAGCATTTGTTGGCTCGGCGGCCAGTGCTTGTTGGGCATGCTCTTGCATCTCTGCGGTGGGCGTATTGTTCGCCAGGGAAAATAACACCTGGGCCAGTTCGGCATGAACGTCGGCATCATTTGGGGCGACGACTAAAGCGCTTTTATAGGCTGCTGCTGCCGCCTTAAAATCTTTACGTTCCTGTTCAAGTCGCGCTAGCAGTACCCAGTAATAGAGATTCTCGGGGCTGCGATGGCTGCCCTTTTTCAAAGTGGCGTGTAATTGATTGGCGATGACACCTTGGTCACCCTGTCCTGCCGCTTGCTGACTCTGGCTTTGTTTAAGCAGCCGGGCAATGTCCATATCATTAGCGGCACCCAGATAATTGTAGAGAAAAATCGAGAAGCTCAGTACGACAAGGCCCGTCGCAATCAACAACCAGCTGCCGCCCTGCCCATCGGCCATTGCAGCAGGGGCCGTTCTGTTCTCATTGCTGCCTTTTACATCCTGTAGCAAGCGTCTTTGTGCATCGGCGAGTAACTCTGCATATTCACTGTCAGCCAGAGTGCCGGCATCCCGCTGGCTATCGAGCAGCGCTTGTTGTTCGTGAAAAAGGCCGATATTTAACTGCTGCTGTTGATCATCATTTTGTTGGCTGGCCGAGCCAGACACATCCGCTTTATTGCCACGTCGCTTCACCGCAGGCAAAAAACCGTAGAGCACAAAACTTAGCGCCATTACCAAAAAGGCGCTTATCACTAACCAGAAACTCACTATGATTTAGCCTCGCTGGGGTTTGCTGTTTTATCTTGGCGGTTTGCTGTTTTATCTTGGAAGTTTTCTGCTGCGCCTAACAAGGCCTGTAATGCCACTTTCTCGTCTTCACTAAGGCTGGTTTGGGTGGCACTCACCCCGCGTTTTTGCCGCCGCACAATAAACACAACAATCAGTAAACCCAGCACTAATAACACGGCGGGAGCCAGCCACAGCAAATAGGTACTGCTCTGCACTCTGGGCCGATAGAGGACAAACTCACCGTAGCGTGCGACGAGATAATCACTGATCTGGGCATCACTGGCGCCCTCTTCAAGCAAGCGGCGAATCTCGGTGCGCAGGTCGATAGAAATGGGGGAATCTGATTCCGCCAGATTTTGATTCTGACATTTCGGGCAGCGGTACTCAGCCACCAAGTACTGATAGCGCTCGCTCAAGGCGGGGCTTGAAAGCCTATCGACTTCAATAAGGCCCCAAACAGGCAGACACAAAATACTCAGTAATAAGAGTAATGTTGCCTTTCTAAAAGAGACGAATCGACCCCGAAGAAAATAAACCGAAGCATTTTGTTGTCGCTCAACAATCATTTTTCAGCCTCAGGCAAGGCATTGCGTAACTGTTGATACTTTGGCTGTAATGTCGTGCGCCAAACTCTGTCGTCAACAACACCCACGTGCTTGTAATGAATCACCCCGAGGTGGTCAATTAAATAGGTTTCGGGTGCACCAAAAACGCCTAAATCTAAACCCAGCCCACCGGTGGGATCTGAAATCGTTTGCGCATAGGGGTCGCCGTATTTTGCCAACCACTGCTGGGCAGCCTCGACCTCGTCTTTGTAATTCAGGCCGATAATTCGCACCCCTGTCTCGGCAATATCGACTAAATAAGGGTGCTCTACCCGGCAGGAAATACACCAGGTGGCCCACACATTTAAGAGTGATACCTGGCCAAGAAACAGTGTTTCATCAAGTAACTCAGTCTGACCGGTTACTACCAGGGTGGTGTCATCAGCATCCTTTAATTGCCCTAACTCGGGCAATTGAAAGGTGGGCACCGGACGATTAATTAAAGCCGATGGCATGGCATTGGGGTCGCGCCCTAAGCCCCAATACAACATGGCGGCGAGCACGACAAAAATAATTAAGGGAATAAAAAGTTTAACTCTGTCCACAGGCTTAACTGTCCTTACTGGCGCGTGCTAAGGCGGGTGTTGATTCCTTCGGCACTGAATTAACAGCTACTGAATTCACAGCCCTTGAATTAACAGGCGCTGAATTAGTAACCTTCACTTTACGGTAACGCTTGTCGAAAACCGCAATAAGGCCACCCAGTGCGATCATCATTGCACCCAACCAAATCCAGCGAATATAGGGTTTGACGTACACCCGTACCGACCAGGCACCATCACCCAGCGGTTCGCCGAGGGCCACATAAAGATCGCGGAACAGGCCGCCGTCGATATCGGCTTCGGTCATCATATTACCGGTCGCCAGGTAGCGCCTTTTCTCTGGCCGCAAGGTAGCAAAAGGCTTAGCGTCGACGTCATCGGCTGTTGTAAAAACAGCGAAGCGGCCCTGCTGGGCGATGTAATTGGGGCCACGAACTTGCTCAACACTCTGAAACAGAAAGTCATAACCGGCAACCTCAATTCGCTCACCGGTAACCAGGCGCACGTCCCGCTGGTCACTGTAATTACTGGTTAAAGTAATGCCAATGGCGAGTACGGCAATACCGAGATGGGCGACAATCATGCCCCAATAACCGGGCTTTAAGCGGCCAAGGCCCGCTAGACGACCACCCGAATAAGACGTTTTCTGCCAGATATCTTGCAAGGTCAAAAGGCTCAACCATAAAGCGGCGGTTAAGCCCAGTAGCGAGGCCACTTTTAAATCCCAGCCCGCTAATACCAGCCACAACACAGCCAGTACAGGGCTAATAACGATCGGCGCCTTTAACAGGCTCAGCAAGCTACCCGTGCTTTGGCGCTTCCATTGTAGATTGGCGCCAATCCCCATCGACAGGATGAGCAATAGCCCGAGGGGAACAAAGAAAAAATTAAAGTACGGCGGACCTACGGAAATCTTGCCCCAACCCAGTACATCGGCGACCAGGGGATACAGCGTACCCAACAGCACCATCGCCAGCGTGACCACCAGCAGTACGTTATTGAGTAATAAGCCTGCCTCACGAGACAGCCAGCCAAAGCTGGCTTTGGCACCAATCGTTGAGCTGCGCAGCGCAAAGAGCAACAGCGAACCGCCAATCACCACCCCGAGAAAAGCCAGAATAAAGACGCCTCGCGTGGGATCTGTCGCAAAAGCATGAACCGAGGTCAGCACCCCGGAGCGCACCAGAAAGGTGCCCAATAAGCTCAGGGAAAAGGCGAGTATGGCCAGTAGCAAGGTCCAGCTGCGAAACAGCCCGCGTTTTTCGGAAACCGCCAAACTATGGATTAAAGCAGTGCCCGCTAGCCAGGGCATTAGGGAGGCATTTTCGACCGGATCCCAGAACCACCAGCCACCCCAGCCGAGTTCGTAATAGGCCCACCAGCTGCCGAGGAAAATACCGACCGTCAAAAATGACCAGGCGGCGTTAGTCCAGGGTCGTGTCCAGCGCGCCCAGGCGGAGTCCATGCGGCCGGCCAATAACGCGGCGACGGCAAAGGCGAAAGCCACCGAAAAACCGACATAGCCCATGTATAGCATGGGCGGATGAATAATCAGGCCGATGTCCTGTAACAGTGGATTGAGGTCTTTACCGTCCATTGGCGGAAACGGCAAGATGCGCTCGAAAGGGTTGGAGGTGAGCAACATAAACAAATAAAAGCCCACGGCGATCATACCCATCACCGACAATACTCGCGCCACCATATCGGCTGGCAGGGTACGACTAAAAACAGCGACGGCTAGTGTCCAGCCCGCCAGTATCAATACCCAAAGTAGCAGTGATCCCTCGTGGGCGCCCCACACGGCGCTGACCTTATAGTAATAGGGCAACAGTGAATTCGAGTTGTTGGCGACATAGGCGACGGAAAAGTCATCCTGTAAAAACAGTGTCACCAGACAGGCGAAACTGATGGCGACAAAAACAAACTGGCCACAACTCAGTGGCCGGGCTGTGCCTATCCACAAGGCTTTGTTCGCGATTGTTCCCGCCAATGGAATCAGTGCTTGAGCGAAGGCCAAACAAAGGGCCAGGATGAGGGCGAAGTGGCCAAGCTCTGCAATCATTAGTAGGCAGCCTTGGGGGTATTTACTGGCTTAATGTCCGTTTTCTCGGTCGTAGCGGCTGCCGCTTTGGCTTTTTTATCGATGGCCTGCTGCATGGCATCGGCGACTTCCGGCGGCGTATATTCTTCATCGTGCTTGGCCAGTACTTGCTGAGCGACAAACACCCCGTCGTCACCTAGTGCCCCGGTTGCAACGGCCGCTTCGTCCTCAGCGAACAGGTCGGGCAAAATACCGGAATAATGGATGAGCAGTGTCGCCGTACCATCGCTGACAAGAAAAGTGCTGTCCAGAGAGTCCGACGCCCGCTGTAAACTATCGACCACCACCATGCCGCCGACACGAATCTGCGTGTTAGTAGGTGCCTCGCCTGCCGCAACCTGCGATGGGGTATAAAACAAATTAATATTTTCCCGCAGGGCGTAACTCAGTAGTCCAACGACAAGGCTCGCAATCACCACAATAAATACCACGACCAGTAAACGTTGCTTACGTGCTGGCTTCATTAGCTCTGACCTCTCTGTCGCTGCGCCTGCAGACGTTGACGTAGTTCGGCAAGCAGTGCTCGCTGGCGACGCAGGGGCGCAAGCGCCAACCAGGCCATTATTGTCAAACTAAGGCCATAAGCCGCCCAGACGTAGGGGCCGTGGCCACCCATTGCGATAAATGCGTCGAAATTTTCAAATTGAAACATTGGCTATTTTCTCTGTATTTCGCGGGCTGTGATTCGCGGGGCACTCATAAGAAACTACTTTGGCTCAGCAAGCTCTTTAACCCAGGTGGTACGGCTTTCGCGCAGGAGGATTTCTGTACGCGTATTCAACAACAGTACCAGTGCGTAGAAGCAGTAAAAGCCGAGAATCATCACCAGCAGAGGCTTAAACATATCGGGGTGCATCGATGGCGCGCCCGTCATTTTAATCGTCGCGGGCTGGTGCAGGGTGTACCACCAGTCCACCGACTTATAAATGATGGGGATATTCACCGTGCCCACCAGGGCTAAAATAGCGCAGGCCCGCGCAGATGTTTCCCGGGTACTAAAGGAGCGGGACAAGGCAATAATGCCGATGTAAAGGAACAGCAGCACCAGCATAGAGGTGATTCGCGCATCCCAAATCCAGTAAGTGCCCCAGGTTGGCTTACCCCAAACGGCACCGGTAAAAAGTGCGATAAAGGTCAATGCAGCACCCAGTGGTGCAGCCGCGACCATCACCATATCGGCCAGCTTCATTTTCCAGATCATGCCAACCGCACCTGCCGCCGCCATCACATAATAACCGGCCAGGGCCAAAAATGACGCCGGCACATGGATGTAAATAATGCGGAAACTATTGCCCTGCCGTGCGTCCTGCGGTGCAAAGGCCAGCCCCCAAACCACACCTGTGACGATGAGCACCACGGAAACCAGGGCTAGCCAGGGCAGAAACTTGCCGCTGATGTGATAGAACCAGCGCGGCGAACCCAATTTATGAAACCACTGCCACATATTTAATGTCCTGTTAGCGCTAATCGTCTAAACGTCGATTAGCCGTTAATACCGACTTTGAGAGCACCCGCTGCCGCAAAGGGCGCGATCAGTAACGTAAAGGCCGTCGCTGCTGCCAACATCGCCATCACACCGCCGTAGCTCATGCCGTCAACCGCCCGTTGCACGGCGCTAGTGCCAAAAATTAATACCGGCACGTAGAGCGGCATCACCAGTAATGACAATAAAACACTGCCTTTGTGCAGAGCCACGGTGAGAGCGGCACCGACGGCACCCAGTAAACTAAACACCGCTGTGCCCAGCGTCAGCCCCAGTATCAAGGGCAGGAAACCCGCGTCAGGCAGTGACAACATTAAGCCGAGTAAGGGCGAGAATAAAACCACGGGTAAACCGGTCACCAACCAGTGGGCGATAATTTTTGCCAGCACCAACAACCATAAAGGTTGGGGACTGAGCACCAAGTGTGCCAAAGAACCATCGGCAAAATCGGCCTGAAATAAATTATCGAGAGCCAGCAATGTCGCCAGTAAGGCGCTAATCCAGATCATGCCCGGTGCCATGGCCGCCAGTCGAGCCGGTTCAGGACTAATCCCCAGTGGTACGAGAGTGACGACAATCAGGAAAAAAAACAGCGGATTGAGCAAGTCGCCACGGTGGCGCATGGCGATGCACAGGTCGCGATGAATGACACCGAAGAACGCGCCGCTCAGTGTCGTCATCTTAAAACTGCGCCTCTGCCACGGCATCCAGTGCCAGAGTACGAACGGCGGGGTTTGTCAGTGCCTGGTGGCTGCTTAGGGCCACGGCCCCGCCCTGTTCAACATGAGCCAGTAACAGGCTTTCAAGATCGGCAATACCCTGTACATCTAAGGCTGTCAGCGGCTCATCGAGTAGCCACAGACGGGCCTGGGTCATACACAATACCGCGAGTGCCGCACGACGTAACTGACCGGCAGACAAGGTGTAACAGGGTACATCTTCGAACCCAGCCAGCCCAATACGAACCAGAGCCTCTGCGCTTGTGCAGCGATTCAGCGGCTGGAGTTTACTCAGCCATTGCAGGTTTTCACGGGGTGTAAGAGATAACTTAAGGCCCGGCTTGTGACCGATAAAAGCCATAGAGGCCAAATACTGCTGACGACACTGGGAAATATCACTACCCTGCCAACGCAAAGTACCAACATTGATGGGCTGAATCGTCGCCAGAATATGTAATAGAGTGGTTTTACCGCAGCCGTTGGGGCCGGTAATTTGGAGGATTTCGCCCGCCTTAATAGCGCCGGACAGATCACTGAACAGGGGCCAGTCATCCCGCTCGAAAGTCAGCGCTTTAAACTCCAGCAGTGGTTGCGACGACAAGCGCTAAGCCCCCCATAAACGAAGGCCGCATTATGCCCCAAAAGTGCTAGGTATGCAGGCGGCTTAATGGGGGCAAACGCAAAACTGCGTGACTGTCTGGTGCTTAATCGAACTCGTAATCGGCGATTTGACGCTCCAGACGGCGTTGTTCTAATTTTTCTTCGAGACGCCGACGTTGCTCGCTGGAAAGCTTGCTCACCTGCTTGTCTTCGCGGGGTGTATCAAGCTCACCCCGTGGCTCACTATAGGGCTCATCCAGCCCATCAAAATCATCGTCACCCATATCGAAATCTCCCAACCTCGATACCAACCAATGGAAACCTGATTTGCTGAACCGCGCCTGTCAAAATCCCTGTTTTACAAGACGAGGCCAAACAAAACACGTCAACTTCTGGCGCCATGCCTGTACAACGCAAGGGCCAGTTAGGCAAAAAATAGGCCTATAAACACAGGTCGTCAAGGGCGTAAAATCGATAAAAGGAACTAGGCCTCATAAGTTATTTTTATAGTGGCGGCAGCCCTTGAAGGTGAACAAGATCCTCGGGACGATCAATATCGTTTAGCACCGGTAATTCAACGTACGATAAGTTCAGAGCCCCCAGGTTTTCCCGCGTTTGCTGTAATACTCGGGGCGTACTCCAATCTACACCCGCAAAAACACCTTGCTCCGCGCTTTTCATTGCAACCAATACATAGCCTCCGTCTGCAGCCGGCCCGAGTACAACATCGACACTGTCGAGAGCTTGCAAAGTACTGCGTAAATAAGCACTGGTAATGGCCGGACAATCACTGCCAATTAAGACCACCGATTGGTACTGTTGCAGCCCAGTGGCAATGGCAGAGTGCATGCGTTCACCCAGGTCCTCACCCCGCTGGTGTTTGATGGTCGGTGCAGGCTTGAGGCTTTGGAAAAACCCCAGACTGTGTTTGCCACTAACCCATAGCTGGCTCTGGCAGAGTGCTTCACGGTGCAGGGTGTGATGGGTGCGGGACACCAGCTCACAGTGCAGCGCCAAACTTTGCTCTAGACTCAATACGGGCTGCATGCGCGTTTTCACCTGACCCAGCTGCGGGGCTTTGGCGAATTGAATCAGCAGGCACTCGGGGAACTCGTGCTTCAAGTGACTGCTCTCAACGCAAACACGGCACTACAAAGTTATGGTTTTTCTGGCGGATAGTAACGCTGCTCGAGAGTCTGCGGTGAGGCCCCAAAAAAATAAGCCAGCCGCAGACGCCACATCAACAAGATCGTCGGCCAAATACCATCGCGCTGCCACTTGCGGCCGGAGGTCTCGGCTTTGGCACTGACATAGAGAGGGCGAGACTGACGCTTCAGGCGCTTACTCAGTTCAATATCTTCCATTAAGGGGATGTCGGCAAAGCCACCTATCTGCTCGAACACCTCGCGCTTAACAAACTGACACTGATCACCGGTGCTAATACTGGTCAAAAAAGAGCGGCGATTCATAAACCACTGCACCACCCGCAATAAGGGAGTTGCGCCTCTCACTTTGACACCAAAAAAACCCCATACCGAAGGCGTGAAGCGCCACACCACCATAATATCTGGCAGGTTAACCGGCAGCCGGGTATCGGCGTGCAGGAAAAGTAACCAGTCGTGGTCGGCTAGCGCGGCACCGGCATTCATCTGTTGCGCCCGACCCTTTTTACTACGAATCACCTGATCGGCCAGAGGCGTCGCCACGGCAATGGTGTCGTCATCGCTACCACCGTCGACGACAATGACCTGAACCCCCTGCTTTCTGAGTGCCTGTAAACGCCGCAGGCAGGGATAGATTTCCTCTGCCTCATTGAGCACGGGGATAACAATTGAAAGTGGCAGTGACTCATTGCCATTGGCCAGTGGTTCGTTCACTGAAGCTTTACTCATGCTTGATTTATTCCTCAACTAAAGAGCCTCCACAACTACTACCCTGCCCTGCGGTGCAGGCGTAACAATGTTCACCCACGGTAATCGCCTGTGCCGTAAAATCAGTTTCCAATAGTTCCCGCAAATGAGGACGCCTGCGGTCTGAGCCGATCAAAGGGCTTTGCCCAGCATCATCGTTAAGCTGGGAATGAATAGGCAAGTCGAGCATTTGATTGAAATCGCAATCGTAGAGATAGCCCTGCCAGTCAACACTGATTAAACGTCGGCACATTAGTGTTTGTAAGTTTTCAGCACTGTAATTGTCTTTCAATAATTGCATGTAGCTGTCGTATTCACCCTTGGCCAGCAACATCGCCCCATAGCGCTTGATGGGCATATTGGTAATGGTGAAAAGCTGGTCGAATTGCAGGCCAAAATCTTGCTGTAAATGAGCTTTGTACTCTTGCTCAAGGGCCGCCTGGGGTGGCGGCAAAAACGTACCGTTGGGATTGTAGACCAGGTTTAATTTGAGTGTATTTCCCTGGCCATAACCGAGAGCATTAAGGGTTTGTAGTGCTTCAATACTACGCTCAAAAATCCCCTTGCCCCGCTGTTCTGTGACATTTTGTTCCGAATAACACGGTAGTGAAGCGACAATCTCAACCCCCTGTGAGGCGAGAAATTCGGCCAGATCTTCATAGCCGGGTTCGAGAAGAATGGTCAGATTACAGCGGTCGATGACCGTGATGCCCAACCCTCGAGCCTGCTCGACGAGATAGCGAAAGTGAGGGTTCATCTCCGGCGCACCGCCGGTTAAATCGAGGGTGTTGAAATGCTGCCGTTGTAGCACCGCAAGCACCTGATCAATCTGCTCGCGCTCCATCAACTCCGTGCGTTTGGGGCCGGCATTGACGTGACAGTGGGTGCACGTCAAATTGCAGAGGTAGCCGAGATTGACCTGCAAAGTATCCGGCACTTCGCGCTGTATCGCGGGAAAGTCGCTGGCTAATAAGAGGGGGCGAGTATCACGCACGGTGTTTATATTCCCAGAGATTACTCAAAAGTATAGTTTACTCGATTAGTCGTCAGTATCGCTTAGTACCTGGTATCGGCAGCAATCTTAACGGCGACTTTCCCTTACCGGGCGGAAGGACTGGCGATGCACCGGGCACGGTCCTAAGTCTTGTAAGGCGGCGAGATGTTGCGCCGTGCCATAGCCTTTGTGAGCGGCAAAACCATAGCCTGGATAAAGAGTATCCAGCTCAGCCAATTCGGCATCGCGCGTCACCTTGGCAATAATGGATGCCGCACTAATCGCCGCAATCCGGCCATCACCGCCGACCACGGCCTGGGCTTTAAAATCCCATTGGGGCAGACGATTGCCATCAACCAGTACCAACTCCGGAATCAAAGGCAGTGCCTCAACGGCACGCACCATGGCTAGCATTGTCGCCTGCAGAATATTAATGTCATCAATCTCTGCAACGCTGGCCCTGCCCAGGGTCCAGTGCAGGGCCTTTTCTTTAATCTCGTTATAGAGACTGTTGCGTCGTTTCTCGCTTAACTTTTTCGAGTCTGCCAGGCCCGCAATGGGGCGTTCGGGGTCGAGTATCACCGCCGCCGTGACCACATCGCCCGCCAGTGGGCCACGGCCGACTTCATCAACGCCGGCGAGTAGCCGAACCGTCTCCCACTGCGGGTTAATAGGTAATGAACGAGCACTCGCGGCCATCAGTGGGCCTTAGCCCGTTTGGCAATGACAGAGAGTACAGCCTCTGCTGCTTTCTGATTGCCATTACATTTGATTTGCTGGTGTAACTCGATGAAATCACTGCGCAGTTTGATGGCCAGATCCGAGTCACCCAGGCGCTCTAATAAGAGTGTTGCTAGCGTCTCAGCGGTGGCCTCATCCTGTAGAACTTCGGGCACCAGCTCTCTATCGGCCAGCAAATTGGGCAGGGAAACATAGGGCACTTTTAACATTCTTGAGATAATCGCATGGGTCAGCCACCCCGCTTTATAGCTCACGACCATGGGTTTTTTTAACAGCATGGCTTCAAGGGCCGTGGTGCCAGATGCGAGCAAAACCACATCGGCCGCCTCCATCGCCAAATGGGATTGTCCATCGAGGACGCTTATCGGCAAGTCTCCAGCGTCGGCCAACATGGCATCAATTTGCTGCCGTCGCGCGGGGTTGGCGGCGGGTAGAACAAAAGTTAGCTCAGGCCTTGCTTGTAAACAAAGTCGCGCCGCATCGAGAAACAACTGGCCCAATAGTCCAACTTCAGACTGTCGGCTGCCGGGTAGCAGGGCGATCACCGGGCCATCACTCGCCAGCTTGAGCCGAGTACGGGCAGCGGATATATCCGGCACTAGCGGTAACTCATCAGCCAGGGGGTGGCCGACAAAGGTCACCGGGACATTGTGGCGCTGATAAAATTCAGCCTCGAAGGGCAGCAAGGTGAGCATGTGATCAACTGCCCGAGCGATTTTTTTAATACGCCCCTGGCGCCAGGCCCAAACGGAAGGACTGACGTAATGTACGGTAGGTATACCGGCCTTTTTTAAACGCAGCTCTATACCAAGATTAAAATCGGGGGCGTCGATACCAATAAAAACATCGGGGGGCTGGGCGCTAAAGTGCTCGACTAGACCACGGCGCATACGCAGTAGTTCAGGCAAGCGCTTTAGCGGTTCCACCAAACCCATCACGGAAAGCGTTTCCATGGGATAAAGCGACGTACAACCCAGGGCCTGCATTTTTGTGCCGCCGACACCTTCGAAGATGGCATCGGGATGGACACTTTGCAGAGCGGCTATCAGGCCGGCACCGAGCTGGTCGCCCGAGGCCTCGCCGACAATAATACCAATGCGCAAGGGACGATTAGCCACGGTTAACGAATAATGCCGCGCTCGGTATTGTTAATCGAGTCGATAAAGGGCTGCAGGACATCGCGATATTCTTCATTGGCGAGAATGCGGGTCATCGCCTCATCCAGCTTTAAACCCTGGCGATAGAGTATTTTATAGGCCTTGTTAATGGCCGAAATCTGCGGCTTGGTAAAGCCCCGACGCTCCAGCCCCACCTTGTTAATGGTTCGCGGTTTCGCCGGATGCCCGGCCGCCATCACATAGGCCGGCAAGTCCTGATTGAGGTAGGCGCCGGCGCCGAGAAAGGCATGGGAACCAATTTTAACGAACTGATGAATCAAGGTATAACCGGAGAGAAACACCCAGTCACCAACGTGAATGTGTCCGGATATGGAGGCATTATTAACCAGTATATTGTGGTTGCCGACCACACAGTCATGGCCCACGTGAACATAGGCCATAAACAGATTATCGGAGCCAATACGGGTTTCAGCGTTATCTTGCGCGGTACCACGGTGCACCGTGACACCCTCACGGAAGGTATTATTGTCACCGACGATAAGGTGGGTCTCTTCACCCTGAAACTTCATATCGGGGGTATCTTCACCGAGGGTAGAAAACTGAAAGATACGGTTATTGTTACCGATCACCGTCGGTCCTTTCAACACCACATGGGAGTGGATAACACAGTTGTCACCCACCTCTACATTGGGGCCAATCTGGGTCCAGGGGCCAACTTCAACGTTTTCGCCGAGTTTCGCCGAGGGGTCTATAATTGCTGCGGGATGTATCTTTGTCATATTTTCAATTCACGCTGTTCAACATCCGGGTAATGCGCTGTGACTTAAGCGCATCACTTAACTGTGTTACTTAACCGAGATCACTTGGCATTATCACCCTGTAAAGCACAGAGGATAGTCGCCCGACAAACGAGCTGATCATCGACATGGGCACTACAAATAAAGCGCCAGATATTGCGTTTGTTGGAATCAATTTCAGCTTCGAGCATCAAGCGATCACCGGGCACAACCGGTCGCTTAAAGCGCACGCCATCGGCACCGGCAAACAAATACAGCGAGTTGTCACCTTCCTTCTTATTCACCGAGGCAAAACCGAGCAATCCTGCCGCCTGGGCCATGGCTTCGATAATCATCACCCCGGGGAAAATGGGTCGGTCGGGGAAGTGGCCATTAAAGACCTCTTCATTGGCGGTGATGTTTTTATAGGCGAGGATACGCTTACCCAGCTCTATTTCCACCACCCTGTCTACCAATAAAAAGGGATAGCGGTGAGGCAGTAATTTCTTTATTTCTTCAATATCCATTGAATTCCTTAGACATAAAATATGGACGGTGGCGACATAACACTAGTTATCGAGGCTGTGTTATTTCGGCGGGGCTTTCTCGAGTTTTTTCAAACGTCGCGCCATATCATCGAGTTGGCCAAAACGCACGGCGTTTTTTCGCCATGCCGAGGTTTCAGACATCAACAGACCCGAGGAATAGGAGCCCGCTTTAGGGGTCGACTTCGAAATAGTGCAACGCGCCATCGCCACCACACCATCACCCACGGTGATATGCCCTACGGCACCCGCCTGGCCGGCAAAAACACAGTTCTTACCAATGGTGGTACTCCCGGCAATACCCGCGTAAGCCGCCATGGCCGTATTCTCACCAATGCGCACGTTGTGGGCAATTTGCACGTGGTTATCAATAATCACACCAGCTTCGATCACTGTGTTGCCAAGAGCGCCACGGTCGATCGTGGTGCAGGCACCAATTTCAACATTGTCGCCAATTTCGACGCTACCCAGCTGGTGGATTTTTATCCATTTGCCTCGATCGTTGGCAAAACCAAAGCCGTCGGCACCAATTACCGTGCTGCTGTGTATCACCACATTGCGGCCAATACTGACCCCATGATAGACACTGACATTACTGAACAGGCGTGAACCGCTGCCTATAGCACTATCATTGCCAATCGATACACCGGGGCCAATGCTGGCGCCGGCGTCAATTCTTACCCGCTCACCGATGGTGACATGGGGGCCAATGCTAACGTCGTCCGCGAGTATCGCAGACTCGGCGATGACTGCCGTGGGGTGAACACCGTTCTCACCTCCTGCACTGCGGTCAAACCAGGCGCTGATACGCGCATAGGCAACATAGGGATTATCGATAAGCAGGGCGTTACCAACGAAGGCCTCGGCAAAGCGTGGCTCGAGCAGCACGGCACTTGCCTGGGTGGAACTCAAATAAGTTTCATAGGCCTTGCTGGCGAGAAAGCTTAACTCCCCCTCCCCCGCTTGCTCCAGGGTATTTAAACGCTGTATAGGGCAGGCGGGATCCCCTCGTAATTCAGCACCGAGGTAGTCAGCTATCTCTTGCAGGCTGTAGGATGAACTCATGGAAGCGCTGCTTATTGGGTTTTCTTATTCATGCGATCAACCAACTTACCGGTTAAATCTTTATCGGGCGTGGCTGAAATAACCGCCTCTCGCTGCAGCAATAATGTGATCTTGCCCTCTTCAACCAACTCTTTAATAGCCTCAAGTGCCTTCGGTTGGAGCTCTTGCATAATACGATTTTGCAGTTCTTTAATTTCAGCCTGCAGTTTGCGTGAAACCAGCTCCATATCAGCGCGCAAATATTCCATTTTTTTCTTGTACTCACCGGCCTGCTCCTGCGACAGAGTCATGGCTTTACCCTCGACTTCTTTTTGCAGGGCCTTCATATCGGCACCAATATTGTCGTACTTGGCTTGCAGTGAAGAAAATGCCGGGGCGCTTTGCATTTCATCCTGACGCTGTTTGGCGAGCTCTGTACTAAAAATAGCCCGGGCAACATCGATAACTGCAATGTTTTCTTCAGCAACCGCACTTAGACTCATCACACAAGCCAAAACCACTAACAACCGTTTTACACTCAACACATCTACTCTCCCATACAAACGTTATAGTACTTTTAATAAAGTTTTATCTTTCTTTCATGCTCTGTTTAGAAACCTTGACCCAGTGAAAACTGGAAGAACTCCGTGTCGTCAAACTCACCATCATTCATGGCCCTTGCCAGCGATACAGTGATCGGTCCGAAGCCACTGAGCCAGGTACCACCAATGCCGACGGAATAACGCAATTCGCCGAGCTCTGGTTTATAGCAGTTGGCCTGGGTTTGATTACACTCAGTATCAAAAATATTACCGGCATCGACAAACACTGAGGCCTGCACGCTGCGGTTATCCTTCAAAAAAGGCACCGGAAAAATCACTTCAGCAGTACCTGTAATTTTGACGTTGCCACCGAAGGCATCTGAGTCATCACCCAGAAAGGGGTTGGGTGTGTCCTGGGGCCCAAGCGTATTGCGCTCGAAGCCACGCACCGAGCCAAAGCCGCCACCGTAATAGTTTTTGAAGAAAGGCAGGCGATCGGTGTCACCCAAACCGATGCCATAACCGAGATCTGTCTTTAAATGCAGGGTCAAACTACGTGTTAAAGGATGGAAATACTGGCCGGTGTAACTGAATTTGAGATACTCCATATCGCCCAGTGGCGTAGAGAATTCGACCCCCGCGCGCTGAGAGGCACCTCGTGTCGCAAGCACACCTCGGTTCAGGGTTGACTGTGTCCAGCTCAGGGTACTGGTAATCATTTCGTAGTTGTCGCCATTTTCCTGAAGAAACTGCAAAATCTCCAGTGTTGGGAAGACACCGACGTCAATCTCCAGTTGCTCATAGCCAAAGCCAATACTAATGCGCGATGTTTCTGAAAGGGGATAGCCAAAATTGACGCTAGTACTCAGGCTATCGGTGGTGTAATCCGCGACGTCAAACTCACCGTAATCCGTCGAAGTAAAGGCAAGGCGGTAACCGGCGCTAACCCCATCCTTGGTGAAGTAGGGATTATTAAAAGACAGTGAGGCGCTATCACGGTAAGTACTACTGCTTAGCCCCAGGCTAACGGAATTACCGGTACCAAAAAAGTTGCCCTCCGAAACATTACCCCCGAGGATAAGGCCCGAACCCTGGGCAATACCGAGGCTGGCGCCAATACTACCCGATGGCTGCTCCTCAACGGTATAAAAGACATCGAGCTGATCTTCGGTGCCCGGCACCTCTCGAGTCTCCATATCAACCTGTTTGAAGTAGCTTAAACGCTCGAGCCTGACTTTAGAGTGCTCCAGCAAGGTATTGGATGCAGAGGCCGCTTCCATCTGCCGCATTTCACGGCGTAGCACCTCGTCGTCGGTTTTGGTGTTGCCGCGAAATTCAATGCGCCGGACATAGGAGCGCTTACCGGGCGTAACAAAATAGGTGATTTTTGCCGTTTTCTCTTCTTCATCAATATCAGGGTAGGCTTCCACCTCGGCAAAGGTGTAACCGTCTGCCCCCAGGCGACGAATCATGATATCGGTTGTCGAGGTCATTAAGGTCTGGGAGAAGGTCATACCGGGGCGTGTACGAATCATCAGACGCATAAACTGTTCGGGCAGGATCAGCTCACCAGCGAGCTCGACCTCACTGATGGTATAAATCTCGCCCTCGCTGATATTCACGGTGACAAAGACGGCATCTCGATCGGGACTAATCGTCACCTGCGTCGAGTCAATGGCAAACTGCAGGTAGCCCCGGTCTAGATACCAGGATTCAAGACGCTCAAGATCGCCGCCGAGTTTTTCACGGGAATATTTGTCATCGCTGAAAATCCAGGACAGAGGACCGGTAGTCTTCAGTTCAAACAATTCCTTCAGCTCTTCGTCGTTGAAGACCTGATTACCAACAACATTAATATGTTTGACTGCAGCGACCTTGCCCTCGTCGATGGTCAGATTGACGGCAACCCGGTTGCGCGGTAGAACCTCAATTTCTGAGACTACCGCAGCGCCATAGCGCCCCTGGCTAACATATTGACGACGCAGCTCCTGGCTCATGCCCTCCAGTACTGTCTGGCGGAAAATTTGTCCCTCGGCCAGGCCTGAATCACGCAGGGCATTTAATAATTCGGGGGTTTCAATGGCCTTGTTACCGTCGATATTAATTTCGGCAACGGCGGGACGCTCTTTCAGACTGACGACCAGAACCTTACCCTCGCGGGCGACGTTAATATCATCAAAGTAGCCTGTTTTGAACAGGGTGCGCACCGCAAGGCGGATGCCCTCATCATCGATAAGCTCACCGGCATGCACCGGCAGTGAGGCAAAGACCGTTCCGGCAGAGACCCGTTGCAGGCCATCAAGACGGATATCCTCGATTTGAAAGACCTCGGCGGAAGCGAATACAGGGCATAGGCAAAGTAACAACGGCAGAAAAAGTCGTTTCATGGAGCGTAGGGTAACTCTTGTTGTTAGTGTAGTTTATCGACTTAAAGCCGTAGTAGGTCATTGTATAGTGCCAGCACCATCAAACCAATAATTAAGAACAATCCAATTTGCTGTCCGACTTGCTGAACAGACAACGATACAGGGCTGCCCTTGATGGCCTCAACAAAATAGTAGAGTAAATGGCCGCCATCAAGCACCGGAACAGGCAAGAGGTTGAGCACGCCCAGGCTAACACTGAGCAGGGCCATAAACTGTAAAAAGGCGACCAGGCCATAATCGGCAGAGGTGCTTGCCACTTTAGCAATGGTAATCGGGCCGCTTAAATGTTCGACGGAAAGTGCGCCGGTCAACATTTTGCCGATGGAGTTGAAGATCATTTCCGCTGTCGAAGCGGTTTGCGACAGCGCTTTCATAAACGCACCGCCCGGCCCGTAGCGAGTTTCGCGAAAGAAGTCCTCGGGCCACTCCGGGGTCACCACACTGATACCCACCTGACCATAGACTTCGCCAGCCTGCTCGACCCGGCGCGGGGTCACATTCAGCTCGAGGTTCTGTCCATCGCGCTCGACCACCACGGCAATCGTTTGGCCGGGCCGGGCGCGCACGTGTTCTACCCAGGCATACCAGTCCGCCATAGCCTTGCCGTCGGCTGACACCACCAGATCACCGCTGACAAACCCGGCTCTGTCTGCCGGGCCATCGGGGGTAACGGCGTCGGTCAAAGGCTTGACTTTGGGACGGTACAATTCGATGCCCATGCTGCCAATGGGATCGGGCACTTTGGCATCGACCTGCCAGCCGGCAAGAGACGCCACGCTATCGTACTGCAGATTGGAGTCGGCATAAGAAACTGTGAAGCGAATATCGCCGTCATCGCCAATACGATGCACCAGGCGCTCGCCCAGGGTTTGCCAGGTTGGGGTCGGCTCACCATCCACGGCGAGAACTTCCTGGCCCGCCTCCAAACCCGCCGCCTCGGCAATCGAATCCGGTTTAACATCGCCAATCACCGGCGCAACACCTTGCACGCCAAGCATGTAAACGATCCAGTAAAGGAGCACGGCGAGAATAAAATTGGCGAGGGGCCCCGCCGCTACCGTGGCCATTCTTTGCCCCACAGTTTTACGGTTAAAGGCGAAAGGCAAATCTGCATCGCTGACATTGCCCTCGCGCTCGTCAACCATTTTCACATAGCCACCGAGGGGTAAGGCGGCAATAACAAATTCCGTATCGTAGCGGTCTCGCCAGCGCAGCAATGGCGTACCGAAACCGATGGAGAAGCGCACCACTTTGATACCACAGCGCCGCGCCACCCAGAAGTGGCCGAACTCATGGAAGGTTACCAGCACACCCAGTACGACCAGGGTGTAAAAAACCATTTGTAAAAATGCCATATCACGCTTTCTCGTCTTATTTGAGCCGTGTACCCAAAGTCTATGTGCGTAAAACCTTTACGCTTGCTGGCTAATCACCTGCTCAGCCATTGCCCGGGCCCGTTTGTCAGCCTCTTGGACTGCACCGAGCTCCCGAGGTTCACCCCGGGGCCATGCCTGCATCACCCGGTCGACAACTTCTGCGATACGGGTAAAGCCGATAGTTTCATGTAAAAAGGCCGCCACCGCCACCTCATTGGCAGCATTCAGTGCCGCCGGCGCATCGCCGCGACTGTCGGCCGCGGCGCGTGCCAAGGCCAGCGCTGGAAAACGCTGTTCATCGGGTGCCTCGAAATTGAGTTTGGCAATGGCAATTAAATCGAGGGAGCTGACGCCGGATTCTATTCGCTCGGGCCAGGCCAGAGCGTGGGCAATGGGTGTGCGCATATCGGGATTACCGAGCTGGGCCAGCACCGAGCCATCTCTATACTCCACCAATGAATGGATAATACTTTGCGGGTGAATGACGATGTCGATATCGCGGGCATCCATGGCAAACAGCCAACTGGCCTCGATGAGCTCCAGGCCCTTGTTCATCATGGTCGCGGAATCGACAGAGATTTTGCGGCCCATCGCCCAGTTGGGGTGGGCACAGGCCTGATCCGGGGTCATTGCCGCCAGGTCGGCCAGCGGCGTGGTGCGAAATGGACCGCCTGAAGCCGATAATAATAAACGCCGCACACCCGCCTGTTCACGGCCGCTATAATCCGCCGGCAGGCATTGGAAAATGGCATTGTGTTCGCTGTCGATGGGCAACAGTGTCGCCTTTGATTGCGCCACCACATCCATAAATAAGGGCCCCGCCATCACCAGCGCTTCCTTGTTGGCCAGCAAGACTTTTTTGCCAGCCTTTACCGCCGCCAGTGTCGGCAACAATCCCGCCGCACCGACGATCGCCGCCATCACCGTGTCGGCCTCCTGGTGGGCTGCGACCAGCGCCAGGCCCTCTTCTCCCCACAGCACTTCAACATCACTGCTGACCAGTGCTCGCAAACGCTGGGCCGCCGCTGCCGAACCCAGGACGGCATAACGGGGATTAAATTGCTGGCACTGCGCAGCAAGCTCTTCAACTCGCTGCTTCGCCGTCAGGGCAAAAACCTGAAACTGCTGAGGGTGTCGAGCAACAACATCGAGGGTGCTGACGCCAATCGATCCGGTCGAGCCGAGAATAGTAAGGTTTTGTATTGGGGGCTTCATAACGAGAGTAAGCTTCGACCGTGTGATTGATAAAAATACTGCTTAGCCATAATCAGGCAGGCTTTCCGGCAACCCTGTTCAAGGGATCTTTAAAGACGGCTGTACAGTAGCGACAAGACCAGGCTGAACACCGGCAATGCCGCCGTTAAACCATCAATTCTATCGAGCACACCACCGTGACCCGGTAAGATGGTGCCGCTATCTTTCACACCGCGATGGCGCTTAAGCATACTTTCAAGCAGGTCACCCAATACCGAGGCCAGCCCTGTCGCCATCGCTAAGCCGAGCCATAAGCCAATACGCGAAATCTCAAAGTCCAGAAACCAGCCCGTAGTCGCGACCACCAAAACAATCGCCAACTGGCCACCCAGCAGACCTTCCCAGGTTTTACCGGGACTCACTTTCGGTGCCAGCTTGGTACGACCAATGGCACGGCCAACAAAATAGCCACCGATATCGGCCAGTGCAACCAGCAACACCACCGCGAGAACTAATTTCGGCCCCTCTGCAAGGGACAGTAAACCCGCAAAGGCCAGCCACATGGGTAATAAAACGCAGAGGCCCATCAACAAGCAGAGCCAACGCCGTCCCCAGAGAATCGCACTACTGGGGTAGCTTTGCACCCAAAGTAGCGCGACGGCCCACCAGACGCAGGCAAGGAGCAATAAAAAGCGCGGGGGTTCAGTGAGTAGTATGTTCGGCTCGAAACCTAAATACGCGGCCAAAGCGCCGCCCACAAGGATAACGGCCAAGGTATAAAAGCCCCGTCCAGCAAAACTGCTGAGGCCCGCCAAATGACTCCACTCCCACGCGGCGTAGGCGAGTACCACCGACATCAGCGCAATAAAACCAAAGGTGGGGAGCGTAAACAGCGCAGAGAGAAAACTAAGAGCCAGAATTAGACCGGTGATAACCCGCTGTTTTAGCACTAAGCGCTTACCCGCGCCTGAACGGACTCAGCCCTTCGCTCTTCTTCCGCACCCACCATTTGCTCCTGGCTCAAGCCAAAACGACGCTGGCGCTGATAATAGGCCGCTGCGGCATCATCAAAGGCGCAGGCATCGAAATCGGGCCAGTAGCAATCGGCAAAATACAGTTCGCTGTAAGCTAATTGCCAGAGTAAAAAATTACTGATTCTCTGTTCCCCCGCCGTTCTGATACACAGGTCGGGCTGGGGCAAATCGGCAAGGCAAAGGTTTTGTTCAAAGACGTTTTCATCGATATCGTCAACGCTCAAAGCGCCGTCGAGCACTTGCTGCGCCAGCTTTTTGCTGGCGCTGACGATATCCCCGCGACCGCCGTAATCAACGGCCAGAACCAGGGTCATTGCGGTGTTATTGAGGGTTAGTGCCTCGGCATCGACAATGCGCTTCTGCAAACGCGAACTGAAACGATCACGCTCTCCAATCACCCGCAAACGGATGCCGCGTTCATGGAGGGCCTTCGCTTCTTTCTTAATATAAGTCGCAAACAGCGTCATTAAAGCGCTAACTTCCAGCGCCGGTCGCTGCCAGTTTTCACTACTAAAGGCAAACAGAGTAACCACGTCAACGGCGTGACGCTGGCAGCTTTCTATCATGTCGCGCACACGCTCGACACCGGCAATATGGCCCTCGTGACCGGGCAAACCCCGGGCCTTGGCCCAGCGGTTATTGCCGTCCATAATTACCGCCACATGTCTGAGTGGCTGGGTGCTATCAGCGGCCAAAGGTGCTGCCATATTCTGCATTCCTGGAGTTATTTTACCGAACTTAACTGCCGGGTTTTCCATAGCGTCCCTGCCAGATCTTTCATATTGAGGTACTTGTTACTTGGCTAGATTTCCATCAGGTCTTTTTCTTTAACGACCAGCATATCGTCCATTTGCTTGATAAAACGATCGGTGATTTTCTGCACATCATCCTGCGCGCGGCGCTCCTCGTCCTCGGAAATATCCTTTTCCTTTAACAGCTCTTTAATATCAGAGAGCACATCGCGTCGGATATTGCGGGCTGAAACGCGGGAGTTTTCCACCTCTTTGCGAGCCTGGCGGATAAAACCCTTGCGCGTCTCTTCGGTGAGCGCGGGCATGGGGATGCGAATCACCTCACCGGCACTTGAGGGGTTGAGACCAAGGCCCGCATTCATAATGGCCCGCTCAACATCCTGCACAATATTTTTTTCCCAGGGGGTTACGGTCAAGGTGCGCGCATCGGCAACGGAAATATTGGCCACCTGACTTAGCGGAGTTTCACTACCGTAGTAAGAAACCCTGACCCCCTCGAGAATACTGGGGTGGGCGCGACCGGTTCGCACTTTATTCAGTGCGTGACCCAGTGCTTCTACCGTTTTGCCCATACGTTCCTGGGCATCTTCCTTTAATTCATTAATCATAATTCGTCTTCTTGTCGTTGACCTGTTTGAACGTGAACGGCTGAAAAACGCACTGACTTAGAAGCGCGTATTTGGGTCACGATTCCTCGATCAAGGTTCCCTCATCGCCACCCACGACGACACTCAACAGAGCACCGGGCTTGGACATTCTAAAAACCCGTACCGGCATGTTGTGCTCGCGACAGAGGCAGATGGCCGTCAAGTCCATCACCTCCAGTTTTTTATCCAGCACCTCATCGTAACTCAAACGGGAGTAGAGCGTAGCATCGGCGACTTTCATCGGGTCTGCCGAATAGACGCCATCCACCTTCGTCGCTTTCAACACCACTTCGGCATCAATCTCAATGCCGCGCAGGCAGGCTGCCGAATCCGTGGTGAATAAAGGATTACCCGTTCCGGCACTAAAGATAACCACATCACCGGAAGATAAGTAGCGCAGAGCGCGACGGCGGTCGTAGTGCTCGACAACGCCACTCATGGGAATCGCCGACATCACACGGGCGGAAATATTATTGCGATCGAGGGCATCGCGCATCGCCAGGGCGTTCATCACCGTGGCCAGCATGCCCATGTGATCACCGGTGACCCGCTCCATACCTGCTGCACTCAGTGCCGCGCCACGAAACAAATTGCCACCGCCAATCACCAGGCCGACCTGGACACCGATGCCCACTAACTGGCCGATTTCCAGTGCCATGCGATCGAGCACCTTAGGGTCGATACCAAAATCGCCATCGCCCATTAGCTCTTCACCGCTGAGCTTGAGGAGAATGCGTTTGTACTTCTTATCTGTACTCGGATTATTCATCGGCATTGACCCATCGGCATTAATTCATCACGTTAAATCATGGCACTACTTTATTCGTGCCTCCACCTGAAAACCCACCGGCGCCCATAGGCGGCCGGTGGCAGATAGCTTATTTAGTAGAATTAACCTGCGCGGCAACTTCAGCAGCGAAGTCGACTTCTTCAACCTCTATGCCTTCACCGACTTCGTAGCGTGTGAAGCCGATAATGCTGGCACCGGCATCGGCCAGCATTTTGCCAACTTTTATATCGGGGTCACGCACGAAGGGCTGCTCCACCAGACTGCTCTCGGCGAGAAACTTCTTCAAGCGACCAACCACCATTTTTTCAGCGATCTCGGGGGGCTTGCCACTTTCAATAGCCTGGGAAACATAAATTTCTTTTTCCTTGGCAACCACCTCAGCGGGCATATCATCGGGCGTTGCCACCTGAGGGTTAACAGCGGCAACATGCATGGCCACATCTTTGGCTAGCTCTGTAGTGCCACCCTCAAGAGTGACCAGCACACCGATGCGATTATTACTGTGTACATAGGCGCCCACTGTGGGAGCCTCGGCCAACTGCATGCGGCGAACATTGACGTTTTCGCCACACTTTTGCACGAGTGCCTGACGCGCATCTTCCATCGCGGCGGCCAGAGCTTCGACATTGCCCTGTTTGTCGGCAAAGGCCTTATCGACAACGGCGGTAACAAAGGCCTTAAAACCTTCATCTTTAGTAACAAAATCAGTTTCGGAATTGACTTCTACCAACACGCCGTAGGAGGCATCGTCAGCCACTTTGACAGCAACAACGCCATCAGCGGCGGTGCGACCGGCTTTTTTAGCCGCCTTCATACCACTGGATTTACGTAAGTTCTCAATCGCTGTTTCGATGTTGCCATCGGCTGCAGCCAGTGCTTTTTTGCACTCCATCATGCCGAGACCGGTGCGATCGCGTAATTCTTTAACCTGGGAAGCAGAAACCGCTGCCATGGGAAATCCTCTCGATAAATTCGGTTTTATCACTATCGAGTTAATAAAACCTAATGTGAATAGTTGTTAAAAAGGGGGCATCGCCCCCTTTTGTTGTTCGCAGACCAGCGTTGCTAAAGCGGCCGGTCTTTAAGGCTTAAGCCTCAGTTGTCGGTGCGGGAGCTGCGGGCTCTTCAGCGGCGGCAGGTGCAGCTGCGGGCTCAGCGGCTTCAGCAGCCTCGGCAACAACGGCATCGGCCTGGGCTTCGGTGACTTCGACAAACTCATCTTTTTCCGAGGCAACAGCGCCAGCCGCTTTACCTTCCAGCACCGCGTCAGCCATCGCCATGACGTACAGCTTAACCGCGCGAATCGCATCATCATTGGCGGGAATCACCACATCGACGCCATCGGGGTTGCTGTTGGTGTCGACGATACCGATAACGGGGATACCCAGCTTATTGGCTTCCTGTACGGCAATTCGCTCGTGGTCAACATCGATCACAAACAATGCGTCGGGCAGGCCGCCCATATCTTTAATACCGCCGATGGAACGCTCGAGTTTCTCTTTCAAACGCAGACGCATCAGACCTTCTTTTTTGGTCAGCTTTTCAAAAGTACCGTCAGTGCTTTGCGCTTCCAGATCGCGATAGCGCTTGATAGAGGCGCGAATCGTTTTGTAGTTGGTCAGCATGCCGCCCAACCAGCGATGGCAAACATAGGGCATGCCCGCGCGTTCGGCTTCTTCTTTAATCGCTTTTTGTGCCGCACGCTTGGTGCCGACAAACAAAACCTTATTGCCACTGGCGCTGAGCTGGCGAACCTGCTCGAGAGCATCGTTAAATGCTGGCACAGTGTGCTCTAAGTTGATGACGTGAATTTTATTTCGTGCACCGAAAATGTATTGATTCATTTTCGGGTTCCAGTAACGAGTTTGGTGGCCGAAATGGACACCCGCCTGGAGCATATCGCGCATACTAACCATAGTCATAATTCAAGTTTCCTGTTGGGTTAAGCCTCCACCACCCCATTGTCTAACCCGCTATTTAATCAAGCAGGCACCCAAGCCAATGTGTCGGTAAGTGTGAGTCGTTAAAGTTAACCCCGACAGCCATTCCATCGGGGCGCGCTTTATACCACAAGCTGGCGGCCATTAGAAGAACTCGAGGCAATAAGCCCGGTAATTTCAGCCCCCAGCACGGGCCCAACCAGGGTCTTATGCCGACACCCAAAACCAGCACCGGACAAACAATATGCCTCGATAGTGGAATCCCCATTAAAGTCAGCAAAATTGGTTACAATGACGAGCTTATTCACTGCCACTATCGAAACCCATGCCCGTTACCATTAAAACACCCGAAGAAATTGAAAAAATGCGCATTGCCGGCAAGCTGGCTGCCGATGTTCTGGAAATGATTACCCCCCATGTACAAGCGGGTATTAGCACTCTCGAACTCGATACCCTGTGCCATGATTTTATGGTCGATGTACAGCAGGCCATTCCCGCCTGTTTGAATTATCGCGGTTTTCCCAAGTCGATCTGCACCTCGGTGAATCATGTGATTTGCCACGGCATCCCCACCGCCAACAAAGTGCTGAAAAGTGGCGATATCGTCAACCTCGACATTACGGTGATAAAAGACGGTTATTTCGGCGACACCAGCAAGATGTTCTGCATTGGCAAAACGCCGAGTCACGCTGAGCGGCTGATAAGGGTGGCCCAGGAATGCCTCTACCTGGGCATCGAACAAGTCAAACCCGGAAATCGCCTGGGTGATATTGGTCACGTGGTGCAAAAACACGCCGAGGGCAATCACTACTCCGTGGTGCGTGAATACTGTGGTCATGGCATCGGCAATGAATTCCACCAAGATCCACAGGTTCTACATTACGGTAAAGCGGGCACCGGGCTGGTGCTTGAAGAGGGAATGACCTTTACCATCGAGCCTATGGTCAACGCGGGTAAACAACACACAAAACTCAAACCCGATGGCTGGACGGTGGAAACCCGTGATGGCCGCCTGTCGGCACAGTGGGAGCACACCTTGCTGGTCACCGCCACCGGGGTTGAAGTACTTACCGCCCGCCCCGGGGAATCCTTTTAAAGCGGTACTAGCAAGCTCAATGCCAGTGCTATAAAGACCCAGACCTGCGAGCAACACCGCCTCGAAAAATACCGACGACAAGCCATGAATCCAGCCACCGAAGCTCTGCCCATGCCCCTGTTCTTTGACGAGAAACGCTTTCTCGCCAACCTTAGCAGTGGTGAGCCCCAAAGCATTTTTCGCGATGCCATTCGCGCTGTCGACACCTCTCTCAATAATCGCTTTGAACAGGGCGAAGACACCGAAACCCTGGTGCATGAACGCGCTGCTTTTATCGACTGCATACTATTACACGCCTGGCAGCGCTTTAGCTGGGACAAAAATATTAGCTTGCTTGCTGTCGGCGGCTACGGTCGCGGCGAACTCCATCCCCACTCCGATATTGACCTGCTGATATTAACCAAGCGTAAAAACCATAAACCCTACAAAGGGAATATCGAAGGCTTCCTGACCTTTCTCTGGGATATTCAACTCAACATTGGCCACAGCGTACGCTCCCTGTCCCATTGTGTTGAAGAAGCCAAGGCAGACATCACCGTCGCCACCAACTTAATGGAATCTCGCACTCTTGCCGGCAATGTGGAATTGCGCCTGCAGATGGAGGAAAAAACCGGGCCCGCTAAAATCTGGCCTGCCGAAGACTTTTTTCGCGCCAAGTACGACGAACAAAATCAGCGCCACGAAAAACACGGCAATACCGAATATAACCTTGAGCCGAACATCAAAGAGGCCCCGGGTGGCCTCAGAGACATTCAAACCATTGGCTGGGTAGCCAAGCGACACTTCCATAAACGCAGCCTCGCCGAGCTGGCCAACACCCATTTTCTCGCCGCCGAGGAATACGAATTACTGCGCAAAGGTCAGGCCTTTTTGTGGCGGGTGCGCTACGGTTTACACCTGATCGCCGGCCGCCCCGAGGAGCGCTTGCTCTTCGACTCCCAGCGCAAACTGGCACAAATGTTTGGCTATAAGGACACTAAAGAGCGTCTCGCCGTTGAACAGTTTATGCAGCGCTACTATCGCGTGGTACTGGCCATGCGCGAGCAAAATGACATGCTCCTGCATTACATGGATGAGGTCATCAACAAGAGTCACAAAAAAAACACCCTGCGCCCCATTAACTCCCGCTTTCAGGTGCGCGACGATTATATTGAAGTGGTTGACGATAATATTTTCATCAAGCACCCCTCCGCCCTGCTCGAAATCTTCGTCCTGCTTGGCGAGGATTCATCCATTCAGGGTGTGCGCTCCACCACCATTCGCCAGATTCGCCAATACCGCCACCAAATCGATCATAACTTTCGCGACGATCCGGCCAATCGTGAGCTCTTTATGCGCCTGTTCCGCTGTAAGGGACGGCTCACCACCCAGCTGCAGCGTATGACCCGCTACGGCATTCTTGGCAAATACCTGCCCGAATTCGATCGCATTATTGGCCTTATGCAGCACGACCTGTTCCATATTTACCCGGTCGACGCCCACACCATTCAGTTGATTCGCAATATCCGCCGCCTCGGCAATGCCGCCGAGGAAGAAAAATTTCCCGTTGCCTCTCACGTACTGAAAAACCTGCCCAAGCCCGAGCTAATCCTGATTGCCGGGCTCTACCACGATATCGCCAAGGGTCGCGGTGGCGACCATTCAAAACTGGGCGCCATTGATGCCAGAGAATTTACCCAGCGACACGGCTTTACTGAGCAGGAAACTGAGCTGGTTTGCTGGCTGGTTGAAAGCCACCTGCTAATGTCCAGTATTTCCCAGCGCGAAGATATCTCCGACCCGGATGTGATCCACAAGTTTGCCCTGCTGGTCGGCGATGAAATCCACCTCGACCACCTGTTTACCCTGACCATTGCCGATATTAATGCCACCAACCCGACCCTGTGGAATAACTGGAAGGGTTCATTAATGCGCCAGCTTTATTTCCAGACGCGCGACGCCTTACGGCGCGGTCTGGAAAACCCGATTAATAAAAACAAATGGATTGAAAATACCCGCAACGAAACCCTGACCCTGCTCGAAAAAGAAGGCATTACTCGGGAGCAAAGCACTGCTCTGTGGAGCGATATGGACAGCGAGCTATTTTTGCGCGAGAGCGCCAGCGTTATTACCCGGGGGGTTAAAGCGGTACTTGCAACCGACGACCCCGACTCACCGGTGATTTTGATCGAAGACGCGGGCATGGAAGACGATAGCGTGACGCGCATCTTTATTCACACCAAGGGCCTGGACAATGTCTTCCCGATTACCGCGGCCACCCTCGACACCCTGCGCCTGAACATTCACGATGCGCGGCTCTACACCGGTAACGAAAATCACACCTACGATATTTTTTACGTGCTTGATGATCAGGGCCAACCCCTGGCTATCAACAGCGACAAAGCCAATAAAGTAGCACGCAAGCTCAGCCAGGCCTTGCTGGCTAATGACAAAAAAAATATCGAGGTTAAACGCCGTACTCCGCGCCAATTAAAACAACTGACAATTGGCACCTCCGCCCATATCGACCACAGCCACGACTCGCGCACCACCTATCTTGAGGTCATTACCCCCGACCGCCCCGGCCTGCTGGCCCAGCTCGGGCAAATATTTATGCGCTTCAAGCTGCACCTGCACAGCGCCAAAATCGCCACCCTCGGCGAAAGAGTGGAGGATGTTTTTTATCTCACTAACGAACAGAACCTGCCACTGACCGACCTGGATTTGTGCCGCGAGATAGAGCAAACCATTTGTCACGAACTGAACACGCGGAATCTCGAAAACGAGAGCACCGGCAATACGGTGGAATTGCTGCAAACACGCCATTAAATAAAGCGTAAAAACCACCTGTTACGCAAATATAAAGACCTATGACTAAAGACACTGCCCCAGACAACGATAAAGGGGCGGGCCGCAAAGAGAGCGCCATGAATCCCGATCTACAAAGCCTACAGCCCTACCCTTTTGAAAAGTTAAAAACTCTGCTCGCCGCTACTGCGGCGCCGGAAACAATGGCAGCCATCAGCCTCTCGGTGGGCGAGCCGAAACATGCGCCACCCCAGTTAGTTATCGACACGCTGATTGCTCACATCAACGGCATCGAACAAAACAGCGGCCTTAGCGCCTATCCCGGTACCAAGGGTATTCCGGAACTACGCCTGGCAATCGCCGAGTGGTTGAGTCGTCGCTTTAAGCTAAACGCAAGGCCCGACCCGGAACAACAGATATTGCCGGTTAACGGCACCCGCGAAGCCTTATTCGCCTTTGCCCAGACAGTAATAGACCCAAGTGAAAATCCCACGGTGGTGATGCCCAACCCCTTCTACCAAATTTACGAGGGTGCCGCCTTACTGGCGGGTGCCGAGCCGGTATTTTTAAACTGTACAAAAGACAGCGACTTTGCACCGGATTTTTCCAGTCTCAGTGAGGCCGACTGGCAACGCTGCCAACTGGTTTACATCTGCACACCGGGCAATCCGACGGGCTCTGTACTCGGGCTCGACACCCTAAAAGAACTCATTGCTCTGGCCGACCGCCACGACTTTGTGATTGCCAGTGACGAGTGTTATTCCGAAATCTACGCCGCTGAAGACCAGCCACCGCCCGGCTTATTACAGGCCTGCGCCGAACTCGGCCGGGATGATTTTAAACGCTGCATGGTATTTCACAGCTTATCAAAGCGCTCCAACCTGCCCGGCCTGCGCTCCGGCTTTGTCGCCGGTGATGCCGACATCATTCAACAGTTTTTGCTGTATCGCACCTACCACGGCTGCGCCATGCCGATTCAACACCAGTGGGCCAGCGTTACTGCCTGGGGCGATGAAGAACACGTGCTCGACAACCGCCGTCAGTACCGCGAGAAATTTAGTGCCGTGACTGAAATACTCAAACCAATCATGGAATTTAGTCAGCCCGATGCCGGCTTCTACCTCTGGCCGAAAACACCCATTGCCGACGATATTTTCACCCGCGATCTACTCGCCACACAAAACGTCGCCGTGGTACCGGGGCGCTATCTCGCGCGAGATACGGCCACAGGCAACCCTGGTGAACAGCGTATTCGTATGGCACTGGTTGCACCACTGGCTCAATGTGAAGAGGCCGCGCAGCGTATCAAACACTTTATTGAGACCCTGTAATGCTGAAACAGCAACGGGTTGCCTATATTCTTGAGACACTGGCCCAACACTACCCGACCCAGCCCATCCCCCTCGACCACAGCAATAATTACACGCTACTGGTCGCGGTATTACTTTCTGCTCAATGCACTGACGCCCGGGTTAATACCGTCACGCCGGCGCTCTTTGCCCTGGCCGACAATGCCGCTGATATGTGCCATGTGCCGGTCGAAAGCATTCTCGGTATTATTCGCCCCTGCGGCCTTTCACCCCGCAAATCGAGGGCAATTGCCGGGCTTTCACAAATTTTGGTCAACGACTACGGTGGCGAAGTGCCCGAGGACATGGAGGCACTGGAAACCCTCCCCGGCGTCGGCCACAAAACGGCGAGCGTGGTGATGTCGCAAGGTTTTGGCCACCCGGCCTTTCCCGTCGACACCCACATTCACCGGCTGGCGCAGCGCTGGGGGCTGACCAGTGG
>ERZ1027208.14-NODE-14-length-184338-cov-107.660376_pt1 | contig 184338 bp, 157 predicted proteins | sample MGYA00520867_ERZ1027208 | MGnify/ENA primary metagenome ERZ1027208 (study PRJEB33311, sample SAMEA4378413) | marine metagenome | biome: Marine biome; feature: Fjord; material: Water | collected 2014-07-20T08:00:00Z/2014-07-... | depth 75 m ... | reverse complement strand
ATGACTGTTAATCATTGGGTCGCTGGTTCGAGCCCAGCAGGCGGAGCCAAATTTAAAAAATGCCTTTAAGAGTTTCTCTTAAAGGCATTTTTTTCGCCTGGCATTTTTCACTCATCCCGGCGGTACCCCTCACCGCTCGCATCTACCCCGCCACACACTGACGTCTTTACGGCCCAACACTCCCAAGCCGAAAGCCCACACCTACAGGGCTAATACAAGCGACGTCTGCCAGGCCTATAGCCACACGTTTGTCTTAACCCAAACACTCAATTATGCTGGCCTCAAAATAAAGACTAATGCACCTCCCTTCCCTTAACTTATAAAAATCAAAATAACTATGGCCATTGATTTTCAGCAACTCGACAAAAAACTCACCGCCCCCGGTTCTCCCTTTGAAATAGAAGAGGTCGAGATTCGCGGCACCACGACCGCCGTGTGGAAAAACGCCTTCCCCAACCTACGGGCGATTGTCGAACACAGCCGGCAATTTGCCGCGCTCGACTACCTGGTCTACGAAGACCAGCGGCTGAGTTATGAGCAGCACTATCAGCAGGTGATCACGCTGGGCCACGCGCTGATCGAACAATACGGCATTAAGAAGGGCGACCGTGTTGCCCTGGCAATGCGCAACTATCCCGAGTGGCCGGTGATTTTTTGGGCAACGGTTTCTATCGGCGCGGTGATTGTGCCTCTCAACGCCTGGTGGACGGGCGCGGAGCTGGAGTACGCCCTCGAACACTCCGGTGCGCGATTGGTGTTCACCGATCTGCAACGGGCGCAAGCTCTGACCGATACACGCGGTCGTATGCCAACACTCGAGCACATCGTTAAAGTCAGAAGTGAGGATAGCCCCCTCGATAATATTGACGAATTTAGCGCGCTGATGACGGCCCTCAATAGCGGACAAAACCTGCCCGCTATTGCCATTGAGCCCGATGACGACGCCAGTATTTTTTACACCTCGGGCACCACTGGCAAGCCCAAGGGCGCGGTCAACACCCACCGCAATATTTGCAGCAATCAGCTCAGCGGCGTGTATCTCCGCGTTCGCACCGAATACCGCTACGGTCGCGAACCGGTGCAGCCCACGGAGCAAATGGGCCAGCTGATCAGCGCGCCGCTGTTTCACGTCACCGGCTCATTGGCGATGCTCTGCGGCAGCACCATTATGGGCAGCAAGATTGTCTTTATGTATAAGTGGGATGCCGACGACGCCATCCGCCTGATTGAAAAAGAAAAACTCAATGCCTTCGGCGGCGTGCCCTCCATGCCCCTGCAAGTGCTGGAGTCACCCATTCTCGCCGCTCACGATACCTCGACCATCCGCAGCATACTCTTTGGCGGCGCGCCACCGGCACCGGAACTGGCGGCCCGTGTTAAAGCCGCCTTCCCCAATTCCAGCGCCAGTAATGGTTACGGGCTGACTGAAACCAGCGCCTTAAGCACGGTGAATGTTGCCGAAGACTATATCGCCCGCCCCGAGAGTGTCGGTCTTGCAGCGCCCATCTGCGCCATCAAAATCATCACTGGCGACGGTGCTGAATGCGCCGCTGGCGAAGTCGGTGAAATCTGCGTCAAAGGCCCCCAGGTGATCAAGGGCTACTGGAATAACCCAGAGGCCACGGCTAGTACCATCGTCGACCACTGGCTACATACCGGCGATCTCGGCTATGTCGATGAGGAGGGCTTTTTATATGTGGTCGACCGCATCAAAGACATGTTGCTGCGCGGCGGTGAAAATATTTACTGCATTGAAGTCGAAAGCGCCCTGTTCAACCACCCCGATGTGATCGACGCGGCTGTGGTCGGCATTCCCCACCCGGTACTGGGTGAAGAAGTAGCTGCCCTCGTGCAACTTCGCCCGGGCGCTGACTTCACGCCCGAAGACTTACAGGCCCATGTCGCCACTCAAATCGCCGCCTTTAAAGTCCCGGTGCGCATTGAACAACATCACGAACCCCTGCCCCGCAATGCCAACGGCAAAATTATGAAGCCTGCGGTAAAAGACTTAATGGGGATCAGCACACCCTAGCAGGTTGTTGAAATTCGCTGAGTCGAGGCAGATACAAGGCAAAATCAAGCGAAAAGCGGAGTTTACTGGTGTAAATGAGCACTTTGAGCTTGGTTTTAACGTAGTAGATGGCCGAGTCAGTAGAATTTCAACAGCCTGCTAAGAATGGCGGCCTCTACTCTGCAGCTTGCTCTGCCTCTATGCGGCGCTGGCTAAAGATGCGACAGCGCTCGGCGGGCACAAACAGCTCGCGCATTAAATAGGCTTTAAAGTCTTCAGCATAGGGCTGTTCGGCAACGGCCTTTTCCATACACAGTAACCAGGCATCTCTTTCTCGCTCGGCGATATCGAGATGCTCGTGGGCGCGGGGAATCATAATCGGCCCGTATTTTGGGGCGAAGAGTTTTTCACCACCCAGCCAACCACAGAGGAAGCAATACAACTTGTCCCGTGTCACCTCGAGATCTCTGGGATGCATGCCCCGGATGGCCGCAGCCTCCGGCACGCTCTCCATGTAGTCGTAAAAGCGATCCACCAAACGTTTAATGCCGACCTGTCCACCCGCCGCCTGAAACGAAGCATCGCCATCACCATAAGTTCGTACCATTGAATCTATTCCTCACCTTTTTCGTTAACGCCAAACCGCCGCATAAAATACAAGACAGCAATTCGCTGGTATTCTGCAGTACTTTAGGCTACAAATGAGCCGCAAATTATAAGAGCTAATGTGTCTCATGGAACGGGGCAATGTAGAAATAAAGCACATTCATTGATCTGAGCCAGTAGAAACCTTTCGCGGCTCAAACACAAAAGGGCAAATTCCATGACAAGAAAGCACGTTCTCGAAGGTGTCAAAGTTCTCGACTTCTCCCACTTTGTTGCCGGGCCACACTGCACACGCCTGATGGCCGAAGCCGGTGCCGAAGTCATTAAAGTTGAAGCGCAAATGGGCGAGGCCGCTCGCCACCTGCCCGTCCTGAAAGAGGAGCGCAGTGGCTATTTCATCCAGCATAACCGTGGCAAGAAAAGCCTAAGCCTGGATTTACGAACAAAAGAAGCCCAGGACATTTGCCACGAACTGATTAAAACGGTCGACGTGGTGATTGAGAACTTCACGCCGGGGGTGATGAAAAAATTCAACCTGGACTGGGAAGCGGTCAGCAAGATCAACCCGGATGTCATCATGTGTTCCATCTCCTGCCTTGGGCAGGAAGGCCCTCTGTCGAAGCTGCCCGGCTTTGACTACATTGGCCAGGCCTACTCCGGTGTACTCGGCATGACCGGTGAAGCCGATGGCTACCCCGCACTTTCAGGCATGGCCTTTGGTGATATTTCCACCGGTGCTCACGCCTACGGCGCCATCGTTACCGCCCTCTACCACAAGGCCATGGGCGGTGGCGGTCAGTTTCTCGACATTGCTCTGCTCGACTGCCTGTTCAGCTATCACGAAATGAATGTCCAGGTTTACGATGCTTCAGGCGGCGCCCAGGTGCCTCAGCGCAGCGGCCATCAGCACGCGTTTATCTCGCCCCTCGGCCTGTTTAAGTGCAAACAGGATTATCTGATTATTGTTGCCCTCGGTGCCCAGTGGAATAATCTACTGAAATTACTCGGCAAAGAGGAGTGGCTCGAAGACCCCCGCTTCGCGACACCCTTAACACGTAACGACCATCGCGATGCTATTACCGTCGAAATTGAACGCTGGCTCAGCACGGTGAGTGACGTTACCGAGGCCGTGCGTATTCTCGTCGAAGAAAACCACGTCCCCGCCGCGCCTATATTGAGCGTGCCAGAGGTGATGCAGCATCCTCATATGCAGCAGCGAGGTATTGTGCAAACCGTTACCGACCGCGCCTTTGGTGAGGTGAAAATCCCCGGGGCACCACTGCGTTACTCCCAGTATCCCGAGCGACTTGAACTGCAAGCCAGCTTTCTCGGCGAGCACAATGAAGAAATTCTGCGCGAGCAACTCGGTTATTCCGCTGAGAAAATTGCCGAGCTGAACGCAGCGGGTGTGTTGAGCCAAAAAGACATCTAAGCGCTTAAGGCTTAAATATGTATCGGGTGCCAATATTTATTCGGCACCCGGTTCATCCCCTAACAAATAGCGCCAATCAACATCCATCCATAAAAACGCCTTAAACGGCCACAAAGAATAATAAAAATTCAAAAAAAGGAGTTAGCCATGGCCCCCCAGTCCATGTTCGAGGGCATTAAAGTCATCGACTTTTCTCACTTTGTCGCAGGCCCCCACTGCACCAAAATGTTGGCCGAGCACGGCGCCGAGGTGATCAAAATCGAGCCCCTAACGGGCGACCCCGCGCGCACGCTGCCCATGCACAAGGAGGGCCGCAGCGCCTTTTATGTGCAACACAACCTCGGCAAAAAAACCATGAGCCTGGACTTAACCCGGCCCGAGGCACAGAAGATTTGCCACGAACTCATTAAAGACGCCGACGTGGTGGTGGAAAATTTCAGCCCCGGCGTCATGAAGCGTCACCACATGGACTGGGCAACGTTAAAGACCCTGAATCCCAATCTGGTGATGTGCTCCATTTCCTGCTTCGGCCAGGACGGCCCACTATCGTCACTGCCCGGCTACGACTATATTGGCCAGTCCTATGCAGGCATTCTCGACATGAACGGTGAACCCGACGGGCCACCCGTGTTTGCCGACCTCACCTTTGGCGATGTCTCCAGCGGTACTCACGCCTACGCCGCCATCGTCGCCGCCCTCTTCCATCGCTTTCGCGGTGGCGCCGGACAACACCTCGATCTCTGCCTGCAGGAAATTCTCTTCAGCTACCACGAAATGAATGTGCAGCTCTACGATGCCTCGGGGGGTGCCTATGTCCCAAAACGCGCGGGAGCCCGCCACGGCGTAGCCGCACCGGCGGGCATTTTTAAAAGTGGCGAGCGCTATCTTTTCGTGCTCGCACTCGGTGCCCAGTGGGACAAGCTGGCCAAAACCATGGGCCGTGAAGATATGCTCAGCGATCCCCGCTTTGCCGACCTCGCCGCCCGAGGCGCCAATAAAGAAGCCATCAACCAAGCCGTACAAAGCTGGCTCGACACCATTGGCGACCCCGACCAGGCATTAAAATTATTACAGGATGAGCGCATACCCAGCGCCCCGATACTCAGCGTGCCGGAAGTTATGGCACACCCACACACCCAGGCCCGCGAGATGGTGCGCACCGTCGTCGATCCGGTCTGGGGGCCGCTGAAAATCCCCCGCACACCCCTGCGCTTTTCAGCCTTCCCAGACGTACCCGAGCAAACTGCCGGCTTTCTGGGCCAGCACAACCATGAAATCCTCAGTGAAGTACTGGGCTATTCCGCTGAGAAGATCGGTGCACTGGAAGCGGAAGGTGTTATCAATTCTAAGCGGGTTTGAGCCTGGCTCCTGTCGCTATAAGTAATAGCGACTCAAACCACGGCAAACACTGACTTTTAAAAACGGATAGAACCCACTTATGAGCAAGCAAACAAACTTGAACGAAGGCTTCGTCAACATCACCACTCCCGACGGCGAAATGGAATGCTTTGTCGCCTGGCCCGAGGGCGATAATGACAGCGCCTATCCTCCCGTCGTGCTCTATATGGACGCCCCCGGTGTGCGTGGCGAACTCTACGACTTTGTGCGCCGCATCGCCGCCCAGGGTTATATCGCCATCATCCCCAATCTTTACTATCGCTACGGCGTGCGCGATCCCGGCGGCCAGATGATGGCGATGCTCGACGCCCACACCAACGGCATGATTATTAGCGACACCCGCGCCATTATTGACTGGCTCGACGACCACCCCAACGCCCTGCCCGGCCCCATGGGCTGCATCGGCTATTGCATGAGCGGCAAGTTTGTCCTCGCCGTGACCGGCAGCTTCCCCGAGCGCTTTAAAGCCATGGCATCCCTCTACGGCGTCTCCCACGTGACGGGGCAGAGTGACTCCGCCCACCTGCTGATTCCCAATATCGAAAGCGATTGCAGCCTGTATTTCGGCTTCGCCGCCCACGACCCCTACGTGCCCGATGCCGAGATCAAAGCCCTCGATGCCTGCCTGAGTGACAACAATATCGACTACGTGCTGGAAAAAGTCCCGAACACCGAGCACGGCTTCGCCTTCCCCCAGCGCATGATGTACAACCACGACGCCGCCGAACGCCACTGGGATATTGCCTTTGAGCTGTTTGCCCGCAAGCTCAAATAACCCTTCTTTGAAGGGGCTTTAGCCCCGCCCTCTGGCGACTAAAGCCCCTTCAAATTCGCTAAAAATTTTTAGCCACACGAGCCCTACGCAGAGTAGAATGAAGGCCAATAATTTTGGCCACTGCTCTCCAGGCTCTGCTCTGTTGTACTATCTTTAAGTAAGGCCACACCCATTCCTATTAACACCCAGGTAAGCTGTTTATGAATGCTCCCGCTCATCCCGCTTTTCAGTTTTTGCGCAGCCAGCGCATTGAATCTCTCGACCTCGATGTCAGCGAATACCGTCACATTAAAACCGGCGCGCAGCATATTCATATCGCCACCGACAACAACGAGAACGTGTTTCTGGTGGCCCTGCGCACGGTGCCTGAAGACTCCCGCGGTGTGGCGCATATTCTCGAACATACCGCCCTGTGTGGCAGTGAAAAGTATCCGGTGCGCGACCCCTTCTTTATGATGATTCGCCGCTCGCTGAACACCTTTATGAATGCCTTCACCAGCTCCGACTGGACGGCTTACCCCTTCGCAAGCCAGAATAGAAAAGACTTTAACAATTTACTGCAAGTCTATCTAGATGCTGTGTTTTTCTCTCGACTCGACCCCCTGGACTTTGCCCAGGAAGGGCATCGCATGGAGTTCGCCGAGGCTGAAAATAGCAACTCCGATTTAGTCTATAAAGGTGTTGTCTTCAATGAAATGAAGGGCGCAATGAGCTCTGTCACCTCGACCCTGTGGCACACCCTCTGCACCTACCTCTACCCGACCACCACCTACCACTACAACAGCGGTGGCGACCCGGCGGCGATTCCCGACTTAAGCTACGAGCAGTTGCGCGAGTTCTATAAAACTCACTACCACCCCAGCAACGCCACCTTTATGACCTTCGGCGATATCCCCGCCGCGGAGCACCAGGCCAACTTTGAAAGCGAGGCCTTGAACCGTTTCGAGCCACTGGCGGAAACCATCGCCGTGCCCGACGAGAAACGCTACCTGGCACCGATTGCCGTTGAAGAGTCCTACGCCTTTGATGAAGAGGGTTCCACCGACAACAAAACCCACATTATTATTAGCTGGCTACTGGGTAAGGCCACCGATTTGAAATCTTGCATGCAGGCCCATTTACTCAACAGCATCCTGCTCGACAACAGTGCCTCGCCGCTGCTAAAAGCTCTAGAAACCAGCGACCTCGGCAGTTCGCCATCACCCTTGTGCGGGCTGGATGATTCACAAAAAGAGATGTGTTTCGTCTGCGGTATCGAGGGTAGCGAGCCCGAGAAGGCTGTCGAGCTAGAAGAACTGGTGATGGGTGTTCTGCGCGACGTCGCCGAGAACGGCGTTGCCAAAGAGCAGGTCGAAGCCTCTCTGCATCAACTGGAATTGCAGCAGCGCGAAATTGGCGGTGACGGCTACCCCTACGGCCTGCAATTAATTTTGACCTCACTGACCAGCGCCACCCACCGCGGCGACCCCATCGCCCTGCTCGACCTCGAACCAGTACTGGCCGAGCTACGTGCCTCCATTGCCGACCCCGAGTTTATTAAATCACTGGCTCGCGATCTGCTGGTCGACAACCCCCACCGCGTACGTTTGACCCTGCGCCCCGAACCTGCCTTGTCGGCACGGCGGGAAAAAAGCGAAGCCGCGCAACTGGCCACGATTAAAGCCCAGCTCAGCGATACTGAGAAGCAGGACATTATCAGCCAAACTGCCGCCCTCAATGAGCGTCAAATGCAGGCCGATGACGAAGGCGTGCTACCCAAAGTAGGGCTTGAAGATATCTCCCCCGATCTGGCCTATGTCAGCGCCACCAGTAAAAGCCAGGACGCCCTGCCGCTGACCCAGTACGAGGTCGGCACCAACGGCCTGGTTTACCAGCAGCTATTAGTTTCACTACCTGCGCTCACTGACGAGCAAATCGACCTACTGCCCCTTTACGCTAGCTGCCTCACCGAGCTGGGTGTTGGCGACAAAGACTATCTCGCCACTCAGCTTTGGCAATCGCAGGTGTGCGGTTCTATTAGCACCCACGCCTCGGTACGTTGCGAAGTCGATAATCTGCAGCGCCTAAGCGGGCATTTAGTGTTAAGCGCCAAAGGCTTAGCGAATAATCAGCAGGCACTTTGCGAGCTTATGAACGCGACCTTTGAGTCCGTGCGTTTCGATGAACTACCCCGCCTGCGCGAACTCATCGCCCAGATTCGCGCCCGCCGCGAAAGCAGTGTGACCGGCAACGGCCACACCCTCGCCATGGCCGCCGCTGCCAGTAATGCCAGCCCCGGTGCCTGGTTGTCCCATCGCTGGGGTGGCATGGAAGGCATTCGTCTCACCAAGCAACTCGATAGCAGCCTGGACGAGCAAGCAGGACTGGCCAGCTTTGCCGCTAAACTGGCCGCAATGCACGCACTGTTTTTAAAGGCACCCCGACAGGCTCTGTTGGTCGGCGAGCAAGAGCACATGAGTGAATTTGCCAGCGCCTTTCTCGACACACTACAGCCCGGTGACGGTTCAGCCTTTACGCCCTTTAGTCGACCCGAACTCTGCATCCCAAGCCAGCAACTGTGGGCCACCAGCACCCAGGTCAACTTCTGCGCCCGCGCCTATCCCACCGTGCCCATGGGTCATGCCGACGCCGCACCACTGAGCGTACTTGGCGGCTTCCTGCGCAACGGCTATTTACACCGCGCCATTCGCGAACAGGGTGGCGCCTACGGCGGTGGTGCCGGGCAGGACAACAATGGCGGCGCCTTCCGCTTCTTCTCCTATCGCGACCCCCGCATCGAGGGCACCCTCGACGACTTCCAGGCCTCGCTGGTTTGGCTACAGGAAGAGAAGCACCAATGGCAGCAGGTGGAGGAAGCCATCCTCGGCGTCGTTTCCGGCATCGACAAGCCCTCCTCCCCGGCGGGTGAAGCCAAGCAAAGCTTCCATTCCGAACTCTATGGCCGCGGCCGCGAACAGCGCGAAGCCTTCCGCAACCAGGTCCGCGAAGTGAAACTCGATGACCTGCAGCGTGTCGGCCGTGAATACCTCAGCGACGACAAATGCAGTACTGCGGTGATTACCAATGCCGATAGTGCGGCCAAGCTCGATGCTTTAAATCTGGAGTTATTTACGCTGTAGATTACGCATTGCACATAGCTTAAAAGGGAGGGATGCTCTCTACTCATGACCGTCGGAGGCAAGGATGCCGACACCGAGCGTACAGGGATGTATTTACAGCGCGTCATGTGTAGTGAGCATCCCTCCCTTCAACTCCCTCCCGTACTCGACCGACAGAAAACATACCTTGAACCACGATAAATTATTTTCCCGCCCCCTCGCCGATATTGCCGGCTTTAAGTTCGATGCCGATGTAGTCGCCGTCTTTCCGGACATGATTCAACGCTCCGTGCCCGGCTACGAAACCATTATCGCCATGACCGGCACACTGGCCGGACGCTACGCCCAGCCCCAGTCAAGCTGTTACGACCTGGGTTGCTCCCTCGGCGCATCGACACTGGCGATGGCCCAACATATTCAAGTGCCCGACTGCAGCATCGTCGCCATCGACAATGCCCCGGCGATGATTGAGCACTGCGCCACCATCCTCGCCCATGAGCAAAGCGACACCGCCGTGGAATTAATTTGCGCCGATCTGCTCGACCTTCCCCTCGAGAGCCCCCTCGACAATGCCTCGATGGTGGTACTCAATTTCACCCTGCAATTTCTGCCCCCCGAGGCCCGCAGCGCCTTAATGCAGCGTATTTATGATGCCCTACTACCCGGCGGCATACTGATTCTGTCGGAAAAAATCGCTTTCGCCGACGCCCATTTAAACCAGCTGATGATAGAGCTGCACCATAGCTTTAAACGCGCCAATGGCTACTCTGAGCTGGAAGTCGCGCAAAAGCGCTCGGCACTGGAAAACGTACTGATTCCCGAAACCCTCGACCAGCATCGCCAACGACTGAGTAGCGTCGGCTTTAACAGCATCGACATCTGGTTTCAGTGCTTTAATTTCGCATCACTGCTTGCTATCAAGTAAATGGCCATCAACTCAGTAGCTATCAAATAAGCGAGTATTTAATGATCGATTATCAAGGCCTGATCGCCGGCTTACACCAGCTCGGCGCTCAACAAAGCACCCTCAAGAAAAGCACGCTCACCCAATGGGCCGAGCAATTGCCCGAGCAAATCGCCCAACAACTCAGCCTGCAGCGCTGGGGCGACCTGCCCCAATGGCAGCAAAGCCTCGAACAATTGCCCGCCCTCAGCGCCAGCAGCTGCGATTTCAAGCAAGGCGTACGCATCGGCGAGGCCAGGGATTGCAGCGAGCAAGAACGAGAGGAATTACGCGCCGCGCTGATGGAGCTCCACCCCTGGCGCAAAGGCCCCTACGCATTGTTTGGTTTGGACATTGACACCGAGTGGCGCTCCGACTGGAAGTGGGATCGCCTGCTACCCCACATCGCGCCCCTGCAAGACAAACTGGTGCTCGACATCGGCTGCGGCAATGGCTACCACTGCTGGCGCATGTACGGCGAGGGCGCACAACGGGTGATAGGCATCGACCCCTCGCCGCGCTTCGTGCATCAGTTTTATGCGCTTAAATCTTTTATTCCCAGGGCCGAGTCCAACAGCCTATCTGTTGATGTACTGCCCCTCGGCATAGAACATCTGCCCAGCGAATTAAAAGCCTTCGACACGGTGTTTTCCATGGGCGTTCTCTACCACCGCCGCTCGCCCATCGATCACCTGCTCGAACTCAAGGCCTGCCTTAAAAATGGCGGCCAGCTGGTGCTCGAAACCCTGGTGATTGAAGGCGATGAAGGTCAGGTATTAGTCCCCGAGGGCCGCTACGCAAAGATGCGCAATGTCTGGTACATACCCAGCCCAGCGACCCTGCTCAGCTGGTTGCGCAAGTGCGGCTTTAAAAACCCTCGCCTGGTCGACGTTTGCGATACCAGCGCCGATGAACAACGCAGCACCGAGTGGATGCACTTTGAGTCCCTGCCCGACTTTCTCGACCCCGACGACAACAGTCGCACCTTCGAGGGTCACCCCGCACCGCGCAGAGCGGTGTTTATTGCCGAGTGTTAGCGCTCGACGCCACAGACAACCAGCCGCAAACTTGAAGAACAATCGTTCAAGTATTAGACTGCTGCGCCACTAGCTTAGCCACAAATATTATTAATAGCTTTTATTGGGAGATTTCATGTTTTTTGCCGACCAGTTTCAAGACCTTCAACGTAGCCAACCCGAACACACCGCCATCACGTTTGAAGGCCAGGAGATCAGCTACAACGAGTTGATGGAGCACAGCTGGCAGGTTGCCAACGGGCTGCTGGAACTCGGCATTGAACGCCAGGATCGCATCGCCCATCTGGCGAAAAATTCCCCCGAGTTCTTTGAAATCTTTATCGGTGCCAGCGCATCGGCCTTTGCCACTGCGGGCGTTAACTGGCGCTTAGCCGGCCCCGAGGTGCTGCAAATCCTCAACTCCACCGAAAACAGCACCCTGTTTGTCGGCAAAGATTTCTACCCCACCATCGAAGCCATTGAAGGCGAACTGACGTTTATTAAAAACATTATCGCCATCGACGGCGGGCACGAGCGCTGGATCGACTACACCAGCTGGCGCGACCAGCAGTCCAAGCAGCGTCCCGACGTGACCCTTGAAGGCGACGACGATGTGCTGCAGCTTTACACCAGCGGCACCACCGGTCTGCCCAAGGGTGTGCAGCTCACCAATCAGGGTTACATCAACGCCTTCGACGCCTTTGTCGACAACGACATTCTCGCTGTTGACGCCAACGCCACCTTTATTAATGTTATGCCGCTGTTCCACGTCGGCGGTATTAACCTGACCATCGTGCCACTGTTGCGCGGCGCCCACCTCCATCTGCTGGCCGAGTTCGATGCCACCACGGTGCTCGATAGCCTCAGCAATGACAAGATCACCCACGCGCTGTTTGTGCCGGCGATGATTCAAATGCTGCTACAGGAGCCGAAAGTGCGCGAGCGCGACTACAGCAGCCTGCAGTGTCTGTATTACGGTGCCTCGCCCATCTCTGAGTCTGTGCTGGTTGAAGCCGGTGAGGTCTTTGGCTGTGACTTTATGCAGCTGTACGGCGCCACCGAAAACTACGGCATTATCAGCAAGCTGGCCCCCGAAGATCATGCCCCGGGGCGCAATAAACTGCGCTCCTGTGGCAAGCCCGCAGCCGGTTCTGAAGTAAAAATCGTCGATACCGAGGGCAACACCCTGCCCAATGGCGAGGTCGGTGAAATCCTCCTCAAAAGCAGCTGGATTCTAAAAAGCTACTGGCGCAACCCCGAAGCCACAGCAGAAGTTAAAGCCGGCGGCTGGTACCACACCGGCGATGCCGCCTATCTCGACGACGAGGGCTTTCTGTTTATCAAGGACCGCGTCAAAGACATGATCATCACCGGTGGTGAAAACGTCTTCCCCGCCGAAGTTGAAAACGCCGTACACAGCCACGACGATATTATCGACGTTGCGGTGATCGGCATCCCCGACGAGCAATGGGGTGAGGCCATTAAAGCCTGCGTGGTACTGCGCCCCGGTGCCGAACTCAGCGAAGAGGAAATTATCGCCTACGCCCGCACCCAGATCGCCGGCTTTAAAGCCCCCAAGTCCATCGACTTCATCCCCGAACTTCCACGCAACCCCAGTGGTAAAATTTTGCGTCGCGAGCTGCGCGCACCCTACTGGGCCGATCAAAACCGGGGCGTTTGAAGAAGCGTGAGAAAAAGCCTTCTGCAAAGCATTAAAAACGTAATTGTTCTTGACGAAAAGCGGCCACTTCCCTATAGTGCCGCCCTCTGCACTCGTAGCTCAGCTGGATAGAGTACCCGGCTACGAACCGGGCGGTCGAAGGTTCGAATCCTTCCGAGTGCACCATTATTTGCAGTACCCTGCAGACCTTAAAGCCCGACCTTGCGTCGGGCTTTTTTGTGCCTGTATATTTTCTTTCAATACCTCGAGCTACTCCCTAAAAGCCCCGCGCTGACGCCTTCGGCGCAGCCCCATGGCCTTGCCCTCAACCTGGACCAACGCTCGCAACGACAGCACACTACCGTCAATCACTTCTAAGAACACCTTTTGATATTCTTTAATTCTCGATTAGCAATAAGCATATTGAAAAGCGTTCTTTTACTTGTCAGCTCGACAGCGCTTTAATCGCCACCTCAAAGACAAAGGTGTTTATCCGACCAACTATGAGCCCTGTAGCCGCACAGCAAGCCACCATCGACGATGCCCCGCAAACAAGCCGCGAAGCCTTGTTTGACCTCAGCGAAGCCAACCGCGCGATGACCGGCGCCTTGCCAATGGATATTCTTGCGACGGCTCTCGATGCCGCCAAACACCCCATCATCAGCACCAGCTTTTCGGCCTACTCTGCCGTGCTGCTGCACATGGTACAAAAGGTTCGTCCCGGCACGCCCGTGGTCTGGTGTGACACTGGCTTTAACACAGCGGCGACCTACCGTTTCGTCGACCAGCTGGTTGAGCGTCTGGATTTGAACCTCAAGGTTTTTCAGCCGGCATTGTCAGCGGCTCACCTCGAGGCTCACTACAAGGGCATCCCTGAAATCGGCAGCCCAGAGCACACCGAGTTTACAAAAGTGGTCAAGCTCGAGCCTTTCAACCGCGCCTTTAGTGAATTAAAGCCCGACCTGTGGATTAACGGCATTCGCCGCGAAGAAACCGAATTTAGAAAGTCACAGGATATCTTTACCTGGGATGCGCCGCGACAAACCACCAAAGTCGCACCCTCCTTCCACTGCACCACCATGAATCTGGTCGACTACCTGCTCGAACACAAACTGCCTTCTGAAGTGGAATATAACGATCCCACCAAAGCGGCGGAGCATCTTGAGTGCGGACTGCATACTTAATACGGCGCTAACACCGCTATTCCCAATAGCCCCTCTTCACAGATCAGCGCCCTCATTAACGCCATTAAAACGCCTACTTACAAACTGCGATGAGTTTTTCAGAGGACTTACACTTACCCCTGAATAAATAACAGTTAAAACGTTGCACCGACAAATATTTTTTTAACCTGTCAACCCTTCCCCTCTTAAGACGTTGTTAGTTCTACTCAATTAACTTTTGAAGGAACGCAATCGTGATAAAAGCAGGCAGGCTAACACCCTATCAACACCTCTACCTTAAAATTCGGCGACACTTGAACTGTTGCCTAAACCTCCTCGTTTGTTGTTTTGTACTGGCACCACTGGCACTCAATGCCGCCCCTCCCTGGGAGACTCTCGAAAAACCGACCGGCATTTACAGTAGCTCAATCAGCCGCGGCGAGGCACTGGCCAACGAGCATGCCCTCGGAGCGCTAATACGTGTCAAATGGAACGAATTAGAGCCCAGCCCCGGCGAATTCAACTGGGCACTCATTGAAGATCAAATCAACAATATGGATGATTTTTCCGAGGGGAAGCTATGGTCACTGGCAATTATTGCCGGCAAAGAGTCCCCCCAGTGGCTCTACGATGAAGCCGAATTCTTTGTAGTCAACTCCATGCTTGGCGAGATCAGCATCCCCAAGTACTGGGATCCACAGGTACAACACCGCTTGCAAGAGCTAGCCCTGGCCCTGGCCTATGAGTACGGTGACGACCCGCGCATGAGCCTGGTCTACTTACCACAAATGACCAGTAACGGCGTGGAGGGGCATTTTAACGGGGTGCCCATCTCGACCCTGGAAGCTGCGGGTATGACCCCCGACAACTGGATTACAGCAGTCACCAGCGCCGCCACCAGCTTTGCCCTCGCCCTGCCCAATAAAGCCATCGCCGTCGAGGTACACACCCTGCTGGGCGATAGCTTTATTGCAGAACGCATTATCAATCATCTGTGGGACGATCCCGCCCTCGGGCAAAGAGTCGGAGCCGCGATGTGGTGGCTCTCGGGTAAGGAGAGCTATCAAAGTGAACTACTGGATGTCCTGCGGGAATTTCCTGGGGATATCTATGCTCAAGTTATCGGCCGCTCTGACCAGCCCGATCGCTTCCTGAACGGCGATTACGCCACCCTATTTACACAGGCTAAAGAGCTGGGAGTTCGCTATATCGAACCCTGGGAAATGGAATTAAGCTACCACACCCACGATCAGCTATTTGAGGATTTTAATCAGTGGTCATGGACGCACTTTGAGCCAGGCAGCGAGGCGAATGCGCCTCCGGGGGTCAAGCCCTCAGGCCAAGCTAAAAGCCAAAACCCGGGGCATCGCTCGAGAGCACCCTACTGGCGCTCACAGCGGCTTCGATTAGACATTGGTTCAAATTAACGCCTAGAAGTAAGCCTGTCCGTCATATCCGACGGACAGGCTATCGCAACGAACACAGGACCATAGCGCCAGGGATCATTGCGTCAGGGATCATAGCGTTATAGCAGGCGTCACAGGACCAGATACGAAGTCTTATTTTTTCCGCGCTCACAATGCGGCTCACTCGTGAATAGTGCAAACCAAAATGCTTAGCTATTTCCTTCACACTATAGCCGCCACTGGCATAAGCCCTGGCAATCCCGTGATCTCTGTTATTACCCACTGATTCATAGTATTCCAATGCTTTGCCTGGCCCACAGTCGCACCATAACGACACACTGAAGGCCAGGGCCTCCACCCGCAAACAAACGCCCCCTTTTAGCCCAGCCTGATACGCGGTATCTCCTGCCAGCGCGTCAAATAGCTGGGTGATTTCATCGCCCGCTTCATGGCAAAGCCAGCCTCACCGCCCTGCCGAGCCAGCATAATGGCCCCGGAACCAAAGCGCTGGTTCACCCCGTCCATCACCCCCATTAAACGCGCCGAGTTCTCCGGCCGGGGCGCTAACAGATCACACTGGGCAAAGCGCTCGGGCCGAATATCGTGCAGAGCCACCCCTGCCTTGGCATAGCGGTAACCCGGGCGATAAAGCTTAGCCACCAGCGCCACAGCCGTGCGAGATAGCACGCGACTGTCGGCCGTGCCGCCGGGCAAGCTCACCGACAATTCATCGGCATAGGGCTGGGCATCGTGAACGCTGGTTTGTATCCAGGCCGAGAGGCGAAAGCACAGCGACGACTGCGCCCTGAGCTTGACGCCCGCCCTGACGGCATAGTGACTCACGGCCTCCTGCAGGGGCTTTAAGCCTGTCTGTTTTTGACCGAAGGAACGGCTGGAAATAATGTTTTGTTTCGGCTGCGGCTGGCTGTCGATATCAATACAGGGCTCGCCCTGCAACTCGCGAACCGTGCGCACCAGGGTGACACCCTGCAGGGCCCGGGCATCGGCCTGAGACATTAGCGCCAAATCGCCCGCCGTACGCAAAGCCCTGGCCTTTAGCTTGGCCGTCAGCTTGCGGCCAATACCCCAAACCTCACTGACATCCACCCGCGCCCCCAGCCACTGCCATTGGTGGGCCTGCTCCAGCACACAAACACCCTCAAGCTGGGCATACTGTTTCACCGCACTCTGCCCCAGCTTGGCCAGGGTTTTCGTCGGGGCAATCGACACGCCCATTTTGATGCCCTGCTGCTGCCAGATGCTATCGCGCAGCATCGCGGCAAAGGCCTTTAATTCGGCGCGGGGTACGGCGCTAAAATCGACAAAGCATTCGTCAATGGAATAGACCTCAATACCATTGGGTACCAGCTCGGCCAGCGTCGCCATAATCCGCCCACTGACTTCACCGTAAAGCTCATAGTTGCTGGAAAAAGCCAGCACCCCGGCCCGCTCAATCAGCTCGCGCTGCTTAAAGTAGGGCTCAAATTTTTTAATGCCTGCCGCTTTGGCTTTGTCATCCAGGGCTACGACGACACCATCATTATTCGAGGTAACCACCACGCCCTGATCGCGAATATCGGGGCGAAACACCTTTTCGCAGGAACAGTAAAAACTGCGCATATCGCACAGGCCGATCAAAGGCAGGCACCCCTGCCGCCAGCCCTCAGGTGATGCACCGCATGAAGTACCACCCCTTCAATATCGACCTGAGACTCCGCCGATATCTCTATCGGCCGGTACAGCTTGTTGGCCGGCAAAAGGCGCGAGTGGGCCAAATCCAGCACCTTAATGGTGAGCAGCCCATCGATCGCCACCACCACCACATCGCCATCCACCGCCTGTGCGGCGCGGTCAATAATTAATAGATCATCGCTAAAGATGCCCAGCTCTATCATTGAATCACCCTCGGCGCGGGCGAAATAGGTCGCCGCCGGATGAGCGATCAAATGCTCATTGAGATCTAAACCGCCATCGAGATAATCATCCGCAGGGCTGGGGAAACCCGCCGCCACACGGCTTAAATAGAGGGGGAACAATCTGCGCTCACCCACGCTCACGCTCACGAAACCAATGGGGTTGATTTTCACACTTACCACCTATGCCAAGCGGGCAGCGTCCAGCGCCACCCATAAAATACTGTATCAATAGACAGTATAGCAGCGAAGTACCGGGACTCAAACCTGTGCGACAAAATATTCTGACAAGCGCTCCACATACGATATCTGTACATAGACACGGCTCAGCAATACTTGCAGCAAATATTTCACGTGCTATTATTCTAAAAAGTAGGAAATACCATTCCATCGTTTTCAAGAATTAATAATAATCAACAACTGATATTTTCTCGAAATGGATGCTGCGCAAAGGGAAACGGGATACTCGCATTGGTGTTTATCGCGAAAGCGACTTAGGCTTTTTTTAACTATCCTTTTAAATCAAAAAACCGTTGATACCAGTCGAGTATAAAATTCGATAACGCATGTATTCTCAGAATACAAATTCCAGGTATTCCGAGCAGCAATGAATTAGAAGAAAAGCCAACCAGAAATCATCATAAGATTATTAAATGGAGTAATTATATGTCTGGTAACAAGGAAAAATCTCAGCGAGTTAGCTCTGTTGAAATAAGCAGATACCAAAGTTCTGATCAAGGTGTGCATGATGAATTAAACGCATTAGTAAACAATAAAGATGCAACGAAATATGACCGAGAACCTAATATTGAAGGGGATAGATGCACTGTCATAATATCAGTTCCAAAAAATTTTGGCGGTTCATTTGGCTCTCATCCAGGCCACTGTGGTGTCGCCTTATGGAACTCTTCAAATCGCAAGTACCAAAGCTTTGGAATATTGATGGACGGGTCATTTGCGGATGAAGAAGTAAATGCACATAACGATGAATTAAAAAGAGATGGGAATTTTAAAATTTGGTATTTTACTGTAAAAATTAATGATACTACTTATACAAATCTAAAAAATAGAATGTCACAACTGGGATCAAAGAAAGTAACCTATGGAAAGTTCTTCGTGGCCAGAGGGTGGAGTGAAGACGGATCTTATAGTTGTGTAACTGCTGTTGATACAATCTTATGTGCAGGCAGTCTATCGAAGGGGCTTGCATCTATGACTTCAACACCTTACGCATATGCCCAAACATTCACCAGAGCAGGATGGTACATAAGCCAAGCAGATAATATGAAACACATGTAGGAATGGGAACATTTTTGACAATTTAAAACCCAATGATTCCTTTTGGTTCAATTTACTAGAATAGCCAAAATGGTCAGTGACTTTATTGGGTCATAGAACACCTAACAAAAGAAACACCGCGGAGGCATGCTGATCTTGTACCACTTTCTTGGACGATTAATTTCGTCAATGAGAGAGATCCAGCATGGGGCACACCAAAAACACAAACATACATTTATGTCTTCACAATTGGTGTCATCGGTGTCGCCCGCTGTCATCCCCTCTTTCCGAGTACTTACTGCGAAGCTCGGTGTGGTGCCCCCCCATATCGGATTACCCTTAATAACTTATGTAGTGGTTATGTCATTTATAATAATTTTTGGCATGACTATTTTGCCAAGGGCGTGAGTAAAGGCGGGTTTCATTTGCCCCAACTGCAAGAAACCGCCTTACATTTCCGTGTCGGCACCGCAAGATATAAACAGTTTTCAGCTTGCGGTGGAAGAATACATTAACGGAGCCTTAAGGCTACAACATGAAAAATACCGCAAGCCTAATAGCCTTTCTAAGCACCGCGCTTATCGTCGTTTTGTCTGTGAGTATTGATGCCTGCCTGGATGCTGCTGGCATGTGGTCGAATTTAGGCATAACCTGCGATGGCGCCGGCAGTGGGTTTGTCCCGCAATGTCAGCGGCCAGTACTTAACAAGTTCGGGGTATCTCACCCACGAAAAACAGAGATGAGCTGAATAAATCGACGCCCTGCTTTGCCTTGCCGCTGCTAAAGACCCTATGTACCGAGGAAACCCTATGAAGATCATCTTGTACCTATTACTCGTATTTATTGCTCAAGCCCAGGCGGCTGACTGGCACAAACTTGAGGGAATATACGCGCTGAGCCCCAGTGCTTATCTCAATCCCGCTGAAGACGCTATCGAGGACTCGCACCTTAGACTTCAACTCAAGGGGAAAAGTGCTGAAGATTTATACCATGCCATGCAGGGCGAGCCAGTGGTCGATGACTGCACCGGCGGCCTGGCTAAAAATGCGGGTGATATGCAGTGTTTATATTTCAAGGGTGGGGCAAGTTATGAGTGCCATTTTTCCATCAACCTTATGAAACAAGCGATTGAATACGGCGTTGCCTGTTAATCAGCTATATTGCCGGGGTAGTCGAAAACAGAACAACAGTTTAATCATTGCTTAAGTGCCAATCTCGCGGCAAAAAAACTCAACATTCACCACTCAATCACGAACCCAGTCAGCTCAGCACATTTTCGTGAGCACATTCTTATAAACCTAAGAGCCGGCACGCCCTGCCGTTTGAGAACAATTCATCACTTCGCCCATGTACTTGCGCAGAATTGGAATACTGCAGGCCCTGGTGGAATGTTGCCGGCGATACTCCAACATCGTCATAAAGTGGCCCAGTATTTCATAACAAATCGTTATCGATGCGGTGGGTGCGTGCCAAAAGGCATTGGGCTGGGCGTAGCAGTTATCAAATTCGATACGGATGGTCCGTGGAAACTTAAAACTGTCAGAGAGCCTTTGCGCCCATTTGCCAACCATTGGCGAGGACTGTAACAAGTCATATATCGCCCTGTTTTCCCCCTCTCGGGGATTCTTATAAATGACTTTCACGGCATTGGCCCGTAAGCCTGCAGTAGGTTGTTGGCCATAATTACTTTGCAGCCAGGCCATGGCATGCAAGGCCTGCTTATACTCATAGTCACAATTCACGGAGCGCTCAAAAGGTAGAAATTCCGTATCACTCATTTCTTCCAGAAGATCGGCATTGCCGCCGAAAACCAGGCAAACAATATTGTGGAAGCGCTGAATTTCGAGGTTGTGGTTATCCCAATACACCACTTTCTCTTCGGGGCTATCCTTCAATTCCCACGCGATATACCAGCGACCCGCCACCGATAACAACCAGGGTATAAAATCGGCCGAGGATTTTTTCTCGTGTTCCGTCATCATGACGATCATCGCCAGGCGATCAGCCGCGTCCTCCTCCATGCCCAGCACAGGCAGTTTTAACTCCTCGATGAGCAAGTGGCCGAACTCGTGCAACAAGGTAAATTCGAGGTTGGCCAGCAAAAAGTCACGCTCCCACTTCGTTTTCGCCACCGGGCTGACGGCCTCCCCGGCCTGCAGCGAAAAAGACAGGGCCAGCACCAGTGTCACGCGTATAAAAAACACTCTCATTGAGCGAGTCCTGTATTCATTCTTTTATTGTAGTGAGCATAGGATAATCCCCGCCAAAAAGCATAGAATCAGTCGTCGATACTGTCGGCACTACAAGCTTGTACCCTTGTTCCAAAATCAACCTTCCTCAGTCAGCTAGCCCGAGCGCAAAAGAGGCACAAAACCATGGCCGCAGCAAAGAATGACTACTTACGCACCGCCGACGATGGCATCACCCGCTGCTGGTGGAGCGTGGATGACGAAGACTATCAGCACTACCACGACCATGAATGGGGCCAAGCCAGCGCCAATGATTTCCAACTGTTTGAGAAAATTTGTCTGGAGGGCTTTCAGTCGGGACTTTCATGGCTGACCATCCTCCGCAAGCGGGAGAATTTCCGCGCCGCCTTTGCCGCTTTTGACTTTAATCAGGTCGCCCGCTTTGACGAAGACAATGTGGCCCAGCTGCTACAAAACGCCGGCATTGTGCGCCACCGTGGCAAAATCGAGGCGACCATCAACAATGCCCAGCGCGCACTCGAACTGGTCGATGAATTTGGCAGCCTCGCCGCCTATATTTGGCAGTGGGAGCCGCAGACCCGAGAAGTGCATATTGGCAAGGGCGAGTACACTCACCCCATCCCCAGTATCACCGCGACCTCACAAGGCCTCAGTAAAGACCTGAAAAAGCGCGGCTGGAAATTTTTTGGCCCGACCACCGCCTACGCCTTTATGCAGGCCATGGGGCTGGTGAATGATCATATGCCCGGCTGTGCCAGCCATAAAGTCGTAAGCGCCCTGCGTCGCGAGTTTGATGTGCCGTGTTAAGCACCCTGTTTAGCCCAACAGCTAGCCGCGAAAGCCAAGCGAGTAATGCATTGCTGGAGGCCCATTGAACAAAGTGCTTATCAGTGCCTGCCTGCTGGGTCAGCGGGTCCGATACGACGGCAAAATCAAAGCCATCGCCGACACTATTCTTGAACAGTGGCTAGCCCAGGGGCGCGTTGTCTCTATTTGCCCCGAGGTCGATGCGGGTATGAGCATACCCCGAGCACCGGCCGAAATTACTGCCGGCGATGGCCAGGGGGTTTGGGCGGGCACGGCCCAGGTACTTGTCGAAGATGGCCACGATGTGAGTGCAGCCTTTAAAAAAGGCGCACAATTGGCCCTGAGCCTGTGCCAGCAACACGCCATAAAAATTGCCGTATTGACCGAGGGCAGCCCCTCCTGCGGTAGCTCGACAATTTACGATGGCTCTTTTAGCCGCCAAAAAATGGCTGGCGTCGGGGTGACCGTGGCGCTTCTACAGCAGCATGGTATCGAGGTCTTTAGCCAATACCAGCTACAAGGGGCAGATCGAGCACTAATAGCGCTATTGAAATAGTCGTGCATCCAGCAGGCTTGACCCTACAACTTCACAGCAATCAATAGCCAAAAATGAAGGCACTTCGATGAGATTTCACCGAGCATCTCTTTTTTTGGCAGGGAATTGTATATGGTGTCCTTTGTATATTGATGGATTAGAGTTCAATACGAATCACCGAGTCTGAAATATACACATAATTTTTAATTACCCTTAAGTCATTCAATCCTTCACCACCATGAACTGTCGGTAACAATCGTCCGGCATAATCCCAAAACCCGCGATGGCACGGATCGAAGTATCCAATATATTTAAGGCTTGAAAGTCCGTTAGCCTCAGCATCCATCAAAGCGCACCTACGGTATGTGCTAACAAGGGTATAAGCAAAGAATTCTGGAATACTATCAATTGAGTAGTCAGATCCGTTAGCAACTTTATTTAAAGAAACCAAATAATTAACCATTTCATTAGTTGGTTTATAAAGTACGGCTGGTAGCCCTTTCCAATAGAAAAATACTTTCCCTCCAGCGGGCAGCTCTGAAATATAGATATCTTTAACTATTGTGCTTCTGGGATTTGGATTCCAGCTGGCAAAAAATGGAAACGAAAGGAGTAATAAACCAACCATCATCGTACCAATAACACAAAGACTCAAAAACTTCTTCCTGCTCATATTGCTTCCCATCTAACAGATAAGTCTGCGTCACCGACGGACTCCACTCACACCAACGCATCACAACCAACAACTTACACACAAAACCCCATCAACGATAGACGCCTGAAAACCCTACATATCACGAGTTTTCTCCGCAAAGTCGATAAAGTAATCAATGGTCTCCGGATTGCGCATGGAGTCTCTATTCACCGATTTCTCCAGATCAAAACCCATCAATATTTTCTTCACCGGGGTTTCGAGTTTTTTACCGGTCATGGTGTAGGGTATTTCATCAATTTGAAAAACCTCATCGGGCACATGGCGCGGCGTAAAGTCTTTGCGCAGAGCGACTTTTATTTGTTTCACAATATCGTCGTTTAAAGTCAGGCCCGGTTTGAGTTGCACAAAGAGTGGCATGTAAGCCCGACCACCGGATAGCTCAATGCTGACCACCAGACTATCGGCAATGGCATCGACATTTTCAACACCGCGATACACCTCGCTAGTGCCGATGCGAATACCGCCGCGATTGAGGGTCGAATCGGAGCGACCCATAATTTGCAGGGTGCCCTCGCTGGACAAGACCATCCAGTCGCCATGTCGCCACAGGCCCGGGTACTCTTCAAAATAGCTTTCTTTATAACGTTTATCGTCGCTGTCGTTCCAGAAATAAATGGGCATCGAGGGCATGGGTTGGGTGATGACCATTTCACCGACCTCACCGACCAGAGCATTGCCGGCATCGTCGAGGGCGCGCACATCAACGCCGAGCATGCGGCATTGAATCTCACCGGAGTACACGGGTAATAGCGGCGAGGAGCCTATAAACGCAGAGGCGATATCGGTGCCGCCACTCATTGAGATTAACCAGAGATCTTCTTTAACACTCTTGTAAATCCATTCGAAACCCTCTTCCGGCAGGGGTGAACCCGTAGAACCCAGGGTCTTTAAGGCACTGAGGTCGAACTGCTTACCCGGCTCCAGTCCCGCTTTCATGCCGGCAATATAGTAGGCCGCACCGCCGCCAAACTGTTGCAACTGCGCCCGCTCGGCCAGCGACCAGAGCTTGTCCACTTCGGGGTAAGCCGGGTTGCCGTCGTACATCACCAGCACCGCACCAGCGAGCATCGATGACAGGCCAATATTCCACATCACCCAGCCGGTGGTAGAAAACCAGAAGAAACGGTCGCCGGGTTTAATGTCGCAATGCAGGGCCATGTGCTTGTACTGTTCGAGCAGTATGCCGCCGTGGCCGTGGGTAATGGCCTTGGGAATGCCGGTGGTGCCCGATGAATACAGCGTCCAGATGGGGTGATCGAAAGGCAGCTGCTCAAAGACAATATCGGTGGCTGCGTTATCCAGCGCTTGTTGCCAATCGATAAAGGCCTCGCCCTGAATCGGTGACATATCGACACTCTCACTATCGACATAGTTGAGGGTAATCACTCGCTCGAGGCTAGGTAACTGTTGCTGTAATAAAGCCACTTCCCCACAGCGGTCAATAATTTTGCCGTTGTAGGTATAACCATTCACGGCAAACAAAACCTTCGGTGATATTTGTTGAAAGCGGTCAACCACACTACTAGTGCCAAAGTCGGGCGAGCAACTGGACCACACCGCGCCGATAGAATTAGCCGCCAAAAAGGCGATTACGGTTTCGGGAATATTCGGCATATAGGCCACTACCCGGTCGCCCTGCTCAACGCCTAGCTCACGTAAATAATGGGCGAGCCTGGCGACCTTGTCATGTAACTCGGCCCAACTCACTTCATAGAGTTCTTTAAACTCTGACTCCGCCATGATGGCCGGACGGCTATCGTCACTAGCGCGAAAAATATGCTCGGCAAAATTGACACTCGCCCCTTCAAACCAGCGCGCACCGGGCATCGTCTTACTCGACAGCACTTGCTGATAGGGCGTTGGCGATTGCATCTCGAAATAATCCCAAATGCTTTGCCAGAACTCTTCAAGATTTTCTATCGACCACTGATAGAGACTGTCGTAATCACTAAAGCTCTGCCCGGTGCGCTCACCGAGCCAGCTCATGTAAGCGCTCATGTTGGATGCTGCCTGGCGTGCCGCTGAGGGTTCCCAAAGTTTCTTCATGATCTCGTCTCTATCGTTAAATGAGTATGTTCGTCTTACACTTTAAGCTTGTGCCAAGCCTTACTCTTGAAGCCAGCGAATGACTTCAGCGGCGTTGGCATCGGGCGGAAATACCGGATAAAACACCTGCACAATTTCACCACCATCACAAATCAGCGTGATTCTTTTAATCAGGGTTTGTCCCTCAACCACCATTGTCGGCAGCGACATTTTTTTTGTAAATGCTAAGGACTCATCACTCAATAATGCAAAGGGTAAATGCAGTCGCTGCGCCGCCTCACGTTGATAATCCCTTGACTGAATACTTAAACCAAAGACTCGGGCATTTAATTGATTTAACTCCGCACTGTGATCTCTAAAGGCGCAGGCCTGAGGTGTACAACCTCGAGCACCGGGAATTTGATCCCAGCCATCGGGCAAAGGCGTATCGGGGCGGCCGGTCATGGGATAGATATAAATAACCGTCAGCTCACTCAACAAAGACAGGTTCACCCCAGCGCCCTGCGTCGAAGCCAGGGATATGTCTGGCAGGTGCATGCCCAGCAGGTGATCACAGGCACCGTCATCGATTGGTGTCGGCAAGCCTGCTGGCAACTCGCTTAAGTTGGTGTCTTTATTCATTGACTGAAATATAAACAGTTATTAAACCCGCTCAATAATCAGCGCTATCCCCTGCCCCACCCCTATGCACATAGTGCAAAGGGCATAGCGCCCACCGGTGCGTTGCAGTTGATACATAGCCGTTGTTGCCAGTCTCGCACCACTGGCACCGAGGGGATGACCCAGGGCAATGGCACCACCGTTGGGATTTACATGGACGGCATCATCGGCCAGACCCAGCTCGCGGGCAACCGCCAAACCCTGGGCGGCGAAGGCTTCGTTCAGCTCGATGACGTCCATTTGTTCAAGTGTTAAACCGGCATTCGCCAGCACTTTACGGGTCGCAGGCACCGGGCCGATGCCCATCACGCGGGGGTCAACACCGGCGCTAGCCATGGCGATAATCCGAGCTTTTGGCAGCAAGCCGTACTCTGCCACTGCCGAGGCCGACGCCAATAACAGGGCACAGCTGCCATCGTTAATACCGGAGGCGTTGCCCGCCGTGACCGTGCCATTTTCTTTAAAGGGTGTGCCCAATTTAGCCAGGGCTTCAGGGCTGGTGGCGCGGAGATGTTCGTCTTTGTCAAAAATTAAGGGCTCCTGCTTGCGACGGGGAATGGTCACCGGGCAAATCTCCTGAGCCAATATGCCGTTGGCCTGTGCCGCTGCGGCCCGCTGCTGACTGGCCAGGGCAAACTTATCCTGAGCTTCGCGCTCAATGCCGTAATCGGCCGCGACATTCTCTGCAGTCTCGGGCATGGAGTCGGTGCCGTACTGACTCTTCATTAATTTATTCACAAAGCGCCAGCCCAGTGTGGTGTCGTAAATTTCGGCATTGCGGCTAAAGGCGCTATCGGCCTTGGGCATCACCATCGGCGCGCGCGACATGGATTCAACACCACCGGCAATCACCAGATCAGCCTCGCCACAGCGGATGGCCCGGGCGGCGCTGCCCACGGCATCGAGGCCCGAGCCACACAAGCGGTTGAGTGTAACGCCGGGCACAGCGGTATCGAGGCCTGCCAGTAAGCCGCTCATGCGCGCCACGTTGCGGTTGTCTTCACCCGCCTGATTGGCACAGCCGTAGTAGACATCGTCCACCGCCTGCCAATTAACTTGCGGGTTGCGCGCCATCAAGGCTTTGATGGGAATCGCCCCTAAATCATCGGTGCGTACCGAGGAGAGGGAACCGCCAAAACGGCCAATGGGTGTGCGAATGGCATCGCAGATAAATGCATCTTTCATGTTTGCCTCGTTGCTGTTCATGATGGTCTATTAATTATTTAAAAAAAATAAAGCGTTTTTTTCGGATTTAAACGTACAAAAAGTTAGCCGGCTTCACTGTCAATAAAAGCCTGATCAAAATTATGGGAGCGGCCATGGAGCAGAGCGATTTGCCTGGCATTTTGATTCTCGACGACCACCTCGACCAGACTCGCCGAGCGCCCCTGGTGGCGCACCGTTGCTGTTGCGGTGAGCACATCACCGAGCATTCCCGGACGAATATAATCCATCGCCGCGTGGGCACCGACACCGGCCTGGTTGTGCGACACGCTGGCGCAGGCAAAAGCGGCATCGGCCAGGGTGAAGCTCATGCCACCGTGACACTGGCCCAGGGAGTTAAGCATATCTTCGCGTACGGTCATCGCCAGCACCGCTCGCCCCTGCTCAACCTCTACTAAGCGAATACCCAGGCCATTGACCACATTGTCATTGTCGATAATTTTTGCCACGCAGCGCGCCGCCATGCTGAGTTCGACGCTGTGGTCTTTTGCCTTACTGCCATCATCTTCAGCCGAGTGATTCGCCAACACCTTATTTGTCACATTGCCTCCCTAAACTATTGGCACCCCCTGAAGACGGAGAGGCCTTTAATAAATGACGATATTGTAGGCTTTTACGGCTCGCCTTCACACTATTGGCAGGCGGGACAAAGGGCGCGCGCCCCGACCCCGGGCATGTGCTATAAGCTAATTTCGCTCTGGCCTAAGAAAAGAGCCCGACACGTCACACCGAACCACAGTTCTGCCAGAAAGGCACAAGAGGGAAGACTCAATATGGATAAGAAAATCAAGGTTACATCATCTCTCGTACTCCTACACGGCGATGAAATGGCACAAATTGCCTTTAACCGCGTGGTCGAACAGTTTATTACCAGCAAACTGGAGATTGAATTAATCGACATGGATCTGTCGGCCGAAAACCGCCTGCTCAGTAACGGCCAGGTGGTGACGGATGCCATTGCCGCCCTGAGGTATCACGGTGTCGGCATTAAAAATGCGGGCATCACCGTTAACCGCGAACAACTTCAGGCACTGCTGGCCGAGCACCCCTCGGTAGACGCGGAGCAGCTGCAGCCCCTCGCCACCAAATCCCCCAACGGCGCTATTCGCAAGGGTATTGGCGGCAATATTACCCGCGAGGATATTCCCTTCACCAACCTTAAGCGCCTCACCCCCGACTGGATTGGGCGCGATATCGAAGTCGACACCATGGACGACGGCGGCAATAAACACAGCTTCAACGCCCTCTCGAAGGTCACCGGGGTCATCAAGGTGATCTTCGTCGGCGCCAGCGGTGATCCGCTCGAGTTGCACCGCCGCAATATTAATAAGGGCGACCCCTGGTTATTGGCCTCCAACGACTATGAAAAGGTCAAACTTTGGGCCCAGCGCTTTTTTCAACGCGCCCTCGATGAGAAACGCGACGCCTATCTCGGTTTAAAAGACACCGTCATTCCCGGCTACGACGGGGTGATGCGCGAATGTATAGAAGATATTTTTCACGCCGATTACCAGCAACGTTTTAACGAGCAGGGCTTGAGTTATCACTACGAATTGATCGATGCCCAGGCGGCACGCATTATCGCCAATCCGCCCCAGCGCGCTCTGTGGGGCGTGCCGGAAAACACCTCGGGGCGCAAACTCTATAAATTGGTCAACACCCTGAAAAAATACGGCATACCCGAGGGCAAGTTCAATGTGTCGATATCGCGCATGAGTGCCGGCGGTGGCGACCAGTACGGCAGTTTTAATATGCCCGTACCCGAGGACGGCATCGTCAAGATCGTCCTCGACGGTGAAGAAAAATACGCGCGCCGGGTCAGCGTAAACGATCCGATACTCTTTATGGCCAACGACTGTGTCGCCATCAAAGACTGGGTCAACCAGGTATTTCGCGATGCCGCCCACAACGACAAGGAAATCTACTTCGGCCTGAAACGCGAATACATGGAATACGACGACGTATTTAGCACTGTCATTGCCGAGGTGCGCAAGGAGCTGGTGGCCGATAATGTCCAGCCGCCCTCCTTTATGATTATGCGGCCCTCCAGCCAGTTAAAAAAGATGATCACCGATCCACCGCGCAAGGGCCTCTACCCGGCCCTGAATCTGGATGGCGATATCTTTTCCGATATCGCCGCCGCCCTCGGTGGCAGCCTGGCAACGGCAAGTTCGATCATTGAAAGCAAGGACGGCACTCGGCTGTATGAGGCTCCCCACGGCACCGCCCACGACCTCTATCTGAAATACCAGGCCAGCGGCGGCAAGGAGGCGATTTTTAATTCATCGGCCCTGCTGTATGCCGTTGCCAATGCCCTTGAGACATTGGGTCAACGGGAGATCAACGAAGCCTTGTGTCAATACGCGCGGCTATTGAAAGGGGCACTGATAACGACAGTGGCCCAGGGCCTAATTACCGGAGACTTAAAGGGTAAAACCACCGAGCCCGAGGCGGAGACGGTGGTTGATATGTACGGTTTCCTCGATGCCGTTGAGAGCAACCTCAAAGCCGCGTTGTAGATGACTGCGCGGATCAGCGCAATAATTGACGGTCTCTACTTCCACACCGAAGGGTTTGTTGCCTCATCGCTGCGGCGGTATTTAAGCTGCACGCCTTTGAGAAAATTGCGCAGGATTTGATCGTGACAGGTGCGGTAGTGTTTGTGGCCGGGCTTGCGGAAAAAGGCACTGAGCTCGTGTTTGCTCATGGCAAAGCCCGCCAGTTCAATAATCGCCAATACCTCTTCGGCCTTTAAATTCAGGGCAATTTTCAACTTCATAAAAATCGCGTTATTGCTGAGGCGCTTTTCCGGTTCGGGCTGGGGACCATCCCTTTTGCCGCGCCGGTCGATAATTAAGCCATTAAGAAACATCGCCAGATACGGGTCTTTGCAAACCTCAGCCTCGGGGTCTTCGTCTTTTTTCAGCCAGGCGCTAATTTCCGCCCGCGTCGCTTTGTAGTCCGCGAGGGCAAAAATTGCCATCATTTTGTCATCGCTAAAATCGAAGGTGTAGCGGATACGGCGCAGTACATCGTTATTGATCACAGGGGAATTCCGGTCGGTTGCTATAAATCCGTGCCGCAGCAGCTGCAACAGGCCCTGTTGGCCAGAGCGACACGCCTGTGAAACATTGTACTGCAAGACTCGACCCAACAAGCAGTAGTAGCAAATGTTTGTCTGATCCAGCCACACAAACTAAGCGGGGTATTGACCACGACAGGCACAGCAAATCATTACAGCTGAAGGTTTTTGCTGTAGAATTCGCACCCGGGCTTGCCGGCCCTCCCATCGATGTGAGTCATTGATAGCCCCGCATCCGGTCACCACCGCAGCGGGTAAAATCAACCAAAGAAAGGAAAATTACTGTGCTAGAAGCATACCGCAAACACGTAGAAGAACGCGCCGCAGAAGGCGTGCCCGCAAAACCCCTGAGTCCCGAATGGACCGCCGACCTGGTTGAGCTGCTAAAAGCGCCACCCGCTGGCGAAGACGAATTACTGCTCGAGCTCATCACCAACCGCGTACCGCCCGGTGTTGATGAAGCCGCCTACGTTAAAGCCGGCTTTCTCTCCGCCCTGGTTAAGGGTGAAGCGACATCGCCTTTAATCGATAAGGCCCACGCCATTAAACTTCTGGGCATGATGCTCGGCGGTTACAACATCACTACACTGGTTGATGCTCTCGATGACACTGAGCTGGGCGCACTCGCGGCTGAGCAACTGAAGCACACCCTGCTGATGTTTGACGCCTTTCACGATGTCGACGAAAAAGCCAAAGCGGGCAATGCCAACGCCAAAGCCGTGATTCAGTCATGGGCCGATGCCGAGTGGTTTACCGAACGCCCCGCCGTTGCCGAAAAGATTGTTACCACTGTCTTTAAAGTGGTTGGCGAAACCAATACCGATGACCTGTCACCGGCACCCGATGCCTGGTCGCGCCCTGACATCCCCGTTCACGCCAAGGCGATGTACAAAATTCCCCGCGAAGGCATTCAGAACAACGAAGAACAAATCGATGAATTAAAGAAGAAAGGCCACCCCGTGACCTTCCTTGGCGATGTTGTCGGCACCGGCTCCTCGCGTAAATCTGCCACCAACTCTGTGCTTTGGTACATGGGTGACGATCTCCCCGGCGTACCCAATAAGCGCGGCGGCGGTATTTGCATCGGCGGTAAAGTCGCTCCTATCTTCTTCAACACCATGGAAGATTCCGGCGCTCTGGTTTTTGAAGCCCCCGTTGAGAAAATCGACTACGGCCAGGTGATCGAGATCCGTCCCTACGAGGGCAAAATCCTCGACCACGAAAGTGGCGATGTCCTGTCTGAGTATGAATTCAAGTCCGACGTTATTCTCGACGAAGTACAGGCCGGCGGACGTATCAACCTGATCATCGGCCGTGGCCTCACCAAGCGTGCCCGTGAAGCTCTCGACTTACCAGAAAGCGAAGCCTTCCGCGCACCGGCTCAGCCTGTCGATACCGGCAAAGGTTATACCCTGGCACAGAAAATGGTCGGCAAGGCCTGCGGCGTCGAAGGTATTCGCCCCGGCACCTACTGCGAGCCCTTGATGACCACCGTTGGTTCACAGGACACCACTGGCCCAATGACCCGTGACGAGCTGAAAGATCTGGCTTGCCTGGGTTTTTCAGCCGACCTGGTAATGCAGTCTTTTTGCCACACCGCGGCCTATCCCAAGCCCGTCGATATCGACACCCAGCACAGCCTGCCCGACTTTATTAAAAACCGTGGCGGTGTTTCACTGCGTCCCGGTGACGGCATTATTCACAGCTGGTTGAACCGCATGTTGTTGCCCGACACTGTCGGCACCGGCGGCGATTCACACACCCGCTTCCCGATGGGTATTTCTTTCCCTGCGGGTTCTGGCCTGGTGGCTTTTGCTGCCGCCACCGGCGTTATGCCTCTGGATATGCCCGAATCAGTACTGGTGCGCTTTAAAGGCAAAATGCAGCCCGGCATTACCCTGCGCGATCTGGTTCACGCTATTCCCTACTACGGTATTCAGCAGGGTTTGTTGACCGTTGATAAAGAAGGCAAGAAGAACATCTTTTCTGGCCGCGTACTGGAAATTGAAGGCATTGAAGGCCTCACGGTTGAGCAGGCCTTTGAATTATCCGATGCCTCTGCCGAGCGTTCCGCGTCCGGTTGCACCATTAAGATGGACGAAGATGCCGTTGCCGAGTACTTAACATCCAACATCACCATGTTGCGCTGGATGATCTCTCAGGGCTACGGTGACATTCGTACTCTCGAGCGCCGCGCCGTGAAGATGGAAGAGTGGCTGGCTGCACCTTCTTTGATGTCTGCCGATGCCGATGCGGAATATGCTGCCATCATCGAAATCGACCTCAACGAAGTCAAAGAGCCCATCATCTGCGCACCCAACGATCCCGACGATGCCCGCCTGCTGTCCAGCGTTGCTGGCAGCAGCATTGAAGAAGTGTTCATCGGTTCGTGCATGACCAACATCGGTCACTTCCGCGCTGCGGGTAAGTTGCTTGAGCAAACCAAACCCGGTGAGCTGAAGTCGCGCTTCTGGATTGTGCCGCCCACACGTATGGACGAGCACACGCTGATGGAAGAAGGCTACTACAACATCTATGGCCGCGTTGGCGCTCGCACCGAAATGCCCGGCTGCTCACTGTGCATGGGTAACCAGGCGCGGGTAGCACCGGGATCGACGGTCATTTCCACCTCAACCCGCAACTTCCCCAACCGCTTGGGTGATGGTGCCGATGTCTTCCTGGGATCAGCTGAACTGGCTGCTATCAGTGGCATCCTGGGTCGACTGCCCTCACCTGAGGAATACCTTGAGAAGGCTTCTAGCATCGATTCAATGGCCGATGAAATTTACAGCTACATGAATTTCGATCAGATTGCCTCCTTCCAGGCAGCAGCCGACGACGGCAAGCTGATTGCGGCGCAGCAGATTGTCGAAAGTGCCTAAGTTATAGGTCTAAGTACAATTAGAGAAACCCTGCTTCGGCGGGGTTTTTTTATGTCCGCACGTTTCTATTGCCAACATTTAGCAAGGGCATGGATACAAAACCATAAGCTCAAGTTATACCACTCATAACAATCGTTGACCCATCAACGTTGACTCATCAACGTTTCGCCACTATAATTCGCAGCCTAACCCAACCCGCCCTAAACGAGGCCCTCCCGCTTGCGGCAAGTGTAAACTTAGCCGCTATTCAAGCCGGGGGTGCTCAGACTTAAGAGTAATTATGAGACGTTCCTGGAGCTTATTAATCGTTATCCTGCTGCTTAGCGCTGTCAGCTATGCAGTCCTCAATTATTTAGATAATCGACACTTTGTGGCAACGGATAATGCCTATACCACCGGCGATATTATTACCGTCAGCTCGCGCATGGAAGACATCGTCCTGTGGCTCGGTGCCGAGGAAGGTGACTACGTTGAGGCCGGCCAAGCCCTGGTCAAACTCGATGGCGGCACCTCGAGAAGTGCTCTCAACCGTGCTCAAAGCCAGCTGGCTCGCGCGGTGCAAGAGGTCGCCGCCTTAAAACAGAAGGTCAAACGCCGCCAGGCCGAAGTGACCGAACATAAGGCCTCTTACGCCCTGGCCAAGAACGAGGCCGAACGCCGCAAGAAGCTGGCGAAGAAAAACATGATCTCCAAAGAGGAGCTCGATATGTCGGTGCTGCGCATGGCCGTCACCGCTGCCGCGCTGAATACCGCACGCCAAGCCCTGGCAGAGGCAGAAATCAACGCAACAAGCCTGCCCATTGCCCAGCACCCCGATGTTAAACACGCTGCGGTCGGGGTTAGGGGCTATAGCTCCGACGTTAATAAAAGCACCGTAGTTGCACCGCTCTCCGGGCATATCGCCAAGCGCTTTGTCTCCCCGGGCGATATCATCAAGGTCGGCAAGCCCCTGTTTCAACTCGTGCAGTTAAATAAGGTGTGGGTGGAAGCCAACTTTAAAGAAACCAAATTGCGCCATTTGCGCCTCGGCCAACCGGTCACCATCACCTCCGACCTCTACGGTGAAAAAGTGCACTACGAGGGCAAAGTGATTGGCGGTGGCACCGGCACCGGCGCCGCCTTCTCACTGCTACCGGCGCAAAATGCCACCGGCAACTGGTTGAAAATTGTCCAGCGCGTACCGGTGCGCATCGAGCTGGTGGGCGACACCGTACGAGAAAAACCCCTACCCCTGGGCACCTCACTGCACGTTTCCATCGACACCAGTCAGCGCGACGGCCTGCAATTGAATCAAACCCCCAAGGCCACCCCGGTTGATGTCAGTGGCGTCTACGCTTACTGGAAGGCCGGCGGCGAGGCCATGGTCGAGCGCATTATTGCCGAAAACCTGCCCCCCAGTGAGTCCGCCGGCGACCAGCCGTAATGAGTACACCCACCACTCGGCTACCGCTAATGCTCACGGCGGTCGCCATTGCCACCGCCAACTTTATGAACATTCTCGATACCACCATTGCGGTGGTATCCCTGCCCGCTATTTCCGGTAGTTTGGGGGCGACACCGTCGCAGGGTGCCTGGGTTCTCACCTCCTACGCCGTGTGCCTGGCGATTATGCTGCCCCTCAGCGGCTCGGTGATTAAGCGCTATGGCCAGATCAAAACCTTTACCGTGGCGATTGGTCTGTTCACACTCACCTCTTGCCTCTGCGGTATGGCGACAAATTTTGAAACGCTGATTTTTTTCCGCGCCCTGCAGGGGCTCTCCAGCGGTTTAATCGTGCCCCTCTCGCAAACCGTACTACTGCGTATTTTCCCCCCCCAGCAACACGGCTTTGCCCTCGGTCTATGGGCCCTGACCTCCGGCGTGGCACCCGTGCTCGGCCCCATTATTGGCGGCTATATTACCGATACCGTCGGCTGGCCGTGGATTTTCTATATGAATGTACCGGTCGGCATATTCTGCGCCTGGGCCGTTTGGGCCAGCATGAGCCACGAAGAAACCGAGACCAAAAAAGAACCCATCGACGTGGTCGGCATGCTACTGCTCGCCATCGTCGTGCTACTCGCCCAACTGGTGATGGACAAGGGCCACGAGCTCGACTGGCTCGGCTCGTCGGAAATCCGTCTGATGTTGAATATTGCGGTGATTGGTTTTATTGGCTTTGTGGTTTGGGAGCGGCGCGAGCCCCACCCCATTGTCGACTACACCCTGCTGAAAATACCCAGCTTTATTATCTGCTCGATTATTGCCGCCATTTTTTATATTAGCTACTACACCACCACGGTGCTCTATCCGATCTGGATGCAATCCGTACTCGGCTACACCGCCACCTGGGCGGGCCTGGCTATGGCCGGTACCAGCCTGGTGCCCATTTTTGGCATGCTCATCGTCGGCAAGCATCTGGCCAAACTCAATCTGCGCCACTTAATGATTGTCGGCAGTGGCTTTATTGCCTACGGTATTTACCTGCAGGCCCTGTGTACCGTTGAAACCACCTTTAGCTCGATGTTCTTCGCGCGAGTGATTATGGGTATTGGCTTTGCCTTTATGTTTCCGCCACTGATGGCCCTGTCACTGATCGGCGTGCCCCCGGAAAAAACCCCCTCAGCCGCCGGCTTTTTCAATTTCTTCCGCATGTTTTCCTCCAGTCTGGGTATTGCGATTGGCATTACGGTGTGGCAAAACCGCACCATTTTCCATCGCCAACATCTGGTTGAAAACCTCACGCCCCTGGAAGCCGGTAAAGATATTGCCTTCCAGCCTTTAATGGCACTTGCCGGTGATAACGAGGCGGTGATGTGGGCCATGGCCGAACGACTCAGCACCCTGCAGGCATCGACTCTCGCGCTCAGCGATACCTTTATTTACTGTGCCCTGGCCTATATCCCCGTCGTCTTATTAACGCCCTTTATTCCCAAGCGCCTGCCCCAACGAGCGGCGAGCGACAACACAGCCGAAGATGACAAGGAGCTAGCCTTAGCCAATGATTGATCTCGCGGATAACCTGGTACGACAAATTGGCCTGCTGTATCGGGCCATGATGAAGGCCCTGGAAACGGAAACGGCACCACTGGGCATTGGCTCGGGACGTATTTCCTACCTCTTTATACTCTACATTAACGAGGGCCTGACCCAGCAGGAAATGGCCAACCGCCTGCAGGCCGACAAGGGCGCCGTGGCCAGAACCCTGGCCCAACTCGAAGAACAGGGCTATGTCAGTCGTCGTGCCGACCCCAGCGACAAGCGGGTCACGCGCGTGTATTTAACCGCGAAATCGAAGGCCCTGCAGGGTGATCTGGAACAGGCGGTGGAACGTGTGATTACCCGCTTGCACGAAGATATCGACAGCGGTGATCACGATATCATCAAGACACAACTGCGACAAATGCTCGCCTCCCTCAGCGTCCACTACCCAGCGCAGCGACACAAGCGTTCATAAATCAAGCCAAGGAAGCAACCCGCAAGCACAAGGAGTTAGTGATGGAGTTTATCCCAGGAAAAGGCGTGTACACCCTTAGCAATCCGGGCATTGATTCCAGGCAATGCCTTGCGCCCCATAACTCCAGCTCTACACAGCTCACCATCACCCGGGTAACCGTCGCACCCGGTGTGACCCAGCCCCGTCACTGCCATGACAGCTCAGAACAAATATGGCTAGCTCTCTCGGGGAGCGGTCAATTGCTACTCGCCGATGGCGCAAGTAAAACCTTCGAAGCGGGGGACGTGGCCAGGTTTGAAAAGGGCGATATCCACGGCTTGTACAACGATACGGCCGAAACCTTTGAATATATCTCGGTGACCACGCCGCCCATCGATTTTGGCTATGCCTACCGGGACGGCAAACCATAAGCACTTACTTGGCGACCACCACACCCCGTGCCGTAGCGGGATTAAAGCTACCGAAGAAGGTATAGGAGCCGGGCTTCAGAGGACCCACCTTAATGCGCGCCGTCTTGCCCCCTGCGATCAACTTTTCCCGATGCAGGTCTCGGCTTTCGAATTCTTCAGAGCTGCTATCTTTATTTTCGATCAGCAGCCAGAACAGGCTATTGGCCGGAACGTGTATTTCGGCGGGACTAAAGCGCTGGTCTTTAATCACCAGGCGATATTCTGAGCCCTCGGCACTCACTGGTGCTGCCAATAAAGCAATCACCAGCACCCATAAATACTTCGGCATACCCTGCCCTCCTTTTATATTTTTCGGCCGTAGATTTATCGGCGATAGACAGTGCGGCCGGTTTAAATTGACCCACCACACCAGCGCATCAAAACTCTAAGTCTATAGACTAACGCTAACACTGGACGCAGCTCGTGAGGCCTTGGCCTTCGCCTCCTCAATGGACTCACCTCGGGCCAGACACACGCCCATGCGTCGTCGTCCGGCAACCTCGGGTTTACCAAACAAGCGAATCTGGGTATTGGGCTCAGCCAGGGCCTGTTCTAGATTGGTGTAATTAATCGCACTCGATTCACCTTCGACCAATACAACCGCCGAGGCTGAGGGCCCGTGCTGCTGAATATTGGGCAGCGGCAAGCCAAGAATGGCGCGTACATGGAGGGCAAACTGACTGAGGTCCTGAGAGATCATCGTCACCATGCCGGTGTCGTGGGGCCGTGGCGATACTTCACTGAAAATCACCTCATCGCCCTTAATAAACAGCTCGACACCGAAAATACCCCAACCACCCAAAGCCGTGGTGACTTTCTCGGCCATGGCCTGAGCCGCCGCCAGTGCCTTCTCAGACATCGCCTGGGGCTGCCAGGATTCGCGGTAGTCGCCGTCTTCCTGACGGTGGCCAATCGGCGCGCAAAAGCTGGTGCCCTCGCGGTGGCGCACTGTGAGCAAAGTGATTTCATAATCGAAGTCGACAAAGCCCTCGACAATCACTCGCCCGGCGCCAGCGCGACCTCCTTCCTGTGCATAGGTCCAGGCAGCAGCCACTTCGCTGGCCTCGCGGATCAGGCTCTGACCTTTACCGGATGAGCTCATAATCGGCTTCACCAGGCAGGGGATGCCGATTTCAGCAACCGCAGCTTCAAAGTCTTCAAGGGTGCTGGCAAAGCGATAGCTCGAGGTTGCCAGCCCTAATTCCTCACCGGCCAGGCAGCGAATACCTTCTCTATTCATGGTGAGTTTTGCCGCTCGCGCCGTGGGCACGATATTGACGCCCGCCGCTTCCAGTTCGACCAGTGTATCGGTGGCGATGGCTTCAATTTCGGGGATCACATAATCCGGTTGTTCGCGCTCGATGATGTCCCGCAGCGCCGGGCCATCGAGCATCGACAGGGTATAAGAGCGATCCGCCACCTGCATCGCCGGGGCATTGTCATAGCGGTCGAGGGCAATCACCTCGAGCCCCATGCGCTTTAATTCAATGGCGACCTCTTTACCCAGTTCGCCCGAACCACAGAGCAGGGCTTTCGTCGCAGCGCCGGAGAAGGGTGTGCCTATGCTCAAAGAATCTGTTGCTGGAGTACCAGAAATAGCCATTATGCGGTTTCCTCTACGGGCGAAATAGGTGGGCGCGTATTATAGAACATGAGCATAGGCCATGAGCACGCTCAGCCGTTTATTTATCGCTAAAAAACTCAGTGCTCAACCATTCATCGTCAAGTGATAATAATTGCTATTGCGAAGAGCGATATAGGCTAAAATAGCGCCCCTCTTTTGCCTGCCTCGATACCCCACGCCATGTCCTTTATGCCCGAATTACTCTCCCCCGCCGGAACCTACAAAAGTATGCGCTACGCCTTCGCCTATGGCGCCGATGCCGTGTATGCCGGGCAGCCGCGCTACAGCCTGCGGGTGAGAAACAACGAATTCAACCACCTCGACATTATGGCCGAGGCGGTTGCCGAGGCGCACAAGAAGGATAAAAAGTTCTACATCGCCAGCAATATCTCGCCCCACAACAATAAGGTGAAAACCTATATTCGCGATATGGCCGAGGTCATCGCCATGGGGCCCGATGCACTGATCATGTCTGACCCCGGCCTAATTATGCTGGTGCGCGAGAAGTGGCCCGATATGCCGATTCACCTTTCGGTACAGGCCAATGCGGTGAACTATGCCTCGGTGAAATTCTGGTACCAGCAGGGCCTCAGCCGCGTGATATTGTCGCGGGAGTTATCCCTCGATGAAATCGCCGAGATTCGTGAAGAGTGCCCGGGCATGGAGCTTGAAGTCTTCGTCCACGGTGCCCTGTGTATTGCCTACTCCGGGCGCTGTCTGTTGTCGGGTTATATGAACCACCGCGACCCCAACCAGGGTGCCTGCACCAATGCCTGTCGCTGGAAGTATCAGGCTCACGAAGCCACACAGGATGAAACGGGTAACATCACCCCCCTTGACCCCAGCATACATGATCCCAATGTACAGTCGTGGAACCCCGGCGATTCGACCGCACAGGCCGGTGAACCCGCCAGCACCCAGGGCTTTGACGAACCACCGCTGGTGCTATTGCAGGAGGCCAATCGCCCCGGCGAATTTATGCCCGCCTACGAAGACGAGCACGGCACCTATATTATGAATTCGAAGGATCTACGCGCCGTGCAGCATGTGCCGCGCATGGTCGATCTCGGCATTCAGTCCTTGAAAATCGAGGGCCGCACCAAGTCCCACTACTACGTGGCCCGCACCGCACAAACCTATCGCCGCGCCATCGACGAGGCCGTCAACGGCAAGCCCTTCGATATGAATTTAATGGGTGAACTCGACCATCTCGCCAATCGCGGTTACACCGAGGGCTTCTACCGCCGTCATGTGCCCGAGTCCTACCAAAACTACGGCAAGGGTGCCTCCAGCAATAGCCAACAGCAGTTTGTCGGTGAAATTGTCGATACCGACACGCAGAATGGCTGGCTCACCATTGAGGTGAAAAATCGCTTTGAACGGGGTGACACTCTCGAACTGATCACGCCCCAGGGCAATCACACCTTTCAGCTCAACGACCTCGAGAATACCGAGGGCGTGGCGATGAGTGCCGCCCCCGGCTCCGGCCATGTGGTGCGTATACCCATCGCCGATACCAGCCTCACTGATGTCGACTCCCACGCTTTATTAATGCGTTATTTACCCGGTTAATACTAACAGGCTGTTGGAACTCTACTGACCCGGCCACCTACGGCGTTAAAACCAAGCTCAAAGTGCTCATTTACACGAGTAAACTCCGCTTTTTCGCTTGGTTTTGCCTTGTATTTGACTCGGCTCAGCGAATTTCAACAACCTGCTAATACACGCTGCACTGCCAGATACCTGTACGCAGCAGCGCCAATCAACAGTATAGTATTGGCCCCCAATCACTAACGATCATTCATGCCACGTTTAATTCTATTTATCGCCGTCGCTTTTATTGTTTGGTATTTTATTCAACAAGCTAAAGCACTACAGAAAAAGCCCGAAAAGGAGCGCAAAGCTGCCCTGTGGCGCTTGATCTTTATCGGCCTGTTTGGCGTCACACTGGCGCTAGTCCTCAGTGGCCGCGCCCACTGGCTGGCCGCCGCCCTCGCCGGTCTCCTGCCCCTATTAAAAAACTCCGCCGGTTTGCTGATGCGCGCGCTGCCCATGCTACAGGCCTGGCAACGTAGCAGTGGCTCAAAATTTGGTCCGACACTGCGTTCGGAATCAATAGAAATTAAAGTTAATATTGGCAATGGCAGTATCGACGGTAAAATACTCAAAGGGGAGTTAGCGGGGCAGGCCTTATCGGCTTTAAGTCGTGAACAACTCGACCCCCTGCTCGCCCAATGGCGCAGTGAAGACCCCCAGGCCGCCCGCTTACTCAGCGCCTACCTGGCCCGCCGCTTTCATAACAGCGGCAACGAGCAATATCAGCAACAGTACAGTCAACCCGAAACTGCCACCGCTAAAAGTGAAGCCTGGCAAATCCTCGGCCTTGAAGAAGGCGCCAGCAAAGAAGAGATTGTTAAAGCTCACAAGCGGCTGATTCAGAAGCTCCACCCCGACAGAGGCGGCAATGATTATCTCGCCGCCAAAATTAATGCCGCGAAAGACACGCTGATTGATAATGCCTAGATAAAAACCACGCAATAATATAAATTAAAAAATCACGATAATAATAAAATAACGTTTATATGGCGTTCATCTACAGCAGCCTGCAATGGTGCAAGGGCGAAGTATTCGAAGACCGACTGTAGACTGTATTTATTATTCGGTCTCTGCGCTTGCCTTTTAGGCTTTATTTACTGGAAGACCGGCAGCACCGCTTTTGCCAAAGCCATGTTCCTGCCTTTTCTACTGACCGGCTTACTGGCCAGTGGTACGGGGCTGGATTTAATGTTCAGCAATGAAAAACGCACCCGCGACTACCAACAAGCCTACGATGCCAGCCCCAGCGAATTTCTTGCCAGCGAAAAAACCCACACGGAAGGCTTTATTAAGTGGCATCCCTACACCCTATACGGCATGTCCGCTTTAATTATTGTCGGCCTCGCTCTGTTTCTTTTTCTACCCACTGCCAACGACCGAGCCGCCGGCCTGGCAATTATTTTACGGGGCTTTTCGATATTATTTCTCGACCACTTTTCCGAGGAGCACACCCACCGCTACCATGCACAGATTATGACTGCACTCGAACGCGCCTAGCGCTATTTACTGAAAGTTTTCATCGTCATATTCGACTGACTAACCCGGCCTATCATGCCGTATTGATCGTAGAGCACGGTCTCGACCATGGAGATACCATTGGGCTGCGCGCGGGCATGCGCGTCAATAGCAATCCAGTCATCCACAGGCATACGGTGTAGGTTCAGGGTGATGTCGGCATTAATAAAACCCTGCTCCGGGCTTAAGTACAGCTGAGCAAAGCCATTACTAAAATCGGACAAGGTCGCAACACTCACTAGCGGTGAGTTTTCTATACCCTCGCGCACCTTTAAAGGCAGCCGTACCCAGGAACAACCGCGCCCCACACCCAGGTTGAGAAATATCGGCTTTAAGGGAATTAATGTATGCAGGCCCGGTGGATATTCAACCCCTGCTGCTTTATTAATAGCATTAATGCCAATCACCTCATCCTGGGCAAAGGCATCGATAATCTTTTTCGGTGGTAATTCGGGTAACTGCGCATGCGTGGGCAGCTCGATATCTTGCTTCTCGACGATCAATGCGTTGCTGCGGCATATTTCTTTGCCCTCGTTAAACAAAGACACCTCCAGCACTTTTATCCGTTTGCCATCGCGAATAATACGACTGCGCGGCTCAAGGGGAGCCATCGGCACCGGGCGAAAAAGGTCCACCGTTAAGCGCGCCAACTGCATGCTGTCGGTGGGGAACAACTCCTCCATTAAACTCGTCATTAAACCGGCAGAGGCACCACCATGAATGGTGACCGGCCCCCAGGGACTCGCCGCGTGTTCAGTTGGTACGTAACACCCTTCTTTTTTAACAAATAATGATTTCAAAAAAAATCCTTCGCCATAGTGTAATTATTTATGAGTCGTACCACTTCTTACAATCTAAGCTTGTATCGCATGGCTGGGTGGACTTTCTACACGCACTAGGCCCTTAATTAAAGCAATTATTGCCGCCACCCCGATAACAGCCCCTAACTTAGCAAGGGCTTTTTGCTCCTTCTACAAAAGCGACGCGCCTGTCAGGCATAGCATTCACCTTGGCTGTGGTTTATGCTCTGAGCAATAAATTTAACAATAAAGTCTGTGACGTCACGGCAGATATCAAGTACCTGACCCCTAGCCGTCATAGTATTTAGCCCACTGTTTCTTAAACTGGCGATGCTGCAGAGAGCATCGGGAGCAATAAATATGAACTACGATCTGATCATCAAAAATGGCGCCATTATCGATGGCTCGGGTGCCGCACGCTTTAATGCAGACATCGGTATTAAAGACGGCATTATCACCACCGTTGGCAGTGTCGATGGCGATGCCACAGAGATCATCGACGCTAAAGGGCAGGTCGTCACGCCCGGCTTTATCGACGGCCACACCCATATGGATGCACAAATCTCCTGGGACCCACTGGGCACTTGCTCGGTCTGGCACGGTATTACCACCGTGGTGATGGGCAACTGCGGCTTTACGCTGGCCCCCTGTGCCGCCAAGGACAAGCACCTGGTGGTCCGCAACCTTGAGCGCGCCGAAGATATTTCCGGTGCGGCGATGGAAGCCGGCATCGACTGGACCTGGGAGACCTATCCCGAATACCTCGACGCTCTGGAAGCATTGCCCAAGGGCATTAACTACAGCGGCTACGTCGGCCACTCGGCCCTGCGCACCTACGCCATGGGCGAGCGCGCCTTTACCGATGAAGCCACCGACGCCGATATGGCGATTATGAAGAAGGAGCTGGCCGACTCGATTCGCGCCGGTGCCATTGGCTTTTCCACCTCGCGCACCCGCAACCACCAAACCCCCGAGGGTCGCCCGGTCTCAAGTCGACTCGCCACCTGGGATGAGGTCAAAGAACTGGTGGGAGTAATGACTGAGCTGGACGCCGGTATTTTCGAAATCGCCAGTGAGGAGGCCGGGCGTGACCCCGAAGCACAGCGTGAATATCAGGTGCGCCTGCGTGACCTGGCCGTGGAGTCGGGGCGTCCCGTGACCTGGGGTATGTTCAGCGCCCGCCGCGCCCCCGACATCTGGCCACCCTACTTCGACCTGCTCAACGAAACCGCCGAGATGGGCGGCACCATGTTTGCGCAGGTTCACAGTCGCGCCCTCAATGTGATGATGTCTTTTGAATCGCGCCTGCCCTTCGATAAATTTCCGGTCTGGAAGGAATTCCGCGAATTGTCATTGGCCGATCAGAAAGCCGGCCTGCAAGACCCCGCCATGCGCGCCCGTCTGGTCGAATCCGCCAGCGCCAGCCATCAGGAAGGCAAGGCCGTGGGTGCGGAAATGCGTCGCCCCGATTACAACTGGTTGCTGGTAATGGACACCATTAAGGGGCCCCACAAAACCGTGGCCGAAATTGCCGAAGAGCTTCACCTCGACCCGGTGGATGCGATGATAGAAATCGCCCTGCAACACGACCTGAAGGTCTTCTTCCGCCAGCCCCTGTTTAACGAGAACCAGGATCACGTACTGGAAATGATGCGCCATCCACGTTCGGTTGTGACCTTTTCTGACTCCGGCGCCCACGTGTCGCAGATCATGGATTCATCTCTACAAACCCACGTGCTGGCTCACTGGGTACGCGAAGAAGAAGCCTTCACCCTGGAAGAAGCCATCAAAATGATCACCCACGACACCGGTGCTGCCTGGGGCTTTGACGACAGGGGCCTGATCAAAGAAGGCATGGCCGCCGATATCAACGTTTTCGACCCCGATACCATCAATCCCCTGATGCCGGAAGTGAAACACGACTTGCCGACTGGGGCGCGACGTTTGGTACAGAAAGCCGAAGGCATTTCATCCACCATCGTTAACGGAGTGGTTTTGATGCGCGACGGCGAGCACACCGGCACCTACCCCGGTAAGCTCTTGCGTGGCCCCCTCGCCGAGACCTTATAAGCCAGTGCCATCTGTCGTCACAAGCAGGCTTAACAAGCCCTTGTAAGATCACGCCGCCCCCGGCTTAAAATACCGGGGTGGTGTTTTTCATTGTCCTGCGCACCCGCTAAAAAACACTAATAATAAGATTCTCACGAGGTAATATCGTGGCCGTAAACCCCAAAACCCTGCCCAAACCGACGCCGGAAACCCAGCACTTCTGGGATGGTGCCCGCGCCGGCGAGCTGCTGCTGCAACAATGCGATGGCTGCCAGCATATCTATTTCCCCCCTCGGCCCTTTTGTCCCGAGTGCGCATCACGCGCCGTGACGATATTTCCAGCATCGGGCAAGGGCCGCCTCTACAGTTATGTCATCAACCACCGGCCACCGCGCTGGATTGACGGCCCCTACTCCATCGCCGTAGTCGAGCTCGACGAGGGGCCACGGATGATGAGTAATATTGTCGAGGTGGAACAAACACCCGAGGCACTGATTTTGGATATGCCTTTGGAGGTAGTTTTCGACGCGGTAAGCGACGACATCACCCTGGTGAAATTCAAACCCACCGGTGCCGGAGGTGAGGTATGAAGCCGGGTTCAATTGCCATCGTCGGAGCGGCGGAAACCACCGAGCTGGGCAAAATCCCCAATATGTCGCAAATTCAGCTTCACGCCGATGCGGCATTAAACGCCATGGCCGACTGTGGACTAGGGCCAAAAGATATCGACGGCATCGCCTGCGCCGCCGAATGGCCCACTGATCTTGCCCACTACCTGGGCATCACGCCGAGCTGGGTCGATGGCACGATGGTGGGCGGCTGCTCTTTTATGATCCACCTGCGCCATGCCGCTGCCGCCATTAATGAAGGCCTGTGTACCACGGTGCTGATCACCCACGGCGAAAGCGGTCGCTCATGGGTCGGCAGCAAGGCCATGGGCAATAATCAGGCGAGCCTGGGTGGGCAATTCGAAATACCCTATGGCTGCATGGGGCCGCCGACCATGTTCACTATTCCCGTACTGCGCTATATGAAAGACCTGGGCCTGACTCACGAGCAACTGGCCAATGTCGCCGTGGTACAGCGTGAATGGGCAGGCATGAACCCTCGAGCCACTCATAAAGAGCCGATCACCGTCGAAGATGTCTTCGCCTCTAAAATGATCGCCTACCCTTTTCATATTCTCGAATGCTGCCTGGTTACCGATGGTGGTGGCGCATTGATACTCACCACGGCTGAACGAGCAAAAGACTTCCCCACCAAACCAGTCTACGTGCTCGGCACTGGCGAAAGTGTCGAGACGCCAATGATTAGCCAGATGAAAGACTTCACCTCATCGAGTGCGTTTAAAGTGTCTGGCCAAAAAGCCTTTAATGAGGCCGGTATTAGCCACGGCGATGTCGATCATTTGATGATCTACGATGCCTTCGCCCACCTACCTATTTACGGCCTCGAAGATCTCGGCTTTGTAAAACCCGGCGAGGCTGGTGACTTTATTTGGGAGCGCAATACCGCACCCGGTGGCTCACTGCCGATGAACACCAATGGTGGCGGTCTGAGCTATATGCACTCGGGCATGTACGGCATGTACGCCCTGCAGGAAAGCGTCCGACAAATGCGCGGCATTGCGCCGGCCCAGGTTGACGGTGCGAAGATATCCTTGTGCCACGGGGTTGGCGGTATGTTTGGTGCCAGCGGCACCATTATCATGAGCAATGAAGCACCTTAAAAAAAACACGGTCAGACTTAAAATTTAATTAATAACAATTAATAACAAAGGGAGAAAACTTATGGCGGAATTCAAATTCCCCGTCGATGCTAGCCAAATCATGTTATTTGCCCGCGCAGTCGGCGACAACAACCCCATCTATCACGACAGTGAATATGCCAGTGGTAGCGAAGTTAAAGGCATCGTCGCACCACCGACTTTTGTCCAGGCCAGCGCCCAATACGACCCGAAATTCCCCCTGCGCCCCACCATCGGCGAAGCCTGGTTTGGCTCCGGGAAAGAAGCGACGGGCACGCCTAAAGCCAAAGAAAAAAGCGACGAAAAGAAAGACAACAAAACCAGTGACAGCGCTCGTATGCTCCACGCCGAGCAACAATATATTTACCACAAGCCCATCCGCCCCGGTGACGAACTGAGCGTTACCACCAAGCGCGGTAACAGCTGGGAAAAGGAGGGACGGCGTGGCGGCACCATGCGTTTTTCCGAAACCATTACCGAGTTTCGCGATGCCAGTGGCGAGCTAGTCGTTACCGCCACCTCAGTTGGCGTCACCACCGGCAAAGCCGTTTCACAAGACTCATAAAAAGCGCTGAGCAGAATAAGGAGAAAGTCATGGCACTGAATGCAAGCACACTAAAAGTTGGCGACACTCACGAAGAGCAGGTCGCAACAAATTTATCACGCACACAAATCGTTCAATACGCCGGCGCATCCGGCGACTACATGCCCTTGCACACCGACGAGCTATACGCTCGAGAAATAGCCGGCTACCCCGGTGTCTTCGCCCACGGCATGTTATCGATGGGTGCCACCGGCACCATGCTAACCAACTGGGTGGGCGATGGACGTTTGACCCAATACAGCGCCCGCTTCACCCGTCAGGTCTGGCCCGGTGACGACCTGCTGGCCAAGGCCACTATCACCAATATTATCGAAGAGAATGGCGAAACGCTGGCCGAGATGGATGTGCTCACCACCAATCAGGATGGACAGTCGGTAATTAGCGGTAAAGCCACAGCTCGCCTGGATGCTTAATTAAACCGTTTACGATTAAGACGAACAATCACGCAAACATAAAAAAGCCCGCAATGTAGCGGGCTTTTTTATGTTTGGCTAAACGCTTACAGCTAAACTTTATTTCTTAGGCTTTGGCTTACGCGGTATATAACCGATCATCGCTTTGGTTTCGAGGTAATCCTCTAAACCCCAGGCGCCATGTTCACGGCCGTTGCCCGACTGGCGATAACCGCCAAACGGCGCGCCCTGATCAAAGCGAGCACCGTTAAGCTCGACGTGACCGGCACGCATTTGACGACCGACCTTGCGGGCGCGTTCAATATCACTGGACTGAATGTAGCTCGACAAACCATAGGGGTTGTCGTTGGCGATGGCGATAGCCTCTTCTTCCGTGTCGTAGGGAATCATGCAAAGGACAGGGCCGAAAGCCTCTTCCTGGGCACTGAGCATGTCATTAGTAACATTGGTGAAGATGGTGGGCTTAATGTAATAGCCCGTGTCACAACCTTCTGGTTTGTCGGTGCCGCCGGCCAATACGGTCACACCCTCATCAATACCGCGCTGAATAAAGCTCAGTACACGTTCATATTGGGCTTTATTCGCCAGGGGGCCCATGTAGGTGTCATCTTCCAGCGGGTTGCCGACCTTAATTGTATCGATGGCTTTAAGCGCAATCTCTTCAATTTCGGCCTGATCTTTACGGGGAATCAGCATGCGCATGGGGCCGTTACAGGCCTGCCCGGTGTTGAACATCGATAGACGTACACCACCTTTTACCGAGCGAGCATAGTCAGCATCGTCGAGAATAATATTCGCTGACTTGCCACCCAGCTCCTGACAAACACGCTTAATGGTTGGCGCAGCAGAAATAGCAACGGCAGCACCGGCACGTGTAGAGCCAGTAATAGAAACCACATCCACTTCTGGATGACTGGACAAGGCTTCACCCACCACGGGACCAGCGCCGACAACCAGGTTAAAGACACCGGGCGGGAAGCCCGCTTCGTCGATAATTTCAGCGAGAATATAAGCATCCAGTGGTGCCAGCTCGCTGGGCTTTAAGACCACGGTGCAACCTGCAGCCAGTGCCGGAGCCAGCTTGCCGCCGATTTGGTTGAGGGGGAAGTTCCAGGGGGTAATTAAGCCACAAACGCCCGCTGCTTCACGTACCACATGGGTGCTACCGTGATCCGTTTCAAAGGCGAAGTTGCGCGCCAGCTCAGCGGCTTCTTTAAAGGTGAATACGGGGTTGCCAATTTGCGCCCCTTTACACAGCATCACGGGGATGCCCATTTCAGAGGTGATGGCATCGGCCAGTTCGTCGGTACGGGCTTCTAAACCGGCAACGATTTTATCGAGATAAACAGCACGCTCTGCAGGAGGCGTTTGTGACCAGCTGTCAAAGGCCGCTCGGGCAGCCTGTACGGCAACATCGATATCGGCTTCATTACCCAGGCTAACCTTAGCGACCACTTCTTCCGTCGCCGGATTAACAATTTCTGCCACACTAGTGCCAGCAGGCGTTTGCCACTGGCCATTCACATACATTTTATCTCGAGTAATCACCGGATAAGCCTCCTAAGCCCATAATTATTTATACAGTTTTAAGTTCTAATTTAAAGGTCTCTGCCAACAGCGCAACAACCTTTGTCAGGAATTCTTCAGCGCGGCAATATAACATGAGACGTCGCTCGATTCACGGGGCTTATACAGGGTAAAATGCAGGGCATTAACGCTTAGACACACTACCAACAACGATGACCGCAAGCACAGCCCACACCACCTCCAAAACGAAGACTACAGCCCCCCTGCAGCGACGTATATCTATTGCCCCCATGTTGGACTGGACGGATCGTTACTGCCGCTATTTCCTGCGACTTATCAGCCAGCACAGCTTGCTCTACACCGAAATGATTACCACCGGTGCCATCTTGCACGGTGATACTGACTATCACCTCGCCTTTGATGAAGCGGAACATCCCGTCGCCCTGCAGCTGGGTGGCAGCGACCCCAGCGCCCTCGCCGCCTGCGCCAAAATCGCCGCACAATACGGCTACGATGAAATCAACCTGAACTGTGGCTGCCCCAGTGACCGCGTACAAAAGGGGCGTTTCGGCGCCTGCCTGATGAAGGAACCCGCACTCGTGGCCCAATGCATCGCCGCCATGAAGGATGCCGTCGAACTACCGGTGACCCTGAAACATCGCATCGGTGTCGACAATCAAACCAGCCACGCAGAGTTAGAAGACTTTGTTGGCTGCACGAGAAATGCCGGCTGCGATGCCTTCATCGTCCACGCCCGCAATGCCCTGCTGCAAGGCCTTAGCCCCAAAGATAACCGCAACATTCCGCCGCTAATTTATGACGCGGTTTACCAACTGAAACGTAGCTTCCCTGAGAGCGAATTTATTATTAATGGCGGTATTGACAGCATCGAACAGATTCAAAACCATTTAGAACACGTCGATGGCGTGATGCTCGGCCGCGAGGCTTATCACAATCCCTATCTACTGGCAGAAATGGACGCCCTGTTTTATGGGCAGACGGAGCAGGTTAGTACACGCCTCGAAATTTTGGAGAGCTTCCTGCCTTTTGCCGAGCAGGCATTGGCCGGTGGTGCACGCCTGCACCACCTAAGCCGACATATATTAGGTTTGTTTCACGGCCAGCCCGGGGCGAGAAAGTTCCGCCGCTTAATCAGTGAAAAAGCCCACCAGGACAATGCCGGCATTGAGGTACTACTTGAAGCCATGGCCCTGATGAGTAACTATTGCAGGGCTACGTCAGCCGCACAAAACAACGAGCGGCCGCCAGCCCCAACACCGGTCAAAGGATGACATTGCGAGGATCCATGAGCACAAAATTACAACAACTTAAAACTATGACCTCAGTGGTCGCCGACACTGGCGATATTAATGCCATTGCAAAATACCACCCTGAGGACGCGACCACCAACCCCTCGTTGATCCTTAAAGCCGCACAAATGCCCGAGTATCAGCAGCTACTGCAAGAGACCTGTGCACTGGCAAGTGCCAGCAGCAGCGACCCCATTGCCGACGCCTGCGACCTGGTTGCCGTGCGCTTTGGCTGTGAAATTCTGCAATTAATTCCCGGCGTGATCTCCACCGAAGTTGACGCCCGCCTCTCTTTTGACACCGAGGCGACCATCGCGCGAGCCCACAAATTGATCGACCTGTACCAGCAACAGGGGGTTGAAAAAAACCGCGTATTGATCAAAATCGCCGCCACCTGGGAGGGTATTCAGGCCGCCAAAGCCCTGCAGGAAAAAGGCATTAACTGTAATTTAACCTTACTGTTTAATCTCGCCCAGGCCGCTGCAGCGGCAGATGCCGGCGCCCATTTAATTTCTCCCTTTGTCGGTCGTATCCACGACTGGTATAAAGCCCGCAGCGAAAACGGTTTTGCCAGTGCCGAGCTCGACCCAGGCGTTATGTCTGTTAGCAGCATCTATGATTACTACAAATCCCATGCTTATAAGACCATCATCATGGGCGCCAGTTTTCGCAACACCGGGCAAATTGAAGCCCTGGCGGGTTGTGACAAACTGACCATTAGCCCCAGCCTGCTCGCTGAACTCGACGCAGAAACGGGCGAACTCGAGCGTAAACTATCGACTGACAAACTCGACAATAAAACCGCAAAACGTCACTACGGCCCCAGTAGCTTCCGCCTCGATATTAATAACGACGCCATGGCGAGTGAAAAACTCGCCGAAGGTATTCGCCTGTTTATCCGTGACCAGGTGGCATTGGAAGAGATGCTCAGCTCTATTATTAAAGGGCGAGCCGCATGATCAGTAAAATAAAGACCTTCTTTAAGAACCAGGTTCTCAGTCACGAAGCTGAAGATAACGCGGTAAAACCAGCGAATGCCATTAAGATGGCCAGCGCCGCACTGATGGTCGAGGTGATGGTCAGTGATGGTCAGTTAGAACGCGAAGAACAGGAGGCTATTAAGACTCTGTTAACGACGACCTTTGATCTATCACTGGCGGAGTGTGAGGAACTATTTTCCCTGGCCCAGAATGAAGTCAGGGATTCTACGTCACTCTATGAATTCACCGGCCAGGTCAATCTGCACTTTTCCGCCGACGATAAATTCGAACTCATCAAACATATGTGGCATGTCGCATTCATTGATAATGAACTCGATAAATACGAAGAGAGTTTGATTCGTCAAGTAGCCGACTTAATCTACCTACCCCATAGCCAGTTTATTAAAGCCAAGAGCATGGTGAGAAATGAACTGGAGAAAGACAGCTAACTCCGCACATGCTCTAAACAAGCTCTTGATTTAAAGACTTGTCACAGAGAAGAGGGACTACTCTAGCAGTGAGGGAGATCTCATTTTTTCCTGCTTAAAGCTTATAGAATCACTTCATACACCCCTCTTTCAAGGCCTAGTATGCCTTGCCGTGAATCATCTCAATTAAGAGGCTGAAAACACGGGGGCTTACTCATTTTGAAATTAAAAAATTTATTGGTTTCACAAGTAGACTCAGGATGAGTTAAGCAGTTTATTGCGTAAAAGCCTCTATTTAGAAACAACGGAATTACGAGCTTTTGCACCACCACTTGTCCTCGTCAACTATGAATACAAAGACAAACCCAAAAAAAGCAACGCCTACCTTCTGCAAACATATTCTGCTTATTTGTCTTTACCTTGCGGCAGGACCAGCCTGGACAGCCAGTATTGATGACTTAAGCCATCGACAAGCCATCTCTCAAGCGCATGATGGTCAATACACTCCCGCTTTACGCTCACTGCAACTACTGGCCGACAAGCACCCCAAACCCAATCGCTATTTTTACGATTACATCGCCACTCTCAGCTGGGCGGGCGAGCATCAAACACTACTATCCATCAGCTCTGAAATTTCCTTAAACTTAGCGCCAGAATACGTATTAAAAGCTCTAGCCATTGCCTATCGCCAGCAACGCCAGCCGATAAAATCGGAACAGGTTTATAGAACCATAATTCGCCGTTTTCCGGGCGTCATCAACGCTAAAGCAGGTCTGGCATTGGTGCTAATTGACCAGGGGGAATTTCCAGCGGCAGAGAAATTATTATTCGCCGCAAAAAAACAGCACCCAGACAATCTTGAGCTACTCAAGGCCTTAGTCTATTTTCACGAGGCGCAACAGCAGTTTATTCCAGCACTCTCCTACTACCAAAAAATACTCGCTATCAATCCCACTGACAGTGTCAGTCTGGGCAAGAAGATTTTGCTCCTTAATCAGATCGGCGCTTCCCACCTGGCCAATAGTCTTATCACTGATGCGTCCATCCTATCCGACAAGGACCGACTACTGATTCAATCGAATATGGCGGCACACCGTATTCGCTGGTCTGAAATACCCGCGCCACAGGAGAAGGCAGCGTTTAATGAACTTGATCGGGCGATTAGCGAAATTGAAGGCAATATTCACGGTGCTAGTGCAAGCCTGGGCGCTACATCCACCCTGGCACTGAATGGCCAATTTGATTTATTAGTCGCACTTCGAAACCGCTATAGAATGGCGGAGGCACTCACCCTCTACGAAGAACTCAGGTCCGCGAAGATCACAGTACCCACTTATGCGCAACAGGCCGCCTGCGACGCCCTACTCTACCTGGAGCAAGCCGCTGATGCCGAGGCCTGTTATCTACAAATAAAGACGGCAACTCAGCAGGAAAACATCAATCTCGATCTATCCCTGTTTTACGCCTACCTGGAAAACGAGCAAGCGAGCGTGGCGCGACAATGGGTACAGGACATTGCAGCCAAACAAGCCCCCTATATTTTTGGCAAGGGAAAGCAAGCACTCCGCAAACCCAACCCGAAAAAAACCCAGGCCGAGACTATTGCCGCCCTCAGTCTCGCCTATGTCGATGATCTAGCAGAAGCCCAACAGTTGATTGCAAGCCTGCACCTGAGGGCCCCCTACAATACCGACCTCCGCAAGGAACTTGCCAATATCTATTACTGGCGCGGTTGGCCGCGAAGAGCCCAGCAGGAATACGATATGGGTCTTTATCAGGAGCCCCAACATATTGGTTTGCGCAGCGGGCAGGCCAGAAATCAGCTCAGCCGCAAGCAGTACGATAAAGCGCAGCAATCCATCCGTACATTGTTTGCGCAATACCCAGATGATAAGGGCATCGCTCTGCAGAACGAACGCTGGGGCATTGCTAATATGCGCGAGTTTAAGACCGAAATTACTAGCTCTGAGAGTTCTGGTGGCGTCAACGGTAGCCGAGGGCTAGACATTAGCAGCTATCTATATTCCCGCCCACTGGATAAAAATTATCGCGTCTTTATTCATCAGCGCCATAGTCAGGCAAAATTTTCCGAGGGTGACGGTTTACTCAACCACAACGCTATCGGCCTCGAATACACCGCTCCCAGCGTATTTTTGATGACGGAGCTGCACCACAATCACTATGCTAACGATCGACTTGGCGTCAATATCAATGGCCAATACGAGTTTGACGACCACCTGAGCACAACTTTCGCACTGGAGTCCTTGAGTGGAGAAACACCACTACGCGGGCTCAAGCAGGGGATTTATGCGAAATCTGTGGCGCTGGGGGGGCAATACCGCTGGCATGAATCGAGGTCGAGTGGTTTAAATATCGCCTACCTAAATTTCTCCGATGGCAATCAACGCAAGAGCATTAACGGCTACTGGCAAGAACGTTGGTACAATCGCTACGCGTACAAGTTTTCAACAAGAATTGACCTGTATGCCTCCGACAACTCAAAAGCCAATACTATTTACTTTAATCCTGAAAGTGATTTTTCCAGCTCCATTGCCTTCGAAAATGACTGGTTAAGTTGGCGAAAATACGAAGATTCCTTCCATCAGCGTATCATTTTAAGTACCGGCTTCTATAATCAAAAAGGTTTCAGTGCGGGCAATACCTGGGGTATTCAATATGAACACCGCTGGACAGCCAGACATCGCCTTGAACTACTTTATGGTGTAAAACGCGCGAGCAATCTATACGACGGTGACGATGAGCTTTCTTGGAGCTACTACTTATCGCTCGACTGGAGATTTTAATGGTGTTCAAGCCTCTTATTCTATTGTCTCTGCTTATCTTTAGTCAGTGGAGTAGCGCCAATAATAGCTATATCGCCCTGTGCTATCACGATATTCGCGATGACGTAGACGGCATTGTCGATAGTGACCAAATGGCGGTCAGCACCGACAATCTTATTGCCCAGTTTGAATGGCTCAAGGCCCACAACTACAACGCCATCAGCCTTGACGATGTTATTGACGCTGCCAAGGGCCTTAAAGCACTGCCAGAAAACGCCTTTTTACTCAGCTTTGATGACGGTTACAAAAGCTTTTACAGTCATGTCCTTCCCCTCCTAAAGGAGTATCAATACCCCGCCGTTGTCGCCCTGGTCGGCAAATGGCTCGATGTACCGAGTGGCAAGACCGTCAACTATGGCGGCAATCGGATAAAACCTCGTGAATTTTTCATGAGCCCCGCCGAAATCAAGACGATTAGCCAATCGGGCATCGTTGAAATCGCCTCGCACAGTTATGATTTACATCGCGGTGTCATCGCTAATCGCCAGGGTAACTTTCAGCCTGCAGCCGTGAGCTTCAAGTTTTTTAAGAAAAAAAATCATTACGAAAAAGACGCTGAATATCAACAGCGAATCTTTAAGGATTTAGAAAAAAACAGTCACTTTATAGAGCAGCTTACCGGTAGCAAACCTCGCACCATCGTCTGGCCCTATGGTGCCTTCAGTACCTACAGCGAAGACATTGCCAAATCCCTTGGCCATACATTTTCACTGACCCTAAACGATGGTTTTAATACTCCGAAGTTAGGGGGCAGCGTTAAGCGCATGCTCATCCAGGGCAATCCGCCACTGAGTGATTTCGTCTATGCACTGCGCCACCCCCATGGACAAGAACCGATAAGGGTTGCCCATGTCGATTTAGACTATATTTATGATGAAAACCCCACTCAAGAAAAAGTAAATTTAGGGCTACTGCTCGACCGCATTAAAGCCATGAAAATTAACACCGTTTTTCTTCAGGCTTTTTCCGACCCCGATGGTGATGGCAATGCCGATGCTCTGTACTTCCCCAACCGCCACCTACCCGTCAGGCGAGATCTTTTTAATCGTGTCGCCTGGCAACTCAGAACCCGCAGCAATGTCAATGTTTACGCCTGGATGCCCGTGCTCTCCTTTATCATTCCAGGCACAGAGCAGCTACGTGTTCACCGCTTAAAGGCGGGCCAGGTCGCTGCCAGTAATACAGAGTACCTACGCCTTTCACCCTTTAATCAAAAAGCACGCGGCCTTATAGAAGATATTTACAAAGATTTGGCTATACACGCTAATTTTTCAGGACTTCTCTTTCACGACGATGCCTACTTAAGTGACTATGAAGACTTCAGTCCCGCAGCACTGAGGGCCGCCGCCGCTAGCTTTGGCAAAGCCCAGGTAACGGTGAAGGAATTAAGGGGCCCTTTGAAACATCAATGGCGATCACTGAAAACCCAGCAGTTAACACAATTCACCTTGAATCTTGCCGATAAAGTCAAATACTACCGCCCGACTATAAAAACGGCACGTAACATCTATGCCAATGTTGTTCTTCACGTCAACAGTAGCGAATGGTTTAATCAAAGTTATGAAGAAATGTTACAGAGCTATGATTACACGGCCATTATGGCCATGCCCTATATGGAAAATGCCGAGAACCCCGCACAGTGGCTAGTGAAACTGACACAACAGGCCGCCCTTCACGACCCCCACTTCGAAAAAACACTGTTTGAACTTCAGTCCGTCGATTGGCGTACAAAAACACAGATACCCAATACAGTTCTGACTCAGCAATTTCGCTTACTCATGCGCCATGGCGTTAAGCACATCGGTTATTATCCCGATAACTTCCTCAACAATCACCCCAGCTTGCACACCATAAAATCTAACATTTCTTTAAACACCAGTCCTTTGGCCCCCTGAATCGATGATTAGCCTCGCCACCCTCAGTGATATTATTTTTGGTTTTACACTCTACTACCCGATTTTTATGGCCTATTTATGGATGGCTGGTGCATTAATTTATTATTTCCACTGGGAAAGGAAAGAACTGCACATAAGCCCTGTTTATGAGCAAGAACAAGCGGCGATAAGTATTCTCGTGCCCTGTCACAATGAAGGTGATAATGCCCGCGAAACCATCGAGCAATTGCTGCAACAAAATTACCCCTGCTTCGAAATTATCGCCATCAATGATGCCAGCACCGACAATACCGCCGAGATACTTGATCAACTGGCAGCCAGCCATGAACAAGTGCGCGTCATTCACTTTACAGAGAATATGGGCAAAGCCACGGCTCTGAATATGGGTGCCATGGCCTCTGCCAACGAATTTTTGATCTGTATCGATGGTGATGCCCTACTCGACGAGGAAGCGGCCAACTGGATGATGCGTCACTTTGCCAGTGGCCCACGGGTCGGGGCTGTCACCGGCAACCCGCGTATCAGAACTCGCTCCTCGCTATTGGGTAAAATTCAAGTCGGTGAGTTCTCCGCCATCATTGGGCTCATTAAACGAGCCCAGCGAATTTACGGCCGTGTCTTCACCGTCTCTGGCGTGGTGGCAGGCTTTCGAAAATCCGCCTTACAACGCGTCGGCTACTGGTCGACCGATATGATTACCGATGATATTGATATCAGCTGGAAGCTACAGCTCGACCATTGGGACATTCGCTTTGAGCCCAGGGCAATGTGCTGGATTTTAATGCCCGAAACCTATGCTGGCCTGCTGCGCCAGCGCATACGCTGGGCTCAGGGTGGAGTCGAGGTCCTAATCAAATATTTTAACCATCTGGGGGTATGGAAATCGCGGCGTATGTGGATGGTTTATGTGGAATTTATAACCAGCGTCCTCTGGTCTTACGGTATCATCGCGACCATACTTCTGTGGCTAACAGGACTGTTTTTTGAGCTACCTCAGGAAATCCAGGTACACAGTTTACTACCCAGTTGGGGTGGTGTTTTACTTGGGGTCACCTGCCTCATACAATTCGCTATCAGTCTCTCCATCGAATGCCAATATGAGAAAGATATATGGAAATACTATTTCTGGATGATCTGGTTTCCCATCGCTTACTGGCTGGTAAACGTGATCGCCGTCTTTTTTGGCCTACCAAAGGCACTTTTTCGAAAAAAAGGCAGTAATGCGACCTGGATTAGTCCAGACCGGGGGATTCATGAACAATAACTTTATTATTGAATCGCCAAAACTACAGACCCTGAGACTAAAGTACACCTCTACCTTGCTAACATTAATCTTTTGGGTTCTTTGGTTTTATTTATGGGTGCCTCTCATTACTTTGGCCGGCTGGTGGCTACAGATTAGTTTTTTTGAAGAAGAAATACTGATTGCAGATGGCCTTGATGCCTTTCTAGAAGTACTACCCATCTTCATTGCCATCACCTTTACCTTAAGCGGCACACTGGCACTTTGGGCTTACTATAACTTCTCTCGATTTAAAGGCTTGGATAGACGCAAGGCATTACCAGTAGTCAACAACATTGATCTAATACAGTTTTGGGGAATTACTGAAGATCAACTCAATGCGGCGCAAATGAATAAGGTATCAACAATGGTTTTTTCAGGCAGTGCTCAGATTATCGTTCGCAAAGAAAGCATGGAGCCAAGTAAAAGCCCAGACAATGACTAAGTTTTCGTAAGTAATAAAAGTCCTGCCAACACTATTCGAAACTTAAAAGCGCTCACAAGCCTATCAGGGCTGTTTATTAACTTCTTCTTCGAGATAGCGAATTAGGTCAATAAACTCTGGCTCACACTGGGGGTTAACCTCCACCAACAGCCGGTGGGCTTCGAGCACACTGCGCCGAGCTTCAGCTTCATCACTTTTATCACAAATCAGCTCATCAAGCTGCCCCGCTTTATCGCTTCCCGTCGGCGCCTCACGTATAACCGTGAACAGCTCATCGAGGGACATCGCTTCCAGGGTCTTTAAAATACCGGGGTTATCACAAAATAACAGTGGCACAATGCCGTAATGACGCTGACTCAACAGTGCCAGTTTTGTCAACAAACCCAGTGTCGTGCTATCGACCCCCTCTGTATCAAATAGATCAACCAATACACTTTGCACATCGTGGCCACCGAAGATGCTTTCCACATAGTGATTAAGCGAAGCACACAGGGTAACCCTGACATCACCGCTCATTCTAATCAGGTAATTACCATTGGTCTGGCCAACAAAAATTTTACCTTTATCCATGCTGTCTGAGTACCGTCATCACCGAAACATCATCCGGTGCCTTTTCAATTTTATCAATACCCAGCTCTCGACAGAGAGCATCGTGCCCACCCGCCGGGCCGACACGCTCGCAGGCTGCCAATATAATTTGCTCTTTCTCTTCCATTGAGTCGCCACTGATGCAGTCAAACAAACCATCGGAGACAATGAGCAGGGTAAAGTTCTCGGGCAGCAGCATTTCCTCTACCGTCCAGCGGGCATCCTCAAACAAACCGACGGGCTTACCTTTACCGGGTAAAAAAGCAGCCTTATCTTCTGTTATCACGATTGGTAAAGGCAGTTGCGCACCCATAACATAGCGCAGCACATGGCGATCAGTATCGATAGAACCGGCAAAAATCGTCAGGTGCTTGTCCAGTTCCAGGGCCATAATATGCCGATTAACGTGTTCAATCAGCCCTTCAGGCGCACTCAGCAACACCGAGGGATCACCCTCATTAATATGCCGGCGGATGATCTGGCGAATAATGTAACTCAACATAATGGTGACAAAGGCGGAAGACGCGCCATGGCCCGACACATCCGCCACATAGAACAGCAAAAACCGGTCAAAGGCCACGGAGTAACCAACAAAATCACCGCTGAGAAAGAGCGAAGGGACAATTTGGTGGGAGGCCGTATATTCACCCTGGCTCAGGGGCCCACGAGGTAGTAGGTTAAGCTGCACCTGGCGGCCAGCCATCTGATCCATACGCAGGGTATTCAGGCTGTCCTGCAATTCTCTATTGGCCCTTTCCAGCTGGCCTCGGTAGCCCATATTCTGCTGATAAAGATCCTTGAAATCGCCGGCTCGGGCAATCGCGTGAAACAGCTCATCTTTATCAAAGGGTTCGATTAATACATCAATGGCACCGCGGCGAAAGCTCACGGCAATATCTTCGGGTGTGGGGTCGGCGAAGACAACAATCACAGCCAGACCAGAATCCCGGCAGCGTTGAGCAAAGTGTTCGTCAATTTCGCTCGCCTGTTCCTCGGCCAGAATATCGAGCAACATTAATACGGGAAGGAAGTCCGGAATGGCGGCGAGTGCCTCATCCCGGCTTGCAACGCAAAGTACCTGCCAGCCTCCCGACTGCAGATCCTCTTCCCACTGTCCTCTCTTTTCAATATGGGAGGAAACAATTAAGGCGCGACTATTTGACACCTTTTACACCTCTTTATTGACCATCGCCAATGGCCTCTGAATACGCGTTAATTATAGTCGTCATCACCAAAGTCATCTTCAACTTCGCCATCATTCACTAAAAATTGTCGACGCTGCAAATAAACATCTCTGATAAATGCGTACCTGTCGCCTTTAATCAACTTTTCAGCCTCGAGCAAATCGGCCCTAACGGAGACCACATTGGCACCATAAAGTTGATTGCGGGTGGGCACATGATCGACCTCGCCAATGGGGTTGAAAACACTATCAAGCAATAAGCTTGGCGCATCTCTCAAGGTACTTGGCCCCCAAAAGGGCAGTACCACGTAAGCACCCTCGCCAACACCCCATGCCCCGAAGGTCTGGCCGAAATCTTCTCCAGCGGACTTTTCCAGACCGGCATGCTTTGCCACATCAAAAAAGCCAGCAAGACCGATTGTCGAGTTAATCAGTAAACGACCACCATCATTGCCCGCCTGCCCAACCTTACCCTGCAGTAAGTCATTGACAACATTGAGCACTTCACCGAGATTCGAAAACATACGGGAAACACCGCGTTCGAAAAAGTCTGGCGTCACGTAACGGTAGCCCTTCGCGACGGGCTTCAGAACCCAGCGATCCGCCTTGTCATTGAAAGAAAACATCGCACGGTTATAGCCTTCAAGGGGATCTGCCTGTCCGGCGTCCGCCATCACCACGCCAGGTAACAATAAAACCGCTAACAGCAAGCCTTTCACCCTGCGTCTTTCTTTCAACATCTACCACACCACCCGTCATTGAATAAGCATTCAAGTGTAAACCGTGGCACATTCTAGTCAACCTTGTGACTGGATGATAGCTGCTAATAAGTGAACCTTAGTGAGATAAAGCGCAGGCATAAAAAAACCCCGCTAACGCGAGGCTTGGGTCACTCAAGCAGAGAGTGGGGGTACCGGGTAATATTTTTCACCCGAGTCGGCCAAATAAAGCGGTAAGTAAGCTTGCCTCGTTTATAGGCTAATCCGCACAGGTAAACTCATAGTGCAGGTAATAGTCAGCCGCTATAGGCCTGCTCCATTGTCGATCCAGCGCCCAACCCTGCGGACAATAGGTGGCCATCTGTTGGTGCAGTGAAGCCAGGCCTTGCTGAGGCGCATTGAGTTGATAGGCCGCACGAATGATAAAGGTTGTGCCCGGCAAGTGCACCGGCTCTGCAACAAGGGACGTGCTGGCCCCATCGCGCTGTTGTTTCTCATAGGTACTAAGTGGCAAGGCTTTGCGGCTCAGAAATTTCTGTCGCGATTTCCGATCGTAAATAATAACCGCCTCCTCATTACACTCAATAATATTATCAACAAAGTTCATATCATCGGCCGCATCGACACTTTCTTCACAATTGACCTCAGCTGGAACACTCTCATCCCCGCTAGCAGCGAACAGGCTGATTGGATACAGAGCGCAACATAACAGTGTAGTAGCTAGACAAACTCTCATGAATTTAAAACCTCGAATCGACACATGAAGGAATCGTACAAATAAAACAGCCGGAAATTTAGCAATCTCCGGCTGTAGAACGTAACATCAAAAAATGCTACATATCAGACACTCGACCTAGAACTTGTGCTCAAGTCCAACACCAATCCAGTCTGAGTCGTCAGTAGCTGTGCTTTTGTCCAAAGTTGTATAAAAAGCGAAGACCTTGGTTTTCTTACCCAGCTTCTTATCGAGACCGAAAGACATCATGTCAGCATCGTTATCCGATACATCATCGTCTGACTCGGTGTACTGAGCTTTAAGAGTGTATCCGTTACCCACTTTCCACTTGGCGCTAACATGCCAGCTGTCTTCATCCAGTTTTACACCGGTTGCAGCACTATCGCCTTCTTCAGCATTCTGCCACATCGCGCCCAAAGTCACGGGGCCGATGGGCAGTTGACCAACAACACGAAAGATATTGACGTAATCCTTACCCATGCCCTGAGACTTACTACCCGACTTAACATTTTCATCAACAGCGACGGCGACATACACGCCATCAACTTCATATTGTGCAACGGCTGAGTAGCTATCGAAGAAGCCATCTTTGTCATTATCGCTACGATCTTCACCGAAGATAGTCGCAACAGAAGCAGAGAAACCGCTAAATTTAGGTGTGGTGTAGTTGACGATATTGGAGGCACGAGTCTCACCCGCCATCACCTGCTTAATATCGCCTTCGAGATCGTTAAACAGGTCAATCTTCTTCTGTGCCATTTTTGTCGGGGTATCGTGCTTACCGCCCCAAACAGTACCGAAGTCGCCTTTTAAGCCACCGATGATATTGCGCTGGGAAAAGGTATCACCGTCATCTTTTTCACCGTCATCCCAGAAAGACTCATATTCAGCTTTATAGATAACATAAAGCGTGTCCGTCAATTTAGCTTTACCTTTAACACCAATGCGTGAAGCATTGCTGTTCAATTCCATTTGGTCATCGGTGCCATTGTCATCGTTAACAACACTGATATTTAGCTTGCCGTAAACACTACCGTCGATTGGGCCGACTGCGTAGGCAGAAACAGGCAGTGCCAGCGCCGCTGCAACAGCTACGGCCAAAGTGGTTTTTCTCATCTTAGTCCCCTCTTAGATTGGACAATTACGCGAGTAATAGAAGCCTTAGGCCTCTGCTTTGAACTGGGCGTTATTGTGGGAACTTAATGTGACAGCAAGCTTACTTTTTTATGACAGTTTGATGACAGGGCCACTTAGGCCCGGTAGAGAATGGAGAGATCCAGCAACTGCTGGATAATACTCTCACCCATGGTGACGAGGGCTTCGGGCTCGGGGTGCTGTAATTCCAGGGCAATTTGTTCGAGAGCCCGGCGGGCACTTAACTGAGCATCTTCAAGTAATTGCAGCAAGCGCATGGTCACCGCATTGCTTTCAAAGAAGTGTATTTGCTCATCGGGGCCACGATAAACCACCAGCGACGTTGGCTGTTCTGGTGCTTCCAGGGGCTGATAATCCAGGCCGATTTTGTGGACTGGGAAGTTGTAATTCAAACGCCAGGCCAGTGGCGATATTTGCAAACTGGCATCGAGTAAAGCGACAGGCTGAGTAGCGTCAGTCGTTTGCTCAGGTAATATTTCGGGCGAGACATCAAGCGCCAACTCAACCCACTCATAGTGAGTCAGCTCGAGGATGAAGGGCAAGCCCTCGGGAATGCAGGCTTTGTCCTCGCGTAAATAGAGCAGGAACTCCTGGCTGATCTCAAGGAAATACGGTGTATGACAGCGATGATCTCTAACAAAGCCCCGCACCAGATGATGCCAATTATCGTCGCTCATCAAACCCCGTAACACGGGAAAGCCGCTACTTAAAAAGGCTTCAATATTGTTGTAGATCAGGTCTCGATAAATCGCCACACGGCGATCTTCAATATCAGCCGGTGCCGGATTTACTGCAGGGTCTCGCAAATGAGCCGCAAAGGCGAGCTGGCCCGATTGAAAAGACAGCTCGGCATTATTTTCACCGACCTCATTCACCTTATTCATCAACGCTACGCTCGCAACTCACACTGATCGCTACCGGCATTTATCGCCGACCCATTAACAACATGTTTTTGCCGTGTTTTTATAGTGTTCACTTCTGCCAGTAATTCATCGACCGGGGGTAAATTAAAATCCCGCTCAAGCAGCGTTGGGAAAACCCCGAAATGTTGATAGGCGCTGTCGAGTAAGCGCCAAACCGGGTCAATCACATCGGCACCATGGGTATCAACCAGCAGGTCTTCGGCCTCGACAAAATGGCCGGCAATATGGCCGTAGGCAATCCGCTCGCCCGGTAGTGCGGCGAGAAAATCTTCGGCGTTATAGCCGTGATTAATACTATTCACATAAATGTTATTCACATCGAGTAATAATTTACAGTCGGCCTCTTCTAACACCGCGCAGATAAAATCAATTTCACTCAGCTCCTGTTGAGGGGCCGCGTAGTAGGAAATGTTTTCGATAGCCAGGGGCTGTTCTAAGAAGTCCTGCACCTGACGAATTCTATTGGCAACAAACTTCACTGCATCGCCGGTAAAGGGAATGGGTAAAAGGTCGTAGAGGTGGCCATCGTCGCTGCAATAGCTGAGGTGCTCCGAATAACAGCGCACCTGATGGTCGCGCATAAACTGCTTAATATTTTTTAACAACTCCCAATCCAGCTCGGCGGGGCCGGCGATGGACAGGGACAAACCGTGGCAAAGCAAGGGGTAGCGCTCGGTATATTCGCGCAACTGACGACCGAAACGCCCCCCTACATTGATCCAGTTTTCAGGGGCCACCTCCATAAAATCAACCGCGTCATCGGCACTTGAAAGTGCCTCTAACAAGCTGCGCCGTAAGCCCAGCCCTGCCCCTGTTACTGGATACTGATTACTCATGAGACCTTAGGACTTACCGCCGCACTTGCCTTCGCCACATTTACCTTCGGCTTTGGCTTTACCCTTGCTCTCACCGCATTTACCTTCGCCGCATTTGCCTTCGGCTTTAGCTTTACCCTTACTTTCACCACACTTGCCTTCGCCACACTTGCCTTCAGACTTGGCTTTGCCCTTACCTTCACCACACTTGCCTTCGCCACATTTTCCTTCGGCGTGTTTGCCAGCAATTTCATAACCACTGCTCAGCTCATTCAGTTGAAAGGGGTTACTGGCTGCAGATGCAACTGGGGAAAGTGCAACGGATACCATAAATGCTGCACCAACTGCTGCTGCCAAAGGTTTAACTGTTTGATTAGCCATTTGTAAATCTCCAAGAATTACTGTTTAACAATATTGGTTACAACATTCATTACAACATTGCGTTTTTTTCGCCCGCCTCAGTCATCTTGCAAGCTGCAATATATGACCGAGCACCGAGCACTTAGTTTCCGCATAGCGGAAAATTTATAATAACGATAAAAAGCACCCGCTGACAATCAATAGACTGATTACAATTAACTTGCAATGTCGCTATCTAGTTGTGTAAGGCGGCCTTTACTTTCGCCAACTGCTTTTGTAGGCGCTTGCCCGATACTGGCGCGATGGTTTTCAATTGTTGCGCAAAGGAAGAAACACGATATTCTTCAATCATGTAACGGAAGGCTTCAAGCTCGGCGAGTATCTCCTGCGGATACTCCTGTGCCTCAGCCTGTAAGGCCAGCCACTCTTGCCAAAAACCGTCTATTTCAGCCATTACAGCGCTATCTTGGCTGCCCTCGCCAATGCGACGCTCCACGCGCACCAGCGCCGCCTGAATGTAGCGCGGATACTGTCGAAACCAGTGTAGCGAGGTTTGACTAACAAAGCCTGTGCCGTAAAGAGCTGCCAGCTGTGCCCGCATATCTTTAACCACGACGGGAAAGCGCTGTTCATGTTCTCGCAATAGCCCGTAAAGGGTCTTTAAGCTGACTGCTTGTTTGAGCAGCAAAGATTCGAGCTCATTGGCAACGCTGACAATGTTGGCCTTACCCTGCTCGATACAGGCCGTAAAGCCAGCTTGATCACGGGGTATCTCCTGCCCCGCAAAACAGGCCGTGCGATAAGCCGCAACAATAATGCCTTCATTGAGCACATCACGGCCCGGCAAATGCGCCGCTTTCAACTGCAGGTCTTTACCCTTTAAGAGTGACTTGCGTAAATACTTCACCGACGTCGGATTTTCGAGTATTGCCAGGCGTACCAGGGCCGTCCTGGTTTTATTATTGGCCAGTTCTGGGGTGTCATAAACACGGACAGATACGCTGTCACTCTCATCATTCAATGCGGGATAAGCGCGTATTTCATGCTTGTCTTTTTTGATGACACTGAGTGCTGGCAGCTCGCCAAAATCCCATTTTGTCAGCCCAGACTTTTCCAGGCCAACGCTGCTATCACCCTGGCGAATGGTGGCCTGCACGCGGTCTCGATACTTGGCTTTCAGCAGCTCTAAATCGCGTACACTTTCCAGCAACTTGCCCTGCTCATCGAAGAGCCGAAAGTTCATTCGGTAATAGGCTTCGAGCTTTTCGGGTGCCCAACAATCGAGGGGCACATCGACACCACTCAGGCGCTTTAATTGCTTCCCCAGCCCTTCGTGTAAGGGACGATTATCCGCTACCAGTAGTGGTAACACTTTGTCGACAAACGAGGGCACCGGCACAAAGTGCTTACGCCACTGCTTGGGTAAGCCTTTCATTAGGGCAATACATTTTTCACGCAGCAGGCCCGGCACCAGCCAATCGAAACGATAACGGGGCACCTGATTGAGGTGTTCAACCGACAGGTCAACACTCACGCCATCTTGCTCATTACCGGGTTCAAACAAGTAATGCAGCTGATAATCGTGATCGGCCCAATGCAGAGCTTTCGGAAATTGTGCCTCCTCACTTTCCAGAGGCTGGTTCTGCGTTAACTGCTCACGACTGACATAGAGCAATTGCGGCTGACTCTGTTCGGCCCGTTTGCGCCAGCGTTCAAAGCTGGCAAGACCGATGATATCCGCCGGTAGTATTTCATCGTAAAACTGCTGTAAGGCTGACTCATCGGCCAAAATATCGCGCCGTCGCAGGCGATCTTCTAGCGCGTGAAGATCATTGAGAATCGCCGTGTTATGGGCGAAAAAGGCGACCTTTTTATTACTGCTACCCCGCCGTCCACCAGAGCGACTATTACCGTAAAGCCCTTCCACTAGTGCCGACTGAATAAACACAGCACGCGCCTGCTTGCCATCGATCTTGCCAAACTCCACCTTCTGGCGCTCGACAATCGTCAGGCCATACAGGCTTTGTTTTTCGTAGGCCATCACCTGGCCACGGGCCGCGTGGTAATGAGCCTCACTGTGGCTTTTCTTCACCAGATGAGCGGCCAGTTCCGGCAGCCACTCCTCATTAAAGCTGGCGCAGTGATGGGCAAAAAGGCGCGTCGTTTCAAGCAACTCAATTGCCATCACCCACTTCGGTGGCTTTTTCGCCAGCCCAGAACCGGGGAAAACATGGAACTTGCGATTGCGCGTGCCGAGGTATTCGCGGCTCTCGTGGCGAAAACCAATGTGACTGAGCAAGCCCGTTAATAGCGCCTTGTGAATACGCTCAGCGTCGGCAGGCTGTTTTTTGTATTCAAGTCCGAGGTCACGGCAGGCCGTGTGTAGCTGGTGGTGCAGGTCGCGCCACTCCACCATTCGCAAATAGGAAACAAAGGATTTTTTACAGTATTTGGCAAATTGATTGCGCGTCAATGCCTGGCGCTGTTCTTCGAAATGCTGCCAGAGATTCAAAATACTCATAAAGTCTGAATCTTTATCGAGCCACTGGCGATGCTTTTCATCCGCCGCCTGACGCTTATCGGCCGGACGTTCACGGGGGTCCTGAATACTCAGCATGGCGACAATAATTAGCACTTCGCGCAAGCTGCCCTGTTCCGCCCCCGCCAGCAACATGCGACCCATACGCGGGTCAACGGGAAACTGCGATAAGGGCTTGCCTGTAGGCGTTAATCGTTCCTGCCCATCGACGGCATCCAGCTCTTTAAGCAATAAAAAACCGTCATTAATTAAACGGCTATCGGGTGGCTCAATAAAGGGAAAGTCTCGCACTGAACCAATGCCGAGGCGCATCATCTGCAAAATAACCGCCGCCAAATTGGTGCGCACAATTTCCGGGTCGGTAAATTCTGGGCGCTGCAGATAATCCTGCTCACTGTAAAGGCGCACACAAACACCTTCACTAACACGACCACAGCGACCGGAGCGCTGATTGGCGCTGGCCTGTGACACGGCCTCGATAGGCAGGCGCTGCACCTTGGTGCGATAACTATAGCGGCTAACGCGCGCATAGCCACTATCAATCACGTAGCGAATACCGGGCACGGTTAACGAGGTTTCAGCCACATTAGTGGCCAGCACCACGCGGGTACCGCGATGGTCTTTAAAGACTTTGGTCTGCTCGGCAAGGCTCAGGCGGGCGTACAGCGGCAGCACATCGAGGTGGGGGAAATTGCGCTGGCGTATTTCTTTGGCCGCCTCGCGAATTTCACGCTCGCCACTGAGGAAGACCAGTACATCGCCCCGCTGCGGTAAACGCAGCAATTCTTCAAGGGTATTAGCAATGCCACTGGCCAGCTCTTCGTCTTCAAACAAAGGCCGGTAGTTGATTTCCACCGGCCAGGTGCGGCCCGAAACTTCTATCACTGGGGCATCATTAAAATGTTTTGAGAAGCGCTCAACGTCGATGGTTGCCGAGGTAATAATGACTTTTAAATCGGGACGTTTGGGCAATAACTGTTTGAGATAGCCGAGCAGAAAATCGATATTCAGGCTGCGCTCATGGGCCTCATCGATAATCAGGGTGTCGTAACGATTGAGAAAACGGTCGTGCTGGATTTCCGCCAGCAAGATACCGTCGGTCATTAACTTAATCAGGGTATTGTCGTTACTGTGATCCTGAAAACGCACCTGATAGCCCACCAGCTCACCCAGTGGCGTATTCACCTCGTCGGCAATGCGCTGGGCGACGGTGCGCGCGGCGATGCGGCGCGGCTGAGTGTGGCCAATTAGCCCGGTAATGCCCCGCCCCAACTCCAAACATATTTTTGGCAGCTGGGTGGTTTTACCCGAACCCGTTTCACCGGCAATAATTATCAGTTGATTGTCGGCGATGGCATCGCGTATTTCCTCGCGGCGCGCACTCACCGGCAGGGCTTCGGGGAAACTCAGTGGACTGACAAGTTGACGGCGCGTTGCCACCAGCGCTTCAGAGGCCTGCGCCTGTGTCGCCAGTCGCTGCAAATCACGGTCGACGGACTTGCCCTTGCGGCGGCGCTGTTCGATATTTTTTAATTGGCGAGAAAAGCGAAAGCGATCCCGGCTCATGCACCCGCGGATCGCTTTGCGCAGCGTCTTTTCGTCGACGCCAGTCTGGTCTACATCTTTGTGAGTAGTCTCTTTATGAGTAACGTCTGTCACTTAGTTAACAGTGCCATACCCTCTTCAAGGCCACCCAGTGTTAATGGAAACATACGGTTGTCGACCAGTTGGCGAACGCGCTGAATTGAAGGGGTATGCTCCCAGTAATCCTCGCGCACCGGGTTTAACCAAACCACCCGATCCCAGGAATCGGTAACACGCTCCATCCACTCGGCACCGGACTCTTTGTTGTAGTACTCGACACTGCCGCCGGGGCTTTCGATTTCATAGGGTGACATGGAGGCATCACCAACAAAAATGATTTTATAATCTGAGCCATAAGTGCGCAGCAGATCATACGTTTCTGTCTTTTCCTGAAAGCGGCGGAAGTTATCGCGCCACACAAAGTCGTAAAGCATATTGTGAAAATAATAATATTCCAGGTGCTTAAACTCTGTTTTAGCAGCGGAAAACAACTCCTCACAAATCTTTACGTAGGGGTCCATCGAGCCGCCGGCATCAAAGAAAATTAACACTTTTACAGCGTTTTTCTTTTCGGCCACCATTTTAATATCGAGCAGACCGGCGTTCTTGGCGGTGGAGCGAATGGTGTCATCGAGATCGAGCTCTTCCTCTACACCAACCCGCGTAAATTTACGCAGGCGACGCAGAGCGACTTTAATATTGCGCGTGCCCAGTTCGACAGAGTCATCGAGATTACTGAACTCCCGCTTCTCCCAGACTTTGAGGGCTTTCTTTTGCTTGCCCTCACCACCAACGCGAACGCCTTCCGGATTATAGCCATCGTTACCAAAGGGCGATGTGCCCCCGGTACCGATCCACTTGTTGCCACCTTCGTGCTTACCCTGTTGCTCTTTGAGGCGCTCTTTAAAAGCTTCAATTAGCTTTTCGAGGCCGCCGAGACTTTCTATCTCTGCTTTCTCTTCATCCGTTAAAGACTTTTCAAATTCCGAGCGCAACCAATCTTCGGGGATCAGTGCATCGAGAAAATCCTCAAGGGTGTCCAGCTCCTTAAAATACAGGGCAAAAGCGCGGTCAAACTTATCGTAATTGCGCTCATCCTTCACCAAACAGGCGCGGGACAAAAAGTAGAAGTCTTCCATATCCGCAAAAGCGATACGTTGCTTCAGGGTTTCCAGCAAGGTCAGCAACTCATTAATCGATACCGGCAGGCCACCCTTGCGCAGTGCGAAAAAAAAGTTGAGTAACATTACTTGGCATCCCTTCGGGTCATAAAGGCCAGTCGCTCGAGCAGGTGTACGTCTTGCTCATTCTTCAACAAAGCGCCGTACAAAGGCGGAATCGCTTTGGTGGCGTCGCGCTGCTTGAGTATGCCGTCGGGAATTTGATCCGACATCAGCAGTTTCAACCAGTCGACCAGCTCTGAAGTTGACGGCTTCTTTTTCAGGCCGGGGATTTTGCGTACGTCGAAGAAAATATCGAGGGCTTCGTCGACCAGATCTTTAGTGATCTTCGGGTAGTGAACGTCAACAATTTCCTGCATGGTTTCACGGCTGGGGAAGTTGATGAAGTGGAAGAAGCAACGACGCAGGAAGGCATCGGGCAATTCTTTTTCATTGTTACTGGTAATAATTACGATGGGGCGCTGTTTAGCAACCACACGCTCGCCGGTTTCATAAACGTGGAATTCCATCTTGTCGAGTTCGAGCAGTAAGTCATTGGGGAATTCAATATCGGCCTTATCGATTTCATCGATCAGCAGTACTACCTGCTCGTCGGCGGTGAAGGCCTCCCACAGCTTACCCTTTCTGATGTAGTTGTTGATATCGTGAACATCGTCATTGCCCAGCTGGGAATCACGTAGGCGAGATACTGCATCGTAGTCGTACAAGCCCTGCTGGGCCTTGGTGGTTGACTTAACGTGCCAGGAGATAAGCGGCATACCGAGGGCAGTCGCCACCTCTTCTGCCAGCATGGTTTTACCCGTACCTGGCTCGCCCTTGATCAGCAGTGGCCGCTCTAATGTGACGGCTGCATTAACGGCCATTTGAAGATCACTGGTCGCTACGTAACGCTCTGTCCCGGTAAATTGCATTGTATTCCCCCTAGTTTGAAATCAAGTATCTGAATGAATAGCTTTAGTTTTAAATTTGTTTGCCAAGCCAGACATTCTAGCGGCTCCACTCCATTGACGCCATCCCCCGTACATCAGGCACCCCCGACAACCTTGCTACTACCGGCTTTTCATCACTGCTAGTATGCTCTAGCCTGGTTCATCACCCGGTATTATGAACCAGGCTATTAATCACACTAATTAGACAAACACCCCGGATCAGACAATATGCCCGCAACACCCCTCGACAAGGCCTCGGCGGATACCGCCTTCTTCGGCCACCCCAAAGGTTTATTTGTCTGCTTTATGACCGAAATGTGGGAGCGTTTTTCCTACTATGGCATGCGCGCCCTGTTGATCTTCTATCTCACCCAGCATTTCCTGTTTAGCGATGAAAAGGCCTACCTTATTTACGGTGCCTATTCGGCACTGGTCTATGTCACACCGGTCATTGGCGGCGTGTTAGCAGACCGCTATTTAGGCTCGCGTAAAGCGGTAACTTTCGGCGCTATCTTATTGGTTTTTGGACACTTAGGAATGGCCATTGAGGGGCCTATCGCTGTCGACTCGTCAAACGAAATCAATCGAGACCCTTTCTATTTACAAATATTTTATCTCTCCCTTGCCTTCATTATTTGTGGTGTCGGCTTTCTCAAAGCCAATATTTCTACCGTGGTAGGCGCCCTGTATAGCCGTGACGATCCACGCCGCGACAGTGGCTTCACCCTGTTTTATATGGGCATTAATATCGGCGCCTTCTCCTCATCTCTGCTCTGCGGCTGGCTCGGCCAAACCTATGGCTGGCAGTACGGCTTTGGGCTGGCGGGTATCGGCATGCTGCTCGGCCTCGCGGTCTTCCTCAGGGGCCAGCAACACCTGCAGGGCAAGGCGGAACCGCCTTCGAAAACAGCGCTGTCAGCACCGGTATTCGCCGGGCTCAATCGTGAGCAGCTCATTTACCTGGGCGGTTTCGGTGGCGTCTTCGCCATCTGGCAACTGGTGCAACATCAAGCCCTGGTTGGCCAGGCCCTGAGTGGTTTTGGCGGGTTGATGCTCGTCGTCATTCTGGCCTATGCCTTCCTCAAATGTGAGCCGGTGGAGCGCCATCGCCTGTTTGTTGCCGCCACCTTGATCCTTTTTTCTGTACTCTTCTGGGCACTGTTCGAGCAGGCGGGTTCATCCCTCAATCTCTTCGCCGACCGCAGCGTCGACCGCGTTCTATTGGGCTACGAACTACCGGCATCGGTGTTTCAGTCCTTCAATGCCTTTTTTATCTTTCTATTAGCGCCGGTATTTTCCATCCTCTGGACACGCCTCGCCGCTCGCGGACGCGAACCCTCGACACCGGTGAAATTTGCCCTCGCCCTGTTTCAGGTAGGCCTTGGTTTTCTGGTATTGGTCTTCGGTGCCCGACTCGCCAGCGAGGGACAGGGCGTCGGCATGATCTGGCTAGTGCTGATCTACCTCCTCCATACCACCGGCGAGCTCTGCCTCTCCCCCGTCGGCCTGTCGATGATTACCAAACTCAGTGTGCCGCGCATTGTCGGCATGATGATGGGGGTGTGGTTTCTCGCCTCGGCGGGGGCTAACTTTATCGCCAGTAAAATCGCTCAGTTAACCAGTAGCAGAACCGCGGGCGGAGAAGTGCTAGATCAGGCGAGCGCATTGGCAAAGACAATGGATGTGTACAGTAATGTCGGCTGGTTTGCGGTGGCTATTGCGGTATTTTTACTACTGATTTCGCCCCTGCTGCGCAAGGGCATGCACGGTATTCATTAGACACACCCAAGGCTGAATCATCCAGCATCAGAGCACAGCCCTCGTGGCTCAGACCCTGGGTAATCACAACTCTTAAGGGCTCTGCTAACGAACGCCCCTTCTGCGCACCGCTGCGGAGGTAAAAAATGCATCACTGGCACGCCATTCGAAGTCGGGGGCTTTGCTCTTACCAATCAACAGGGCCAGCATGCGGTGGGCATCAAAGTCGTATTGCAACTCGGCTGCGCGGTGCATAAAACCCACGTCATAGTAGAAAATCTGATGATCTTCCCAGTGGCGCCAAAGCCCACCACGACGGTCATAATTGTCGGCCAACATCACCTCCCATGAATCTTCATCGAGATAAAACACCCGCTTAGAGTAGTCGTGGCTGGTACCCTCCTTAAGTACGGCCTCAATGATCCACACTCGGTGCAATTCATACCGGGCGTAGTCCTGATTAAAACGCCCACTAGGGGCGATCACTTTATCCGGTGTAGCGCCTTGATCGAAGAGGCGATAGGGGTTGTAGGGCACAAAAATTTCTCTCCGGCCCAGTAACTTATAGCTAAAGCGATCCGTCGGCCCATTAAAGCCAAAGACTTGATCCGTCGTCCCCAAACCATCGGAAGCGGTCAAGGGGTTGTCATAGACAATTTGCGGTGCTCGCTTAACACGACGCTGTCCGGGGCTGTAATCCCAGGCTTTGCGAAAAGTATCCGTAAAGGTAACCGGCTCGCGGGCAAGAACAATTTGCCCAGCCATCTTCGGTGGACCCGTTAGGGTTTGCAGATAAAGCAGGGTGGTGTCCATCGGTTTAACTGTGGGATCGTCCTCTGCAATATCGCTGTCACTCCATTTATTATGAAATTCAATATCCAGATGATTGATTTCATAACTGCCATCGGAGGCGACAGCAATGGTAACCTCTCGCGACTTATTCCACACCAGCCGCGGCCTTGACTGATGATTGAGAAAGGCCTCGTCGGCATTGTGAGGAATGGGAAAAGCCCAGGCCCGGCGAGCACCCGTAAAACCAATCATGCCCATATGACTATCGGTTTGCCGGAACGTTGTGCGCCGCAAATTCTTCAAGGCCGCCTCATAAATATGAGGTTTATAAACGGCGGAGCGCCGGGTCGGATAAATATTCATAAAGTAATCATCGTAGGTCTGAAACATCTTCTTCTGACCCTCGGATAACTTATCGTGATACTGCATATAGTTCTGTGGGGTGAGTTTCAAACGAACCGGGTCGGCTGCATAGGGGTCAGAATGAAATGTGCCAGGAACAAAACCCTCCGGTAGTGGCGTGGGTTCATTTTTCCACTCGGGAATCGTGCCCTCTGCATTGCCTGCCCGAAGTGCCCCGCTGGGGGTCAATAAAGTGCCTTCAAGACCTATGTCACGTCGCTCTTTCGACGTCACGGCCGCCCCGACATGACCTCCATTTAAAGCAACCACACCTAGTAGTAACGCAAATATAACGGCCTTCTTGAATAACAACATTATTTAATCTCCGCCATACAGCCTCTTTGGTAATCCACAACACCAGGGCGGTCAAAATAATTAATTATGATGGAGCAGAAGTCCCTATCCACCCAAACCCATGGGGGAGCACCAGTTGCCAAGGGCACGGTTTGCTGACTCACCTGGAAATTGGAAGAACACTCTATTTCCAATCAGGACAACTCAGCGCCCGCTCCGCACCCACAACAACGGCATGTAATGATAGGTTGAACTCGAGTGACGAGGCCGCTAACACCCCGCACTCGAGAAGTTATACAGATCGACTAACGTACACCGCGTCGACGTACAGCTGCAGAGGTGAAAAACTTATCCTCCGCCCGCCATGAAAAGTCGGGCGCTTTACTCTTGTCAATCATCAGCGCTAGCATACGGTGAGCATCGAAGTCGTATTGCAGTTCAGTGACCCGACTCACAGACCTCACGTCATAGTAGAAAATTTGATGGTCTTCCCAGTGTCGCCAAAGATCACCACGTCGGTCATAGTTATCGGCCAACATCACTTCCCAGGAATCTTCATCCAGGTAAAACACGCGCTTGGAGTAATCATGGTTAGTCCCTTCCTTCAGGTTGGCCTCAACCAGCCAAACCCGGTGCAACTCATAGCGGGCATAATCCTGATTAAAACGACCATTATCACCAATGACTTTGTCTGGTGTCGCTGCCTGATCGAATAAGCGATAGGGGTTGTAGGGCACATAGATTTCGCGCCGACCCAATAACTTATAGCTAAAGCGATCAAGAGGGCCATTAAAACCAAACACCTGATCCGTCGTACCCAAACCATCGGCCGCTGTTAAGGGGTTATCATAGACAATCTGCGGCGCTCGTTTAACGCGCCGCTGCCCTGGGCTATAGGCCCAGGCTTTGCGAAAATTACGGTTAAACGTAACGGGCTCAAGAGCGAGAACAACTTGCCCTGCCAACTTGGGTGGCCCAGTAATGGTTTGGGTGTAGTACAAAACGGTATCCATTGGATCAACGTTTGGATCGTCCTCTGCAAACTCTATATCACTCCATTTATTATGAAATTCGACGTCCAGGTTGTTTAGCTCAAAAGTGCCTGCGGTGGTCACAGGAATGGTGACTTCCCGAGATTTATTCCACACCAGGCGCGGCCGTGATTGATGATTAAGTATAGCCTCATCACCATTGTGGGGAATGGGGAAAGCCCAGGCCCGACGTGCACCCGTGAAGCCGATCATACCCATGTGATTATCGGTGGTTATAAATTCCGTGCGATCAAGATTTTTCACCGCCGCTTCATAAATATACTCGTGATACACAACAGAGCGTCGCGTCGGATAAACATTCATAAAGAAGTCATCGTAGGTCTGAAACATCTTCTTTTGCCCTTCAGACAACTTGTCGGCATGTTCCTGATAGTTCTGCGCGGTAATTTTTAGACGAACGGCATCATCCGCGAAGGGGTCGGGGTGAAAGATCCCGGGGATAAAACCTTCAGGCAGAGGAATCGGCTCGTTCTTCCACTCGGGAATCGTGCCCTCCGCATTACCAGCCCGTATTGCCCCACTGGGAGTAAACTTCGTGCCCTTCAGTCCAACTGTCGCCTTTTCTTCTGCTGTAGTTGCCGCCTCGGCATAGCTTCCATTCAATCCGAAAACGGCAAGTAGCAAACCACAAAGACCAATTTTTTGTACTAACGTCATGATTTGAACCTCCACCATTTTAGTAAGATGCAAAAATCCAGTTAGTGCCCTAGAGGCGCACTGGAGAAATTGCAAGATTCCGGTACTGAAACTGAAATAATGTCCAGTTCGAGGTAAGCGTAGTACAAAAAAAAGAAACTGCTTCTGTGAATTAAAACGGAGGGGGAAGCCAGTCACAATACTGACTTGCAATGGGAAGAACAGAGGGTTTCACAACGGCAATCCGAACTGAAAGGAGCTATTACCTGGCTAATCATCCTTAGCCTTCAATTTAGAAGAAGTCTTAGCGCGAAATAAAGATAAGCCTCAGGAAAACGAAGCCCCGTCTTTTGACTCAGGCTCGGAAAAATGGCTCTCCCTATCATCAAGCTCAGGGGCTATCTTAGAGACTCGCCCCTTCAACAGCTGCCACACACAAAGGTTTAAACCGTAGAGCACAGCAAAACTAAAACCGACCGGCAACAGCACTCGCCGCACCCCATGCTCCATGGTTGGCTTAATTAATTCAAAGGCGGCTGTGGCCCAGGCGGGGGCGAGATAGGTCATATCGGTATAGGGGAAAGCCGGGGTTAACAAAAGCGCCATACTCAACATGCGAAAAAAAGCTCTGAGCGGGTACCAGGGTATGCGCTTCGTCGCCCACCAGATAAAGGGCGCGGTCATCAATACCCCCAGCACGTAAGCCACAAAGCCCCAAAAGTAGTTTTCCGGTGTATACATGAATATCCTTTAGTCCCTTTGGGTTTTATTATAGGCGCTCAAACAACCCGATCGCCAGGCTCCATCAATCAACCCAATAGACAATATGCTCTTCGAGACTATCGGGGTGAACATGGGCTTCGGAGGTCACCCGCCCGCTCACCGAAATACCCGCCTCGCGCACTGATTCGGGATTGCCCGATACCAGTGGGTGCCACTCGGGCAATGGTTCACCTTCGTGTCGCAGGCGATAGGCGCAGGTTGATGGCAGCCAGTTAATGCTTTCAATATTGTCGGCGCTGAGCTGGATGCAGTCTGCCACTTTTTCAAAACGCTGGCTGTAATTCTCACAGCGGCAGCTTTGCGTATCCAGCAGCTCACAGGCGAGGCTGGTGAAGTAAACCTCATCGCTGTCAAAGTCTTCCAGCTTAACCAAACAGCAGCGACCGCAGCCATCACACAGCGCCTCCCATTCCTCGGGATTGAGATCATCCAGCGGGCGGTTTTTCCAAAAGTCCGGCGCTAACTCAGCCATTAAAGCTTCTCATTGCGGGCTCGAACAATCTGCATATATTCGTCCGTCGTCGATGCCATTTGCAGGTAGTAGCCCTGCTCGTCGAGCTGAGACAGTACCTCTTTAATATCGGCCTGAGCCAGTTTGCGCTCTGGCGTTAGCTTTAAAGTCATCGCCGATTCGAGCTTACCTAAATGTTTCAGCAGTGCCTCGGGTACGTCCTCAAGATCTTTCTCAAAGGGCACGTAAAGATAGCAATCACTTTTGTTCACGCTTCGATAAATTTTACACAGTACAGTCATAGCAATTCTTTCTTCATTGTCCGTCAGTTTTTATACCGGCTTGTAGCTCGCTGGCATGGCTCAACAGGCTTTCACCAACCGCGTCATAACGCCAGCCGCTGGCCAGCACCTCGGGCAATTGCACTTCACCGTAGGCGATGGAGCGCACCAGAAATTCCAGATCGACTTTACGCGCAAGCACCTCGGGTGCCAGCTCCAGGGTTTCGGCCGCAGCCACCACCAATTTACGGCAAGATTTCAGCATCGAACCATGCTCACGGGGAATGGCCTTGGGTAATAATGCCGGGAAACCTTTACCGTCGTTGTCATCAATTTCAGTGAAAACAGAGAGTATTTTATCGCCGTACAGGCGCAACTCTCGCGGGTGGAGCACATTGGTGCCTTTTAGCTGCCCCATATTGAGTGGCGGCTTTAAAAATGAAATCGCGAGTAAATCTTTATCGGCGATAATGCGTCCACGGGGGCGATTCTCCTGCCTTGCCTCGCCTTCGCGCCAGGTCGTCAGGGCCTGTAAAATAGCCAGCCCGCGCCCATCGAGTTTCCACGCGCCTTTAACACGGGTGTAATATTTTTCTGGCGGCTGGGCGCGACGGGAATTCTCTAGCTTACCAAGCATTTCATCTTCCACCCAGCTCAGGCGTTGCTGGCTCTCAAGTTGTTCGACCAGAGCCCGATAAACCGGTAATAAATAGTGCACGTCTTCTGCTGCGTAACTTAATTGCGAGTCACTCAGCGGGCGCTGCAGCCAGTCGGAGCGGGTCTCGTGCTTATCCAGCTCAACACCGGCCAGCTCTTTCACCACGCCGCGATAGCCGACAGAAAACCCCAGCCCACAATAAGCAGCTGCGGTTTGTGTATCAAACAGCGGATCGGGCAACTGGCCAAGACTGTGGGCCAGTGTTTCCAAATCTTCCGAGCAGGAGTGCAATACTTTAACGACCTTAGGGTTAGCCAATAAATCGATTAAGCCCTGGGGTTTAGGTAGCGCTATCGGGTCAAGCAACCAGGTCGTTTCACCATCGCACAGCTGCACTAAAGCCAGTATCGGGTAGAAGGTGTCGGTGCGAATAAACTCTGTATCCAGAGCGATAACGTCAACTTCCTGCCAACGTTGCGCGGCTTTTTCCAACGCCTCGTTGTCGGTGATCATAATGGCGGGGGAATTAATGGCCGGGGAATATTCGCTGCTCAAAAGAGTTTACTCAACATTAGTTTGGAAGGGGTTTTATGTCGCTCTATAAATATAAAACCTGCTAAGAATATAAAAAAGTACTGCATTTAAAATAAAGTACGACTACTAAATTAAAGTACGACTACTAAAGGCATGACTCAAGGTGCCGCCATCAACGTACTCCAGCTCACCACCCAGCGGCACACCGTGGGCTATGCGCGACACGCCCACGCCTAAAGCCTGGGCATGGGTGCCGATGTAGTGGGCGGTTGCCTCGCCTTCCACGGTCAGGTTAGTCGCCAGAATTAACTCTTTAATCTCTTCGTCAACCAAACGCTGTAGCAACTGATCGATACCAATTGATTCGGGGCCGATACCGTCAATCGGCGACAAATGCCCAAACAGCACAAAATAACGCCCGCGATAAGAACCGCTTTGCTCAATGGCAAACAGGTCAGCCGGGGTTTCAAGTACACACAGCAAATCGGGCTGACGTCGCTGATTGGCACAAATTTCACACACCGTAGCTTCCGTTAACATGCGACAAAGTTGACAGCGCCCCACCCTTTCAACCGCTTGCTGAATAGAACCAGATAAACGACCTGCTGCGCGGGGGTCTTTATCGAGCAAGTGCAGCGCCATACGCTGAGCCGACTTGGGGCCAACGCCGGGCAGGCAACGCAGCGCGTCAATAAGCTCGTCAATCACCGGGCCAAACATTATTCAGCGTGCCTGATTGTAAAAAACAAACGCAAAATAAATATGCTTCTCATTAAAAGGGCATTTTAAAGCCAGCGGGCAAGCCCATGCCGGCGGTCAAGTTACCCATCATGTCGCTGTTTTTAGCCTCGACTTTTCGCACGGCATCGTTCACCGCTGCCGCTAATAAATCTTCGAGAATTTCTTTATCTTCTGTCAGCAAGCTCGGATCAAGCGTCACCTTGCGCACATCGTGACGACCGGTCATTACTACCTCGACCATGCCCGCACCAGACTCACCTTTAACCTCGATATTTTGCACTTCTTCCTGCATCTTCTGCATTTTGCCCTGCATTTCCTGGGCCTGTTTCATCATGTCGTCGAGCTTCATGGCTTACTCCTCAATTTATTTATGCTATTCACATTGTTACGGATGCTGTGAATACGCTGTATTAATAGACTATTTCTACTCAAGCGCTTCGTCGATCGGCACCACGGTGGCTTCATTCAAGCTGGCACCAAAACGCTGCTCGAGGGCTTTGGCCACGGGGTCATCGCGCAAGGTTTGCACGGCCAATGCCTGTCGTTCGGCGCGTTTGCGCAGGCGGTAAAGATAGGGTGTTTCAACACTGACCTGCCCGATGACGATTTCAACCTTTAGCGACTGCTGAAAATGTTCACCAAGTGCATCCGCAAGGCGCTGTTGATAGGCGGGATCATAGACCGCATCGTGCCCTTTCTCCAGACGGAACAACAGCCGCTGACCGTCATTGTCTTCCACCACAGAATTTGCTGCCACGGTCGCGAGCAAGCCTGAAATAGGCAAGGCATTACACAACACCAACCAGCGATCATTATCGAGGCTACTTAAGGGGTAATCACTAAGGGGCAGGCTGACGGGCTGGGCTTGATCGACAAGCTTAGGGGCTGCTGCGGCAGGCGCTATTGATTGCGGGCGAGTCGATACAGTCTGGGGGGGCGAATTTGTAGCTGTAGCAGGTGCGGCTTGTAGCGGCTCTGCCTGTATCGACCCTACTGGCGATGGCGCTACAACAGGTGCCGGACTCTCACTCTGCGCTGCCGCGACCGGCGGCTTAAAAACGGGGGCTTCATTGCGCGGCGCAACATCGGGGGCTGGAACAGGCGCAGCTTGCGGCTCTACCTCAGCTTTAGTGTCTGCCTTTATTTCAGGCTCATGCGCAACTACAGCAAGGGGCTTAACGGCTGGCGCTACTGGCGTGGTGTGCGCCACCGCGTCCAGCGCTTCAGGCTTTTTTACAGACTCCACCACCTCCTGGGCGAGAGCTGGTTCAGCCGTCATAGCAGGTGACATCGTTTGGGGTGCTGCGGCTTGAGGTGTTGGCGCAACGGGCGCTGTAGCCGGCGCGTCTACAGCGGGCACCGGCATTGGCTTCATCGCCATTTCCGGCGCAGGCTGAAAGGCCAACAAACGTAGCATCACCATTTCAAAACCACTGCGCGGGTCGGCCGCCAGGGCTAAATCGCGCTTGCCGAGCAGGCAAATCTGGTAGTACAGCTGAACTTCTTCACGCCCGAGGCTAGTCGCCAGGCTGGTGATCATCTGTTGATCGCCGAGGCTATTATCCGCGGCTTCCGGCACCACCTGAGCGATGGCAACGCGGTGCCACACCGAGAGCATTTCACTCAGGGCCGCACCGAAGTCCGGTGCATGTTCGGCCAACAGGGCGACCTGCGCCAGTACCTGCGAGCTATCGCGTTCAGCGAGAGCCTGACAAATCGCGATAATCCAGCTGCGATCGATACTGCCGAGCATGGTGCTTAATTCAGTCTCGCTAAGCTTGCCACCACCGTGGGCAATCGCCTGATCGGTCAGGCTCAAGGCATCGCGCATACTGCCATCGGCGGCGCGGGCTAAAGCCCATAGAGCCGCTTCTTCGAAGGGGACTTTCTCTTCACCGAGGACAAAGCTTAAGTGTTCAACAATACGCTCGGGGCTGAGGTTTTTCAGATTGAACTGCAGGCAGCGCGATAAAATTGTCACCGGCAATTTTTGTGGATCGGTGGTCGCCAATAAAAACTTAACGTGGGCCGGCGGCTCTTCCAGCGTTTTTAACAGGGCATTAAAACTGTGGGTCGAGAGCATGTGTACTTCATCGATCAGGTAAACCTTGAAGCGCCCGTGGGACGGCATGTACTGCACGTTGTCGAGCAGCTCGCGGGTGTCTTCAACCTTGGTACGCGAGGCCGCATCCACTTCAATCAAATCAATAAAGCGGCCATCGGCAATCTCGGTGCAGGCACTGCATTGGCCACAGGGGGTCGAGCTAATGCCCTCTTCACAGTTCAGACACTTGGCGAGAATACGGGCAATGGTGGTTTTACCCACCCCGCGAGTACCGGTAAACAAATAGGCGTGGTGCAGGCGGTCATTGTCGAGGGCGTTAATCAGCGCCTGCAGCACATGCTCCTGCCCCGCCATTTCTGCAAAGGTACGCGGACGCCATTTGCGGGCCAGCACCTGATAGCTCATCGTTTATTTGCCTCGATAGAAGTCGGCGATTGAAAACCGCACATTATGAAGGACGGCATTATACGGAGATAGGGAATACGTAGATAGAGAATACGGAGATTCGGACAGCCTATTCAGCGGGAAATATCATCGCGCGCCAACAAGGCCTTGGCGCAGAGCTATAGGCAAGAGAGAATTAGGTGGCAACCCTCATCAGCCACACCCCAGCACACGAAGTATCTGCTACCGTTGCTCCCTTCCGGGCCTGGCGGAGTTTACAGACGTTCATTGCGGGGGGACCGACAAGGGTCACCATAGCGGTGCGGATTATGGTGATTTCAGGGGGCGAATGCAACAGCATTATCTTATTCGACAGGTCTTTTTTGGCGAATCAGACAATGCCGCGTAGTCGCACGGACTTGATCTAAGCCTTACCCCCGTCATCACCTTGAACAGCGCCAAGATCCTGCTCTGATTCAAGCCTGGCTCGCTCCGCCTTGTTAATATATTTAGGCTTGGTAGAGGGCTTCAATCGAGCCTTCGCTTTCTTCAGCTTTTTCTTAAAGATGGCGTGAACTTTCTTTTTTCTATTCATGATTCAACACTATTGCAATGACACAAAGTAGAGCTTTCGTTTAAACAGGTTTTAACGCTGTCAAAACTTCCGTTTACCTGTTTTGCCTGATCACTAAAATGGCCTTAGCAATCAGGCCTCAACAAGCTGCCGCTACCTCCCAGCTTCGGGCAAGGCAGTCAACACAAAGTCATCGGCATAGCCACTCACTTCGGCATCGGTCATCGCCTTTCGATAACTTTCCATGCCACCAAAATAGGCCAGACCGGTACGCGATTTACCGGGTACGTTTTTGCCGAGATACCAACTATCAGTGAGGGGGAACAAGGTCGCGGACAGCGCTTCTTCACAGAGACCGCCCCAGTGATCTTCCGCCTCAGACGTGGGCTCAATGCAGTTGATATTGCGTTCGGCCAGCTGACTAATCAGGCGACCCACCCACTGCACTTGCTCCTGACCGAGAATAATCGGCTGGAACAAAGGGGCGGGGCTACCGGCGGCATTAATAATAAACAGATTGGGGAAGCCGGCACTCATCAAGCCCATGTGGGTGCGGGCGCCATCGTCCCAGTGCTCAGAAAAAGTCAGGCCATTGCGGCCGCGTACATTCATCGCCTTTAGCGAACCCGTCATGGCGTCAAAACCGGTGGCAAAAACGATGCTATCGAGTTCGTACTCGGTATCGCCAACGCGCACACCTTTAGGGGTAATTTCATCGATGCCCTGCTCACGCAAATCGACCAGTTCAACATTATCGCGCTCGTAGACTTCGTAATAATTGGTCTCGGCAATTAAACGCTTGGTCAGTGCCGGATACTTGGGCGTGAGAATTTCCGCCAGCTTGGGGTCTTTAACGCGCTCGCGAATTTTGTCCTGCAGGTATTTAGTGAGGACGGCATTGGCTTCGAGATCGGTATAGGTGTCGGGGTAGACGTTGTAAAAACTCAGGCCGCCGCTTTCCCAGCGCTCATCAAACAGGGCCTGCTGCTCTTCGGGTGTGGCATCGAGGGCGGAGCCGGTGACGGTCTCGCCGATTTGATAATTAAGAGCAACCCAACCACCAAAGGAGTTGTAACGCTCGGCGGCACGCCACTGGCCATAGTTGGCCTTGACCCGCGTCGAGTACTCCTCGGGCATTTTACAGTTGCGCAAGGGCAGGCAATAGCCCGGGGTGCGATGAAAGACATGCAGGTGGCCCACTTCACTGGCGATGGTGGAGATAATCTGCACACCGGACGAGCCCGTGCCAATCACGCCGACGCGCTGGCCACTGAGATCAACGCCTTCTTTCGGCCAACGGGCACTGTGGTACTGCTTGCCTTCAAAGCTCTCGAGGCCCTTAAATTGCGGCTTAATGGGCTGGTTGAGCATACCTGTGCACATCACCACAAAGCGGCTACAGATCTGCTCGCCGCTATTGGTGGTGAGGTTCCAGAGGCCCGTTGACTCATCGAAATCTGAACTATCAATGCGCGTATCGGTTTGAATATCGCGGCGTAAATCGAGGCGGTCAGCGACAAAATTGGCGTAGCGACAAAGTTCATCGGGGCCGGCATAGCGCTCGGACCAGGTCCACTCCTGCTCGACCACATAAGAAAAAGACAGCGAGTATTCAACACTCTCTACGTCCACTTTCAGGCCCGGGTACTTATTCCAGTACCAGGTGCCACCGACATCGGTGCCGGCTTCAAACAGGCGCACACTGAAACCCAGTTCGCGCATGCGATGGAGGGCGGTGAGGCCCGCAAAACCGGCGCCGACAATGGCAACATCGTAATCGGTGGCGCTGTTATTACTCGAAGAATCTGTCATGTTAATGCTCTGATAAAAAGTAAAAGTAGGTACTGAACCTCTGGTTCGAGCAGCCGCTGGCCCTCTGACAAAGGTCTGGTATTAATGGATAAGGCGGCGGGCAGTCTACCGGATATTAGCGAACAAAAGGAGGCACCAAAGCTGAGCGGCATTGAGCGCGGTGACGCTAAGCCAGGACCCGCTGTAACCACTGGGAAATATCCTCTATTTGCGGCAGGCAAAGCTCATGCTCCATGGCATAGTTTTTGTACTCGGGTTCATAGCCCAGGGCTCTGAGGGCCGCCAGTGCATCAAGCCCCATACTCTCTGGCACCATCGGGTCACGACTGCCGTGGAAAATATGGATCGGCAAGGCGGTATTAGCTGAACTGGGAACCAGGGTGTCGCTGGTGGGGAAATAGGTCGACATGGTCATCAAACCTCCCAGGGGCTCGGGGTAGGAAAGCGCCAGTTGATAAGCCACAGCACCGCCCTGGGAAAAGCCGGCAAGCACGATGCGCTCACTCGCTATACCCTGCTTGCGCTGGTCGGCAATGAGGGCAGCGACGGCCTCAACACTGGCCATCAGCAGTGCCGTATCGAGCCGCCTCTCGGCGCCCGCCAGGGTGAGAATGTCATACCAGGCGGGCATCACCATGCCACCATTAATGGTGACGGGAATAGCCGGGGCGTGGGGGAAGACAAAGCGCACGGCCATGGTGTCGGGTAAGTGCAGCTCGGGAACGACGGGGACAAAATCGTGGCCGCTGGCGCCGAGGCCATGCAGCCAAATCACACAGGCATCAATATTATTGGCTTGGGTTTCAACGATTTCACAGGGTAATGAGCTCATACATACTGCCGCGACTGTTTGGGGTCGCACAGTGTAGCGCTCTGTCGTTTAAGCCCCAAGTTTTTAGCGGCAAGTTTTTAGCGGCAAGTTTTTAGCGGCAAGTTTTTAGCGGCAAGTTTTTAGCGGCAAGGGTTTTGGCTCAGGCCTCTTAAGTGAAACTGTCAAACCACTGTGGAATGTAGGGGACTAGGAAAGGTCCCTGCGGTATTACAGCTTTTTACCCAACAGGCGGCCAGCACTTGCAGGCCGAACACGGTGTTGATGGGCGGCCATGGCTGCATCAATACGCGACTGAGTCGCTACCGGGAAAGGCTCGCTTTTGCGGCTACTCATATTGACGTGAATCGCCAGACATTCGTTCAAGGCGACGGGGCTTTCATCGTCGCCCTGATACATTTGGTGAATATAGCGCAAACGCTTTTTATCGACCTCGAGTAATTGCGTGGTAATCAGCAGCTCATCGCCCTGAAACACTTCTCGCAAATAGTCGACATTAATACCCAGGGTAAACATTGAGCTGTCTTGCTGGGCACGGTAGTCGAGGCCAATACCGAGTTGATCGTAAAAATTATCGGTGGCTTTATCAAAGGCCAGCACATAAAAAGCCAGGTTCATATGGCCGTTGTAATCCACCCACTCTGGCGCAACGCTGAGCAGCGTTTTGCAGAGAACCGTTTCAGTTTTTTCGACAGACACCCGTAAAACTCCCGGTCAATTGACAGTAGAGTTATTGTGCCAAAAAAACCAGTAAAAAACAGTCCGTAACAGTGCCTTTAGGCGAGCACTGTATTTTAATCACGGATCTGAGTTTTAATGGCCGTAGCACCGGGCTAGCACTAATCAGCGGGTAACTCGGTGGAAAGTTTTAAAACTTATTTAGCCCAGCGTGTTAGAAACGATAATAGCGACCACCATGACTCCTACCAAGCTGCCAATTGTAATTGCGATTCGGGTCCACACCTGCTTATCTGTAATCGTCTCTTCCACGCTTGCCACCTGCTCTGTATGAATTAGTGGGGAAAGAATAAAAAAATAAGGTCCGTAGGGAATTGACAGAAATCAATTACCCCTACTTTTTACCAGATTATTTTTCGCGAGCAGCTTGTTTAGCGGCGTCGACAATATTAGAAAAGAAGCGAATGGGGTCGTGCTCAGGCCCTGGCCAGTGGGCATGATTGCCCTCCGCTTCGCAAAATAAGGTGCTGATACCTGCGGCGCAGTCTGTGTACTCGACACAAGCTTTAAATTCAGTCGGCACCGTCTGTACCGAACATTGATTGCAATCAGCCCACCATGCGACGACCTCACTGCCATAATCGGGGAAATGGCCGTCGCCCTTATTGTGCATCAGCATCACACTGGTCGGGCTGGGGCACTCATAAGCCGCCATATCTTTGCCCTGCATACCCATGGCGCTGGGCGCCAATGCTCGAGGGTGAAAGGCGCTTTCGGGCATAATGGTCAAGGCATTAGAGACCGTGCCACCATCGGAGTGTCCGGTGTAAAACACCAGCGCGGGGTCAATGCACCAGCTTTCAATCACCTCTGCAGGTATCGCACTCAAAGATGTTAAGGACTTAATACCCAGGGGAACACTGCGCGTATGCACCACCACATAGCCGGCTTCCGTCGCCTGTCGGGTGAGCCCTGTGAAACTCTCTGACAAGCCCTCACTCAAGCCCGACGGTGCCCAAACGACCAACAGTGGGTGGGCATAATCACTGCGATAGTTAATCGGCGTCGTAACATTAAAGTGCATATTACGATCATCTTTGTGCTGAATATGATCGGCCATTGCACTTTCTTTATCACTACAACTGGGGCTGTATTGTTGCGGGTAAGCAAAGGCACCGGCGGTGGTGTATTCAGCGCCAAAGGTATAACTGTCATATAAATAAAAAAACAAAGCAGCGATAGTAATAATTAGCACAATATAAATTTTTGATAGCAGGGAAATACCTTGCTGATAAGTATGGGAATGGTTCATTTTTTAATAACTCAAATTATATTTATAGCGCATTTATTTTAGTAGGTTGACCGCATAAATCAGCAGCCAGTAGCGCAGGGCTTTACCGATAAAAATAATTAGCAGGCTTGGCAGCCAGCGCAACTTTAGCCAGCCCGCAGCAAGGCATAAGCCATCGCCAACCACAGGCAGCCAACTGAGCAACAGCACCGGGTAGCCCCAGTGTTGAATAAAGTCCGTAACAGCACCCGATGGCGGCGGTCGATGCCTGAAGCGCTCGACACCTTTCTCTGCCCAATGACCCATCCAGTAAGTGAGGAAGCCACCTGCCGTATTGGCGACACTGGCAACAAGCAGCAAGGCCAGCAGGCTACTTTCGCCCTGTGCCACCAGCCACAGCAGCAATATTTCTGAACCACCCGGTAGTAATGTCGATGACAAAAAGGCGCTAATGGCCAGGCCAAGCAAACCGCCCTCTTCACTTAATAATGGTGAGAAAAACTCTAGCAAGGGGTGCTGGCTGGTTCGCCAAGCTGTGCACAGGCATGGCTGAGAATGTCACACACCACCGGGATACGCTCAGCCAGTATTTGTTCGATTTCGGCCATGGTAATGAGTCCACCGGCTTTACCGGCCGCCGCATTAACCACTAGCGAAAGGCTGGCATAGGGCAAGGCTTTCTCTCGCGCCAGAGCCGCCTCGGGCATACCTGTCATCCCGACGAGATCGCAACCGTCGCGCTCCATTCTTATTATTTCTGCTGCGGACTCCAACCTCGGCCCCTGCGTCGCACCATAAACGCCCTGGCTAAGAATAGTGATACCGGCACTGTCCGCGGCGGCTATCAGCACTTGTCGCAAGGCCTCATCATAGGGCGAGGTGAACTCAATATGCGCAACACCCCCCTGCTCACCATCGGAGTAGGTATGTTCGCGACCCCAGGTGTAGTCGATGATTTGATCCGCCACCACCAAACTTCCGGCATCACAATCGGCACAAATACCACCCACCGCATTGTAGGCCAGCAAGTGGGTAGCCCCCGCCTGTTTCAGGGCGGCAATATTGGCGCGATAATTCACTTTATGGGGTGGAATGCTATGGGCATCGCCATGGCGCGCCATAAACAAGACCTCAACACCCTTCAAGCGCCCCTGATACAGCGGCCCGGAGGGCTCTCCCCAGGGAGTATCAAGGTGTAATGTTTCATCAATGTCCAATCCCGGCATTGCCAATAAACCACTGCCGGCAATGATGGCCGCTTTCACCTTCATTGGACTCACTGTCGCTTGACTCGCGGCACCACAAATCCATCGGGCTGATCGGCGATATGCACGGTTGTAGTGGGGAAGGCCATTTCCGCATTATGGCTGGCGATAATGTCGGCAATCTTTAAAAGCACATCCTGTTTAATGGCGTGATACTTCGCCCAGTCCGTTGTTTTAGTCATGGTGTAAATAAAGAAGTCCACCGAGCTAGCGGCGAAGCTATTAAAGTTCACCATCAGGGTTTGCGTGGTATCAATTTCGGGATGATTTTGCAGCATCGCCTCGACGTCTTTAACAATGGTGCCCATGCTATTAATATCGTCATAGCGCAAACCAATGGTTTCGTAGATGCGGCGATTGAGCATGCGCGAGGGGTTTTCAACCGAAATATTGGCAAAAATACCATTGGGAATATACAGCGGCCGCTTATCGAAGGTGCGAATGCGCGTTAAACGCCAACCGATATCTTCTACGGTGCCTTCAATTTCTTTGTCGGGGGAGCGAATCCAGTCACCCACCGAAAAAGGGCGATCGAGATAAATCATCAAACCGCCAAAAAAATTAGACAGTAAATCCTTCGCCGCAAAACCAACCGCCAAACCGCCGATACCACCAAAGGCCAGTACGCCAGAGATGCTAAAACCAAACAGCTGCATGGCAATCAGCACGGCGGAGATGATAATGGAGACGCGAAGCAACTTTGCCATGGCACGTACAGTTGTCGTATCGAGGGGTTCTTCGAGGTAATCGGGATTAACCAAATTACCTTCTGCGCGTTTAACAAAATTCAATAAGAACATTGCCAACAGTAGAATAACCGCCGCCCGATTAACCGGTTCAATCAATTCAGACCAGCCTGAATCAAGCGCTTTGGCGGCGATACCCGCAGCAATATTAATACCCAACACCCAAACCAGCCACACGAAGGGCCTGCGGGCCGCTTCAATCAGCGCATCATCCCAGAGGGTTTTAGTGGCTGCGGCATGAGAGGACAAATGACGTAAAATTCGACTGCTGATATAGCCCAATAAAAGCGCGACAAACACCACGAGAAAAACATGGAACCACCAGATTGATTGCGTGCCGCTTATTTCAATCAACCAACTTTCAAAATTTTGATACATTTATTGAATCCTTAATATCCATCAGCCGACAACGACACTGACTTTAAAAAAACACTGAACAGTTGATGATGCCAAAATCAATTCAGTGCCGCCAAAGCCTCTCGTGTTGCCTGCCAGCGAGAATCATTCTTTAGCCCAGACCATTGCCATTGCTTTTTTGCCTTCATCACCGGCAAGCGGGGCGCAGTAACAGGCTCGGTTTGCGCTTGCAAAAAGTCGAGCACCTCTAAGGCACCTTGGCGATTATTACACACCAGCACCATATCGCAGCCAGCACTCAGTGCCGCTTCCGCCTTTTCCGCATAGCTCCCCAACTGGTCGGCGCCCTTCATCGACAGATCATCACTGAAAATAACGCCATCAAAAGCCAGCTCCCCACGCAGTATATTTTGCAGCCAATAGGACGAAAAGCCGACGGCTTTGTCATCTACCTCGGGAAAGACAATATGAGCGGGCATAATGCCCTGCAATGTATTGCTCAGCGCTTTAAAGGGCAGTAGATCCCTTGCCTGCAATTGCTCAAGGCTGCGCGAATCATAGGGTATTTCGAGGTGGCTATCGGCCGTCACCCCACCGTGGCCGGGGAAATGTTTACCCGTCGCCGCCATCCCCGCCTCGGCCATGCCACCTATAAAGAAGCCCGCTGCAGCTGCGGCAACTTCGGGGTCGAGGGAAAAGGAGCGGTTGGCTATCACCTCACAGTGGCTGCTATCGAGATCGAGCACCGGGGCAAAACTAAAGTCGAGACCACTGGCAATCATCTCAACGGCCAGTAACCAGCCCGCATTGCGCAATAACTCAGCCCCTTGCTGACTATCCTCAACCAGCAGATTACCCAGAACCTGCATCGGTGGCAGAATCGTATAGCCCTCGCGCAGACGCTGCACCCGACCACCCTCCTGATCGATGGCCAAGAGCAATTCGGGCCGCAGGGCGGACACCTCCGCCGTTAAGGCCATAAATTGTTGCTTCGAGCCAATATTGCGGGCGAAAAAAATCACACCGCCAACCGGGCTTTGCAGCAATAGATCGCGCTCGGCATCACTTAGAGAAGTGCCTTCAAGATCGAGCATCAGGGGGCCTGGAGCCATTGTCATCATCCATCGCTAATTAGTGGGCCGGACAATAGAAACGCTGCCTTTAATTGTCAATGGCTTTACCGCTCATCCAGCGGTATTAGACAAATTGCGCATTTACAATTTTGCTGATATTCCCGCTGGCACTTAACAGCGTCTAATTGATTTCAAACATGTTTATACATATCAGCAAGTTACATTCGAAGCATCAACTTGTATATTGATTCAACCTGAAATAGCAGTGTTTCCGACCATCTTAAGACGGGTGCCATCAAGTTTTGGCAGTGTTATCTTGGGTTCATCTCGTAATTACTAGGAGAGAGAACATGAGCAGAAAATTACCGGTTATTGGTGCCTGGTATCAGGACATCGAAGAAAATCAAATCTTTGAGGTTGTGGCGCTGGACGAAGACGGCGATTGCATAGACGTGCAATACGCCGACGGGGAAATCAGCGAGTTTGACTACGACACCTGGTACCAAATGCTGGTGTTACCGGCCCAGCCGCCGGAGGACTGGAGTGCACCCTACGAGTTGGCGAATGAAGATAGCGCCGATCCCGATAGAACCTTTACCATGGCACCGATGGATGACCCCCTCAGAGATATTGAGCCGGAATCCTTATTTAGCGGCGAAGATTACTGAAACCTCTATCTCGAGTGGCACAAATCACCGCGCTATAGCCACTCTTGTAAAACTGTTTTTTTAGGCATTTTCAACTAAAAATAACAACATAGTGAGGGCAGCAAGGTCTCCACCGCCAAGCCTCAAAATGCGGGCTAACGCGGCTCGCAGATAAATACCGGGATATCGCGCCCGGTTCGATTCTGGTAGATATCGTAATCGGGATAGTGCTCACAACAAACCGGCCAAACCGCCGCCTTTTCTTCTGCATCGGCGCGGCGGGCTCGCAACTTCATTTTCTTCCCCCGGTATTGCACATCGACATTGGGGTTGGCCACCAAATTATTAAACCAGACCGGGTTTTTCGGCGCGCCACCCTGAGAGGCGACAATAATCACACCCTCTTTATAGGGCACATGCATCAAGGGAACCACTCGCTGCTTGCCCGACTTTGCCCCTGTCATCGTCACCAGGCAAACGTCATAACCATTCAACTTGCCCATCAAGCGACCACTGGTGAGGCGATAAACTTTCTCATTTAAAGAGGAGAAGACTTTCAGATAGGGCAGTAATTTACCCATTTGCTCAGAGCTGGCGGTTTTTATATTTATCATGTCGATACTCTCAAAAATGGTTTTTGTTTGTCTAGTCTACTCCACTGCTCCCGACGAATGGAAATGTCAGCCTCTAGCCAGACTTGTTGCCACCGATTTGGCTGATTTCAGCAGCCTGAGCCGTTGAAATCGACGTTTGCCAAAGGGTAGACTGGGTGCCAAATAAAAAATCACAGAGAAGCATCCAATCATGAAAACATCTGATATTGGCAAACTCGGCGTTTGGGGCTTCCTCGATGCCTGCGACTACAAACAGTGCATTGAACTCGCTCAAACTACCGAACGGCTCGGCTATTCCACTCTCTGGGTACCGGAAGCCTTTGGCCGCGATCCCTTCGTCACCATCACCCTGCTGGCCGGTGAAACCGACGAACTCTATCTCGCCACCGGCATCGCCAATGTCTATGCCCGCGACCCAATGGCGATGGCCTCGGCCCGCAATGCGGTTGACGAGCTCAGCGGCGGCCGGTTGATTCTCGGCCTTGGCGTCTCCCACCGGGAGCTGGTGAGCGCCATACGCAGCCACGACTACGGCAAGCCCGTTAGTACGATGCGCGCCTACCTCGAAGCCATGAATGCTGCTATGTACACCGCACCGGCGCCCGCAAAACAGGGCATAGTTGTGCTGGCCGCACTGCGTGAAAAAATGCTCGGCCTGGCCGGCAGCGCCAGCGATGGCGCCCACCCCTACTTCGTCACGCCCGAACACACGGCTCGCGCGCGGGAAATTATCGGCCCCGGTAAATTCCTCGCTCCCGAGCAAAAAGTATTGCTCATTAAAGATGCCAGCGAAGCCCGGCCCATCGCTCGAAAATTTATGGCGATGTATCTTGGTCTCGAAAACTACCGCAATAATTTACTGACTCTCGGCTTCACTACCGATGATTTTGAAAACGGTGGCAGCGATAGACTGGTCGATGCCATCGTCGCCTGGGGTGACGAAGCGACGATTCAAAAACGCCTCGAAGCCCACTGGCAAAACGGTGCCGATCATGTCTGTATTCAGGCTCTGCGCCCCGACGGCGAACCCGGTTATGACCCCCGCGTGCTACAGGCCTTTGCCCCCAAAGCCTGATCCGCTCGACACATCCACACAATACGCCGCAGCGTAAACGCCGTGCTATTGTGTGCTTCAAGCTTGAGCCGCCGCGCCTTAGTATCAAGTTAGAACAGCCGCTAACATCCGGCGCTCATCCTATTTTATAAACACTGAGTCTTAAGCCTCTTCAAGCCACGCTATTTAATGAAACGGAAGTATCAATGAAGTTCTCCATCATCCCCGTCACCCCCTTCCAGCAAAACTGCACGCTTATGTGGTGTGAAGAAACCCTGCGCGCCGCCGTTGTCGACCCGGGCGGCGACATTGAGCGCATCGAGCAGGCCATCGCCGCCAACGGTGTGACTCTGGAAAAAATATTGGTCACCCACGCCCACATGGATCATGCCGGTGCCGTTGCCGACCTGGCCGAGCAAAAAAACATCCCCATTGAAGGGCCCCATAAAGAGGAGAAGTTCTGGATCGACAACCTGCCCGAGCAGGGCAAAATGTTCGGCCTGGGTGCCGACCAAACGTACAGAACCTTTATCCCCACCCGCTGGCTCGATGACGGTGATACCGTCAGCGTTGGCAATCAGACCCTCGACGTTATTCACTGCCCCGGCCACACACCCGGGCATCTGGTTTTTTTCGATCCCAAAGAGCGTCTGGCCATTGTTGGTGACGTGCTGTTTCAGGGTTCCATTGGCCGCACCGATTTCCCCAAGGGCGACTTCGATACTTTAATCAGCTCAATTCGCGAAAAGCTCTGGCCCCTCGGTAATGATGTCAGCTTTATTCCCGGCCACGGTCCGATGTCGACTTTCGGTCAGGAGCGCCAAACCAACGGCTTTGTCTCCGACCGTATGTAGGCCCCTGAATTGAAGGCACCTCAATTACCGATACCCCGTATTTAATCAATAAAAGGAAACACCATGTCTGACGTCCATACTTTTGCCGGCGGCCCCCTCGACAGAGCCAGCCATTTACGCACCAACAGCGAGTGGCTGAGTACACAACTGGCCGACCCCGCCACCCGTATCGTGCCCCTGTGGAAACAACAGCCCCTGGTCACCCGCCGTCGCGATGGCATCGGCTGGTTATCGCCGGTCGACCTCGCCGACTATTTGTCCAGCGGTGTGCCGACTATTTTCCTCGGTAATGACGATGACGGTATCGCCCACTTCGCCATTGATATCACCGTGTTTGAAGAGGCCAATAAAAGCGAGCCCTTTATTCAGGTCGGCCGTTTTATGGATCTGCGCTCCATCGCCCTGCAACTGCCCCTCGGTGACCCCTCAACCCTGGGCACCGCCAAGGCCATTCTCGACTGGAACGCCCGTCACGGTTTCTGTGCCGTTTGTGGGCAGAAAACCGAAATGCGCGATGCCGGCTATATGCGCAAATGCAGCGACGATACCTGTAACACCGAACACTTCCCCCGCACCGACCCGGTAGTGATTATGCTCGCCGTGCGCGGTGACCAGTGTCTGGTGGGTCGTCAGGCGATGTTCCCCCAGCACATGTATTCCTGCCTCGCGGGTTTTGTCGAGCCGGGTGAAAATATTGAAGAGGCCGTGCGCCGAGAAATTATGGAAGAGGCCGGTATTAAGGTCAGTGACGTGCGCTACCACTCCACCCAGCCCTGGCCCTGGCCCTCATCGCTAATGATCGGTTGCTTCGCCGAAGCGGAAACTGAGGAAATTACCATCGACGGACTAGAGCTCGAAGAGGCGCGCTGGGTTTCACGCAGTGTCTTGCGCGATGTGCTCAACGGTGCCACCGACCAGGGGGTATTACTGCCACCACCGATGGCCATCGGTTTTCAATTAATCAAAGCCTTTGCCGAAATGGATTAAAAGCGCGTCAAGCGCGTTTAAAAAACAATACTAAAAATAACAACTCCCCTGCAGGGGTACACTTTAGGAGTCCAACAATGGAATACCGCGAAACGCTTTACCACGTCGACGGCAAGGTCGCCGTGATCATGCTCAACCGCCCCGACAAACTCAATGCCTGGACCACCCGCATGGCGGAAGAAATTCAGGATGCGATGATGACCGCCGCCGAAGATGACAATGTTAATGTCATTGTGATGACCGGCGCGGGGCGCGGCTTTTCGGCCGGCGCCGACATGAGTGTCTTGCAAGACCTGGGTGATGGCGGCGGGAAAAAGGCCGCCAAAGAAGACCAGCCCAAAGCCACGCCCCAGGATGTGCGCCCCGATTTCAAGCAGGCCTACTCCTACTTTCCCGCCGTACCCAAGCCCATTATCGCCGCCATTAATGGCCCCTGCGCCGGTATCAGCCTGGTACTGACCCTATTTTGCGATATGCGCATTGCCGCTGCCGATGCCAAGTTCACCTCGGCTTTTGTCAAACGTGGCCTGATCACCGAATACGGGGGTTCCTGGTTACTGCCCCGTATCGCGGGCTTTGGCAACGCCATGGATGTCTGGCTCACCGGCCGGGTTTTCGATGGTACAGAAGCCAAAGAATTGGGCGTGGTCAATCGCGTACTACCCCAGGAAAACTTCCTCGAGAACGCCATGGAAATTGCCCACGACATGGCCAATAACAATTCCCCCCGCTCGATGCGCATTATTAAACAACAGTTGTGGGAATCTCTGTTTCAGGATCTCGATACAGCGCTGGACATGGCTCACACAGAAATGAAAGCCAGCATCGCCAGCGAAGATTTTAAAGAGGGCGTTTCTCACTTTTTACAAAAGCGCGCGCCCAATTTTTCAGGAAAATAAATTCAATAAAAACCAACAATCAGGAATTAAAATATGGGACGGGTTGAAGGAAAGGTGGCACTCATTACCGGTGCCGCATCGGGCCTGGGTCGGGCGACCGCTCTGCGGCTAGCCGCGGAAGGCGCCAAAGTGGTCGTCACCGACTGGGAAGACAGAGGCGGTAACGAAACGGTCGAACTCATTAAGCAAGCCGGTAACGAAGCCACTTATCTGCACCATGACGTTTCGAGTGACGAGGAGTGGCAGGCGGTGATTGCCGCGACTATCGAGACCTATGGCCAGCTCGACGTACTGGTCAACAATGCGGCGGTGATTATTGCCAAGTCGATAAAAGACACCACCTTAAAAGACTGGAAATGGCAAAACAGTATCGCCCTGGATGGCGTATTTCTCGGCGTTAAATACGGTGCTGACGCCATGGAGCAATCCGGCGGTGGCTCCATTGTTAACATATCATCCATCGCCGGCATTATCGGCCTCGACAAATCCGCAGCCTATTGTGCCGCCAAGGGCGGTGTCAAATTACTCACCAAAGCGGCAGCGGTTGAATTCGCCCAGTTAAAAAACAAGGTGCGTATTAACTCTGTTCACCCCGGTGTTATTCGCACCCCCGGTGTCGAAGCCACCATCAAAAAATACGGCGGCTCAGAAAAAATTAAGCAGAAGTTTGAATCCATGTCGCCCCTCGGCGAGCTGGGTGAGCCCGACGATATTGCCAACGGTGTGTTGTTCCTGGCGTCGGATGAGTCAAAATATATGACCGGTTCCGAGCTGGTGATTGATGCCGGCTATTCTGCGGGTTAAACACTACTTAATAACATCAGTTTGTAGCCACACCCCGCTATCGATCATTGCATCGGTAGCGGGAGTAGCCCTCCCTTCAAGGCCCACTATAAATTCGAGTATAAATTCAACCATCAATTATTGAACCCTGTTCTCGCTATAAATCAGCTATCGCTTATACGATGCTCAGCTCTGAGAATGATAAAACCTGCTTATCTGCGAAGGACTCCGCCATGGGCTTAGTGCAATGACACTGCGCATTATTACCTACAATATCCACCGTGCCATTGGTCTTGACCGACGCTATCAGCCCGAGCGTATTGTCAAAATACTCGGCGATCACGATGCCGATATTATTTTATTGCAGGAGGTTGACGAAGGCGCGCCACGCTCGAGAGAAGAGGATATGGCGCGGGACATTGCCGCAGAGTTGGGCTTCGAGCATTACGCCGCCGGGCACAATGTTAGTCTGCGCAAAGGCCGTTATGGCAATGCCACTTTAAGCCGCTACCCGATTACGCGAGAGCGCAACATTGATTTAACCATCGGCGACCGCAAACGGCGTGGCTGCCAGCACACCGCTATAGAAATACCAACAAACAACGACACCTCAACTCGCCTCGATGTCTTCAACCTTCACCTCGGCCTTTCACCCCTCGAGCGACAGCGACAGGCCGGCATGTTGATGCGCTGTAAAGAGTTTACGGATATTGACCCCGGTGCAGCCTGCATTGTTGGTGGTGACTTTAATGACTGGTTGTCACGCTTGCGGGCACTTTTCGTTGAGGGCATGTCGCTGCGCTGTGCCACCGATACCGAAACCCGCTTGCGCACCCGGCCGATCAAAACCTATCCGTCTTTCGCACCTCGGGGCGGCCTCGACAGAATTTATTACCGGGGTAATTTACGCGCTATCTCCGCCATCCCCTGCCGTCACCAGCAGGCCCGAGTCGCCAGTGATCATTTGCCGGTAATTGTCGAGTTTGAACTCAAAGACTAGCTAACCTTCTGAAGCCCCTAAACGCTGTATTCCCGCACAAACATCGCCACCGCCCGGTTCACTTCTCGATTAATTTCATCAGCGCTGGGTAAATCGAGACCCAGTGCCGCCCGCATGTGCAGGTCTGAGCGAATCATGCCGAAATATTGTCGTGCCGCTGCGTGCGTATCGTCGAGCTTGAGACTACCATTGTCGACCTCTCGATCGAGATAACCAGAGAGTCGCGTTACCGCGGCATTGGGGCCATTGAGAAAAAAGTTCTTTGCCAGCTCGGGAAAGCGCACCCCTTCCGAAACAACGGTGCGGAAAATTGCCAGGCTGTCTTCCCGCAACAATACCTCTAAATAGGCCTTACCCAGTTTTTCAAGGGTTTGCTGCAAACTGCTATCACTGTCAATCGCAGCGCCCAGGGGTGACAACATTTGCGCCGCAAGACTGGCGATAATCGCCGCGAACAACTCCTCTTTATTACCGAAGTATTTATACACCGTGCGCTTTGAACCACCGGCGCGACGCACGATCTCATCGACACTGGCGCTGACGTAGCCGTATTCAAGAAAAACCGCAACACCGGCCTGTAAAATCGTATCGCGACGTACCTGCTCAGTGGTTTTTTCAGATTTCACCATAACTAAAAGAAACTCCCCAAGTATCACTCTTAACCCGACCACAGACTTGTTTCGCCTGGGCTGGTCACTGATTTATAAAGCCGGCATTTTATATCAATACAGGTAACGAGAAATACTTTACGACACAATCTAAAGCGTTGATTCCTGCGCCTGAAATTTATGTCAAGCCCTTGCATCAAAGCAAAGCCAGTGATAGGGTACGACTCAGTACCAGCTTAAATCAAGCATTATTCTCATAGTCAATATTGAATGTGTTCTGCATAGCACTACACTATTCAATAGATACAAAGTTCTTCTAAAGCCCAGGCCCATAAAGCAGGCTAAGCGCTAGATGCTGACCCAACGGCACTAGCCAAAATTGATAGACGGTAAACACCATGCGTAAAATTATTCTTTTCGGAATTCTTGCAGTCGGCATTATATTTGGTGGTCTCTGGGCCAAAGAGTGGTGGTTTGAAGGCCGCTATTGGGAGTCGACAGATAACGCCTACACGCGCAGTGACATCACGGTGATCAGCGCCAAAGTCGCCGGCATTGTCGATAAGGTCAACGTCAGTGCCAATGAAAAGGTTAAAGCGGGCGATATTCTGATCTCCATGTTTAAACCTATTTTCGACGCCAAAGTGGCTCGGGCAGAGGCCGACGTTATCGAATCTCAGGCCAGCCTGGCCCGAGTGGATACCCAGACCAATCTACAAAAAGCCACGATTGCCGCTAGCCGCGCGGAAGTGAAAGCCGCCAAAGCGCAATTACAGCGCGCCAATCTCGACCTGGGTCGCGCCAGAACATTGAAAGACAAAGGTTATTCCGAGAAGCAGCGCTATGACCACGCTCTCACCGATGTCAGTAGTGCAGAAGCCGACCTGGCTCGCACCCACGCCAATGTCAAAGCAACCATTGCCCAGCTAGATGTCTTAACGGCCGAAAAGAAAGAAATTAGTGCCGAGCAGGCCCGTGCTGAAGCCGAGGTTAAACTCGCCAAAATCGCCCTGTACTTATCGGATATTCGCGCACCGCGCGATGGCGTGGTCGGCGCCAAGCATGTTGAACGCGGTGAGTATATTCACGTCGGTGCACGCAAAATGGCGATAGTCTCCCTCGACCATGTCTGGGTGAGTGCCAACTTTAAGGAAACTCAGCTCAAGGGTATGGTGCCGGGACAAAAGGCCATCGTTAAAATCGATGCCTTCCCCGATCAGTTAATTGAAGGCGTGGTTGAAAGCCTGTCCCCTGCCAGTGGTGCCGAGTTCAGCTTGTTACCACCCGATAATGCCACCGGCAACTTCACCAAAATTGTACAGCGCGTACCGGTGAAAATTCTCCTCGACCCCAACAACCCCATCGTCAAACAACTGCGCCCCGGCATGTCAGTGCTCGCTAAAATTGATACCCGCGCCAGTGCCAATACAACAGCGACACCCGCTACAAAGCCCGCTGTAAAAAGCACCTCCAGTGTCGCCCTGACGAAGTAATTACTGCCCATCAATCGAATCAATAGTGTGTCCGCTGCCAGGCGGGGCGAATACGGACGACCACCATGAGCAACTCGACAAGTCTCACTATTGAGGAAGCACCGCCCACGACAGAGGAAGAAGCCGTTACTTTTGGCACCTGGCTGACGGTGTTCGGCGGCGTACTCGGTGCCTTTATTGCCGTTCTCAATATCCACATCACCAACGCCTCGTTAAAAGATATTCAGGGTGCACTCTCGGCAACGCTTGAGGAAGGCTCGTTTATCTCCACCGCCTACCTCACTGCCGAGGTGGTAGTGATACCCGTAACCGGGTGGTTGGCAATGGTCTTTGGCCTGCGCCCCTACATGCTGTTCAACACAGTGATTTTCGCCCTCACCACCCTGCTTTGCGCCTCAGCATGGAACCTCGAATCGATGCTGATTTTTCGCACCCTGGCCGGTCTGGCTGGCGGTACCTTAATCCCCCTGTCCTTTATGCTAATTCTGACGTTACTGCCACCGGCCAAACAGGCGATTGGCATGGGTATGTTCGCCCTCACCGCCACCCAGGCACCGTCAATTGGCCCCACCCTCGGCGGTTATTTAACCGAGGCCTTTGGCTGGCAGTCGGTGTTTTATCTACAAATTGTACCCACCGGCATTATGTTTTTAATCCTCTTTCAGGGCCTGAAAAAAACCAAACCCCAATTCGAGCTACTCAAAAATGGCGACTGGTTTGGCATCCTCTCCATGGCCGTGGGCCTGGGTGCGATGATCATTGTGCTCGAAGAAGGCAATCGCAAAGACTGGCTGGAATCTGATTTTATTCTCAACGGCACCTTGCTTGCCGCGACCTGCCTGATTACTTTTGTTGTTATTGAATTAAAGCGCAGGGACCCCTTTATTAATTTGCGCCTGCTGGCCCGGCGCAATTTCCTGCTCGCTAATCTGGTGGGTATTATTCTCGGCCTGGGCCTCTACGGCTCGGTGTTTATCATGCCCATGTTTCTCGCCCAGGTGCACGGCTTTAACGCCATGCAAATAGGCCTGGTGATGATGTGGGTTGGCCTGCCCCAATTGATCGTTGTGCCCATTGTGCTACGACTAATGCCCTATTTCGACATCCGCATACTGCTGGCCTTTGGCGCCTTTATTTTCGGCTTGAGCTGTCTGTTAAATATTCATATGACGGCCGACTATGGCCACGACCATCTCGTCTGGCCAAATATTGTCCGCGGCCTGGGCATGCCTTTTATTATGGTGCCCCTCAATGTCATCGCCACCGCCGGTATTGAAAAGGAACAGGTGGGCTCGGCCTCGGGCCTGTTCAATGTGCTGCGTAATTTGGGCGGTGCCGTTGGCATCGCCACGCTGGCAACCTTTTTATCCCTGCGCCAACAATTCCACTCCAACCATATTGTTGAGAACGTCAGCGCCTACAACCCCTTCACCATGGAGCGGCTACAAGGCTTTGCTACTCATTTTGGCAAGCTAGGGGCCGACCCTATACTGGCGCAGGAGCAAGCCCTTCGAGCCGTCGATGCCATCGCCCGGCGCGAGAGCTTCATCATGGCCTACAACGACTGTTTTTATTTTATGGGTGCGGCCTTTATCGTCAGCCTGGGTTTTATCGCCCTGATGAAAAAGCCTGGCTAACGACATTCTCTACAAAAAATAATAAATATTGGCAAGTGTTCATGAGTGATACAACAGCAACGATTGAGGAAGAGACTAAACCAACTACGCCAGTGGCTGATGAAGACTACGTTTCCCTAAAAACCTGGTTTACCGTGTGGGGGAGTGTGATCGGCGCTTTTATCGCCGTGCTCAACATCATGATCACCAACTCTTCCCTGAAAGATATTCAGGGTGCCCTCGGGGCAACCTTGCACGAGGGTTCGTTTATATCCACCGCCTATCTGACCGCGGAAGTCGTGGTGATTCCCCTCACCGGCTGGCTGATACAGGTCGTTGGCCTACGCCGTTTTGTACTCACCGTATCCAGCATTTTTCTCGTGGCAACCCTGTGTTGTGCCATGGCCTGGAGCCTTGAATCCATGCTGGTGTTTCGCACCATTGCCGGTTTTGCCGGTGGCACATTTATTCCACTTTCGTTTACCGTCATCCTCACCCTGCTACCGCCCAGCAAACAGCCCCTGGGCATTGCCATGTTTTCACTCACCGCCACTCAGGCACCCTCAATTGGGCCTACCCTGGGTGGCTTTCTCACCGAAAACTACGGCTGGGAATCGATCTTTTATTTACAGATCATTCCCACCTCATTAATGATTATGATTCTCTCCTGGGGGCTCAGCCAGTCGACCAGTAAATGGGCGATGCTTAAAGAAGCCGACTGGCCCGGCATCTTCTGCCTGTCTGCCGCCCTCGGCGCAATGATTATTATTCTTGAAGAAGGCAACCGGCTCGACTGGCTCGAATCCCAGGCCGTGCTGAATGGCTGCGTCTTTGCTGGCACCTGCTTTTTTATCTTTCTCTATCGCCAGCTACGGGGCCCGAACCCCTTTATTAACGTGCGCCTGCTGGGCCGCTGGAACTTCGGTATGGCCAATGTGATTGGCGTCATTCTCGGTCTCGGTTTATACGGCACGATCTTTATTACCCCCCTCTATCTGGCACAAATTCAGGACTACAACGCCCTGCAGATTGGCGTCACCATGATGTGGTTTGGCTTCCCCCAGTTAATTGCCGTGCCCCTGATCGTGCGGCTGATGAAGAAGGTCGACCTACGCCACCTCGTCGCCTTTGGCTGCGTTATTTTTGCCTGGAGCTGCCTGATTAACATTCACATGAACGCAGACTCCGGCTACGACCAACTACTGCTCGCCAACTTTATTCGCGGCATCGGCCAGCCCTTCCTCTCCATCCCCCTCGCGGTGATGGCCACCGTCGGCATTGAACAGGCGCAAGTGGGCTCGGCTTCAGGGCTCTACAACCTGACCCGCAACCTCGGCGGCGCCGTGGGCATCGCCTTTCTCGCCACTTTTTTATCCATTCGCCAGCAATTTCACTCCAATCACGTGGTAGAAAATATATCTCTCTACAATCCCGCAACGGTTGAGCGTTTAGACAGTTTGAAAAATTATTTTACCAACCTCGGCTCCGACACTTTCCTCGCCCAGGAACAAGCCATTCGCGCCATCGACGCCATCGCCCGGCGGGAAAGTATGGTTATGGCCTATAACGACGCCTTTTATTTTGTGGGGGCGGCCTTTGTGTTTGGGGCCTTTGTGACCTATACCTTGAAGCCGTTTCGGCCTCAGGGGTAGCTAACCACTATTTTATGATCTAGCACGTCTGCTCATACTTTCAAGGCCCTTATAACAGGTGCTATAGTTAGCACCTGTTGGGATTCACTTTGCGAGCTAAACCCATGTCCATTAAATTCTCCGAAGATATCATTCCCCTTACCGACCTCAAGGTTAACCCCGGTAAAGTGGTAAGCCATGCCAAAAACACCCATCGCCCGATCTTGCTCACCAGCCGAGGGCGGGGGGTCGCCGTGGTGCAGGGTCTTGATGAATATGAAAAAGGTGAAGAGGAAAGGGGATTTATGAAAGCTGTTGCCACCGGTCTGATGGAGGTACGCGAAGGTAAAGAGCTGGCCCTGGATGAAGTCAGGAAAAAGCTGGGCATCACATAAGTGCAAATTTTTGTCGCCAACTCGGCTTATAGCGACCTTGAAGCTATCAAGGAATATTACAATAGCGAAGGAGCCCCTCAAGTCGGCAAGGCCTTTTTAGAGGCCATTCTTCAACATATCGAAACCTTAGCTGACAACCCGAGTATTGGAAGAGTCGTGCCCGAATTTGGTGAAGAGCGAATCAGAGAACTTATTCACGCCCCTTTTCGAATTGTCTATTTGCGGGAACAGGATTCTATTCATGTGATACGCGTGTGGCGTAGCGAACGTTTGCTCATGTTGCCAGATTACGAATCCTAATAAACACTGTTAGCCCGTGCACGACACAGCCCCAACCGCTTCGCGAATCAAGCCCGGCCCCTGATAAATAAACCCCGTATAAACCTGTACTAAACTCGCCCCGGCGTTGATTTTATCGGCGGCATCTTCACCTTTGACGATACCACCCACACCGATAATCGGCAGTGCACCATCAAGCTCTTTTCCCAGCTTAGCAATCACTTCAGTCGCCCGTTCACGCACGGGCCAACCGCTTAAGCCACCCTGCTCACCGGCTAATGGCGAGCGCTTTACCAACTCTCGCGACAGGGTGGTATTGGTGGCAATCACGCCATCCATACCGTGTTTAATGAGTTGGCGCGCCATGTCGGCAATTTGTTCGTCGTCCAAATCCGGTGCAATTTTTAATGCCAGGGGTACATAGCGGCCCTGCTCATCGGCGAGGCGAGTTTGAGTTTGTTTCAGTGTCGCCAACAGCTCGTCGAGCTGCTCAGCGTGTTGCAAATCCCGCAGACCCGGCGTATTCGGCGAGGAAATATTGACGGCAATATAGTCGGCGTGGGCATAGGCCTTTTCCATGCACAGGCGATAATCATCGCTGGCCTTTTCCACGGACGTGTCAAAATTCTTACCGATATTAATACCCAGTACGCCTTTAAACTTGCGCTCGCGCACCTTTGATACCAGGTGATCGACACCCAAATTATTAAAGCCCATGCGATTAATAATCGCCTGATATTCGGGCAGGCGAAACAGGCGCGGCTGAGGATTGCCCGGCTGCGGCCGAGGCGTGATAGTGCCGATCTCGACAAAGCCAAAACCCAGTTCGGAGAGCGCATCAAAATAGTCGCCATTCTTATCAAGGCCCGCCGCCAAACCGACAGGATTGGAAAAGCTGAGACCCATCGCTTCCACGGGCAGAGCCTCGGGTTTGGGCAGGAGTTTCAACAAACCCAGCCGCGATGACAGCGCGATAGCGTTTAAAGAAAGATGGTGGGAGGTCTCTGTTGGTAAAAGGAATAAAGCTCTGCGCGCTAACTGATACATGGTGACCTCAGGTGTTTATGGCTGACTGATTTGCCCAAGTGTTGTCTCGACGACTGAGCAGATTACAAGCCCGATAAACAAGCCACCTCTCGACGTCGATCAACAGGGCGGCAAGGATAAGCCAAGGTGAGGGGCAAGTCATCAACGGGGCCCGGCAAAACAACGGGATGAACCTAAAGTCTCGTCTCCTGTCAGACACCTTGGTGAAGGAAAACTATTGCCACAACACTAGTAAACCTTACAATCGTCCCCATAACATAAGTCTGAAACACAACATCTAAACAAGGCCAAAACAACTTGCCCATGAGTGTATCCACGCAGATCCAGTCTTTACTGTCCTACCTCAATCAAACCATCGTCGGCCAGGAGCATCTTGCCCAGCGACTGATTATGGCGCTGCTGGCCGATGGCCATTTACTGGTTGAAGGCGCGCCCGGCCTTGCAAAAACCAAGGCCATCAACACCCTGGCCAAGGGTATTGATGCGGACTTTCACCGCATACAGTTCACCCCGGACCTGTTGCCCGCCGACGTCACCGGCAGTGATATTTACCGCCCCGAAAACGCCAGCTTTGAATTTCAGGCTGGGCCTATTTTTCACAACCTGGTACTGGCTGACGAAATCAACCGCGCCCCGGCCAAAGTGCAGTCGGCCCTGCTTGAAGCCATGGCCGAGCGCCAGGTTAGTATCGGCAATAAGATTTACCCCCTGCCCGAGTTGTTTCTGGTGATGGCGACGCAAAACCCCATTGAGCAGGAAGGCACCTATCCCCTGCCCGAAGCCCAGCTCGACCGCTTTTTAATGCATGTCACCGTGGGCTACCCCGCCGCCGATGCCGAGCGACAGATCCTCAAATTGGTGAGAGATGAGGCCGAAGGTAGCACTCAGGCCCCCGGCCCTGACATTGATCAGGCGACCCTGTTTGCCGCCCGCAAAGAAGTGCTCGGCGTACACATGGCCGATAATGTTGAAGAGTATTTAATTCAGCTGATTCAAGCCACACGCCAGCCCCTGAGCTACGGCGAAGAACTCGACAACTGGCTCGACTACGGTGCCAGCCCGCGCGCAACCATTGCGCTGGACCGCTGCAGCCGCGCCAATGCCTGGCTCGACGGACGAGACTTTGTCACCCCCGATGATATTCGTGCCGTCGCCCACGACATTCTGCGTCATCGCTTAATTCTCAGCTTTGAAGCCGAAGCCAACGGTATTACCGCCGACCGGGTGATCGACACCCTACTCGCCAACGTGGCTTCTGCCTGAGTTTATTTGTGCCAATGTTGTTCACTAATGAGTCGTTCTTTATCTCTACGACGTGCCTAGCCCTTGTCTAGTCCAGCGCCCTTGCCGAACCCGCCAGCCAGTGTGGTCGCCTCTGTTGCCGATCTCGCGAAGCTGCGTTTTGCCGCTCGCGAGTTAACGCTATTCCCACAACGCCCCGTAAAAAGCGCATTGAACGGCACCCGCAGTTCGCGCTTTCGTGGCCGCGGCATGGATTTCGACGAAGTGCGCCCCTACCAGCCCGGTGACGATATTCGCTCCATCGACTGGCGAGTGACGGCGCGTACCACCAGCCCCCATACCAAGATTTTTCGCGAAGAACGCGAACGCCCGCTAATGGTGATCTGCGACCTGCGCCAAAACATGTTTTTTGGCTCTCGACGTTTGAAATCGGTTTGCGCCAGCGAGATCGCCAGCCTGCTGGCATGGGCTGGACTCAATGCCGGTGAACGCATCGGCGCCCTGGTATTTGGCCCCGACAAGCAGCGGGACATCCGCGCCCGGCGCAGTCAGCATAGTGTTCTTCAACTGATTAAGGCCCTGCACGAAACCGGCCTGGCCCTGCTGCCAGCGGGCAAAGCACACACCGAACAGGCATCACCAACGCCCGATAAGACCGAGCGCTACAGTCTGAGTGAGATTCTTGAAGACACGCGCCGCGTTGCTCGCCCCGGCACCAGCTTAATGATCATCAGCGATTTTCACGATCTCGACGAAGACGGTGAACGCCACCTGTTTGAACTGGCTCGCCACTGCGACCTCAGCCTGTTTCACATCGTCGACAAACTCGAAAGCCAGCTGCCGCCCCCTGGGCAATATCCGATTTTTAATGGCGCACAGCGTTTCTTATTAAACGCAGCTAAAGCCAGTCTGCGCAGCCGCTTTGAACAACACTACCGTGATAAAGAACAAGGCTTGCAACAAACGGCCCTGCGACTAAAGCTACCGCTACTCAGTTTCTCAACGGATGAACCGGTACTCGACACGCTGCGTTTGGCTTTTGCCAAACAAGGTCGACGGCAGCGCTAGTGGATAATCCGATACTCGAACAGCTCAGAGATATCCACCTGCCCGAGGCTGTGCACTGGTGGCCGCCCGCGCCCGGCTGGTGGCTAGTCGCGGCCTTATTGCTGGCCCTGACAATTTGGCTCAGCCGCTATTTGCAGGCGCGCTATCGCCGCCAGTATTTTCGTGGCGAAAGTCAGGACTTACTGAAACAAGTTTGGCTGGACTATGAGCAACAGGCGGGGAGCACTGCCAATGCCGACCGTGATTTTATCGAAAACACGCTGGCGCTATTACGTCGAACCGGTAAAACAGCGCAACTAGCAGCTGATAGCAAGAGCGAAGATCATCTTGAATCCCTACCGAGTCCCGCTCTGCTAGAAGCTCTCGACCAACATAGTGCTGGCAAACTCTCCGCAGCTTTACCCTTGCAAGGCATCAGCGAGCGCCTCTACCGCGCTGAGAGTCAAGCGCTAAGTACAGAGCAAGCCCAGTGTTTTTACGCGGTGGCAAAAAGCTGGCTCAAGTCGAAAGACTTTACACCGAGCAAACAATCCGGGAGCGATAGCTGATGCTCAGCTTGATCTGGCCCTGGGTGCTGGCACTCGCCCCCCTGCCCTTTCTCTACCGTTGGTGGCGCAAGCCCACAGACGATCAACAGGCGGCGCTGCTGTCGCCCGTTTACGCCCAGCTCGCCGCCGACAGCCAAAGTAGCCCCGCCGTGAATCGCCGCAACTGGCCCAGCCTTGCCCTGCTCACCTTAATCTGGCTTGCCTGTCTGCTCGCTGCCAGCCGCCCTCAGTGGATTGGCGAACCCATCGCACTACCCATCAGTGGCCGTGATCTGCTACTCGCGGTTGATATCTCCGGCAGCATGGAAGTCGAAGATATGGAGGTGAGAGGCTCGCTGATTGACCGCTTAAGCGTGGTTAAAGCAGTGGTCGGCGATTTTGTCGAACGACGCAGTGGCGATAGACTCGGCCTTATCCTATTTGGCGACCACGCCTACCTGCAAACCCCTCTCACCTTTGATCGGCAAACCCTCAATACGCTATTACAGGAGGCCTTAATCGGCTTTGCCGGTAAAGGCACGGCAATTGGTGATGCCATCGGTCTCGGCGTGAAACGCCTGAAAGATAAAGACGAAAACAGCCGCGTTATCATACTACTCACCGACGGTGCCAATACCGCCGGTGAGGTTGAACCTCTGAAAGCTGCCGAACTGGCCGCCGCTTACGGGGTCAAGATTTACACCATCGGCGTCGGTGCCGATGAAATTTTGCGCCGCAGTCTATTCGGTATGCGCCGCGTTAACCCCTCGGCCGACCTCGACGAAACTACCCTGCGTGCCATTGCCGCGCAAACCGGCGGCCAGTATTTTCGCGCTCGCAACCCCAAAGAATTAGCGCAAATCTACGCCACCCTCGACCTGCTTGAACCGGTCAGCCAGGACGCCGAAACCTTCCGCCCCACCCGCGCGCTGTTTTACTGGCCGCTGGGTATAGCACTGCTATTAAGCTGCCCTTTGCTGCTTTTCAGAGGGATTAAGGCATGAGCCTTGCCACCGAACTGGCAACGGCCATCGCTCAGTTTCACTGGCTACGCCCCTGGTGGCTCGCGGCCCTGTTACCCGGCATTGCCCTGGCTTTGTTGCTCGCGCGTCGCAGTGCTAACAACAGTAACTGGCAGGGTGTTATCGCCCCGGAGTTACTACCCTATCTAGTCGAGCAAGGCACCAGTACCAAGCGGCAGCGCCTGCATTGGTGGCTGCTCCTGCCCTGGTTCTGCGCCTGTCTTGCACTGGCGGGGCCGAGCTGGAATAAAATCCCCCTGCCGATTCACAAGCAACAGACACCGTTGGTTATTCTGCTCGACCTCTCACCGTCAATGTGGGCGGAAGATGTCAAGCCCAACCGGTTGACTCGTGCCCGCTTGAAACTCATCGACCTGTTGCACACACGACAGGAGGGAACAACGGCACTGGTCGCCTATGCTGGCGATGCCCACGTCGTCACCCCTCTTACGGACGACACGGCGACCATTATCTCGCTGTTGCCCGCCCTTAATCCGACGATAATGCCCGTGCCCGGCAACCAACCCTTACGGGCATTAGAAAAAGCCATCGACTTAATCGGCAAAAGCGGCTTTCAAAATGGCCATGTACTGCTGGTTTCCGATGGGCTGCCCAGTGCTGATTTACCACTAATGAATTCGCGGCTGGAAGGCTTTAGCGGTATTAAAATCTCTGTATTAGCGCTGGGTACAAAAGATGGCGCACCCATTCCTTCAGTGTCTTCCGCCGGCAAAGGCGGCTTTGTCAAAGACAGTAATGGCAATATTGTTATTGCCCAATTACGCGAAACCCCATTGCGTAAATTGGCGCAAAACAATGGCGGCATCTACCGTAAGATCTCTCTCGACGATAGTGACATTGCAGCCCTCAATCAGCTTTTCGACAGTGCTGACAGCGAGCAAAGCCAGCAATTAGAACGCACCTTCGACACCTGGCACGACAGTGGTTTCTGGCTGGTGTTTCCGCTACTGCCTTTTCTGCTACTGGCCTTTCGCCGCAACGTACTGGCTTTATTGATTCTTGCCCCGCTAGTTTTTGCGCCCGATAAAAGCTACGCCCTGGAGTGGCAGGACCTTTGGCTGCGTAGTGACCAACAGGGACAAAAGGCACTGGCCGCTGGTGACGCGGAGACAGCCGAAGCCCTCTTCAAAAACCCCAGCTGGAAGGGTTCGGCAGCCTATAAAAAGGGTGACTTTGCCGCCGCCGAAGAGCACTTTAAAAATAGCGAAACCGATGCCGATAGTCTTTACAACCTGGCCAATGCCCAGGCTAAAGCTGGACAGCTAGAAGCGGCACTAGAAAACTATCAGGCGGCCCTCGAATTAGAGACTAAGCACGAAGATGCCAGCTTCAATAAAGACCTGGTTGAAAAAGCCCTGAAACAGCAGCAAGAACAAGAGCAGCAAGATCAGTCAAAAGATGACAAAGACTCAGAAAAGGGTGATAAAAGCGAGGCCGATAAAGACGATGCAGAGGATGGAGAGTCGTCGTCTGATTCAGAGCAGGACGGACAGGAAGGCGAGACCGGCGAACAAGAGGCCGACGACGATGATTATAATCCCGAGGATAGCCCGGAGAATAAAGAGCAAAAACCAGAATCAGATACTGAAAAAAGTGCTGAGCAAAACAAAGATGATGCCGAAGAGAAAGACTCTGCCAAGGCAGAGAATGAAGAAAACGCCGACGATGCAGAACCTCAAAATACTGGGGCAGCACAGCCCTCCGCCGCCGACGACATGCCCGATGAGCAACGCCAGGCGCTTGAGCAATGGTTGCGCCGGGTACCCGACGACCCCAGTGGTTTAATGCGTAGAAAGTTTGAATATGAAGCCTGGCAGCACGATCAACAGATGCAAGGCCGTGGCCGCTCAAAGCAGAATCCGCCTCAGCAGCAGGAGACAGAACGTTGGTAAATAATATCGCCATCCACGCCACTCAGATGCGCCACGTCTGCAGCTATTTTATTGCCCTGCTGCTATTTTTAATGAGCGTCAGTAGTGTCGCCGCAAGCCTGACGAGTGAGGTCGACCGCAGTGCTGTCAATCTCGGTGAAAGCTTCGAGCTGAATGTCATTTTTAGCAAACAGACGATGTTTGGTGAACCGGATTTTAGCGCTCTGGAAAAAGACTTTACAATTTTAAGTCGCAACCGACGCAGCCAGTATTCCAATATCAACGGTCAATCGGTATCGACCACGCGCTGGGTATTAAATCTTTCGCCCCGGCGCAGTGGTAAATTACTGATCCCCTCGTTCACCTTTAAAGATGAGGTCAGTGACGCACTGGAAATAAACGTCAGCAAGGCCAAAGCCAGCACCCAGGTGGCGGGAGCGCCGGTATTTACCGAGACTGTACTCGACAAAACCAGTGTCTATGTGCAGGAGCAAGCCCTGCTCACGCTGCGACTTTATACCTCGGTGCCCATGAGCAACTTTACCATTGGCGAGCTAGCCGTACCGGGCGCACAATTAATTAAAGCGGCTGAGAGTCAATATCAAAAAGATGTCGATGGGCAGCAATACACCGTGGTCGAAACCCGCTATGCCATTTTTGCCGAGAGTAGTTCGACACTGGTAATACCGTCGATTCAATATCGTGGTTTGATTGCAGACCGGAACACGCGCAACAGCGGCTCGCTATTTCGACAACGGGGTCGACAGGTTTTTTTCAATAGCGAAGCTCAACAATTACAGGTTAAACCCATGCCCAGTGACAGTACCCTGCAACACTGGCTGCCGGGTAAGGGTCTGGGTTTACAGGAACGCTGGAGCAATACCAGCGCTGACATCACCCTGGGTGAGCCTCTGACACGCACTATTACCCTTATTGGCCAGGGCTTAATGGGCAGCCAGCTGCCGCCCCTGCAAATGCCCAGCAGCAAGCGCTATAAGCTCTATCCCGATCAGGCGCAAATGGAGAACACCCTTGGCGAGACCGGTGTTATCGGTAAGCGCATTGAGTCTATCGCCATTGTGCCCACCCAGGTTGGTAGCATCACCCTGCCCGATATTAGCGTCGACTGGTGGGATACCAGTACCGATACCCTTCGCCAGACGGTTTTGAAGGGTCGCACCCTCAATGTTCTGCCCCCCATAAACTCGACAGAAGTCGCCGACGACACTGCGCCGGCAGGTGTCAGCGATACAGTGAACCCTTCGCCTGTGGCACAACAAATTGCTCTTCCTCCAGCCAGTAATACTATTTTCTGGCTGCTGGCCGCCAGTAATCTTGTGCTGCTCATTATCGCCACAGCCTTTGCGATCTTATGGTGGCGCAATCGCCCCAGCCCTGCCCTTGCAGCGACACAAAGTGCGGAAACTAAAGCCGATAAAGCCCTGTTTAAGGAAATCCGCATGGCCTGCGCCGTCGATAACTATCCCGGCCTGCGCCAGGCCATTATCGACTGGGCGCGCGTGCACTGGCAGCAAGACCACTTGCACAGTCTCGAGCAAGTGGCGGAGCTTGCCAATAACGAGGCATTGAGCGCCGAGTTTAAAGCCCTCGATGCGCGTCTCTACAGTAATAGCGAGACGCAACAGCCGGTGAGTAGCGATACTATTTTTCTACAACTGGAAAGCTTGAGAAAAAGTGGCGCGGCAAATACTGCGTCCGCTAAAAAAGATAGGCGCCAGCACTTAAGTTCACTCTACCCTGAAGGCTCCTAAGCTAAACTTAAAGATAAAAAAATAAGGACAGGCAATATGGCTATCTGGAAAAAAACCTTGTCACTCGATACCCTCAACAATGATTTCCCCGATGGCGCCGCCACGAATGTGGGCATCGAGTACACCGATTTTGGCGACGACTCTATTACCGCCCGCATGCCGGTCGATGAGCGCACCCGCCAGCCCTATGGCATTCTCCACGGCGGTGCCTCCTGCCTGCTCGCCGAAACCGTTGGCAGCCACGCATCGTCCTTGTGTATCGATATGGACAAGCAGTATTGCGTCGGCCTTGAGATCAATGCCAATCACATCCGCTCGGTATCGGAGGGTTTTGTTTACGGCACCGCCAAGCCCATGCACCTGGGTCGTTCCACACACGTTTGGGAAATTATGATTCGCAATGAAGCTGGAAAAACCGTGTGTATTTCGCGCCTGACGATGATGGTAAAAGATCAGGAATAATGTGCTTAAAGAATTATTGGGGCGAAGCACAGGTAGAGTAGCTCGCCCCACTATCTGCAATTAAAACTAACACTATTAAGGTGCAGGGTTTGAATAACGCTGGTGCAACGCCTCTATGCCCTGCTTCACTTCCTGCGATAAGACACAATCAATACTGGCAATATTCGCCTTTAATTGTTCAAGGTTGGTGGCGCCAATAATATTGCTGGTGACAAACTCCCGGCTGTTGACGTAGGCCAGAGCCATCGTCGATGGATCTAATCCGTGCTCCTGTGCCAGCGTCACATAGGCCTCCGAAGCGGCAACGGCCTGGGGGCTGGAATAGCGCTGAAAGCGGTCAAACAGGGTCAAACGTGCACCGGCCGGCTTCTGACCATGCATATATTTACCCGACAACATCGCCATCGCCAGGGGTGAATAGGCCAGCAAGCCGACATCCTCACGAATCGCCATTTCGGCAAGGCCCACTTCAAAACTACGATTAAGCAAGTTGTAGGGATTTTGAATACTGACGATGCGTTCGAGATCGTCCTCGCGAGCGTGACGTAAATACTCCATCACGCCCCAGGGGGTTTCGTTAGACACACCGATGTGACGCACCAAACCCTCTTTCACCAGCTCCGATAAGGCACTCAAAGTCTCTTCAATCGAGGCCAGATCATCTTGCGCTTTGTGGCGATAACCCAGTTGCCCGAAGAAGTTCGTCGTGCGCTCGGGCCAGTGCACTTGATAGAGGTCGATATAGTCGGTTTGTAAGCGTTTGAGAGAGTCCCGCACCGCCTGGTGGATATGCTCACGGTTTAAACGCGGCCCGCCGCGCAGGTGCTTCCAGTCGCCGGTGGCTTCAGAGCGACCGGAAACCTTGGTCGCCAGCACCACCTCACTACGCTTGCCCTGGCGAGCAAACCATTCGCCGACATATTCTTCCGTGCGGCCCTGGGTTTCAGGTCGCGGTGGCACGGGGTACATTTCGGCGGTGTCAAAAAAATTAACGCCCTCGGCAAGGGCAAAGTCCATTTGCTCACAGGCCTCATCCAGGCTGTTTTGCTGACCCCAGGTCATGGTGCCCAGACAAATCGCACTCACCTTAAGATCGGTTTGACCCAGTTTGCGATATTCCATAGTGATTATTCCCTGCTGTATTTAAGGCCTTTTAAAAGCCTCTTATTGTTAGAGGATATTATTAAACAGAAAAGCCATTTAAACCTATCAGCGAGGATAAAACACTACAAAAGCAATGTCTGTATCGGGTAAAATTAACAAGTGCTTATTGAACATAATAAACAATACCGGAGAAAGACCATGAGAGTCAGCGCCAAAGAACTTGTCGACAGTGCCCTGAAAGAAATTGAGACACTCAGCCTTGAGCAAGCGTCAGCGCTACTCAATGATGAGGATACGGTATTTGTCGATATTCGCGATATCCGCGAACTCCCTCGTGGCGGTAAAATCCCCGGTGCCCTGCATGCCCCCCGTGGCATGCTCGAATTCTGGGTCGACCCGGAAAGTGAATACCATCGTGAAATCTTTTCTTCGGGTAAACGCTTTGTCCTCTACTGCGCCAAAAGTCATCGCTCTGCTCTGGCCACCTTAGCCCTACAAAATATGGGCTTAAATCGGGTTTGTCACATCGAGGGTGGCTTTGAAGCCTGGTTAGAGGCCGAACTGGCCAGTGAAAACGTCGAGAAAAAATAACGTCCTGTCTACTTTTGCTTATTTCACCTGCTTATTGGCCTATTTTATTGACATCTTAGCACTGAGTTCTATTATAAAACCAACGAGTCTTTATGCCTCAATAATCGGTATTCATGGATGAAAGTGCTTAGCAAGCTGTGGCGGATCTATCTATTCGTCATTCTTAGTTCAGCCATAGCTCTCACTGTACTTGGCGCCTATCAATGGCATATGGTGAAGAAAGATGCTGACACCGAGTTACGCTATCTCAACGACGTTAGCTCTGCGTCGACACGCACCATGCTCGACTATCAAAAAAGCATCTTCAAAAGACTCGGTGAAGACATTGTAGCGCACGATCTGAATAACGATACCGAAGCCCTAGCCCAAACTATAGACCGGGTGCTTAAATATAATCCTGAAATTTTTGCCTTTATGGTCAGAGACGCCAAGGGTCAGCTGATTTTGGCAAGTAGTGAAATAGCCCTCATTGGCAACCTCTCGTCCCTGCTTAGTGACCCCCTCACCCAATACAATCTGCAAAGAACCCTCGCACAAGACAAGCCTGTTATTGGCAATAATCGGTTTATCCCCCAATTCAACAAACAGGTTATCGCCGTGCACTACGCTGTGCGTAACAAAGGTAAAGTGATTGCTGTGCTATCCAGTGCCATAGAGCACAGCGTTGACCGTTATGCCTGGAATAATAGTCAATTAACCCGCGGCACCATCTTGCAACTTTTTCGCGACGACTATCATTTTATCTACAGCTCAAGGGCGCAATATAAAAATGACCCAAAGGAGTATTTAGTTCCTATTCCAGAAAGGCTGGTTAACTACTTTATTGAGCAAATGCAGGTACAGGCCGGGGTGTCAGCCGAAACACTGCGCAAAGAAGGTCCACTTATTTCTGTCAACGCTCTCTTCGAACCCGGTATGGATGGCTTGTTCGTTATCAGCTACGAGCCCTACTACAATTATTACACACTGACCTCTATTGAAAGGTCGAGCTTGTTTGAGGAAATTTCACCCGTCCTGAGCTGGCAAGTAGTCCTGCTAGGTTTCTTCCACCTACTGCTCTTTCTGATGTTCAAGTTGTTTAATATCGAGCAAAAAAAATCCCAGGATCGCCTGCGTTTCCAGGCCAATCACGACCAGTTAACCGGCTTGCCCAATCGCTACTATCTCGCCAACTACTTCGACAGTTGGTCACAATCCTGTGAAGGCAAATTTGGGTTGTTTTTTATTGATCTCGATAATTTCAAAGTCATCAATGACCATTACGGCCACTCGACCGGCGACAAAATTCTTATTGAAGTCGCTCGACGCATCGAAACACAGTTTAAAGATTTAAATATTCGCCATGGCGGTGACGAATTTATTATATTTATTCCCGAAATTGACAAGGCCTTCCTGGTACAGCTCGCCAACAACTTCATCAACGACCTGATGCAACCCATTACTGCCGACAATACTGAGTTTTCTGTCACCTCCAGCATTGGTATTGTCTGTGCGCCCAATAATGGCAGTGAACTTGAGGTGCTGCTGAGCAAGGCCGACATCGCCATGTATGAGGCCAAAAAACACCGTAATGAAGCCTTCCTTTTTTCCGATAAACTCGAACAGCTTAGCGCTTACAACACCGCCATAGAAAGAGAGCTGCGGAGTGCCGTTGAGCGCGATGAGCTATCCATGGTCTATCAGCCCCAGGTTGCTACTGGCAGCGATAAAGTCATTGGCGTTGAAGCACTCGTACGCTGGAATAACCGGCAACTGGGTAACGTGCCACCCTCTGACTTCATCCCCATCGCCGAAAGTATTGGTCTTATGAATGAGCTCGGGCAGTTTATTACCTTCAGAGCCATTGAAGAAACCGCCGAGGTCTGTGAGCAGGTGGGCCCCCTGCGCCTCTCCATCAATGTATCCGTGCAACAACTTCTCACCGATGGTTTCTTTGAGTTCTTTCGTGGCGAAATACAACGTCGCGCCAACAGTGATCTTACGCTGATGATCGAAGTCACCGAGAGCATGTTTATCGAAGATTTAAAACTGGCCGTATTTGTGTTGCAACGCTTCAGTGATATTGGTGTTGGGATTTCCCTCGACGACTTCGGCACCGGCTTCTCTTCCCTGAGTCTCCTGGCCAACCTGCCCATTCATGAACTAAAAATCGACAAAAGCTTTATCGACGAAATATTGACCGATGAAAAAGCCAAACGCCTGGTGCACAGCATCATCAGTATTGGTAAAGATCTTAAATTGACGACCATTGCCGAGGGCGTTGAAGAAAAACATCAACTGGCAATATTGCAAATTTTCGGCTGCGACCTGATTCAGGGGTATTACTATTCAAAACCGCTGAGTAAACCCGACCTTCTCGCCTTCCTGCTTTCCCCTGAAAAACAGGCCCTTGGCGAAAACTAAGACGTACCTGAGTAAGCCTCCCTCATCATCGACTACGCTTATCAGGCCCCCGATACCGCGCGAATCTACTTGATTCAGTGCTTTGCTGACAGGCTATAATATCGCTTCATTAGCCCACACCCAGTGAATCCCGAGCCATGAGCTACGCCGAACGCCAGCAATTTTTCAAACAACTACTCACTGTCTTCGGTCGCAAAACCGTGCTGGAAGCCCTACAGGAAACCGCCATTCCGGCCTACCGTTTACATCTGGCGAGTAGTAATCGCAGCGACGCGACTATGAAGAAAATCATGGCGCTGGCTGAGGCCCGAGAGATTGAAATTCATCACCACAGCCGTCAGGAATTATCGCGAATATCACGCAATCAGCGCCAGGATCAGGGGGTAGCCCTGGATCTGCAATGCCCCAACTATGGGGACTACCACAGTCTGATTGCACAGCCGCCAAAAAACCTTTGCCTGATCGCGCTGGATCGCATTACCAACCCACAAAATCTCGGCATGGTGATTCGCTCCATTTGTGCCAGTCCCATCGATGGTTTGTTATTACCCAGCAAGGGCTGTGCGCCCTTGTCACCCCTTGTCATTAAGGCCAGTGCCGGCACCCTCTTTCGCTGCCCTATCTATCGCTGTGATAGCCTGCCAGAGGCCCTCAGTGAGTTTGTGGGGCTGGGCACCAGTATTTGTACGTTAGATGCAGCGCAAGGCCGGGATCTAGGTGGATACCAGGCCCCGGCACGCACTATTTATGTGTTGGGTAATGAAACGGATGGCGTTTCAAAAGAAGTGAATCAAGTGGCGACTGAGCAACTCAATATCCCCATGGCCAATGGTGTTGAGTCACTCAATGTCGCCGTTACTGCGGCTCTACTGGCTTTCCGCCAGGTGATCGCCAAAGCTGAGTAAACACACCCAGCGCGGCAACCAGGAGGGTTAAAGTACCGAGAGCGGCAAAAGTTTCGAGCACGCCCTGAGTACTGATCAATTGCCCCGTCACCCAGGCACCTAGCGGCGCAGTGCCGAAAAAGGCCAGCTGATAAATCGACACCACCCGCGAGCGATAGGCCTCCGGTGCCTCTGTGTGAGTCATCATGCGACCCAGGCTAATCGATATACCGGAAAACATCCCCCACACCAGCACTGCGGGAAATAGCAGGCTAAGGGGTAGGTGCGTGGCAATCAGCAGCATAATCAAACCCCGAGAAAACAGGCTGATCACCAGCACTCTGCCCGGCTGGCGAAAACCACCACTGAGGCGTAGGTAAAGTACGTTGGCAAGTAATACACCCGCTGTAAAGCTGAGCTGTAAAGCGGCATAAAAAACCGCACTCTGCCCATAAACCTCTCGCGTCATCAGTGGCATTGCCACCAGATAAACACCAAAGCCAAGGAAGCCCGTGGCGCCCACTAGCAGCATCAGCGGCCGTAGTCGAGCATGACGCCACACGGCCCACAAGCCTGCCGTGATCGTCTGACTCTGGCGCTGTGGCCTTCTAGTAAGCCCGACACCGGCAGGTTGGCTGGCTCGGAGAAACAGGCCCGCAGCGATAAACATCAACATCTGAAAAACGAGCAAAATGCTGAGGCCTATACGATCGAACAAACCCGCCGATAAATAGCCCAGGCTTTGTGCGGCAAACTGAACCAGGGTGGTGCGTACCACCGAGCGCTGTAAATCCTCACTGGCAACCTGGGATAGCAGGCTTTCCCGCGCCGGTTGAATAAACGCGGTAATCACACCGTAGCTGGCGCCAAAAATGATCAACAACTGATAGCTTAAATAGCCACTATTAACGGCAATCAACATCATGCCGAAGGGCAATAAATACAGTAGATAAAGACGAAAAAGATAGCTGCCAAGGTGGCGATTATCGGACAGCGCCCCACCCAATAAAATAAATAGCAGGTTGGGCAGCATCACCGACATTTGCGCTAGCCCGACGCGATCGGCCGGTTCATGTAATACGCCCACCACCAGCCAGGGAAAGATGACCACCTGCAAACCCATGGCCACCGCACTGCTACCGAGCCCGCCCAGATAGCATTGAAAATGACTTGGCCGTAGGCCATTAGACATAAGTGCTACACACCCATCGCGATCGAGAGGCTTTTATGAGGGCTATGAAATATGAGGAGTACACCTTATCAAATAGCTTCTTTCACCCACTCGCAGCGCAGGCGAATATCGTCACTACCGGGGCTGTGATATTCCGCTTCGATGCTCTCCCAGATAAACGAATGGACGCCAGACATTTCCGTCTCAAGATGCACGTAGGCACTGACCCAGTACATTTTGCGCAGCAGGGCTTCGAACTGCTCGATCCACATTTGCCATTCGTATTCGATACCCTGATAGGGCGCGCCAAAGTGAACAATTTCCGTGTGCTGGCTAATATCACCGGCGAGTTGACTGGAGGAGGTAAACATTTCGCGGCTTAACAGAGGCCAGCTTTCGGCACTGGGCAGGGCGTCCATCGCCTCACGGTTGGCCTTAATGCGATCCACACCATCGGGCCGATACACCGTATCTTTTATACAACCGTAAACGACGGATTCTTCCTGCATGTTCAACCCCAAATAACCTTAAATTCTAAACCTGCCGCACGCATTATATTCCAGACTGCAAGCCTTAACGACAGACCTTTAACAAGAGCGAGCAATTCGTTAATACAAGCGAAACAAGATCAAGCTTCACTTGCCAGCGTGGCCAGAAACTCCGCTTCGTCAATCACCCTGACACCGAGTGAGCGGGCTTTTTCCAACTTCGAACCGGCACTTTCACCGGCCACCAGACAGGTGGTTTTGGCCGATACGCTGCCTGTCACTTTTGCGCCTAGCGCTTCGAGCTGCTCTTTACCCTCGCCCCGGCTCATGGCGGCCAGCGTGCCCGTTAAGACCCAGACCTGCCCTGCCAATGGCAATACCTGGTTGTCGGCTGCTTCGATATCCGGCCACGCGACACCGGCCTCCCGCAGACTGGCAATAACGGCCAGGTTGTCGGGATTACTTAAAAACTGCCGTACAAAATCGGCGACGACCGGGCCAACATCGGGTACTGCCAACAAAGCCTCTTCATTGGCCTCTGCTAATTTTCCCAGAGAACCAAAGTGAGTGGCGAGTACTTTTGCCGTGGTCTCCCCCACTTCACGGATACCCAGTGCATACAGCAAACGGGGCAGTGTGGTTTGGCGTGCGGCGACAATGGCCGCGACCAGATTGGTGGCGGATTTATTCGCCATGCGCTCCAGCCCGGCTAACTGCTCGATAGTCAGAGTAAACAAATCGGCCACGGTATGAATCAGCTTTGCATCCACTAGCTGGTCAATAATTTTATCGCCCAGGCCATCGATATCGAGAGCCTTGCGAGAGGCAAAGTGCTTGATCCCCTCTTTACGCTGGGCCGCGCAAACCAGGCCGCCGGTACAACGCAACACCGCCTGCTCATCACTGCGCTGCAGGGCTGAGCCACACACCGGACAGGTAATGGGGAAGACGATGACCTGTAAGCCAGCCCTAGCAGCCTCACTCGTCACCACCCGGGCAATTTGCGGAATCACATCACCGGCGCGTCGCACCACCACCTGATCGCCTATGCGCAGGCCCAGGCGTTGGATCTCATCTTCATTGTGCAGCGTGGCATTACTCACTGTCACGCCGCCGACAAATACCGGCTCAAGCCGCGCCACCGGGGTAATAGCACCGGTGCGACCGACCTGAAATTCCACATCCAGCAAGCGAGTGCTAGCCTCTTCCGCTGGGAATTTACGTGCTATCGCCCAGCGCGGTGCTCTGGCGACAAAACCGAGAGCCTCCTGCAGACGGAAACTATCGACCTTGTAAACGATGCCGTCGATGTCATAGGCCAGGCCCGGGCGTAGCTCTGCCAAGCGCTGGTAATAGTCGACACAGGCCTCGATGCCCACCACTGCCTCCATCAAGCTATTGGTGAGAAAACCCCAGTCCTTGAGACACAGCATCGTTGCCAGATGCGTGTCGGGCAGCGCACCGCCCTCGGTCTGGCCTAAACTATAGGCGCACATTTCAAGGGGCCGAGTGGCGGTAATTCGCGAGTCCAGTTGACGCAAACTACCCGCCGCCGCATTGCGCGGATTAACAAAAGGCTTTTCATCTTTCGCCAGCGCTGCGGCGTTGAGCGCATCAAAACCCCCGCGCGGTAGATAAATTTCACCTCGTACCTCAAGTACCGGGGGGAAGCCCTGACCCTGTAATGTAAGGGGAATTGACGCGATAGTCCGCACATTAGCGGTAATGTTTTCACCGCTGAAACCATCGCCCCGGGTTGCGCCCTGCACCAGTACGCCATCGCGATATAAGAGACTAACGGCGACGCCATCGAGCTTGGGTTCGCAAACAAAGGCAATGGCGCTGTCATCGTCGAGCCGCGACTGCAGGCGTCGCTCGAAATCTCGCAGCTCCTCGTCATCAAAGGCATTGGCCAATGACAACATCGGCACCTTGTGCTCGACCGACTCAAACTCAGCAAGCGGCGCAGAACCGACCCGTTGCGTGGGGGAATCGGCGCTTCTCAGATCCGGGTATAGCTCTTCAAGGTTTTCCAGACGCCGCAGGAGATGGTCGTATTCAGCATCGGAAATTTGCGGGTCATCGAGACTGTAGTAATGGTAGTTGTGTTTGTTGAGTTGCTCGCGCAGTACGCCAGCTTCTGCAGCAGCCTGCTTAAAGGCCAAATTGGGCTTGTCACTCATGGTGGGGCAGGTTTTCCGTGGTGGGGAAGCTGGGTGTTTCTACCCTCGGCTGAGTAGTAGCAGCTAAGCGCTGGCCGTTAAGCGTCGACGGTTGAAGTCCATAATGCGTTGGCGATAATGTTCGGCGGTCTGTTGACTCAAGGCACTGCGCTGCTGATCTTTTAACTCACCACCAATGGCTGAGTTAACGCCGTGGATGCACCCTAACATCAAATCAAAGGTGGCCAGTGGATCGTCACTGTCTGCCAGCACCATCATAAAGGTCACCCCCGGGGTCAGGAATTCCCCCATGGCGTTGAGCTCAAAGGTTCCGGGATTCACCGAGTTCGCCATACTGAAGAGCACATCGCCGGAGCCGTCCTCCCGCTCATGGCGATGAAAGATTTTTAATGAACCGTAGCGCAGGCCGTTGGCAATCAGCGCTTTGAGCAGGTCATCGCCTTGAAAGACCTCGCCCTGCTTTGCCATTAAATGAAGAATAATCACATCGTCATCGGCGATATTAGGCACTGGGGCCTGGTTTGATGCTTTATCTTCGCTAGTTTTGCTTTTGCTGGCACGGCCTTTCGTCCGCTTGTCTTTAATGGCTCTGCTTTTTCGTGGCTTTTTCTTTGTGGCTTTACTCTCGGTACTGCCATCATTGGCTGGAGTAACAGGAACAGCAGTAACAGGGTCTTGCTGAGTTTCGGCAAGCTTTTCTACAGCGCCCGCCTCCACCTCAAACAATGAAAACTGCGACTCAGCGCGAGCCTCAGCCTCGAAGCCACTATCCAGCTCGGTAGTACTTGCCAGCGCAACAATATTTTCAACGAGCCCCTCACTTTCTTCCACCAGCTCATCCGGCACAGGCCTATTTTCAACGACCTCAACTGCCGCCGGCTCACTCTGGCGAAAGGGTAAAGTCACCCTGCTAGGGGCATATTCCCGATTCGCCTTGATGGTTTGGCTGAGTTCCTCGGCACTGTCTTCATCGCGAAAGGCGACAACTCGCGCCCCGCCACCGGGTAGTTCACTGCCGAACTCATCAAAGTCGTCGCCTTCAAAAATCGGCTGGCGACGACGTTTAACGCGCAACTTACCCTCGCCCGCACGGCGTACACGGCGAAAGCCATCCAGCAGAATAGCCACCATCAACAGTGCGCCAAGGGCGATAAGGATTTCGCGACCGCCTAATTCCATTGCATGTTAACCTTTCAAATATGCTGATGCCGGGGCCTAAAACAAAGCCTGGAGCATGCTATGTAATTCACTTCATAAAGTATAGCTAGGTGTCTGTTTTCGCTATTATTGTGCCAGCTCTACGGCTTTGTCAACATCGACCGTTACGAGGCGCGAGACACCGGGCTCGTTCATGGTCACTCCCATCAACTGATGGGCCATTTCCATGGCGATTTTATTGTGGGTAATGTAGATAAATTGCACCGTTTCCGACATTTCTTTCACCATGCGTGCATAGCGCCCCACGTTCGCGTCATCGAGGGGGGCATCCACCTCATCGAGCATACAAAAGGGCGCGGGGTTGAGCTTGAAAATAGAGAACACTAAAGCAATCGCCGTGAGTGCCTTTTCCCCCCCCGACAAGAGGTGAATAGTGGAGTTTTTCTTACCCGGGGGCTGGGCCATAATCGTCACACCCGTGTCCAGCAAGTCATCACCGGTGAGGGCCAGATAGGCATGGCCACCGCCAAACAATTTGGGAAATAGCGCCTGCAGGGAGTGATTAATCGCATCGTAGGTTTCCCGAAAGCGGGTGCGCGTCTCACGATCAATTTTACGGATGGCACTCTCCAGGGTTTCCAGCGCTTCATTCAATTCGCCATCTTGGGCATCGAGATAGGTTTTTCGTTCCGACTCAATTTTAAATTCGTCCACCGCCGCCAGGTTAATGGCACCGAGGCGCTGCACGCGACTTTCGACACGCTGTAAGCGGCTCTGCCACTCCGCCTCATCGGCGCCCTCGGGCAATTCAGTGATCACCTCGTCAAGTACATAGTCGGCCTCGGCCACCTGCTCGGCGATGGTTTTCGCCCGCGTTTCAAGCTCCTGAGTTGTCAGCCGTTGCTGCTCGAGTGCGCTACGTTGTTTTTCCAGCGCGGCCTCGAGACGACTGCGCTCTTTTTCACATTCGCGCATGCTGTGCTCGGCTTGCTGAACCAGAATGCGCACTGCGGAAAGCTCCTTCTCAACCATCAAACGCTGCTCCAGCCGCGCTTCCAGCTCGCGCTTGAGGTCGTCGCCCGGCCCCTGCTCGCCCTCAGAGGTATTCAGCAGCGTTTGCTGGCGCTCTTTGAGACGGGCAACCTGTACTTCCAGCCGCGCGATGCCCTCTTTGATCGACGACAACTGAGTACTGACCGACTGCTCGCGCATGGCCAGCTCGTGCACCTTGTCACGATCGTGACGGGCTTTCTGACGATCCTCATCCAGGGTTTTACGCAGCTGGTCGCGCTGGGTCGATAATTCTTCGCGCCGCAGGTTGTCACCGGTCATCGACTCGATGCCCAGTTCCAGCACCTGGCGGCAATCCCGCAGGCGCTCTTTATCCTGCTCGAGCTGCATGCGCGACTCTTCCAGCTCTTCGGCGATGCGGGTTTTCTGCTGGGCGATTTGGCCGATGCGCTCTTTGGTGACATTCAATTTCGATTGCAGCTGAGCACTTTGCTGCTGCAGCACGTCTCTGCCGGTATCAAGCGTGGTGCGCTGGGCTTCGCTGGCCTTCAGTGCCTGCTGCTTACTCTCTTGCTGCTCTAGCAGTGTTTCAACTTCATCGCGCAGGGCCGCCAGCTGAGTATTGGTTTCGTCGAGATCGCGCTTGCGCAGCAGAACCCCCGCCGAGGCATCGACCTCGCGGGCGACACGCACCCAGTTGGGGCCAAACCACAAACCGTCCTGGCTAATCACCGACTGATGGGCGGCGAGACTGGGTCGCAGTGCCAGCGCCTCTTCGAGATTCTCTGCCGTCAGCACACCGGCCAAAACGGCTTCCGCACGGTGGTCGGCACCACTGACTTTCGCTAGTAATTGATTGGGAGACGTATTTGCATCGGCATCATTAAGTACGGCACCATCAAGCAGCAGAACACTGCCGGCACTAATGGCGGCAATCGACTCGGCATAGGCCTCAATTTTATCGACGCACACCGCCTGTAAGAAGTCACCCAGTACCGTTTCGACGGCCGTTTCCCAACCGCTGTCAACACTCAGGTCATTCGCCAGACGTGGGGCTGAACCGAGCTGGTGACTCTCCAGCCAGGTGCGCTGGCTGTCGTCATCACCCAGCGAGGCCTGTTGCAGGGCTTCCAAAGAGGCCGCACGACCGCTCAAGGTTTGTACTTGCTCGCGAGCACTACTCAGGTTATTGGCAATTTCCACCCCTTCACTGCGGCTTTGTTCGATGTGATAGCGCACTTCTTCGATCTGGCAATCGTGGGCCGCCAGTTCTTCACCACACTCGGCAATGTTGGCCTCGAGTAGCTCAATATCGTCAGCCTCGGCGCTTTGCTCAAGGTTGGCGCGCTCGCTATTAAAGCGTTGGATGCGCTGCCCCAGCTTATCGATGGACGTATCAAGATGCTGAATGCGCGACTGCTGAACTTCCACTTCACGCTGAGCTGTGGAGGCGGTTTTATTGAATTCGTCCCACTCGCCCTGCCAGGCCTGCATGCCCTGCTCGGACTGTTTCAGGGCTTCGGCGGAAAGCACTTCAGCCTCACGCATGGCGCTCAGTTGCTGGCTTATTTCGGCCAACTCGGCCTGCCAGCCCGTCGCCTTGCTCTGATCCGATTGCAGGTGCTGCTCGGACTCGGCAAAATTGCGCCGGGTTTGTTCCAGGTCTTCACGCAACTCGCGGGCTCTGTCTTCCGCGTGTTTTATCGACTGTTCGATGCGCGCCACTTCGGCGCCTGCCGCGTAGTAACGGCTCTGAATTTCATTAAACTTATCGTTGTTCTCCGTGTGCTCGAGACGAAACCTCTCCAGCTCGGCCCCCTGATGCGCCCTGTCGACCAGGTAGGCTTCGATTTGCAGGCTTTGCTCAGCAATAATTTCGCGTTTGATCTGCGCCTGTTGATCGAGATCCTGCCAGCGCAGAGCCTGTAATTGAGCGCGTAACAGGCGCTCTTCTTTCTTCAGGCTGGTGTACTTTGCCGCCGCTTCGGCCTGGCGTTCGAGGCGCGACAGCTGACGACCCAGCTCTTCGCGAATATCGGTGAGTCGTTCGAGGTTTTCCCGGGTGCGGCGGATACGGTTTTCGGTGTCTTTACGACGCTCTTTGTACTTCGAAATACCGGCGGCTTCTTCGATAAAAACCCGCAGCTCTTCGGGTTTTGATTCAATCAGATTGGAGATCATGCCCTGTTCGATAATCGAATAACTGCGCGGCCCCAGGCCGGTGCCGAGAAAGACATCGGTAACATCGCGACGGCGACACTTGCTGCCATTCAAATAGTAATTCGACTGCCCCTCGCGAGAGACCATGCGCCGTACGGACACTTCGCTATAGCTAGCGTATTCGCCACTGAGGGTGCCATCACTATTGTCGAAAACCAGCTCTATCGAGGCCTGCCCCACGGGCTTGCGGCCACCGGAGCCATTGAAAATCACATCGGTCATCGACTCGCCGCGCAAATGCTTGGCCGAGCTCTCACCCATCACCCAGCGCACCGCATCAATAATATTCGATTTGCCACAGCCATTGGGGCCAACCACGGCGCAAAGCTTGCTGGGGAAAGAGACAGTCGTGGGGTCGACGAAGGACTTAAAGCCTGCCAGCTTGATACATTTCAGGTGCATCGATTACTCGTTGTTAAGATTGCGGGAGCACCCATTGTCAGCCGACATGGCGTACATCAACGGGCAATTTTACACGCAGTCTGGTCAGGCACAAGGCCTATATTGACCCCAGCTAAAGGTGGAAACTCAGGTCTTGTAATAGTGCTATCAATAAGGCGAAAATTGCATTTTCACAGCGCCGTAAAACCATGCCCAACATCGTCCTTTTCGAGCCGGAAATCCCCCCCAACACCGGTAACATTATCCGCCTCTGTGCCAACACCGGTTTTCATTTGCATTTGATAGAGCCCCTTGGCTTTGACATGGATAACAAAAAGCTGCGCCGCGCCGGGCTCGACTACGGCGAGTGGCAGGCGGTGAAAACCCATAAGAGTTGGCAGCACTTCTTATTAGATCAAGACCTATTAGATCAAGATCTATCAGATCAAAAGCTATCAGATCAGCCCTCAGACCCGCAGATCCCACCGCGCATTTTCGCGATTAGCACCAAGGGCACAAATACTCACTGCCAGCCCAACTTTGCAGACAGCGACACCTTGGTCTTTGGGCCGGAGACGCGAGGGTTGTCAGTCGAATTTCTAAGCGCTTTGCCCGAGGAGAATATCCTGCGTATTCCCATGCAGGCCGATAGCCGCAGCATGAATCTCTCCAACGCGGCAGCGGTGATCGTTTACGAAGTCTGGCGCCAGCTCGATTTTCAGGGTTGTCGCTAGTGCCTCTGGGGAATAACAGTAACCAGCAGCAGCGTGGCAATATCGCTTTATTTTACGGTTCTTCCACCTGTTATACGGAAATCGCCGCTGAAAAAATCGCCGCTATTCTCAATCAAAAACACTCAGTCGATATTTTCAATATTGCGACTAGCCCGCTGCAATCCGCCGAGCACTATCAGTACATTATTTTTGGCATACCGACCTGGGATTACGGCGAACTGCAGGAGGATTGGGAAAATATCTGGGATGATATCGACGCGCTAAACTGGGTCGGTAAAACGGTGGCCATCTACGGCCTCGGTGACCAGGAGGGCTATCCGGAATGGTTTCAGGATGCCCTGGGCTATCTGTGGACCAAGCTCGACAGTCTCGGCGCAAACACTATTGGCCAAACCAGCACTGCGGGTTATCACTTTAGCGCCTCACAAGCCATCAGCCCGGATGGCAAGTCCTTTCTCGGCCTGGCCCTGGACGAAGATAGTGAATTTGAACTCAGTGAACAGCGCATTGCCGACTGGTGCCGGCAAATTACTGAAGAATTTAAAATTTAAAGGGTCGTTTAAAAGGCATCCACATCGACAGCCATCGTCGAGGCGTGACCCTTTTTAAGAGAGCGGTAGTAAGCCTCGGTGCGTGGCAATACATGCTCTACATAAAAGGTCACCGTCGCCAGCTTGGTTTTGTGGAACTGGGCTTTATCACTGCCATTGTTAAGTGCACGCTGGGCGACAATGGCGCTTTTCACCATCAATGCCGCCGCCACGCTATTGCTGATCAACAGCAATAAATCAAAGGCGACAGCCCCGGCAAAGTGGGCATCGCTACGCGCTTGTTCAAAGACAAAGTGAATCGCCTGTTCACACCGTTCAAAACTGTCCAATACCGGCTGAGCCAGTGGCTCCAGACCCAGCTCATTGGCAGGCAGTAAGTCCTGTTTTAAATCGGCGAATAATTCACGGGCCGCCGTGCCTTGATCACGCAGCAATTTGCGACCGATTAAATCCAGGGCCTGAATACCATTGGTACCTTCATAGATGGGCAGGATGCGGGCATCGCGCATATATTGGGCGGCGCCCGTCTCTTCAATAAAACCCATACCGCCGTGTACTTGCACACCAATATAAGCCACTTCGTTACCGACCTCGGTACTCAGGGCCTTCACCAGCGGCGTGAGAATATCGACGCGGCGCTGGTGGTAGGCGCGGGTCTCGGCATCGGGACTGTGACTGAAAAAATCCCAGTGGGCAAAGGCCGAATAGCTGAGCACCCGGGCCGCTTCGGTCTGGGATTTCATCAACATCAACATCCGTCGCACATCGGCGTGGTGAATAATCGCCACCCGCTCGGGCTGACCCGGTGCGTTGCCCTGCACGCGGTCGCGGGCATAACTCACCGCTTGCTGGTAGGCGCGCTCGGCGATGGACACACCCTGCAGGCCAACGGCCAGACGGGCGTGATTCATCATCGCAAACATATAACTCAGGCCTTCATTCTCGTTGCCGATCAAATAACCCACCGCACCGCCGTTGTCACCGAAGCTGAGCACACAGGTCGGGCTGGCGTGTATACCCATCTTATGCTCGACACTCACGGGGTAAACATCATTGCGCTGACCCGGTTTGCCCTCAGCATCGAGAATAAATTTGGGCACGATAAAGAGAGAAATACCCTTCACGCCCTCGGGGGCATCGGGCGTACGAGCCAGCACCAAATGTACGATATTGTCGGTGTAACTGTGGTCACCCCAGGTGATAAATATCTTCTGTCCCGAAATCAAAAAATGATCATCGACGGGCACTGCTTTTGCCCGCACGGCGGCCAAGTCACTACCGGCCTGTGACTCCGTTAAATTCATGGTGCCCGTCCACTCGCCGCTAATCAGCTGCGGCAAATAGCTGGCCTTTTGCTCGTCACTGGCAAAGCGCTCGATAGCGGTAATAACACCCTTGGTCAAAAGTGGCAGCAGAGAAAAACTTAGATTCGCGCTTTGGCACATTTCTTCAACCGCAACACCCGCCAGGTGGGGTAAGCCCTGGCCATCAAATTGTGGGTCACCGGTGAGTGCGGGCCAGCCCGCCGCTACAAAACCCTGGTACAGGCCATCGAGACTCGCGGCGCTGACAACGGCGGCGTCTTCCACACGGCAGCCTTCCTCATCGGCACTTTGATTGGTCGGTGCAATGACCTCTGAAAAGTAGCGTCCGGCCTCGCCATAAATGGCTGCCACCAGCTCATCTGAGCACTCTTCATAACCGGGTAAGGCCGCGATATCGGCCATCCCCAATACGTCATTAACAAGGAAGTTCATCTCATCGAGAGGGGCGCTGTAATCTGTCATGGTTTTTTCCGTCGAATTACTATCATCCAGGCACCGATGAAAATATCAGGGCCTGGCATTTGGGCGCAGATTTTAGTGGCAGGCTGGGCAACTTGCCCGTTATTTTGTGACCTGTGAGTATCCTAGCCCCTACCGGTGATTCTAGCCACAGAAGCTAAACAGGGTTTGCGCGAGGGTTAATTTAAACGGGAGGGTCGATTGGCCACTTGCTGGCTAAACGTTTTTCCAAAGTAATCGGCGCTCATCGGTTTACCATAGAGATAACCCTGAGCGAAGTGACAACCGATTTCCGCCAGTACTTCCTCCTGACGAACGCGTTCCACACCGACGGCAATCACCGTTTTATCGAGAATATCGCCAATACCCGTCAGGGCCTGAATCAAGTCGATATGCTGGCGTGTGCCATTCACTCGCATCAACAGGCGGTGGTCTAGCTTCAGCGCTTCCACGGGCAAGTCTTTAAGGTAATTAGAATTCTTACCGCTGGAGCCGAAACCATCCACACAAAAGCGGATACCCATCTGGCTCAAGGTGCGCACAAACTGCGTCACCCTGGTTACATTGGCCAGCACCAGGGCTTCGCTAATTTCAAACATCAGGCAGGAGGCATCCAGTTTATGTTGCCCCAGAGTATCGAGTATCAACTCAGGATAGGCCGGATCTTCTATCTGCGATATTTCAATATTAATAGAGACATAACCCACATCCAGGCCCTGCAGATGCCAGCTGCGCAGTTGCCGACAAACTTCATTCAGGGTCCAGGCTCCCAGCTCCCCGGTAATACCAGCCTCTTCTGAAATTAGCATAAAATCGCTGGGCTTGATTAAACCGCGAGCGTGGTGATTCCAGCGCAGTAAGCTTTCGCAGCCCACCACACGCCGCTGTTTAATATCAAAGAGCGGCTGGTAGACCAGTGACATCTGGTTACGCTTTAAGGCCAGGCGCAATTCAGAGGGATAAAATAAGCGCCCCGATACTCGACTATTCTCACCATCGTGCAGACTGTAAAAACCGTTTCTGCCCGCCGCTTTAGCCTTATACATGGCCGCATCGGCCTGCTTCATCAGGGTGATCAGATCCGTGCCATCATTGGGATAAACCGCCACACCCACACTGGCCGTGGCCTCAAATTGCTGATCATGAAATTCAAAGGGCTTTTCGAAACAGGAGAGGATTTTCTCGGCTATCGATCTAACCTCAACCAGATCGTTGATATTTTCGGCAACCACCGTAAATTCATCACCCGCCAATCGGGCTACAGTGTCGCTCTGCCTGACAACCTTGAGTAAACGTCGAGCAATTTCTTTCAACAATTCATCGCCAAAATGATGACCCAGTGAATCATTGATCAATTTGAAACTGTCCAGGTCGATATAAAACAAGGCAAGCTGGCGGTGACTACGCTTGGCGCGCTGTATACCTTGCTCAAGCCTGTCGAGTAAAAGGCGACGGTTGGGCAGATCCGTCAGATTATCGTGGGTTGCCAAATAGCGTAGCTCTTCATGGCTACGCTTCATGTAGCTCAAATCAGAAAAGAACACCGCATAATGGGTCAGAGTTCCACCATTGCCGCGAATCACACTGAGGGACACATTGGCGGCAAACTGCTCACCCGAGTGACGCCGTAGTGCCACCTCGCCCGTCCAGTGATCCTTTTCTTTTAAAGCCTGTAAAACACTCTTGAAAAAAGCATTATCGGGGTGGGCGATGAGACCCGACTGGCTGTCAGCACGAGCGAGAAGCTTGACAAGCTCGTGACGAGAAAAACCGGTCATGCGCGTAAAAGCATGATTAACACTCAGCGGCTGGCGCTGGCGATTAAAGATAATCACCGCTTCACCGGAGGTGGCGATCAACTGCTCGGTGAAAGCCAGACGGTTATAGAGCCGCTGGTCTTCCGTCACATCGAGGGAGACACACTGAAAACCGACGCCCCCCCCCTCATCATCCGTCAATGCAGAAAAACTATGCTGGTAGGACTGGGAACCGAAGTCACCATGGGCGACAAAATCTTCACCACTTTGAGCGCGCAATAGAAACCCATAAAAACCGGGGTAGTCATCCTTGAGAACCGCAATGTCACGGCCCAGCAAATCGGCCGTATCGACCTCGTCGTTAATGCCCTGCCAACCGCTAATTTGCCGTAGCAAACCCTTGCCATCCACTTGCCATATCACCACCTTGCAAATATCGGCAATTTCTTCCAGTGAGCCCTCATCCTTACTCGGCTGAGTCTGTAAAACTGCCGGACTGGCTCGCCCCTTCAACAAAAGCATGCTGAACACACAGCACAGGGTCAATAAGAAGTAGAGGAGGATATTATTGATCAGGGGGAAGCCCGCAAAAAAATGCAGGCCAATGGCCACTGACAGAAAAGCCAGGCCAGAGAAAAATGGAGCCCGCCTCAACTAAGCGGCCCTTCTGGAGGTAGCTGGGGTCAGAGCATCGCGCAACGCGCTCTGCTCTTGCTGTTCGATAGAGTAATACTCGCTGACAAAAACCATTCTCTCCCCAAATCGGCGATGGGCCGAAATCCTCTTTGGGGCGAGTATATGGAGAGTTTTCTGCTGCCAACAGGGCTGGATAGCTCCCAGAGGCTGAAAGGTTAAATAGCTTCGCAAACGGCTGCCACTCTCGTTATGCCCTGGGTTTACGTCCTCCTTTCGCAAACCCAAAACTATTTCTGCGAACTGATCCTCCGACCGTCGCCTGACTTATTCGCTCGTTAACTGACGTTATTTAGACTGCCTACAAAAATCACAGGCGACTGCTATAAACTGCGCGCCACCACTTCCAGCATAATTTCACTGGTGCCTGCATATATTCGCGCAACACGGCTGTCAGCATACATGCGACAAATCAAATACTCATCCATATAACCATAGCCACCGTGTAATTGCAGACATTCATCGACGATCTTCTGCTGCAGCTCGGAGATCCACCATTTGGACATTGAAGCCGTGGCGTTATCGAGCTCACCCGAGACCACCTTTTCGACGCAACTGTCGATAAAGACGCGAGCAGCCCGAGTTAGCGAGGCCGCTTCAGCCAGTTTAAAGCGGGTGTTTTGCATCTCCATCAAAGGCTTGCCGAAGACCTGGCGCTCTTTCACGTAGTTCAGTGTTTCTGCGATGGCCCCTTCCATTAACGCGACACCCTGAATGCCGACGGTGCTGCGCTCGTAGGGCAGGTCGCTCATCAACTGGTAAAAGCCCTTGCCCTCTTCGCCACCGAGTAACTGGCTCTGCTGAACGCGCACGTCTTCAAAGAACAGTTCGACCGTGTCCTGAGCTTTCTGGCCCATTTTTTTCAGTTTCTTGCCGACGCGATAACCGGGTAAATCGGCCGTCTCCAGCAACAATAAGGACACGCCTTTACCGCCAGCATCGACGTCGGTCTTGACGATCAGTACCAGTAGCTCACAGAGATAGCCGTTGGTAATAAAGATCTTCGAACCATTAATGACGTAGTGTTCGCCGTCTTTCACGGCTTTGGTGGTGATCGCCTGTAAATCTGAACCGGTGCCGGGTTCGGTCATGGCAATGGCGCCGATCATCTCGCCGCTGGCCATTTTTGGCAGATACTTCAGCTTTTGCTCTTCGGTGCCGTGGTTGAGAATATAGTGGGCACTAATACTGTGTACCCCCTGCCCCATACCGGTTAAACCGCGACGCCACTGCTCTTCATAAAAGACCGCTTCATAGCGGAAGTCCGCATCGCCACCGCCGTACTCAGCCGGAATATCACTACAGAGAAAGCCCTGGGCACCGGCCTTGCGCCAAATGTCTTTATCGACATGGCCCTGCTCGCGCCAGCGTTCATCGTGGGGCTGCATTTCGTTTTCGACAAAACGGCTGACGGAATTGCGATAAATATCGAGGTTTTCATCCATCCATGAAGGGCGATAATCGTTCATTGTCTAACTCTCCTGTGTGGACTCTGGTGCGCTCACTCGGAGTTGCGCTTCGCCCGTTAATTTTGATTCGCCGTGCTGGTCGACCGCCCTGAGCTTGAGCTTCAAGAGGTAGACCCCGTCATTAGCCGTTTTATCGATCACCTCTCCCCGGCAGGTAATGGTATCGCCAACGTAGACAATGGCACCAAACTTAACACCGAAGCTAACAATGGCCGTCTGTGGCACCCAGCCCGTCAGCAACTGCCCCATATAGGCCATGTCGAGCATGCCGTGGACAAAAACATCATCGGCACCGGAGGCGCGGGCAAAGTCACTATCGACATGTACCGGGTTGTGGTCATTCGAGGCGCCACAAAAATAAGCCAGCGTGGTGCGAGTGATGGGTGGTTTCGTCAAACTCGGCAGCTGCTCACCAATGGCTATTTGATCAAAAAAAATCTCTTTCATCTTATCCTAAGTATCTCATGCGTATTTCTATCGGCCAGCCATCACGTTAAGACCGCTCAACCACGGTTTGACGAAAGCGGGTGGTGAGTTGCCCCAGCTGATTGGTGGCGACGGTTTCCTCGACCATAAATTTAAAAGCACCGCGACGCTTTTCAAAAACATCGGTAATGGTCGCCACCAATGAAATTTGGTCGCCGCCGCAAATCGGCTCAAAGTATTCAAAGCTTTGGGCGGTGTGAAGGATTTTGGTAGCATCCAGACCCACCGCTTTGGCGCGTGCAAAGGGGTCGGGCACGGCGCAGCCGAGAGTCACTCCATAGGTGGGTGGTGCCAGGATCGAGCGATAGCCCTCTGCCACGGCTGCCTCTTCATCGAAATAGATCGGATTTTCTTCACCCACGGCCTTGGCAAAAAACTTTAATTGCCATCTGTCCACATCCACCACCAGCGCAGGAAAACTCTTGCCGATCAAGGTCTTATCTAACATGCCATTACCGTTGTTTTTTTCAGCACGCAATGTATCGATATAGCCCTGTCAATACAAGCACCAGCCCGTAACTAATGGCCGGTGAGGGAGGTGCGACAACGTGTCGCATCGGTATAAAACGAGGGGAAAGTTATCATAAGGCACTTGTTTTTTCGGATTCCACAATGAACAAATCCTTGTCTTTATCGCTTATCACCATCGCCATCTCTCTGCACGCTCAGGCCCTTTATGCGGAGGCTGTAAACCAGGCAGGTAACGCTGCCCCCGCATCAGCGAAGGCCAACGCAGTTGAAATCGAAGAAATTATTGTCGAAGGTGAGGCTTTAGGCACTGTTGACCGCCTGAGTATTGAAGCGAACACTATCAACCAACCCGACAGTGCCGCCCTATTACAAGCTCTGCCCGGCGCCAATATCAATAGCAATGGCCCGATCACCGGCATCGCCCAATACCGTGGGCTGTTCGGTGACCGCGTGGCGGTGACCATGGAAAACGAAGCCGTGCTCAGCGGTGGCCCCAACGCCATGGACACGCCCCTGTCTTACGCCCCGCCCCTACTGTTGAAATCCATCGAGCTCAGCCCCGGCATCGCCTCGGTTGCCGACAGTCAGGAGTCCATCGGTGGGCTGATACAGGCCAAGCTGGATCGCGGTGATTTTGCCGAGAGCAGCGAAGGTACAATCTCCGGTGGCATTGCCAGCCGTTACGGCTCTATCGATGACGGCAGCAATAGCGCCGCCAAGGTCGTCGCCGCCAATGATCAGCACAAACTGGCCATCCTCGCGTCCTTTGACGAGGGGGATGATGCGGAAACCGGCGACGGTAAAACACTGCGCGACACCGGCTACCAGCGCGAGCGCTACGACCTCAGCTACGGCTGGCAAAATGCGCTCAGTGAAGCCGAAGTCTCTCTCGGCAAACTAAAAACCAGCGATACCGGCACCCCCGCCCTGCCGATGGATATTATCGATATCGATACCGACATCGCCAATTTCAACGGCATGACGCAATTCAAAGGCGCCACCCTGCGCACCCGCATGGGCTATCGCCACGTCTACCATTTGATGGACAATTTTTCCCTGCGTAGTAATAGTAATCCTATGGGCTACCGCCAGAATGAAGCCATTGGCCAGCAATTGACCTGGGGGGCCAGTGTCGAATTCTCCCTCGGTGAAGACACGTTGACACTGGGCATCGATAGCGCCGACACCCTCCACGATGCGGTGATCACCAACCCTAATATGAGCATGTTCCGGGTGCAAAACTTTGCCGATGCCGAGCGCAATATCGACGGCTTTTTCACCGAGTGGAAAGGCTCTCGGGGCGACTGGGAATTGGAAGCCGGCGTACGCTACAACCATGTCGCGATGAACAGCGATGAGGTCTCCGCCAGTGGCATGATGCCAATGATGCAAATGCAGGCCAACCAGCTGGCCAACAACTTCAACAATGCCAATCGCGAACAAAATTTCGACAATATTGATGTGGTGTTGAAAGCCACCCGCCCCCTCAACGCCAGCACTGATTTCAATATTGGCCTGGGGCGAAAGAACCGCGCGCCCTCCTATCAGGAACTCTATCTGTGGCTGCCCCTGCAATCCACCGGCGGTCTGGCTGACGGGCGCACCTACATCGGCAACCTCGACCTCGACAGCGAAACTAACCATGAAATCACCCTCGGCCTGGACTGGAGCGAGGGCGACTTCTACGCCAACGGGCAGATCTTCTTCCGCAAGGTGGATGACTTTATTCAGGGCACGCCTTCAAGCAACATGAGCGCCAATATGTTGTCGACCATGATGAGCGGCCAGGACCCCCTGCAATTCAATAATATCGATGCCGAACTCTACGGCCTCGATGGTCGCTATGGCATGGTGCTGAATGACAACTGGCGTCTCGACGGCGTACTCAGCTATGTCCGTGGCAAAGATAAGGACGGCAACGACAATCTCTATCGCGTCGCCCCCTTAAACAACCGCCTGACCTTGACCTGGGAGCAGGACCAGTTAAGCGCCAGTCTCGAGTCCGTGCTCTACGCCAGCCAATCCAAAGTCGCCGCCTATAACGATGAGGAAGAAAGCGCCGGTTATGGCTTGCTCAATCTCTACAGCCAGTATCAGCTCTCCTCTGACCTGCGGATTAACGCCGGTATTGCCAACCTCCTCGACAAAGAATACGTCGACCATCTGACGGGCTACAACCGTAACGGCGATAGCGACATTCCCGTCGGTGATCGTCTGCCGGGCCGGGGCCGTAACGTCTTTGTTAGCGCCGCCCTGTCCTTCTAAACCTATTGGCAAACAACTCGAATATACCCACCCTTTGAAGTCACCCTGCAACAGCAGGGTTGGCTTTAAGTTTTATGCTGAAAGCGCAACACTGCGTTTGGGCACAGCAATTTGTTAGCATGGCTATAACTGCAACGACCAAAACATTTTGCCTATGAGCACCCACCCGTGAGCAAGCCCCCCGCCAATATTTCTGCCGCTCGGCAAAACCTGCGTCGCCTGGCCAATATTCGCTACATCGCCCTCGGCGGGCAAATCCTCGCCCTCTACTATTTCACTCAGATCTACCCCCTGGGTTTGCCCATGGGCATCATCTGCGCCTTAGTAATCACCTTCGCCATCGTCAACGTCCTCACCCAATGGCGCAGCCACTGGGCAAAGACCATTTCTGAAAAGGAATTTGGCGCTCACTTACTGGTCGATATCAGCGCCCTCACCGTACTGCTCTATTTTAGTGGCGGTGCCACCAACCCCTTTATTTCCTATTATTTAGTGCCCATCAGCATTGCCGCCATCAGCTTGCCAATGGCGATGACATGGGCCATTACCGGCCTCTCCGTCCTCGCCTACAGCGTTCTTCTGGTTTACTACCAGGCCTTGACGCCACTCACTCCCCACCACGGCAACAGCGACTTTAATCTGCATATTCTCGGCATGTGGATTAACTTCGCCCTGAGCGCTGGCTTGATCACCTATTTTGTTGTCAGGATGGCCGCCGCCCTGCGTGCACAAGAAGCCGAGCTCAGCACCCAGAAAGAAGAACAAATGCAGGATGAACAACTGCTCGCCATCGCCACTCTCGCCGCCGGTGCTGCCCACGAGCTGGGCACACCGCTGAACACCATGAAGTTACTGATCGACAACCTGGCCGAAGAAGTCACAGATCCGCAGCAACAACAAGACGTCGCCACCCTCAATCAGCAAATTGCCCGCTGTCGCAAAACCCTGCAGAGTCTGGTCAATGCCGCCAGTATTATTGAAGAGGGTTCCAGCCCGACGCCTGTTAAAGACTATGTCGACAATCTGCTCGATAACTGGATGCTGATCCGACCCGACGTTAAACCCGAAATCAATATCGCCAGCGACAGCCCCAGCATCAATGCCTGTTTCCATCCGGTGATCCAGCAATCCCTGCTCAATCTGCTCAATAACGCCGCCGAGGCCAGCCCCGAACAACTGGCAGTCACCATCCGCTGGGATGAAACCAGTTTGTATATTGATATTCGCGACCACGGCCCCGGCCTCAGCCGCGAGCAAATTGAAAAAATGGGCAAACCCATCCCCAGTAATAAACCCGGCGGCCTCGGCCTTGGCCTCTTCCTCACCCACAGCAGTCTCAATCGCCACGGTGGCCGAGTGAGCCTGTTAAATGCCGAGGGTGGCGGCTTACTCACCGCCGTTGTCCTGCCCCTGAGCACGGTTTACACACAATGAACAATCAGCTCACAGACCATGAAGAAAGCTATTTAATTGTCGATGACGACGAAATTTTTGCCGACACCCTGGCCCGTAGCCTGCAACGCCGTGGGCCGACCTGCTACGTCGCCAATGACGAAGTGCGTGCTGTTGAGCTGTGCAAACTGCACTGCCCTTCCCGCGCCATCCTCGATTTAAAGCTGGTCAATTACTCGGGCCTGCATTTAATCGAACAACTCAAAGCCATCGATAAAAAACTACAAATTGTCGTTCTCACCGGTTATTCCAGCATTCCCACGGCAGTTGAAGCGATCAAACTCGGTGCCAATAACTACCTCTGCAAACCCGCCGGACTGAGTGATATTTTGTCCGCCTTCGAGGCCAATGATGGCAACGCCGACTCCCCCCTCGCCGAGCAACCCCCCTCCGTCAACCGCCTGGAATGGGAACATATTCAGCGTGTGTTAAAAGAAAACGACGGCAATATCTCCGCCACCGCCCGCGCCCTGGGCATGCACCGACGCACCTTGCAAAGAAAATTACAGAAGCGTCCTATGCAACAGTGAATTAAACACACTATGCATAGGGCGGCCGAGAGTGTTAATGTCGGAGAAACGCGTCCCGGTTAATTAAAAAAACCGCTACCCATAAATATAAGAATGATAAGTGTGCAAGGCCCCAAAAATAGAGACTTTGTCTACCCCTGTACGCCCCAAGGCTAAGCGCGCCAAAAAATCCCAAACCATTATAAAAACCCACAAGCTAAAGGAGACCAATATGTCAAAACGGATGTTAGAAGGTTTTAAAGTCGTTGACTTCACCCACGTGGTTGCCGGCCCCCACGCCACCAAGATCATGGCGGAGCACGGCGCAGAGGTAATAAAAATCGAGCCCCTCAGCGGCGAGCTGGCGCGCACTCTACCGATGCAGCGCGATGGCCGCAGTGCTTATTTTATCCAGCACAACCTCGGCAAAAAAAATATGGCGGTCAATATCGCCACCAAAGAAGGCCAGGAAATTTGCTACGAATTAATTAAAGACGCCGATGTTGTCATTGAAAACTTTTCACCCGGCGTGATGAAGCAGCACAAAATGGACTGGGAGACCCTGAAAGCCATCAACCCTGGCCTGGTGATGTGCTCTATCTCCTGCTTCGGTCAGGACGGCCCCCTCTCCAACCTCCCCGGCTTCGACTGGATCGGCCAATCCTATGCCGGCATTATCGACCTGCTGGGCAAGAAAAATGAAACCCCCGTTTTTGGTGACTTCGCCTTTGGTGATATCGCCACGGGCGCCCATGCCTACGGCGCCATCGTCACCGCATTAATGCATCGCATGCGCGGCGGTAAAGGCCAATATATTGATATTTCACTGATTGAAGTGTTATTCAGTTTCCACGAGTTAAGCGTGCAACTCTATGACACAACCGGCGGCCAAATGCTCGCCACCCGTGCCGGCCCCGACCACCACCTGCTAGCACCCGCCGGTATTTTTAAATGCAAAGAACGCTATTTATTCATCGTCGGCCTCAATCAATGGGCGGGCTTATGCAAAACCATCGGTCGCGATGACTGGATTAAAGACCCGCGCTTTAAAAACCCGGGGGACACCGGAAAATACCGCGAAGAAATCAATGCTGCCATTCAAGGCTGGCTCGATGCCCAGGAAAGCCCCGAAGCCGCTATCGCCGCACTCCAGGCCAACAAAGTCGCCTGCGCACCCATCCTCAACATCCCCGAATTTATGGAACACCCCCACGTCAAAGCACGGGGCTGTGTCAGAACCATCAAAGATGATGTCTTTGGTGAACTCCACATTCCTCGCACCCCCCTGCGCTTTTCGGAATTCCCCGAGCCGCCCGATCTACGAGCCGGCACACTGGGGCAAAATAACCACGAAATCCTCCGTGAGCAGTTAGGTTATAGCGAACAGCAAATAGCCGATCTTGAAACGGCGGGGGTGATTGCCTCACGAGAGTTTTAAGCCGGCGCTGCCACTGCAATCTTTAAGGAAACTTAAGGCGGCAGTGGCACACCTGATCGCAACAATAGCGAGAGCCGCCACGGAGCTGCGAGTCGTGATGGATGCCGAGCAAGCGCAAATAGCTGGTGGGTATTGTCGCTGTTAAGCCCTGCAGGAAAACACACATTGCCGAACGCCAGCTTAAATCAGGGAATTGAGTCGCCAAAGCGGCGCATCGCTGCTTGCCAATAAAACCCCGCACAGAGGGCAACTAAGTCGATTAAGCCACGGGGTAGCACTTGATTCTGCCATGGCGGCTAGCGTGAGCGACCTTAAAGCCCAGTAATTTCAAGCGATCACGCAGCTTTCGAAATTGGCTAGTCTCACTTAAACCCTCCAGCAGCAAGAGCTCAGCATCTCGGCACAGATAGTGCGCCTGAATCACCACCAGCGAAGACTGCCAGGGGTCACCGAAGCGCGAACCCAGAAGCTCGCGAAGCAACCAAACTTTGCGACCGGTAAACCAATTAAAGCTAACACACTGAGCGTGATACATATTGTTGACCTCATCCTTTTAACCCTAGAGCTCAGTCCATTGAAAGTATTTCCCTGTGCTCTTCGAAGCACAAACAGGCGTAACACCTATGACAATTGCCAGAAAACCATGAACTACGTCACATAATTTCACTAGCGCACTTCATCATAGACCAGGGCTAAGAGGTAATTCTACGGCAGCCCTACCGTTGGGATGAGAAACGAACCGCTGATACTACCGAAGACAAGAATCACCTGCCGCGCGCTTAATTGACTAGGGAATTGACTAGGGAATTGACTAGGGAATTGACTAGGGAATTGGCTAGGTAATTGACTGGAGGTAATTGATTAGCGGCAAGTCTCGAGACCAGGTACCCGAGAATGCACGTGGCTTGATAAGCGCTAAAATTGTTAGCGAAACCGACACCCTGACAATAAGGGCTGAAAAACTCTATTATCTGCAAATCCAGGCCCGGGTGTTTATCCATAAGCCACAGAATAAGCCTCAAAAAGCTATTGCCAATAAATGGCGCCGCTACTGCATTTTTAGCCCCGCGCTAAGCGCAATAATTTATGCACCAGGCCCACCCTTGCTCTTCCTCTCCAAGTTCGCCCAGTCAAACCGTGCCGGCTCTTTATTGAGGAAACGATCTATCGCATCGCGGTGGTAGTCGGTATCGAAGCACACGGCCTGGCCATAGGCCTCCAGCTCAGAAATAGTGCGGTGGTCACTATGGAAGGACTGATTGAGAATATTCTTGGTAATGCCAATGGAGGTGGTAGAGGCATTACGGAAACGACTGGCAAATTCAAAGGCGTGATCAAACAATTGTTCTTCATTCACCACATCGCTCACCAGGCCCAAAGCCTGCATTTCATCGGGCTTGAGAATTTTCCCGGTGTAGAGCAGCTCTCGGGCTTTTTGCAGGCCCACTAAACGCGGTAACAGGAAGAGACAGCCCATATCGGGGATTAAGCCGGTGCGCACAAAGATGCCGGAACAGCGGGCCCGGGGCGTGCAAAAAATAAAGTCACAGGCGAGCATAATGCTAAAGCCAGCCCCCATGGCGGCACCGTCCACTGCCGCAATCACGGGTACTTCAAGATTGAGGAATTCATCGAGCCAAATGTGGGAGCGGCGCACTCGCTCGCGCCGCGCCGTCGGTTCGGGGGCCATTTCCTGAAAGGATTTAATATCGCCACCGGCACAAAAGTTACCGCCATTGCCGGTCACCACCAGCGCCTTGATATTCATTTTTTCGCGAATTTCAAGCATGACCTTCGTAATACCGAGGCGAATATCGGTCGTTAAGGCATTGCGTGCCTCTGGCCGATTGAAGGTGAGAATGCCAATTTCGTCTTTGATCTCGTAGCTAATATCGTTATTTGAAGGGTTCATAATTCACCTGTTATTTATTTTTCTGGTTCAGCACGAAGATAATTTTGTTGCTGACAAGCCATCGGGACAGGGCTTTAACACGAAGAAAGTAGAAACAGAGCCATTAGCTCCCTTAGCTAGTTAAGTCGTGTCTCACTTACTAGTGAGGCACGACGTCAAAACCCGCTTATTGGGCGTCACGAAAGCTCAGCATCCGCTGCAGGGGCAGCATGGCTTTTTTACCGAGGGCGGGATCGACCTGCATTTCATTGCTGCCCTGCTCAAGACTTTCGGCCAGATTTTTCAGATGATTCATCGCCATCCACGGGCAGTTGGCACAACTGCGGCAGGTGGCACCGTGGCCCGCCGTGGGGGCAATAATCAGTTCTTTATCGGGGGCTGATTGCTGCATTTTGTAAAAGATGCCCTCATCGGTAGCGACGATCATTTGCTTATTGGGCAAGGTACTCGCGGCGGCAATCAGCTGTGAAGTCGAGCCCACAGCATCAGCCATTTCAATGACAGATTCCGGGGATTCGGGGTGCACTAAAATAGCCGCATCGGGATACACATGCTTTAAATCGAGCAGACCGCGCACTTTAAACTCTTCGTGCACAATGCAGCTACCGTCCCACAGCAAGACATCGGCACCCGTTTGTTTTTGTACATAACGCCCTAAATGCTGGTCCGGCGCCCAGAGAATTTTCTCGCCCTGACTATCGAGATGTTCAACCACATCTAAGGCAATACTCGAGGTTACCACCCAGTCGGCACGGGCCTTAACCGCCGCCGAGGTATTGGCATAAACCACCACAGTGCGATCGGGGTGCTGATCGCAAAAGTCAGTGAACTCATCAATCGGGCAACCAATATCGAGAGAACAGGTTGCCTCTAGTGTCGGCATCAACACGGTTTTTTCAGGGGTGAGGATTTTCGCCGTCTCCCCCATAAATTTGACCCCGGCAACCATCAGAGTTGATGCCGGGTGCTGCTTGCCGAAGCGGGCCATTTCCAGAGAATCGGAGACGATGCCGCCCGTTTCTTCCGCCAGTGCCTGAATCGCCGGATCGGTGTAGTAGTGGGCGACGATGACCGCATCGCGCTCAATTAACAGGGCTTTAATTTTCTCGCGATAGAACTCCTGCTCCGCCGCTGACTCCTCGGGCTCAAGCTGGACGCGGTCGAGATGACGCTCGACCAATTCGCGAAAATGGGGGTTCTCGGCAACGCTAATACGTGTGGGGGCATTCATCATTAAAAGGGCAGTTACTGCGTAGTAGTTAAAATCGGCGAAATTTTAACACAGACAATGGAGCTTCGCGGTTGTTCTAAAAATAACAAAGCCCCAGTGAGTGTTGGGGCTTTGCGCAATCCGCTTAATTTTAAAAGCGCTAACTCAGGCCTTAGACCTTGGCCAGCACCGACTCGGCAAACTCATTGAGCCCGCGCTTAATACCCTCGGCATCATAGGCCGGTGGATTTATCATCAAGCGCGAGGCACCAATATCTTCGTACTGGCGCACACGGCCCGGGTCGAGCGCCCCTGCCGCCGTGGTCAGTTCAATTTCACTGGGGTCGCGACCAATCTTTGCGCATTCATCGCGCATCGCATCGAGTAAGCCCGGCAGTGTTTTAAGGCTGCCAGAGGCGGGATAAAAGCCATCACCGACGCGGGCGGCACGGCGCGCGGCACCTTCAACATTACCGCCGACAATAATCGGCACGCCGGGTTTTTGCACCGGCTTGGGGTTGGAGTGCAGGGGCTCCCAATTAAAAAACTGGCCATTAAAGGCCTCAGGCTCTTCACGCCACAGGGAGCGGATCGCCTGCACCGACTCCTCTGTGCGTGCAGCGCGTTGCTTAAACGGCACACCCACCACTTCCATTTCTTCTTTCAGCCAGCCAATACCAATGCCCATCATCGCCCGCCCGCGCGATAGCACGTCGAGGGTCGCCCACTCTTTGGCCACGTAAAGAGGATTGCGCTGGGGCAAGATCATAATGCCCGTTGCCAGACGAATGTTTTTCGTCATACCCGCCGCGTACGACAGCGCCACGATAGGGTCGGGAATTGCCGCCTTCTCACCACCGGGGAAGCGGCCATCTTTGTTATAGGGGTATTTCGATTGAAAGCCCGCAGGCAGCACAACGTGTTCGACCGCCCAAATCGATTCCATGCCGATTTCTTCGGCGGTGGTGACCAGGGTTTCAAATAAATCGGGGTCGGCCAGGGGGCCGGCGGTGGCAAAGGCAAGTCCAAATTTCATGGCTGTTCTCCTCAATGGGGTTCATTATTATCTGCTAAACATCAGCAATGCAGGTTAGCAGGCTTGTTATAATCACTCCAGCCAAGATCGGCTTGGTGGCCAGTACTTTCGCTGGCACCCACCCTAAGTAACAGGTTGCCCATGCGAATTAACTGGTACCCCGGCCACATGCACAAGGCCGGTAAAGAGCTGAAACAACTACTGCCAAAGATTGATTTGGTGATTGAGGTTGTCGATGCGCGCATTCCCTTTAGCAGCCAGAACCCGATGCTGGAAAACCTGCGCGGTAACAAACCCTGCATCAAAATCCTCAACAAGAGTGACCTGGCCGACCCCGCCACCACCGCACTGTGGCAGGCCTATTTTGAACGGGATGCGGCGATAAAAACCCTGGCGCTGGATACCGATAAAAGCGACAAGAGCCCCCTGCTGCTCGACCTGTGCCGCGCACTGGTGCCCGACAAAATTGATAGCGTGCACCCCATGAACTGTTTGATTATGGGCATCCCCAATGTCGGTAAATCGACGCTCATTAACAGCCTCGCCGGGCGCATTATCGCCAAAACCGGCAACGAGCCCGCCGTCACCAAATCCCAGCAACGCATCAACCTGCACAACGGTGTCGTGCTGTTCGACACCCCGGGCATGCTGTGGCCCAAGATCGAACACATCGACAGCGGCTATCGTCTCGCCATCACCGGTGCGATCAAAGATACCGCCCTGGAATACACCGACATCGCCTTTTACGCCGCCAAGTTTTTGCTCGATAACTACGGCGAATTTCTACTGGAGCGCTATAAACTCGACAGCCTGCCGCCAAGTGAGCTGGAGTTACTGGAAACCCTCGGTCGCCAACGGGGCTGCCTGCGCGCCGGGGGCCACGTCGATCTCGAGCAAATTTCAACGCGTCTTATCCACGAATTTCGCAGCGCCACCATTGGCCTGATCAGCCTGGAAACACCGACCATGGTCGAGGGAGAATTGGCGGTACTGCTGGAAAAGCAGCGCCGTGACAATGACAAGAAAGCCCAGCGAAAAAACCGCCGCGATCACAACAAAAACGCTGAGCGGGGAAAACCGGCACTGCAGGAAAAAGCAAAAAGGTAGGCATCGCTGCTTAACACGCCGTCATACCGCCAGCAGGCACTGTAGGTGTTAACTATAATAAAGAGGGGCCGGGACACAGGCGGTCTTCGCCCTCATTCGACCGGCAACAAATGGGTCGACGACAAATGGGCCAACAGAAAAATTAGGGTCGACACAAAAACTCACGTCAAATTCGCGACAATGAGTCAATTTGGCATCAAGGAATGAGCGGATATTAAAATGTCAAAGCCAATCACTCGCGCTATCAAACTTAGCCTCGCCCTCCTCGTCCTGTCGGCCTGTAGCCATCAAACCGCCCCCGATAGCGCGCAATACGCTCAGCGTGCCACTCAGGGGCAAAGTGATAAAGGTAATGCTGAGAATTTACTGGTCGTTGACTGCCTGTTGCCGGGACAGGTGCGCAAACTCGGCAGCGCCATGACCTTCGTCACTCAGCGCCGCCCCATTCGCACCACGGGTGTCGATTGCGGCATTCGCGGTGGCGAGTATGTGTCCTACGATCGCGCCGATTATCGCACCGCCCTCAATGTCTGGCTCACCTCGGCCATGGCCGGCGATGCCAAGTCTCAGGTCTATGTCGGTGAAATTTTCGAAAAAGGCCTGGGCACCACACCCGACCACGTACTCGCCGCCACCTGGTATAGAAAAGCCGCGCTACAGGGTGACAGCCGTGGCGCCATCAACCTCGGGTATTTATACGAAAAGGGGCTGGGCGTTAAACAAGACACCGTCACTGCGCTTAACTGGTACCGCAAGGCCTCCGGGCTGAACAACGACGATTTACAATTTGCCTCCACCATTGAAGCGCAAAGTGCCGAGCAATTTAGTGCCCTGCGCGGCGAAATCGCCCAGGGCCAGCGCGAGCGCAGCGCCCTGGAAAACCTGCTGCAAAAGAAAGAGCAGCAATTGCAGCAGGAGCAAAGTGTATTTCAGCGCTCGCAGCGTAAAGTCGAAGCCCTAAAGCAAGAACTGAGTCAAAGTGAGGGGGCGCTACAACCGAACTCCATGCAGCTCTCGCGCTTAGAGGCCCTGCTGAAAAACCAGCAAATGACCGTGGGGCAACAGCGCCAGGAATCTGATCTGCTCAAAGCCAAGTTAGAAAAACAACAGGACCTTCTGAGTCAGGCTGTCGAGGTCTCTCAGGCCAAACAGCAGCAACATCATCAAAGCCAGACGCTGAAACAGGGTGAGCTGGATAAGCTCAGTAGCCAGCTCACTGCTGCGAAAATCAAACTCGCCGCCGCCGAAAACCAACTGCAGCAATCGAGTTCAAAGCTCAGTAATGAACGCGATAAAAACAGCCAAAGCCATCAACAGCTGCTCAGCAGTAACTTAGAACAAGAGCAGGTCGTGCAGCAACTCGAAGCCGATATCGGCCAACGCAGCGCCAGCATCGCGCAGTTGGAATCAAACCTGGCGCAGGAAATCGCCAAAACCAGCGCTCTGAAAAAACAACTGCAAAGCAAGTCATCGCAACAACAGCTGAGCAGCAGCAAGCTCACGGCACAGTATCAGGCGTCACGTCAGGCACTGACAGAGGCGGAGACCCAGCTCGACGATATTGAGCAACTGCTGGCCAAAGAGAAGCATACCTCGCAACGCGCCCTGGCGGCCTCCAAGGTCAACCTCAGCGAAGTGCGACGCCTGCAGGTGGAAATGATCCAGCGCAAGGCTGAACTGGAAACCCAGCGCCGTCACATCAGCAGTTTAGAGTCGGAGATGGCCAGCCACAAAGCCAGCTTAAAGACCATGCCCCTGGCATCCCTAGCACCAACACCCCAGGGCCCCTCCATCGAAATTCTCGATCCACCCATCACCTTGACCCGGGGCATACCCAGCGTGCAATTGCGAGCAGCCATGAAAGAGCGCATCGTCACCGGCAAGGTCCTCGCACCCTCGGGCTTAATCACCTTAAGTATTAATGACCAGGCCATAAAGCTCGATAAATACGGTGTTTTCCGCTACCCAATAGCCATTGCACAAAGCAAAATTCCGGTCAGTATCGTCGCCATCGACAAGCGGGGGGAAAGTGCCAACATCATCTTCAACTTGCTGCCCAAGCCCCTGGCGGCTGCTCCTCAGGTGGCCGACAAGCGCAGCGCTTCCGCAGCAACCTCACAACAAAGCCCCGTCGATTTTGGCCGCTACCACGCCCTGATTATTGGCAATAATAACTACAACAATTTCAATAACCTCAACTCGGCGATCAACGATGCGCGAGAAGCCGACAAAATTCTCCGCCAGCAATACAATTTCAAAACCACCCTGCTGCTCGATGCCGATCGCTACACCATGCTTTCCACCCTGAACAAATTGCGTGAAGAGCTGAATGAAGACGATAACTTACTGATTTATTACGCTGGCCACGGTGAACTCGACCACGTCAACCAGCGGGGTCACTGGCTGCCGATCGATGCCGAACCCAATAGCACGGCAAACTGGATATCCAATATCGATATCACCGACATACTCAACGCTATCTCGGCGCGGCATATTATGGTGGTGGCGGACTCCTGCTACTCGGGCACCATGACAAGATCCTCGCTCGCGCGGCTGGAAAGCGGTATGTCAGCAAAGACAAAATTAAAGTGGTTCAGGGTGATGGCAAAAACCCGCTCTCGCAGTGTCTTGACCTCGGGCGGACTCAAGCCCGTACTCGATAGTGGCAGCTCGGGGCATTCCGTTTTTGCCAATGCCTTTTTTGAAGTGCTAAAACAAAATACCGAGATTATGGAAGGCTATAAAATTTATCGCCAGGTTTCCGACAGAGTTAAACAACAGGCCGCGCAATACAACATCGAACAAAGCCCACAATACGCCCCCATCCTTCACGCGGGCCATGAGGCCGGAGAGTTCTTCTTTGTCCCCAGGAAAGTAAAAACAGCTGAATTGACAGACAAGAGCTTCAACATCGCCACCTATCGCCCGAGATGATAAATACTTTATTCAGCGGTGTCGTGACCGCATGGTCTACGGCTTCTAACGATTTGGCAATGTCGTAATCAGTGCATTTCCACAAGGTTTTACAAACCACACCCGCCAAGCAACATACTTAATCACCACTGGGGAAATATCATTCCAACTGACAGGAGCCTGATGTGGAAGGCAGTAGGGTGGATTACCGGGTCACCTACTCAAGGCTATTGCAGCTCTTGAGTAGGCTTTATAAAGAGAGCCTTTTAGCCCCTCATCTAAAATTCGGAACGTAGACCCACGGTAAACAGGTGAGAAGTAAGGTCGTCGAAACCGAGAATGGTTTCGTAGTTGAAGAAGCCCTGCATGCCCCCTTTAAAGACTGCAGAAAAACCCAGTGAGAGCTCGGCATAATCCTCATCGGCTTCATCGGTGGTAGCCCGCAAAGTATTATTGCGGGGGTCGTCCACATAGACGGCCGTCATTTCGACGGCGTCATTTTCAAATTGATGTACCCAGCCAATGCGTGCATTGGGCAGTAAAACGCCGAAATCGTGACTCATGGCGTAGGAAAACTGTGCCCCCACGACCGTCGTCAAGGACTCCCACTCTTCACCATTAACTCGGAGATTAAGACCCGAGGTTTCCGCACCCGTCTCCTGATAAGTGTCCATATTGACATTGGAATAGCTGGCGCGAAAATAGGGGCCATAATCGAGAGCGCCACGATTAAAATTGTAGCCGCCACCAATACTGAAGGTGTAATCATCACTTTCTGGGCTGCCCTTGGCCGTTTCCGTAATGGCGCTACCACCGGCATTATTATTGGGAATAAAAATGGCGCGCTGCACATCGTAATCTGATTGCGCGACACTGGCGATGGCATCGAAATAGAAATTATCCTGATACCAGGTAGCGTAAACGCTCAGCCCCCAACCATCGGCATCGATACCGCCACCCGACACCGTGGCGCTTTTATCAAAATCAGAATCGACGTCGTAGTAATTGAGCGCCGCACCCAGAACCAGATCACTGCCAAGCCGATAGTCAAAGCCGACCATCAGGTCATAGCTATCGAATTCGAAACCGTCTGCCCTGTTGGTGCTATCGCGGTCACCGGTACCGTAACTGCCGTTGATAAACCCACCCAAAGCATTGCCCGGATTATCGTCTCCGGCACCGCCACCGCGCATTCCCGATGACGTCGCCCAACCGTTCGCGGCCAGAGATTCGGCCACATAGCCTGGCTGTAGTCCCAACATACTGAAACCCGTGGCGCCTCCGCGCAGTTCCAGTAAACGGGACATCACCGGCGTCATGCGACTATTGGATATTTCGTTGGCCATCGACTCGGTAGCGGCAAATTCCTCGGTGGCAATTTCTTGCAAAGACGCTGCCAGCTCGTCTTCACTCAAACCCAGGCTATTAGTGGCATTACCGGAACCCGCCAGATCGTTCGCCGTGTGTACCATGGCGCCGCACGTCACAAAGAGAGGAGTATTCGGATCCGCTTCGGCAGCAATAAAACCACCGCAGGTAATTTGCACCGCGTCGCCTGTGTCCCGCTGCAGCTGAGTTTGGCCAAAACTACCGAGATTCGTCTGAGCCGCCCATATTTGTGGTGACATAAGTAACACCAGAGCAAGTAAAAAAACCTTGTGCTGTTCATTCACAGGGTGACAAAAACCACCTGGAGCGAGTTGATTTTGTTCTTGATCATTCATTGTTATTTGCATTTTGTGTTCCCTTCTCAAGTGATAAAATCCTTCAAAAGTTAAGAAAAACCCAGATACTTAAAACCAGAGTAAATAAAACCAGTAAAACAGACTGAAAGCCCCGTTAAATGGCAAGATTTAGTACGCTAAAAAATCCAATACTCACTTATTTGTTGTTTGATCTGCCAAATAACATTGTTTTTATATGCCCTTTTTATAAGCTTTTGCGAGATCTATTATAGATGCATTTCGGCAATTTGAATAATAACAATGAGATTTACAGCCCGAGCTTCTCAAATCCCTTTTCAACCCCGCCTGAAAAAATTCATATCAAGGATTCGCCAGTGCAGCCACCGCCATCAACCCTTAACCTGACACAGGTTTTCAATCTACCTCAAGCAAGCAGGCCCCTGTGTTTATGTGTCATAAATGCCCTGATTAACAGACACAAACCAGGGCTTTACAGGATCTGATTGCCAGCACTTAGCTGCTATAATCCGACCATGCAAACCAATAAAACCCTAAATATAGACGCCTCGAAGCGAGACAGTGCAGCGGAGAGGCGAACAAGTGCCTGGCGCTGCGCACGGACGATAAGCCTTTGAACCCGGATAGTGACCCAACCACCAAGAGCGATGGCCCTGCACCGAGCAACACGGCCAATGTTGTTCTTAAAGGTCGCTTCGTCCTCGAAGAGATGCTCGCCCGTGGCGGCATGGGCATGGTTTATAAAGCCCTCGATCTACGCAAAGCGGAATACCAGGACCGTAACCCCCACGTCGCCATAAAAATCTTAAATGATGAGTGTCAAAGTCATCCCGATTTTTTTATGGCCCTGCAGCGCGAGGCAAAAAAAGCACAAAGCCTCGCCCACCCCAATATCGCCACGGTCTACGATTTTGACGCCGATGGCGACACCGTGTTTATGACCATGGAATACCTCTCGGGGCAAACCCTGGATGTTTATATTAAAGAGAACCCACCGTCTCCTAAGAACTTTCAGCGGCTATTAAAGATAGTCGATGACATGGGCCAGGGCCTGGCCTATGCCCATAAGAATCATATTGTGCACAGTGATTTTAAACCCGGAAACGTATTTATCACCGACAAAGGTGACGTAAAAATTCTCGACTTTGGTATTTCCCGCGTCGCCCGCCCCGCCGATCAAAATGATCTCGACGCTACCATCTTCGACGCCGGCAAGTTTGGCGCTCTCACCCCCTCCTACGCCAGTTGCGACATGCTCGAGGGCAATACACCCGACCTTCGGGACGATATTTACGCCCTCGCCTGCATCACCTATCAGCTGCTGACCGGCCGCCATCCTTTCGACAAGGAAAAGGCCACCCTTGCCCGCAACAAAGAAATGCAGGCGGCACCCATCAAGGGACTCAACAAAAATTGCTGGAAGGGTATCCAGCGAGGCCTGGCATTTCAGCGCGAGGCCTGTACACCCAGTGTCGAGCAGTTTCTGCACGAGATACACAGTGACTCTCGCTTACCCACCGCCCTGACAAAATGGCAATTAGCGCTCGGGCTGAGCTTCGCGCTCCTAACCTCAGCGTTAGCCTACGTCTACTGGCCTGGCGAGCCCACTGATGAGTTCAGACCCGCGCGGGCCAGTGAATATAGCCCCGCTAATACCATCGAGCAGCAAAGTACCAGAGCCCCCTTAACGGCCCAACAACAGGCGAAGATTGCTCGATTGTTAGAAGTCGCCGAAATTCATTTCATCGTCGGGCGCATCATCGAGCCACCGGGTAGCAATGCCTATGAGGCCTATCGGCAAATCCTGGAAATTGACCCCGGTGATCGAGCGGCACAGTCGGGCCTGGTTTCCATTGCCGATCACTACCAGCAACTAGCCCTGAAAAGCCTGGGCACTAACCAAGTGGCAAAAAGCCGAGCCCTGATTGCTCGCGGCCTGGAAATACAACCCGCCCACCCAGGCCTTATGTCTTTACAGCGTCAGGCCAATAGTCAATAGGCGCCCTGCCCCCACTTGTTTTAGTTTTTCTCAAGCCGACAAGCCTCCGCTAACGCAGCCTGTCCTAGCGCAGCTCGCAAAACTGGTCTATTTTTAGAACAACTTTTAACGCCCGCTTTTGGCGATGTCTGAGGGACCAGACCGCCTTAAAAGCCATTTACTCGAAGCCCAAGATCATGTCGATACACTGGATATTAGAAGGTTACTTCAACAGCGGTGAGCGCTTGCAAAGAGTCGCCTTAACGGATTTCCCAGCCCAGGTTGGGCGCGACCCCGCCATTGCGGTAGCCATTGTTCAGGCGGAAGTTTCCCGGGTTCACGCAGAATTTATAATCGTCGGTAATGACCTCGTACTCAGGGATTTAAACAGTACCAACGGCTCTTTTATCAACCACCGAAGGTTGATTGGTGAAAAAATTGTCTGCCATGGCGATGTCGTGCATTTTGCCAATTACGAGGTGCGTGTTCTGGCCGAACAGGGCAGTGCCAACATTCTGCCCAATGACAGAACTGAGGTCTGTGTTGAGGCCCTCGCCTCAAAATTACCGATCGGCCTCAATGCACTTCAGGTGCTATTGGATGACAGGGCCATACGTGCCGAATTCCAACCCATCGTCGACTGCAATGGCACTCTCTATGGCTACGAAGTCCTGGGCCGGGGCAATCGAGAGGATTTACCCCACCACCCCATGGAACTGTTCAGAATAGCCGAGTCAATGCCGGGTAAAGATGTTGAGTTGAGTGCCTTAATGCGCGATTGCGGTGTCGAACAGGCCTTCGCCCAATCACCAACAACGCGTTTGTTTATGAACACCCACCCCGCCGAACTGAAAGATATCGACACTTTATTAAAAACCCTGGTCCAGCTGAGAAAGGCCTTCCTAAATATACCCATGGTGCTGGAAATACATGAGGATGCGGTGACCAATGTTAGCCACATGAAAGCTTTCGCCGAGGAGTTAATGAGTATGGATATCGAGCTCGCCTACGATGACTTCGGGGCGGGCCAAGGCCGACTCATGGAAATGATTGAAGTGCCGGTCAGATATGTGAAATTTGATATCGCCTTGATTAGAGGTTTGTATGCCGCACCCCTGGCCAAGCAAAAAATGGTATCGACCCTGGCCGACATGACACGGTCGATGGGCATACAAGCCTTAGCCGAAGGCGTCGAGGCGCGGGAAGACCTCGCCATGTGCAGTAAAATGCATTTTGACCTGATTCAGGGTTATCACTTCGGCAAACCCAGGCCCCTGCTCGACTACGCTCACAAGCATTAAACACAGCGCCGTGATTGCCCTTAAATCTAAAGGGTAAGCACTACTTCTGTCCCACAGCCTCTACTTCAGTCCAATGTCTTAGCGCTTTCAACTATCGAGTCGAGGCTTGAAAGCGCTCGAACGCCGCAACGCCATTCCCTGCCTCAATGGCGTCACTCCAGGCTAGTACCTGAGGCCATACTTCCTGCCAACAACAAGCGTGATCATATTCAGCCATCGTCACCAGCTGTGCATTTTTTTGCCGTGCGGTAAAGGCTGCAACAAATTGCCGCGCAATATTTTCATCCTCCCCCCCGACCAGGTGGAGTTGCTGAATATCCGGATTCAAGATCGTGCTGGTGGCCGGGTTAATAGAGCCCGTTAGCAGGGAATAGTCATGACTCACCGCCCAGGCATCAATATCCAGATTGCCGGCAAGAGTCACCACCGCCAGGGTTTGATTCATGCGTGCCGCCAACAGTACCGCCAGGGTGCCGCCGCCACTGTGACCGAAAATCACCAGGTCCTTTATCTGTTCCTCAACAACGATGTGCGCCAGTACCTCGGCCATACTCGCCACCACCGTTTCTGAATAGCGCGCCGTCGTCCACAAGCGGGAATCGCAGAGTGGATTATTGTAATAAGCCTGGTAACAGGGGCGACCAAGATACAGGCTCGGCTGGCTATCCACAGCCATCAGTTTTAGCATCAGGGGCGAGTGCGATGTCGGGTCGTGAGCGATCACCGTAGGGCGAAGCCAGGGGCTACCATCACCCTCTATGTACACATGCAAGATAGATTCTTTGGCAGTCGGCCCAAGGCGGTTGCGATAAAGCTGGTGTTCAAAGCCCTGCGCCACCACTACCTCGCTAACAAAGCCAAAGCGATCGGCCTGCCTGGCAATATCTTCACTCGGTGTTGAGCAGCCACTGAGCACAAGCACTATCAGACAGATTGATGTGAAAATAAAAACTTTTGGTGGTAGCACCTTGTTTCCTTTTTACTCGCCAGCTTGAACACCCGAACGAAGTATAAGGCCATGTACACAATGGTTTCATTAAGCCCCCTGTGGGTAGCTTCGTGGCAGAGTTCACAGAACCCGGTTCACACCCCACACCCCATAAGTTTCACTGCCAAAAAGCAAAAAACCCCATCGCTTTTTAGCGACAGGGTTTATTTATGGCGGTGAGGGAGGGATTCGAACCCTCGATACCTTGCGGTATACACACTTTCCAGGCGTGCTCCTTCGGCCACTCGGACACCTCACCGTAATGCTTCCCACTGTATTTTAGGCTTTAAAGGCGCAAGCCCTTGCCTGTGGAAGCGGCCGCCACTCTACACAAAACAGGCTTCAAAGGCAATAATGTTTAAGGCAGCCGACGCTTTTAATGCTGTTTTTCCATGGCGGCAATAAGCCTTCTGGGTAAGCCTTAATTAGCAGCCTCGCGTCACTACCGGTTCATCATCATCCATCGACTCGACCAGATACTCTAACTCCTGGCCAACATCGCCGATGCTGCGATATTTCAGGTAGCGCTCAACCACCGCCTGGATGATGGCGCGGCCCATGGCATCACTGTCCATCTCGCTTCTATCGGTGGCATCTTGCCAGGCTTGCTCCACCACTTTATTGGCGTAAACGGATTCTCCGGACATGTTCTTCTCCCCGTAATTAATAATTTTTCAGCCCGAGATTATACCCGATCTCCCCTGCAAGGCCTTGATACCCGTCAAGGTAGCTGAGGCTTGCACTGGGTCAGCCCTGAGGCAGATCACAGCGCATTATCAGCGCGTCCTCGCGACCACTCTCACCGTGATAGTAGGCTCTGCGCTCGCCCACAGGGCGAAAGCCTCGACCCTCGTACAAGGCAATGGCCGGGAAGTTGCTGACCCTGACTTCAAGAAACAGGCTTAGCGCCGTCGGCGCTATTTCCGCAAGACAATAATCGAGTAGGCTGGCACCCAGGCCCTCGCCCTGAAAGCTAGTTTTAACCGCTATATTCAGCAGCTCAGCCTCATCGAGCACCTGATTAAAAATCAAAAAACCCACCACGCGATTGCCTTTGCAGAGCACATAACTGCGATGACTTTGCAGACTGTCGGCGAACTGTTTTGCGTTCCAGGGAAAGGGGGTGACGTCGCTTTCGATTTTAACCATCACTGCAATGTCATCGGAAATCGCTGGGCGCAGCGTAAAACCGGCTTTAATGGCCACTAAACTATTGTCAACTAAGCTGCTGTCAGCCATTAAACCGTCAAGCGCCCCGCAAATGACGCAAGGCCTGCCAAACCTCTCGCTTGCACAAGGGTTCTGCCAACATACCTTGTAACGAGGGAATAAAGATCGTCTCTGCTAAGTCCGACTCAGTAGAACTCTCACTTTCGCCTTTCGAGAGTAAACGCGCGGGGTCATCACCCATCGCTAACAACCAACGGTAGGGACGCACTTGTTGGCGACCGAGTAGAAACATCGACAACTGAGTTTTCGCGCCGCTTAAGGTACTTTCAGCACCGGGGCTGAGGGGCCATTCAATCAACTCCGCAGCGGGCAAGTTTGCGGAAAGCTGGCCGATGGCTCGCAAGATATTGGCGAGTAGTTCGAGCTGTGCTCTGTTGGCCCGCTCGCCGTGCGCGAAACCGTTAATGACTAAGACCTCGTCACTGACTTGCCAGCAAGCCAGAGTCAAACTGATGCTCTCCTGCTCGACAGGCCGCTCAGTTATCGTCGGTTGTTCGTCTTGCGGTGCTTTTTGAACTGAAGCTAATTCGGGCGGCGTTGCAGCAGGTTTATCCTGCGGCTTTAGGACTGGCGGATTTTCACTGACCGCAACGGGTGTCGCTGCGGGGCTTGCTGATACAGGCTCGCCCTGTAAGGCTTCACGAATACCCGCCAACGAGCTGACAATTTCACGCTGAAGAACCTGCCCGCCACCTTGTGAGTTAACCGCAGCGCCACCTGTAGTAGGCAAAATAGTAGCAGGCAAAGCACTCGCTACCGTAGCGGCCTGACTGGCAGCCACAGCAAACACCGCCTCACCGGGCAGGCGCTGTCGATACTGGTTAATACCCAGCATCGACAGGTACCAATCCTGTTGCTCAGTCATAGGAATACGGCTGCACGCAGGCTGTCACTTTAGGCGCGACCGGTCTAAACGCCATCCAGCTGTGGATGCACGCGGTCGGGATCGGCCATGATATTGACGGCATTAAGGTAGGCCTTAGCGCTGGCGACAAGCACATCGGTATCAGCCCCCTGGCCGTTAACGATGCGCCCGTCTTTAGCCAGACGCACGGTGACCTCACCCTGAGAATCGGTACCGGTAGTGATGGCGTTAACCGAGTAGAGCTTCAGCTCCGTACCGCTGTCGACCAGCTTTTCAATGGCTTTAAATACCGCATCAACCGGCCCACTACCATCAGACTCAACCGTGTGATCCTGTCCCTGTGTGCGTAGAACCAGCTCGGCCTTTGGCGCACGGCCGGTCTTGGTGGCAACATCCATCGACACCAGTACATAGCTCTCTTCGGCTTCACCCATCTGCACATCGGAAACCAGGGCCTGCAGATCTTCATCGTAGATTTCGCGTTTTTTATCGGCCAGATCTTTAAAGCGTAAAAAGGCCGTATTCATTTCAGCCTTGTTATCAAAGGTAATACCCAACTCTTCCATGCGCGCGGAAAAGGCCGCTCGCCCGGATAATTTACCCAGTACTAAACGATTGGTATTCCAGCCCACATCTTCGGCCTTCATAATTTCGTAAGTCTCGCGGAATTTAAGCACGCCATCCTGGTGAATACCGGACTCGTGGGCAAAGGCATTGGCGCCTACCACGGCTTTATTCGGCTGCACCGGAAAACCGGTAATGGTCGAGACCAGGCGGGAAACCGGCACGATATGTTCGGTGTTAATGCGTGTTTCGAGCTGGTAAATATCTTTACGGGTACGCAAGGCCATGACGATTTCTTCCAGCGAGGCATTGCCCGCCCGCTCGCCAAGGCCGTTAATCGTACACTCAACCTGGCGTGCGCCGTGCAACACGGCCGACAGGGAGTTAGCCACCGCCAAACCGAGGTCGTTATGGCAGTGCACCGAGAAAATGGCCTTATCGGCATTCGGCACATTGGCAATCACGCGGCCAATCATTTCGCCGTATTCCCCGGGCGAACCATAACCCACGGTATCGGGAATATTAATGGTGCGAGCACCCGCATCAATCACCGACTCGACAACCTTGCACATGTAATCAAACTCTGTGCGACTACCATCTTCGAGGGAGAACTCGACATCATCGACAAAGTTGCGGGCAATTTTTACCGCACCAATAGCCTGCTCGAGCACCTCTTCGGGATTCATCTGTAACTTGAATTCCATGTGAATTGGCGAGGTGGCGATAAAGGTATGGATACGCGGTGCCGCCGCATTTTTAAGAGCTTCGGCGGCGCGTTCAATATCGCCGTGGGTGGTTCTCGCCAGGCTGCAAACGGTGGAATCTTTAATCGTATCGGCGATGCTTTTCACCGCGGCAAAATCGCCCTCGCTAGAAATGGCAAAGCCCGCTTCGATGACATCGACACCGAGCTTTTCCAGAGACTTGGCAATACGCAATTTTTCTTCTTTGGTCATCGCGGCGCCGGGACTTTGCTCACCGTCGCGCAAGGTTGTATCAAAAATAATTAAACGTTCACTGCCCATGACAATACTCCATCAACTCCCGCAACTCGGCGGGCAAAAATATAAAACAGGATTTTCCTCTCTTAGAGAGAAGGATGCAAAACAAATGAGGTATAACGTAGATGCCCCTCAGGGCAGGAGAAGGCGTAGCAGGCAGGCAGCAGTACGCGAAGCTTGTTGCAAGCCTTGCGAAGAACCATTGTCAGTAAAGCGATTAACGTTCATTACTACCTTTGCTACAAGGCCGCTTACATTCGAACGCAGCGGCAAAATCAGAATTTGTATTCAAACAAATTTTTAAGCGACTGCCAAGCCCTTTACCAAAAAGCCTGCTCTCTAGCAGTCTGTGTCATCAATCGTGGATAAATTGAGGCCGATTGACACTGTGGATCAAGCACTTTTGCGAAAACATTTAATCCACAACCAGAACAGTGGGCCCGAAAGTGCGTAAGCCAGGGCCAGTGACAATAAGCCTACCGGTAGGTCAATCGCGACAATCACCATACCCACGACTACAGCCAAAAACGTGACAAAAGGTACATGCCCCTTAAAGTCGAAACCTTTCATGCTGTGATAACGACAATTCACCACCATTAACAAGCCTGCTACCGCTGTCACTATAAAGGCAAGTAAGGCCGTTGCGGTGCTCGGCTCAACATCGTGGCCAACCCACACCATACCGGCAACCAAAGCCGCCGCAGAGGGGCTTGCCAGGCCGACAAAAAAGCGTGAGTCAGCCGACTCAACCTGGACATTAAAACGCGCCAGTCGCAGGGCTGCACAGGACACATAGAGGAAAGCAGCGGCCCAACCGACTTTACCCAGGTCTGACAGCATCCAGCTGTAACAAACCACCGCCGGTGCCACACCGAAGGACACCATGTCGGAAAGGCTGTCGTACTCAACCCCAAAATCGCTCTGGGTATTGGTCATGCGCGCAACGCGGCCATCGAGACCATCAAAGACCATGGCGACAAAAATGGCGATGGCTGCCGCTTCAAACTTGCCATCCATTGATGCGAGGATGGCATAAAAGCCACTGAACAGAGCGATAGTGGTGACAAGATTGGGCAGTAGATAAATGCCTTTATGCCTGGGCCCCTGCGCCCCTTTATCGGCCTTGGCTTTTGCCTCATCCTGTTCAAGCGCTTCTGCAGGTTCAAGGAGTACATTAACAAGCTCCGATACGGAGCTGGTCTCGTTACTATCCGGGTTGATTGAGCCACCCGAATCCGCTGATTCTTTATTCGCTGAACCCTGACTATCAGACATTGTCCGTACGCACTCCAGATCAATAACTTACAAAACTATCGCGGGCCAGGCATTTGGCTACGAAGGTAAAAACACCGCCGCTATCATACATTTTTGGCAATAAAAAAGCGGCAAGCCAGAAGGCTGCCGCTCAATTAAAGATCAACGATTTATCAAGGCTCAATCACTCGAGCCTTGAACTGTTGATGCTTTCGACTAGTTGCGTGACTTATCAACCAGCTTGTTTTGGCCGATCCAGGGCATCATGGCGCGCAGCTTTTCACCCACTTCTTCGATGGGATGCTCAGCTGAGGCACGACGACGGGCTTTCAGCTTAGGGTTGCCGGCCTGGTTGTCGAGGATAAAGTCGTTAACGAAGTTACCGTTCTGAATATCAGTCAGGATGCGCTTCATCTCCGCCTTGGTCTCGTCGGTAATAACCCGTGAGCCACTGCTGTAGTCGCCGTATTCAGCGGTGTTGGAGATCGAGTAACGCATGTCGGCGATGCCGCCCTGATACATCAAATCAACAATCAACTTGAGCTCGTGTAAGCACTCAAAGTAAGCCATTTCTGGGGCGTAACCGGCTTCAACCAGTGTTTCAAAACCAGCCTGTACCAGTGCCGTTGCACCACCACAAAGCACCGCTTGCTCACCGAAGAGATCGGTCTCGGTTTCTTCACGGAAGTTAGTTTCGATGATACCGGAGCGACCGCCACCGTTGGCAGAGGCATAGGACAGGGCAATGTCTTTCGCCTGGCCGGAGCCATTCTGGAATATCGCGATCAATGTCGGTACACCGCCGCCTTCAACATAGGTGCCACGAACCGTGTGGCCGGGGCCTTTAGGCGCGATCATGATGACGTCGAGATCGGCGCGAGGTTCGATCAATTCAAAGTGAATATTCAAACCGTGGGCAAATGCCAGGGCAGCGCCCTCTTTCAGGTTAGGCTCGATCTCGCTGTAGTAAACTGCTTTTTGATGCTCATCCGGGGTGAGAATCATCACCACGTCTGCACCGCTAACCGCGTCGGCAATTTCTGCCACTTTAAGGCCTTCACCTTCGGCTTTGGCCCAGGATGAAGAGCCTTTACGCAAACCGACAACTACATTATCAACACCTGAATCACGCAGGTTCAGCGCGTGGGCGTGGCCCTGTGAGCCGTAACCAATAATGGAGACTTTTTTGCCGCGGATAATAGAAAGATCACAATCTTTGTCGTAATAAACCTGCATGTTTTTCACCTCATTGTTCGTACGAACGATTCGTACATTTCACTTGCGTATAAATACTGATTAATAAAATCAAAAAGCACTCAAATTTTTATTAAAACCCTTTTACCTAAAAATTAAAGTGCGCCTCGCTTAAAACCTTAAACCTATATCTTTAAAGACTTCTCACCGCGCATCAAACCACAGACACCGGTGCGTACCACTTCGAGAATAACCGCATCACCCAGGGCCTCAATAAAGGCATCGAGCTTAGCGCTCTCACCCATAATTTGCACCACATAGGTGGTGGGGCCAACATCGACAATTTGTCCGCGAAAGATATCGACGCAGCGCTTAATTTCGGCCCGTGCCGCGCCGCTGGCCTTCACTTTAAGCAGCATTAATTCGCGCTCAATGTGGACACCTTCACTCAAGTCGATGACTTTAACCACGTCGATCAACTTGTTTAACTGCTTGGTGATTTGCTCAATCGTGTGGTCGTCGCCAACCGTGGTCAGCGTCAAACGCGAGAGGGTTGTATCCTCGGTTGGCGCAACGCTCAAGCTGTCGATATTGTAGCCCCGTTGAGAGAACAAACCCACTACTCGCGACAGGGAACCCGGCTCGTTTTCAAGTAAAACGGAAATTAAACGCTTCATTATGTACGCTCCGTTTTGCTCAGCCACATATCGCGCATCGAACCCGGCGCCACGTGCATCGGGTAAACGTGCTCGTGGTGGTCGACACTAATGTCCATAATCACCACCCGATCTTTCATCGCGAAGCACTCCTCCATGCGACTTTCCAGTTCGTCGTACTGGGTTACCTTCATACCGACATGGCCATAGGCCTCCGCCAGTTTGACGAAATCGGGCAGCGAGTCTTCATACAGCACATGGGAATAGCGGCTGCCGTATTGCATATCCTGCCACTGTTTCACCATGCCCAGAGCCTGGTTATTGAGGATGATAATTTTCACCGGCAGTTGATGCTGGGTACAGGCCGCAAGCTCCTGAATACACATTTGAATACTGCCTTCACCCGTGACACAAACAACCGTTGCATCGGGGTGGGCCATTTGCGCGCCCATGGCGGCGGGCAGGCCAAAGCCCATGGTGCCGAGCCCACCGGAGTTAAGCCATTGGCGGGGCTTATCGAATAAATAATATTGTGCGGCAAACATTTGGTGCTGCCCCACGTCCGATGCGACATAGGCCTCGCCCTTCGTTACCTTGTGCAAGGTCTTAATCACGTCCTGAGGCTTAATATTATCGGCTGTGCTCGGCTCATAACGCGACTCAGTATAAATACCATGGCGTGCACGCCACTCATCAATCTGCTGCCACCACTCGCCAATTGCCGACTCGTCGGTTTGCAAATCAGCCTGTTGAATTTGCTCGAGCATATCGCCGAGCACCACATCGCAGGGACCAACGATGGGAATATCGGCACGCACGGTTTTGGCGATGGACGAGGGATCGACATCGATATGAATGATTTTTGCCGAGGGACAAAAGCGATCGGTGGCGTTCGTTACGCGGTCATCGAAACGCGCACCCACTGCCAAAATAACATCGGCATGGTGCATTGCCGTATTCGCCTCAAAGGTCCCGTGCATACCGAGCATGCCGACAAACTGCCGGTCGGTACCGGGAAAGGCACCGAGGCCCATCAGTGTGTTTGTCACCGGGTAATTTAGACGACGAGCCAGGGCCCGCAATTGCTCGGAAGCATTGCCCAGCACCACGCCGCCGCCACTGTAAATAACCGGGCGCTTGGCCGACATTAATAAATTAACAGCGCGCTTAATTTGTCCGGAGTGGCCTCGCGTGGTCGGCTGATAGGAGCGCAGCTTAACCTTCTCGGGGAATTTATAGGCCACCTTATTGTTGGGGTCGGTGACATCTTTCGGCACATCGACAACCACCGGGCCGGGGCGTCCCGTACTGGCAATATAAAAGGCTTTGGCGATGGTTTCGGCTATATCTTCCGGACGCTTGACCATGTAGCTGTGCTTTACCGTCGGACGGCTAACACCGATCATGTCGATTTCCTGAAAGGCATCCTCGCCGATTTTTTCCTGGGGCACCTGGGCCGAGATCACCACCAGGGGGATGGAGTCCATATACGCTGTGGCAATACCGGTAATGGCATTGGTCGCGCCGGGGCCAGAGGTCACCAACGCTGCACCGACCTCGCCCGTGGCACGGGAATAGGCATCGGCAGCGTGCACGGCAGCCTGCTCGTGACGCATCAGAATATGACTGAGATTATCTTGACGGAAAATAGCATCGTAAATATGCAGTGCCGCACCACCGGGATAACCCCATAGATGTTTCACTTTGGCATCGCTCAATGCCCTAATAAGAATTTCACCACCGGAAAGTAGTTCCACAACGCAAACCCTCACACTAAAAATCAACAATTAATCAGGAGGACAGTGCACTATCGCTGTGACATTACAGGTGGTTTGCAATAACAACCGCAGTCTCCGCAAAGCGGGGTTTGGACTGCCGCAAGATCGCATGGGTTAACACGATCTTCTCTGTAGATGACCAGCGAGCGCTGATTACGCCCACCTGCCTGAAGGAATGCAGCCACCGAAAAGTGCAGTGCATCCCGAGCGGCGCAACATACCTGCATTTACTAGCAGCGTCAATACTTTCTAAATACCCCTCTGCAGATAGGACCTACGCCCTACCCCGCTCTGGGTGCACACGGCAAAATAATTAGCCATGCACAGATGCAAGCGAGGAAATACTGCAAGCCCTCTGCGAGGGAAGGCCCATGGAATTTGCACAAGGGGAACAGGACAATAATTGTCTGCAAGCGGCAGCTGAAACGAATTTCCCCCGGCCCTTATCTAAACATGGCCGCCAGCACTTAGAATATGGTAATTTACCCGGCACTTAGAAACCCTATTGACAGGAGTGCAGCATGTTGCCAAGCATTAAACACCTTCCCAAAGCGAGCCTTATGGCTGTCGTTGCTTTTTCTATCGCCGCTTGTTCTGAGAACAAGCAGGCTGAGGTCAAAAGTGACGACAAACCCGCTGCTGCCAAAAGCGCCGGCTACCAGGCGCCACGCAATTCGCTCGGCCAACCCGACCTGCAGGGCATCTGGGACTTCCGCACCCTGACACCCCTCGAGCGCCCCGTCGAACTCGGTGATAAAGCGACCTTCACCAAAGAAGAACAGGCGGCATTTAAATCGCAGACCATTGATGTCCTCGATGTCGACAAGGCAAGAGACGAAAATGACAACGCCGTCAGCGATACCAATACCGATGTTGAAGGGGCCTACAATAATTTCTGGTTCGATTACGGCACCTCGATGAACGAGGATAGAAGAACCTCGCTGATCACCGATCCCGCAAACGGGCGCCTACCCGCCTTGACCGAAGAAGCCGTCACGCGCATGAAGCAAAACCATTTGCGAACCTTTCCCGTACGCGACATTCTCTCCATCGGCCTGGTGGGCTTCCGCCCAGTGGGACCCGAGACTCTCGGCCTTTCTGAGCGCTGCCTGCTGAGCTTTAACGCTGGCCCGCCACTGATACCCAGCGCCTACAACAACAACCTCCGCATCATCCAAGCGCCGAAGCATGTGGTGATCTTCACTGAAATGATTCACGACGCCCGCGTTGTGCCCATCGATGGCAGCGCCCACTTACCGGCAGAAATGACCAAGTGGACAGGTGACTCACGGGGCCACTGGGAAGGCGATACCCTGGTGGTTGAAACCACAAACTTCACCGGCAAAACCCCCACCTTCCAGATGCCCATCAATTTGGTCGACCCGGCATTGAATGGTGTGGTGGGTACCGGTGAAAACTTTACCCTGATCGAGCGCTTCACTCGCACCAGCGACTCAGTCATCATTTACGAATACACAGTCACCGACCTCAGCACCTTCGCCACACCCTTTACCGCCGTCATCCCCTTAAAAGCCAGTGATAGCCAGCTGTTTGAATATGCTTGCCACGAAGGCAATCACGGTGCCGCAGGCATGCTCTCAGGTGCTCGTCAGGAAGAAAAAGAAGAAAACGCCAAATCTCATTAATTTACTGATACGACCCCTCGCCATTGCGTAACGTTCAAGCAATGGCGAGGGCCAGCTTCTCGCTCACCAGCAAACCCACTGCCCCTTCAAGCACGCCATCCCGTCAAGCCCCCCTTTTTTAATTAAAGCGAACCGAGGAAAGCATCCGGCACTTCGCTCCAGGCTTCGCGCTCTATTTCAAAGGGCGCATTCTCGCTGCGGCAGTTTTCACCGAAAATATGCGTGCTGCGACTTTCCTTATCGTAGGCATCCCAACCCGGCTTACCATTGCGAGCAAAGGCCACCCAGGCATCCATGGTCTGTTTAGCCAGTGCATCCGCCGCTGGCCCCTCGCCGTAAAACTTCGCCGCACCCTGCTTCTTGTGGGTGCCAAAAACATAGGCTAATTCGACGGCGTGACACGACTTCATCACCCCTTTGGCGGCCGGTGAATGCCAGTCGAACAAGTAGGAATAAACCTGAGTATTATGCTTTTGCTGAGCCTCGAGTAAACGCAGGGCCGGCATGCGGAAAATACGATCGGTCTGAATAGCGATAAAAATTTGCGGCGGTGTCGGTTCAATGCCCCGCTGTACTAATGCTTCTTTATAGGCCTCAACCAGGCCCGGAATATAAGCGGGGTCAACCAGATAGCCAAGCCGCTTGGCCATGGTTTCGTCATCCAGTTTGGTAATCGCTGGCTGAAAAGCCCCGAACAACTGCCATTCGTCGAGGGTGCTACCCGCCATAATCGGCACCTGGGCAACGGAGCCCTGTCGCACAGCATCAATGGGTAATTCGGGTAAGACCTTGCCATCCACAACCGGACGGAATGGCAGGCTACCGATTTTTGACAGGGGATAGCCTTCAACCTTGCCACCTTCGATGCGACGCTGAGCGCGCAGCAGGTCGTCCATATTCGCCGCCATCAGGCCCTGAGCATCGAGATCGGTAAATTTCATAATCGCCTCACCCACCAGGGCACCCGAGGCTTTCGTCGCGACGGTATGACAGGCACCCGACTGGGGAATCGCCTTGTGAAACAGGCCCTTTGCCGCCGGCAAGCCCAGTAGCGCACCGATGCTCATGCCCCCCGCTGACTCTCCAAAAAGAGTGACATTGTCGGGATCGCCACCGAAGAGTTCGATATTGTCCTGTATCCATTCAAGGGCTTTCACCTGATCGAGCAAGCCCTCATTGCCCGTAGCGGGAATCCGTCCCCCGGTCGCCTCATTCAAGTTGGCAAAGCCCAGTAAACCAAGACGGTAATTAATGGTCACCACCACCACGTCGCCGTGCTGACTCAGCTCGCGGCCCTCATAAACACCCTGGCTACTGGCGCCAATGGTGAAGCCGCCGCCGTGAATCCACACCATTACCGGGCGGCTGGAGGAGTCGGCAGCGGGTGTCCAGATATTGAGGCTCAGACAAGCCTCGTCCTGCTCACCCAGCTCGGCACCCATAATCGCCACCATGTCGGAACGATTCTGTGGCGCCCACTTACCGTATTCGCTGCCATCGATAGTACCGGCCCAGGACCAGGGGTCCTGAGGTGGTAGCCAGCGCAATTCACCCATAGGCGGGGCCGCATAGGGAATGCCTTTAAAGGCCAAAATACCCTCTTGTTCCTGGGCTTTCACTTTGCCAAAAATGGTATCGACGACTGTCATTTTATTGCTTCCTTTAGATTTAAAATTGAGATTAATCTTCGAGTAGCCTCTGTATTGTAAGCGTCAGGCCAGCCACAAAATCAGGGGGCGCGCTAGAACAGAGGTCTGTGTATATTTAATCAACGGGGATTACTGATTATTTTTTAGTCTGCTTTTATTAATTATTTGGCAGTGATTTATTAGCTAAGGAGCAACATGTTACAAACATTATTTGTTCAGCTGCTTTTGCAAGGCCACGAGAAAACTTTCGATGCGCGCCGCATTGGCGCCCAGGTCGGAAACACCGACCCGCGACACCGAGCGCACATCGACAATAAGGTTTTCTACAGCAACTGTCTTTTCCTGATCACTATTCTCACCGGCTGTTTTAGGAGGCACGGCTTTAGCAAGTACGCCTTTAGCAGTTGCGGTATCGGCGCTAATGCGTATCACGATGTCGTCGGCAAAACCCATCACTCGCGTGCTGGCCACCGCCTCAATATGGCCTCGACTAATATCTTCGCCTAGCACACGCCAATGATTTTCGGCGATCACCGCCTTCGCTGCCGCCCAAACTTCGGCTTTGCCAGCCGACAGTTGCAGGGGCGCCAATTGCGGATAAGCCAGGCGCTGTTGTTCGGCCAGGGAAGCACCCCCGTACTGCAGGCTATTATCCTCCGGCCCTCTTTCAGCCTGGGCGAAAACAAACACCGGAGGGCGATCCAGATCCGTACTAATGTCGTGAATGGCCGGCGCCTGAAAACCCGCCAGGCCGACCTGATTGACGACAGCGATCACCGGCAGCAGGCAAAGCACTAACCACAGCGGCAATGTAGCCAGTCGCTGTTTTCTCGCCAGGCGTCGAAAAATTAAGGCCCCCGCCGTCATCGACACCAGCGCACAGGCGAGTAGACCAAGGCCGAACGTGGAAAAGCTAATGCCAAAGGGCAATAAGCCCAGGCGAAAAGTTACGGCCCCAGCGAGCACAAAAAAGAGGCTCAGTAGACTGGCAAAAGCCATCATTTTAATCAGCTCTCGTCAGCGTCTGGCTCGAATTTCAATGACAAAGAGTTAACACAATAGCGTAGGCCGGTGGGCTTCGGGCCGTCGGGGAAGACATGCCCCAAATGGCTACCGCAATGGGCACACATAATTTCGGTGCGTTCCATACCGCGTGTAGTATCCGTCTCTGTATCTATGCTTTTCGAATCGGCCACGGCAAAAAAGCTCGGCCAGCCACTGCCGGAATCGTACTTGGCTTCGGCCTCAAACAATTGATTTTCGCAACAGGCACACATGTAGTTGCCGGGCGATGTCTCGGTGTAATACTCTCCTGTGAAAGGTCTTTCCGTACCCTTTTCGCGGCAAATTTCAAATTGCTCGGCGCTCAACTTCTCACGCCAGTAGTCTTCACCTTTCTCTTTCCAGTCTGTCATGGTCTCTATTTCTCTTCGTTTATTTTTCGCAATTTATTAAAGTCTGCGCCCTGTTAAGACGCCTGCAAGTGTAGACAATACGCTACAATTCACCTTCGGTTCAAAACTTAACCACTTTATTATTCGTCTGGAAGCAAATCGCATGAGGCATTTTCAAAAGTCTACCAAATTAGACAGTGTTTGTTACGACATTCGCGGCCCAGTGCTCGATCAGGCGCACCGGCTTGAAGAAGAGGGCCACCGTATTCTCAAGCTGAATATCGGCAACCCCGCGCCTTTCGGCTTTGAAGCCCCCGACGAAATCATTCAGGACGTGATTCTCAACCTGGTGGAAGCCCAGGGTTACAGTCACTCCAAAGGGATATTTAGTGCCCGTAAAGCCGTCATGCAGCGCTGCCAGATTCAGGGCATCGCCAATGTCGAAATTGACGACATTATCCTCGGCAACGGCGTCAGCGAACTGATTGTCATGGCCATGCAGGCCCTGCTCAACGATGGCGATGAAATACTCATCCCCTCCCCCGACTACCCCCTGTGGACAGCCGCCGTGACCCTTGCCGGTGGTAAAGCCGTGCACTATCGCTGTGACGAGTCCGCCGACTGGCAACCCGACCTCGACGACATGGCCAGTAAAATCACCCCCAATACCAAGGGCATTGTCGTCATTAACCCCAACAATCCCACCGGGGCGGTGTACAGCAAAGACATTCTCGAACACATTATCGAACTCGCCCGCATCAACGATCTGGTGCTGTTTGCCGATGAAATTTATGACCGCATCCTCTACGACGGCGCGGTGCACCACCCCATGGCCAGCCTCGCCGATGACATCCTCTTCATTACCTTTAATGGCCTCTCAAAAAATTACCGCCTGGCCGGCTTTCGCTCCGGCTGGCTCGTCGCCAGTGGCGCCAAGCACCGTGCCCGCAGCTATATTCAGGGCATGGAAATGCTCGCCTCTATGCGCCTCTGCGCCAACGTACCGTCCATGTATGCCATTCAAACGGCCCTCGGTGGACAGCAGACCATCGACGACCTGGTGCGTGAAGGTGGCCGTTTCTACGAACAACGCAACCTCGCCTGGGAACGGCTCACCGCCATCCCCGGTGTTAGCTGTGTCAAACCCAAGGGCGCCCTCTATCTCTTCCCCAAACTCGACCCGGCGGTTTACTCCATTGTCGACGATGAGCAGTTCGTGCTCGATCTACTGCTGCAGGAAAAAATGCTACTGGTACAGGGCAGCGCCTTTAACTGGGATGACACCCAGCATTTTCGCATTGTCTTCCTGCCCCGCGAACACGAGTTGAACGATGCCATCGAGCGCCTGGAGCGCTTTTTGGGGCGAATGCGCGATGAGGGTAGCTAAGAACGCCCCAAGCACAACAACCTGGGCGCTAGTAAACAAACACGCAGAAGCCTTCCCGGCTCACGGTGATTTCCAAACTGCCTGCGCGGCAGTGAACCCTTCAGCCCGGTAGGGCTTTGCCTCCCAGATTTTCTAAGCTGCCTGTGCGGCAGTGAACCATCACACGTTGGTGTCTGCCTGCTGCTTGGTTTTCTAAGCTGCCTGTGCGGCAGTGAACTATTGGCTCAGGGGATGGCTTGCAACCGAACATTTCTAAGCTGCCTGTGCGGCAGTGAACCGATTCTCTGTCAGGCTGGATGGTAATCATAATTTCTAAGCTGCCTGTGCGGCAGTGAACTCAGTCTCAGCCGGGCACCCTACCGCCTCACATTTCTAAGCTGCCTGTGCGGCAGTGAACATCCCCGGCCTCGTCGATAAATACCGCGCATTTTTCTAAGCTGCCTGCGCGGCAGTGAACGATTTTGACGGTGCGCCGGTCGTGCTCGAGGCTTTCTAAGCTGCCTGCGCGGCAGTGAACGTCGATGATTAAACCCGTTTCAATCCCCGCGAGTTTCTAAGCTGCCTGCGCGGCAGTGAACACAACCGTATGATCGGCGCAATTTCTGCCGATTTTCTAAGCTGCCTGTGCGGCAGTGAACACAACGGCAACACCCAGCACGGAAGTCTGTCTTTTCTAAGCTGCCTGTGCGGCAGTGAACCTGGCGCCAGTCTTAACGGAAAAAGCCTGTGATTTCTAAGCTGCCTGTGCGGCAGTGAACCTTAAGATGCAATTTCAATTATTAGATTTAAATTTCTAAGCTGCCTGTGCGGCAGTGAACCTAATATCAACACCAACGGGTGTGGCACTGGCTTTCTAAGCTGCCTGTGCGGCAGTGAACCCGGAATAATTGAGGCTATCGCCTTTATTTTCATTTCTAAGCTGCCTGTGCGGCAGTGAACTTCGGTAAATCGTTTTGCCCAGTAATCGATCATTTCTAAGCTGCCTGTGCGGCAGTGAACGATCCAGTGTGCGAGCGATTCCCGACCGGATGTTTCTAAGCTGCCTGTACGGCAGTGAACGCCCATGTGAAAACGTTCTCGCCTCTTTCTGTTTTCTAAGCTGCCTGTACGGCAGTGAACCACTAATTCAAGCGCAAGCACTCTCTTTTTAATTTCTAAGCTGCCTGTACGGCAGTGAACGCACATACCCAGTCGCCTCTGTGCCCGTGACATTTCTAAGCTGCCTGTACGGCAGTGAACGAAAAACTTTCAATAGGGTCAAACTTTAAGTATTTCTAAGCTGCCTGTACGGCAGTGAACCAGCAAGGGCTTTTGATTGCCTGGCAGAAATGTTTCTAAGCTGCCTGTACGGCAGTGAACGCCAATGCCGCATTTATTATTGTTCTGCTGCATTTCTAAGCTGCCTGTACGGCAGTGAACATCGACCAGGTAGCGGTCGGTAATGCGCTGTTTTTCTAAGCTGCCTGTACGGCAGTGAACTTGAGGTGTTAGACGAGGATTTTACTGTCAAGTTTCTAAGCTGCCTGTACGGCAGTGAACCGAGTTAGTTGTTCGCCAGCTTGATGGCACCCTTTCTAAGCTGCCTGTACGGCAGTGAACGAAGAAGCCGTCGAAGAAGAAGCCGCAGCCAATTTCTAAGCTGCCTGTACGGCAGTGAACTCTCTGGCACAGTAGACGCTAAGAGGGATTGTTTTCTAAGCTGCCTGTACGGCAGTGAACGGCTCCGCTTACGGGCGTCGCTAGTCCCTGTATTTCTAAGCTGCCTGTACGGCAGTGAACGGCGACGCCGCTGGCGGTAATATTTTTGAGCATTTCTAAGCTGCCTGTACGGCAGTGAACGGGGGTAACTTAGCCCTCGGCAGCCTTTATACTTTCTAAGCTGCCTGTACGGCAGTGAATGTAGCTACTGCTGAACCTGTTTTAGACGTTTGTTTCTAAGCTGCCTGTACGGCAGTGAACATCTAATGGCTGACGGATTTCAGAGATTTAGATTTCTAAGCTGCCTGTACGGCAGTGAACCTGACCTTTTTTGGTGTTGATTATGCCTTGCTTTTCTAAGCTGCCTGTACGGCAGTGAACCTGCTCTGCTCTCAACATGAGCGCCGACTGGTTTTCTAAGCTGCCTGTACGGCAGTGAACCTCTTATACAAGCACAAGCACTCTCTTTTTAATTTCTAAGCTGCCTGTACGGCAGTGAACCAGCAGGCAGGCAGCCTAACGTATTTTATAACTTTCTAAGCTGCCTGTACGGCAGTGAACGGCTCGTTGTCCGTTGTAGCAGCATAGGTATATTTCTAAGCTGCCTGTACGGCAGTGAACACCCAGCCGCACGACAAGTTTTAGGTATGACATTTCTAAGCTGCCTGTACGGCAGTGAACTCGGGGACGTTACGTTCGGCGCTTTGTCAAAATTTCTAAGCTGCCTGTACGGCAGTGAACATCAAAAATCTGACCTGCCCGCCCCGGTTTCTTTTCTAAGCTGCCTGTACGGCAGTGAACAGTGGCGCGTCAGGCCCGCAGGCACAGCAGCATTTCTAAGCTGCCTGTACGGCAGTGAACTTTCTGTCAATAATTCGCTTTAACTTGTGCGTTTTCTAAGCTGCCTGTACGGCAGTGAACTGTTGAATAGCGGCCCTGTCGGCATCACTAAATTTCTAAGCTGCCTGTACGGCAGTGAACTATGCCTTTCACGCCCTCAGTGCCAGTGGCCTTTTCTAAGCTGCCTGTACGGCAGTGAACCAGGCGTAAGCGCGTCGATAAACGCATGGAACTTTCTAAGCTGCCTGTACGGCAGTGAACGGCTCGTTGTCTGTTGTGGCTGTATAGGTATATTTCTAAGCTGCCTGTACGGCAGTGAACTGATGACAGCTGCAATTTGCCCACGGGGGAATTTTCTAAGCTGCCTGTACGGCAGTGAACACGAGTGTAAATCAAAAAAAACCTTTTTCAACAACGACTTATGCCGACATTGGCGTTTTCACCAATGTTTAGCAGGCAATCTACAACTACTTGATTATTATGGGAATTATTAAAGAGCAATTTTCAATGGTGCTAAGTGCGTCAATAATAGCCCCAGGCCTAAAACATCTCGCTCACTGTTTTAGGCCGACTATCGACACTATCGCGAACTAAAAAGCGGGGACAGCCGCTTCACCCAAACTCAAGCCGTAGCTGTTAAACATCCCCTGCCCCCCTTCTTGCACTATTTGACGGCGCACAAACAACATAAAGCGCTGCCCACTACTGGCACTATTTAAGCTGACATGGGGCAGGTGTAAGGGCTGACTGTATTTACTGGCGATAAGGCTCGCTAGCTCGTCCGTCCAAGTGCCCGCCGCTTGATGACGGCGCTTTAAGCGCTGTAAGCGGCTATTGCCTTTGGCGTGGGCACGGGTGTATTTAACGTACTGACTAATGTTCGCGGGCGTTGGTTCTATCGGTGTCAGCAGCGCATAATCGCTGATATCTGTCATACCCTGTAGTTGCTGATAAAGCACATCACTATCTTTGTGCTCACCCAATACCCGCACAATACCGCCAAGGGTGTGCTGCTGCCCGTAGGCCGGGAAGGCTAAACCAATGCGGCCATCAAAGGCTGGCAGCAACTGATGCAAGTGCTGCATTAAGTGGCCAAGCACCGCCGACTGAATAATTTCAGGGTTGGGCAAGGCTTTAATATCAAAATAGCTGTCCATGCCTTACTCCTTGCCACTGGCTCCAAATACACCGCCGCGAATCAACACTGCCATCACATAGTGCTGCTGTTCCGGTTCAGGCTTAGAACCCTTTAATACCCAATTATCCAGCAGACTGTAGAAGTCTTGTCTTTGCTTGGGCTGGCGAAAAGCCGTGCCCAAGGTGGTCACGGCACCGTAGGGTTCTGCGGCAATGGGGAACTCGGCAGCGCTATACCAGGTGTCGATGGTGCGAATAGCGTTGCCAATTTTTTGTGAGTGCATGCCAGCCATATTATTGATGCTGTAGAGCACCTTGCTCTTTTTATCGCCGGTATCGAGGATGAGTTCCTGGGAAGGGTAAACCTCTTGTCCGTAGCCCACTTTCGCTTCAGCGGTAATATCCAACAGAATAAAAGCCTGCCCCTTTAAGCCCTGCTCAATCCACGAAGCTAATGTCTTTAGCTCATCACTTTCGGCATTAAAGCCAGTAAGGCTGAGCTGTTTGGCATCATCAATCAACACCTCGTTTTGGGCGCCATCAATGGTGCAGCTAACACTGACTTTAACGGCCTCGGCTCCCAAACGGTTGCGCCACAACCAGCGGGCATTGGCAATATTGGCTGCATAACGCTTAGCCAGTTCGCTCACGCCTACCTCGTTTAGATATTCCTCTACCACAGATACCAATTGGGTTTGATAGGCCTGGTCGTTACACACGCTCGGCTTGCCATCAAAGGGTAAAACCTTGCAACTCCACTTCACACGCAAGGTGTCTTTGTCGTGATCCAGTGTCGCCACATCGACGGTTTGCAGGTTAGCCTTTTCGGTTTCTGCATCCAATTTTGCCGGGTTACTGGCAATGGCGCTTTTTAAGCGATTGCTAATGGTGCCCCGCACGGATTTTTCACGAATATCCACCGCGCTGGCCACGGGCTTTTCAGCGGCGCTATCGAGCTGCCAAAAGAAGCCATCGGAAATATCAAGCCTGCGATTAAAGGCCAATACACTTGCTGTTTTTAATGTCATGTTCACTTTCCTTGCGTTGATGTTTAGCGATTATTAGTCGGTGTTTTGTAGGGTTAGAAATAAATCATCTTGCTGGCTGTAGCGCCAAAAGCACTGGGAGAAATCATCGGGCAAACGCTGAGGGAACACCCACTTACCCAAGCTATAAAGCGACTCGACATATTGGCTGGGGTATTCGGGATTGCGACAATGGGCCAGTTCCCCTGCTGCAAAGGGGGCAACCAAACCTTGAAAACCAATGCCGATAGGCACCAACCAGCCACGGCCCGTTTTGACACTGCGCCCATGCCATTGATCAATAAGCGCCTTCGGGTGATCCGGCATTTGGTGCAGGGTTGCCACTTCAATTAACCCGTCTAGCTCGGTGGCTTGTGGGTTTTGCTGCTGTAAGGTCTCGGTAATACTAATCAGCTCTTGCCGAGCGTCCATCAGGACAAAAGCGGGTAAGAGTGCGCGCTGTATATCACTGACCTGTGAGCGCTCAAACAACTGTACCTCGCCCATTTGATGCACACTGCCACCGGCGACACGCTGCTGCATAAGGGCCTCGCGGCAACGCTGGGTAAAGGCCTCGGCATTGTCGCGTATCTCGTGGCTGGCTTTGGGTCTAGCGCTGATTTCAATCACCAGGCTCACGTTTAGGTGAACCTTGCCCTCTTCAATGATCGAGGCGGTTTTGCCGTCCTTTTTTACCGGATTGCGGCTTTGATTAAAGCTGTAGTCGGCGTAGGTATGGGGGCGAAAGCGCTGCACATGGCATTCGTGGCAGGCCAGAAGCACACCGGTGAAATCGAGCTCGGTATCGGCAAGGCGACGATTGAGAGCGTGTACCGCGCCTAAAAAACCCGTAATGGCTGGGAAGCCGTAGGTGATGGGGCTGGCAAGAGTGTTCGCTCCTTCGATTTCAAGGTTATTAAACACTAAGTAATCGCTGACAAGCTTCATAGAAAAACCCCCTCGTTGGCGCGCTGGCTCACGCCTATCGCCGCCTCCATTGCGCGCTTCCATTCGCGAAACTCGGCATCACCAAACTCTGCCGTGCGCTTGGGGAATTCGACACGCAGCGCAGCGTTGAGCCAATGGGCAAAAGACTCGATAATGTTTTGCTGCCAATCGCTAGTATCGGCGGCAGCTTGGAAGACATCCTCGCCTTCTAGCATGCCTCGATGGGGATCAAGCCAATATTTCTCGGCCATAGACAGTTGGTAATCGTTGCTCCAACCAGCGCTGTAAGTGCGCTGAATATGCACTGCTGCTTTTATCACCTCGGCAATAATAATATCCAGGCCGTTTTTTCTTGAGTCACGCTGTTCAAGGGTTTTTTTCTCGCTGTGCACCACATCGAACAGGGTTTTTAAACCGAAGTAGGCGTATTGATTTAAGCGCGGTGAAAAGAGGCTCTGCTGCTCTTTGCTCAGGCGGTAAGTCCGTTCGCCACCGATACGTGGCGGTAGTGATTGCAGTAAATAATTGCGGCCACTTTGTTTGCTGGTGAGGCGACTGATGTTTTGCGGTTTAGTACCCCCCAAGCGCACCACCGCAATATCGGGCACGGCCTTGTAGGCCTGCTGCTCAACACTTTTCTTTTTACGATTGTCTCGCGCCAATTTATTCTCATCGCTGTAGCGCACCGCGTTCACCCGAGTAAAGAAGTCACTGGTCAATGAGGAGGGATAGAGTGGCACCAAGACTGTGTAGTGGTCGCCCTTAATGGCGTCATTTAACGGCCACAAAATTTGTTTGTTACGCTCATGCGTCGCGGGCTGGTCAGTAGTATTGGCCAAGGCCTCTTTAAAGCGCGTTACATACTGTTGCGCGTGTTCACCATCGCTGACAAACGCCGCTACGTGAGCCGGGTTCCCCCCCTTAATCACATCCACAATTTTGATGTTATCGACGTCACTCACCCAGGTATCAAAAAATGCCGCCAGGGGCAGAGCGGCGGCATTGCCATTGGCATCTAGCGACAAGCTGACCAGGGTTTGCGAACCGACAATGCCTTTTGGCAACGGTGAGCCACCACTGAAATTAACATTGTCACCCTTTGAGTCGGGGTGAATACCTTTAGAAATATGTGTGCCAAATTTTAGCTGCGCAGCCATACGGGTGGCGGCATCGGCCATCCATACATCCCGCGTATATTTATGCTTTAGGGCAACAATACGCGCCTGTATGGCCAGCCTGTTCTCGCTATCTTCGGGTTTGCACTTATCAAGAGACTTTAGCTCTGGCTCGAGTTTTTTCTCAAGCTGCTCGCCGAGAAAACCCTGTATTGCCGCCGCGACTTGATCGGCTGTTATTTCGTCCATTTACTCACCTCCATTTTCAATAATACTCATAATTTATTTTTCCAAAACCCAAGCCAAGGGTGAAAGCGCCAGGCAGCCACTCGCCGGCTTAAACTCACGGTGGCGAACTGCCGCGCCACCTTCACGGTGTTTTCATTATTGAGGTCCTCAGCCAGTTCATTGAGGGTTTGGCCTAAATCTAAATTCAACCACGACTGCACACCCGAGGCAGGAGCTGGCAAGGTGGCAAATTGAATCCGCTCATTATGGCTAGTGCAGGCCTCCAGGTTTTCCCAGGCTTGCTGGGTATCGACAAAACAAAAGCCGCTTGTCTCGCTAGCATCGGGCAGGCAGGAAAATTCGTCTTCCGGCCCGTCTTTAGCGCGGAAGGGGCTAATACCCTGTAGATGCGCAGTGGCATAATTGCCGCCATCTTCACGCCAAAAAGCACTGACGAAATTACTTGAATTATTCAGCAGCTCTGCAATCACGCCGTGCTCTAGATCACTCAAGCTATGCTCTATATCGAGTGCCACTGGGCGCGATACCCGCGCCTTAGCATCGACACGCTCTAACTGCTCATCACTAATCAGTTCTGCGGCGCGATGGCTTTGCAGGGCGAATTTCGAGGGTGCACCCTGCTCGAAGCCCGGCCGCGTGAAGACCGCTTTGCCCACGCCCAAGCCGGCTCCCTGTTTAAGGGCTTTGATATTGCTATCGAGTATCAGCAGGTTAGCGTGCTCGGCGACACGCTCTGGCTGGTGACGCCAAATACGCCCCGCCAATTGAATGATTGAGCGCATAGACGATGGCTCGATGATGCCCCAGGAATAGGAGTGGTCTCTACCCACTTCGGCAACGGGACTGGCCACCACCATGAAAATATGATTTTTTGCAGGGCTTAACGCGAGACCCTGTTGTATTTCTGGCTGGGTAAACAATGCCTCTGGCTGGGTGCGCGCCAGTATTCTGTCGAGTCGTTTCTCGAGCCCACTGCGCAGTACTAAAAGCTGGTTGGCGTGGTAGCAGCACAAATGAAGTTGCGTGTCCTCATCGCTACCAGCCGCGCTGATGGCCTGCACCAATTGCACAATGGGTTCTACATTGGCCAAGCGCAGCAAGCCGATGCTGACCTGCTTGCCCGTTTTCGGACAAAGCTCGTGGTGCCTGGCGTGCAAGGTTTTGGCGCCCTTAAAAACGATGCTCGCCAATGCGGCCATATCGATTTTTTCACCCTCGGGCGCAGGGGGTAGCTCTACCGGCAAAATTTCCGCACGCCGACGCACCGGCTGCTGTGCCAAGTGTTTGAGGCGCTTAGTGACAAAACGCTGATGCGTGCTAGCGAACTCTTCCGCTGTGGCACAACTTTTTTGGCGCTGTGTACTTTCATCGAACCAGGCGCAGGGTATGGCTTGAGCCTGCGCCACCCCCATGTGCTTGTGCCAAATGGCTCGCCCTGCGCTATAGGCTTGGTAGAGACCCGCAATCAGGTCGGGCGGCAAGGTCGCCGACGATAAAAGTACTCGACTACCCAACAAGCCCGCAAAGTGAACTAAGCGCGTCAGCGCGGGCAAATCGGCCTGGTCAAAATCGTCGGGTTCATCGAGAATTATATCACTGGTGAGCAAGCGTAAAATGGGCGCAATTTGCCGCCCGCCCCGTGCACTTTCCGAGGCCTGAATAATATGATCAACGGTGCAACTCACCACCGGCGCGTAAATAAGGTCTCGTGCTTTCGGGTCGGCCAATAAGGTACCGAGGTTTTCACTTAATAAGCCGTCACTGAAACCGTCACCGTCAATATAATCGCTAGCATCCAGCAAGCTATCTATCGACTCACTACCGCTGGGGTCGTCCTCTTGCTCTTCTGGCTCGCTGCCTTCGGCCAGCTCAAATAATTTACAGTGAGCGCTACCACCCACCAATACCGCCAACATTTCACTGTCGAGCTTTAGTCGCTCACGTAGGGCGCGGCCTGTTTGCAGGGTTAAAACTCGCAAGCCCAGGGCGATGGTAAAACGAGCACCGCGCTCGGGGTCTGCCAAGGCGTACATTATGCGTGCATTACCGAGGGTTTTACCCCGCCCCGTCGAGGCCATGTTGACCCCAAAAAAACCCTGCTCTTTGGCCTCGGGCTGCATCTTTTTAGCCAGATCAAAGGCGCGGTTTTGCCAGGTAAATTGCTCGTGGCCGGTGCGCTGTAAAAATGGCCGGTGCTGGGCCGGCAGTGATGGCAGGCGATGAATAAGACTGGGCAGTTCGCGTGCAACCCGTTTAGTGAACTCCCCCACCCCCAACAAATGCTCATCTAAGGCCTGCTTGGGCTGACCTGTTTTTCGATCGGTATTAGCCAGTAACACGCCTTTTAAAGCCTTATCACCCTGCACTCGCCGCTTGCTGTCGGGTGAAAGGCTAGAATAGTTATGATCGCCCAGCATCAAACACAAACGCGACAGGTGCATGAGTAGCGGGTCATTAATGGCTTGCTCGGCCAATACTCGCAGTGGCCTGTGATCTCGCGCCTTGCGTGCCCAACGGGCAATGGCCTGTTGCCATTTTTTACTGCCCATCACGATATCTTTTAATTGCCAAAAGTCACTGCCATCGGGACGCTCGTCACAGGCTTTAGGGTTTCTTACCCAGCCATCAACGGGTGACAGGCAGTCATAAAAGTCTTCAAGGGAGTATTGCCAATAACCGCCTTTTTGGCCTTCAGCACGCTGTTTTGAGCTTAGATAACAGCTTCTTTCATACACCGGCAGGCGGTGGTGCGTAACAATCAACCAGCTAATAAACTGCGCCAGTGGCAGTGAGGCGCCCAGGTATTCACGATTTTTTTTGGTCAAGTCATTGCCCATCTGCGCCAACCAATCCGGCGTTTGCGTCATGTAATCGCCAAAATTCATCAAGCGCTCTAGCCAAGCTGTATCGTCATCGCAGCCGTGAATCATTGCCTGAAATAAACGCAAAGAAATCCACTCGTGACGATAGGGATCACCTCTATGTTTTGGGTTCACATCTAACAATTTTTTCTGAAAGCCCAGCGTCGCCTTACCGATATCGTGTAACAGGGCCGCCAGCACCGCACAAATTTGCACGCTTGGCGCATATAACCACTGTCCTTCCGTAGTGGCGATGGGGAGAGGCCTCGTAGTCGTATTCACAGGCACCAAACCTTGGTGATTAAACTTTGTCCGATTGCCCACCACCCACACCAATTCACTCCTCGCCCGACTTCGTATCCAAAAACAACTCACCGCTGTACTCTTACTGGCTGTTTTCCGCAGTAATTTTTTAACTGCCGATAAACCCTCTTGAGTAATGACGGTTTGCCATGTGTTATCACCGATACGATTCGCGAAGGCATCCAGTACCCGCCTTGTTCTGTTAAGGGCTTTTTTCTCGCATTGGGAGACGAAGGTGACCATCATGACGCGTCACCTCCCTCTTGACGGCCTTTAGCCGAGTGATGCTCTAAGGCAATGTGTTTCACTTGCTCAAACATAAAATCCAGCGCTTTGTGCTGGGTAAAGACTTGCAGGCATTGTTGGCGGAACTCTTGCTCACTCGCCCCTTCTTTGGCGCAAATAAAAGCCCACGGTAGTACGAGGCTATCTTTGATCAGGTCGTCCACGTCAAAGACGAGTGCACCGCGACGGGTTTTACCGTGCATCACGGCAAAACCATGGGGGATGCCGAGCACCCACAGCGTGGTGGCGGCTAAACCGTAGGCGAGGTAGTTGCCGTGGTTGAGGAAGGCATTGGCGGTGTCGACGGAATCTCTATCGCGTACAAAATCACCGTGCTTGGTTTTATTAACGGCTATTTTGTAGAGTTGTTTGGTGAGCTGGGCTTCACCTTGTAGCAATTCGCCGACTTTACTGGCGTGGTCTATTTTAGCGCTGGCGTTATTCAGCGCACTGACGAGTGCGGGGTCGTCACTGCTGAAACCTTCCACCTGCAAATCTTTGTCTTTACCCCAGATAGTTTGCATGTATTGCAGGCGCGCGTGTTGCAGTTGTTTGGCGGCTTGTAGACGTTTGTCGTCGTCAAACCAAAACCGCATCCAGCCTTGCATATATTCGGTGGGGCGGTATTCGCCTTGTGGGGTCATCCATTCGATTTCGCTGCCCATCAGCAGTGGCGTGCCACCGCCACCACTAAAGCCGACGAGCACTCCGGCTGAGGCGAGCATGCGCATGGCGGCCTGGGTGATGGAGGTGCCGTTACCCAGGAGGATAACGGTGGTGTTGGCGATGGGGATGTTCCAGTACTGTTTTTCGGTTTTGGCTTCGCTGAGGTAGAGAACGCGGCCATCTTTTTGCATGACGCGGCAGCGTTCGAGGTAATAAATATTGGCACGCTTTGAGTGGAGGATGGCTTTTAGGTCGGTGAGCTGTTCCATTAAGCTAATTCTTATTTCTATATATCGATTAGCTCCAGCATAACGCAGATTCCCTGCATTCTGATAATCAGCACTTGGCAGTTTTTTATTGTCACAAAGCTGTGCTATGTTCAGTCATCAGCAGCTGAACATGTTGCACCAGAGACCGAGACAATGAACAAAGAAAATCAGAAAAAAGAGCGTGAAATTGGCCCACTGGATTTTGATGGCGCTAGCGTGATTAACGCCGATGGCAGTGAGACACCGATCACCGATGAGATGATTGAGAAGGCCTGTGATGCGCTTGAATCCAGCACTCAGAAAGACGACAAAACCCATTGATAAAGCGGGCGTCATTTACCTTTAACCCTAGCTCGCTAATCTAGGGGGTTTTAAAACCCAGCAACTCAAGCTCTGCATGGCAGGCCTGTTCACCCGTACCACTCACCGTGTAGTAGCTAAACTCGCGACGCTGAGCATAGTGCTTACGCAAACCATCAAATCGGGCGCCCTCACCTTTACTACCTTCAGCACCGCCGCCAATGAGCTCACTACGCATTTGCCTGTCGTCTTCAGCTATTGAGTAGGCCGCTAAAATCGCATCATCGAGACCCTGCCCCTGCGCAAGAGAGATCAAGCCGTCACGGCCTCCAGTCTCTCCGGTGAGCAAATCATCCGCCGAATCTTCAACGGCCAGCCCGAGATGGCGACACATGCCATCGCGCACCATCTGTGTTCCCCGCAGCCGGCCTTCAAGGCTATAACCGGCAATATGGGGCGTTCCTAAATTGACCACTTGCAACAGCTCCCTGTTGATATTCGGCTCACCCTCCCAAACATCCAGCACCACGTTTAAATCGGCGCCACTCTGAAGGTGGGCGAGTAATGCGCCATTGTCGATAACGGCGCCACGACCGGCATTGATCAACAGTGCACCCGGACGAATGCACTGCTCCAAGACCTGGCGATTAATCATGTGTTGGGTCGGAAACTGGCCGTCTCGCGTCAAGGGTGTGTGCAGGCAGATGATGTCGGCACTGAGCACTGTTTGCAGATCTGACAGCGAAGAACATTCACTGTCATTTAAAAAAGGATCGTAGACCTGGCAGGCCACGCCCAAAGCCCTTAAGCGCTTAAATAATCGTCCACCGACATTGCCGCAACCAATAATGCCGATGTTTTTATTGCGCCACTCGGGTTCAAGGGTGCAGAAAGCGGAAAACATGTACTGCACTACGGCCTCGGCATTACAGCCCGGCGCATGGGCAAAATGAATACCTTTATCCTGTAGATAGCCAAGGTCAACATGGTCGGTGCCGATGGTGGCCGAGCCGACAAACTTCACCCGACTGTCCTCGAGTAACTGCGCATCCACAGTCGTTACCGAGCGCACTAATAGGACATCCGCCGTGGCCACGCTGGCGGCGGTCATCGCGCGACCCGCCATGGTCACCACTTCGCCATAGGGGCTGAAGATTTCGTGCACGGCGCTCATATTTTCATCGGCGATAATTTTCATTGCTAAGCACCCACCCCTTGAAGGGCTTCAAGACTGTAGTCACTTCCTACAGGAGCATCAGCAGTGCCGTAGTGTTCACTCAAAGCAAAAAAGAACTGCTGGGCGCGGGATGGTAGAGCGCCTTGTCGATAAGATTGCACTTGAGCAGCAACGGCGCTTTTGAAAGCATCACCCTCTTCTGCCCTAGCGCACGAGCCCAATAAATTATCACTGCTAATGCGAAAAGGCGCACCTGCGGCAAGGGAAAAGAGCCACTCCACTGCCTGGGGTTTAACTTCTACGGATTCAAAGGCCCGCTGCTGCTCGGGGCTACGGCCATCGGGGCAATACCAGTAACCCCAGTCCTCCTGCAAGCGACGCTCGGTACCGGCGATGCACCAGTGGGCAATTTCATGCAGGGCGCTGGCGAAATAGTCGGCGCGATAAAAAAGGCAGTGGGGTTCAGTGGCTGAAGTTGCCGGACGATACAGGGGCTCATCAGCCCCCCCGATTAACAGGGTTTGATAATCTTTATAAAAACACTGTTTAAACAGTGTTTCGAGATCAACGCTACGATGAACTGGCGCAAGTTGAGGGGTGAGCTGAGCCGTGACTTCTAGCAATGTCATTTATTGCCGGCCCGTGCGCGCCCAGTCGCTAGCTTCACTGCCCAGAGTTCGCGTCGGATTAATATCCAGCCCACCCCGGCGCGTATAGCGCGCACTCACCATTAAAGTCGAGGGCTGGCAGTGCTGGAGAATATCGAGAAATACTCTTTCGACACAGTGTTCGTGAAAACCCTGGTGCTCGCGATATGACACGACATAGAGCAGCAAACTACGATGACAAATTGCTCGGCCACTGTAACGCACAACAAGCGTCGCCCAATCGGGCTGGCCGGTCACCGGGCAATTGGATTTCATTAAATGGCTGTACAGGCTTTCATCGACGGAGTCATCGCTGCTTTCTGCACTATCCGTACTATCAGCAAACTTCAGTAAATTGGCATCGGGCTGATAAATAGAGCAGTCCACGTCCAGCTGATCCAGGCACTGCCCCTTAAATACCGTCAAACCTTTGCCAGCGTATTCGTCGATGCTATAGAGCCGCACAGCCACTGGCGCGCCAGCCACATGGCTTAAATCATCGGCGATGGTTTGTCGCGCCGCTTGCAGTGAAGCAAAACGATGCTGATTGAGGGAATTCAGATAGAGCTTCAGGGATTTGGATTCGACGATGTAGGGCGAATCACAGGGCACGATAAATTCGCCAACCACCACCAGGGGTTTTCCCTGTGAATCACACCAGCTTATCTCATAGGCCGTCCACATATCCTCACCCGCAAAGGGCAAAACAGCGTCTGCTTCATTCTTTGGAGAAAGGCCCAGCTCAGCGCGACCCGTAGCCCGGGGAATGGCAAAGAGTAATTCTGGCCCATAGACAGAGGGGTAATCTACCGCCTTGCCGAGCGGTGCATCGGTAACATTTGTGGGATTATTGATATCGTCAGCCATCATCAGGAACGCAGGTTTTTACCATTTTTCAGTAGGTGCAAAGCGAATAAAAACAGCCCTGCTATAAATATCGAAAGCATTATAAATGCCCAGCCAACGTGAATGTCCGACACCCCCAATAAACCGTAGCGAAAGGCATTCACCATATAGAGCACCGGGTTTAACAGCGACACCTTCTGCCAGAACTCCGGTAATAAACTCACCGAATAAAACACCCCGCCCAGATAGGTCAAGGGTGTTAGAACAAAGGTGGGAATAATTGAAATATCATCAAAGTTCTTGGCGTAAACTGCATTAATTAAGCCGGCCAATGAAAATAATATTGAGGTCATTATCACCACGCCGATAGTGACACCCAGATGTTGAATTTGTAACTTGGTAAAAAACAGCGATAACAGAGTAACAATAAAGCCCACCGTCAAACCACGAGTCACGCCACCCAGTACGTAACCGGTGAGAATAATGTAATTCGGCGTCGGTGAAACCAGTAGCTCTTCAATATTACCGGCAAACTTACTGCCAAAAAAAGACGACACCACATTGCCAAAAGAATTAGTGATCACCGCCAGCATAATTAAGCCCGGCACCACAAATTCCATATAGCTAAAGCCTGACATGGTGCCAATGCGCGGACCAATTAAAGTGCCAAAAATCACGAAATACAGGGCAATCGTAATCGCTGGCGGCAACAGAGTCTGCTGCCAGATTCGGGTAAAGCGGCGAATCTCTTTCACCATCAATGTCATAAAGGCGATCCACTGCTCACGAGCACTCATTGAGCAAGCTCCGTTGAAGCACCGACAATTTGCTCAGAATCCGCTTGTCCAGAGCCATTATTCACCAGTGATAGAAATAACTCCTCAAGGCGATTGGCTTTATTGCGCAAACTGCTGACGTGTATTCCCTGGGCAGTAAGGGGTGCAAACAGATCGTTCAGTGACTGGCCTTTGACAACCACCACTTCAAAACTGTGGCTGTCGATTAACTCGGTGGTATAGCCGTCGAGTTGCGGGCAGGTGTCGAGCACCTCCTGGGTATCAATCACAAACACTTCTTTATCGAGCTGGGCCAAGAGCTCTCGCGTCGTGGTGTTCTGGGTGATTAGGCCCTGATCAATAATCGCGATACGACGGCACAGGCTCTCGGCCTCCTCCAGATAGTGGGTGGTGAGAATGATCGTTGTACCCTGGGCATTAATCTCCCGCAGGAAGTCCCACAGTGAGCGTCGCAGCTCGATATCGACACCGGCGGTGGGTTCATCGAGGATCAGCAGACGCGGCTCGTGTACCAGCGCACGGGCAATCATCAAGCGGCGCTTCATACCCCCCGATAACATGCGTGAGCGTTGATCCTGCTTGTCCCACAAACCGAGCCGACGCAAATATTTTTCCGCGCGCTGTTCCGCCATTTTGCGCGGCAGACCGTAATAACCCGCCTGGGTGACGACGATATCGAAGACCTTTTCAAACTGATTGAAGTTGAACTCCTGAGGCACCACGCCGACATCTTTTTTGGCGCGGGGGAAGTCCTGATCAATATCGTGGCCAAAGACGGCAACGGAGCCCGTGGCCTTTCGCACCAGGGAGCTAATAATACCGATGATGGTGGACTTCCCCGCCCCATTGGGGCCGAGCAAGGCGATAAAATCTCCGGGCATAACATCGAGGTCGACACCCTTCAGCGCCTCGAAGCCATTGTCGTAGACCTTGGTCAGACCTTTAATACAGAGAGCGGGAAGATCATTATTCATTTCAATACCGACTTGCGGAGCAAAAACATGACCCGGCGAAATTGGCGATCAGCCTGGGTATGACGTTCAATTATAAGGGCACAGCCAGTGCTTTTCGAGGCAAGCGATAAATTTCTAGCGGCGCAGCGAAGAAATACTGTCGACGAGACAAAGAGATTTTATTCGAGATAAAAACAGCGGCAAACAAAAGTGCCTGCTCTACCGTTAGGTGGTGCTACTGTTACAGGGGTACGATAAAGATATTACAGGGGTACGATAAAGAGTTGTCGCACTGCAGAGCCATCTGCGAATCATCAGCCAGGAAGACTAATGAAAAAATGGAGCGGGAAACCGGGTTCGAACCGGCGACCTCAACCTTGGCAAGGTTGC